>Ga0209341_10002407_pt1 | contig 17787 bp, 14 predicted proteins | sample RifCSP13_2_FD_184020 | JGI IMG/M metagenome (GOLD analysis project Ga0209341, IMG submission 184020) | Soil microbial communities from Rifle, Colorado - Rifle CSP2_sed 13_2 (SPAdes) (version 2) | ecosystem: Environmental > Terrestrial > Deep subsurface > Rock core/Sediment | place: Rifle... | reverse complement strand
CCTCGTCGCCGCCTATGTCCACGTCCCGTTCTGTCGCCGATTGTGCCCCTACTGCGATTTTGCAGTCCAGGTTGGAGGCGATACCGATCGCTACGTGACGGCCCTCCTCGCCGAGATCGCATCGGCGGAGCCCTTCTCCCGGCCGTTGGACGCCGTCTTCGTCGGGGGCGGCACTCCGACGTCGCTGCCCCCACGGCGCCTGGCCGAGGTCGTGGAGCAATTGGCCTCGCGGTTCGGCCTGGCCCCCGGGGCGGAGGTATCCATCGAGGCCAACCCCGAGGATGTCGACGCGGGAGTCGCCGCCGGGTTGCGCACCGCCGGCTTCAACCGGATCTCGCTGGGGGTGCAGTCCCTCGATTTCTCCGTGCTCCGCTCGTTGGGGAGGAGTCATGGTCCGGAGGAGGCGGTGGCCGCGCTCGGCGTGGCCCGACGAATCTTTCCATCGGTCAATGCCGACCTCATCTTTGGAACCCCCGGAGACGCCACCTGGATCGAGTCGGTTCGGGGCGTGCTCGCCTCCGATGTCGATCACCTCTCGGTGTACGCGCTGACCGTGGAGCGGGGCACCGCGCTGTCGCGGGCGGTCGCGGCGGGAGCGGCGGCGCCCGACCCCGACGAGCAGGCGGATTGCTATCAAGCAGCGACGGCCGCAGCCGAGGCTGCCGGCCTGGTGCGCTACGAGACCTCGAACTTCGCCCGACCGGGCAGGGCCTGTGTCTACAACCTCATCACTTGGGCGCAGGGGGAGTACGCCGCCTTCGGTAACGGCGCCCACCGCCACCGCGACGGGGAGCGGTCGTGGAACATCCGCCGCGTCGACCGGTACGAGGAACGGGTTTTCGCCGGGGAGAGTCCCGTCTCCGGGCGCGAGCACCTCACCGGGTGGAACCGCGAGGTGGAGCGGGTGCTTCTCGGATTGCGGCGTGCCGCCGGGGTACCCGCAGGGAGTGCCGGGTCCGCGCTGCTGGCCTCGCCCGCCGGTGAGCGTCTCGTCGCCGCCGGAGTGATCGCGGCCGACGGCGACCGGGTGCGCGTCACGAGGCCGCTCCTCGGCGACGAGGTCGCCCGCGAACTGTTAGCACTCGAACCGATCGAGTGCTAACGAACTGCGCTTCGCTGCTATCCTGGGGTCGGGATGCTTGACGAACGGAAGGCCGCCATCCTCGGCGCCCTCGTCGAGGGCCACATCGCCACCGGGGCCCCGGTGTCGTCGCGCGCCATCCTCGATCGCTCCGGCCTCGACTTGTCCAGTGCCACGATCCGCAACGAGATGGTGGTCCTGGAGCGGCTCGGCCTCGTCGCCCAGCCGCACACCTCGGCGGGGCGGGTTCCCACCGACCGCGGGTACCGGTACTTCGTCGACCACCTCTCCCCGGGCTCGCTGCGGGCATCGACGCGGGGCCGGATCGACGCCTTCTTCGGCACGGTGCAGGCCGAGTTTTCCCGCATCCTCCGCGAGACGTCGGACCTGTTGAGCGAGATCACCCACTACCCGGCGGTGGTGCTCGGCCCGGGTCTCCGCGGACACGTGGTGCGCGACGTCCATCTCCTCGCCGTCGAACCGGACGTCATCGTGCTCGTGTTGGTAACCGAGACCGGCCGTGTCCACCAGTCCCTGGTGCGGCCACAGGCACCGGTCAGCCCCGACGAGGTCGCCGAGGCCGCCGCCGCGCTCGATACCCTCGTCGGTCGTGAGCTGAGTGACGATCTCGTCTCGCCTCCGACGGCCACGCCGGCGCGGGTGGCAACGCTGGTCGGTCTCACGATGTCGGCGATCGCCGGGGCACTCGATCGGAACCGTGAGATATACGTCGGCGGAGCGAGCCGGATGGTCGAGCTCTGGGAAGACCTCGCCAAGCTCCATCGGGTGCTGGCCCTCCTCGAGCGGGAGGCCACCGTCCTCGAGTTGCTCGACGACCGCGCCGAGGGGACGTCGGTGCGCCTCGGCCCCGAGATCCACGCCGCAGAACAGGATCTTGCCGTCGTCTCTTCCGGGTTCTTGGCGGCGGGGGCGAAGGGACGGGTCGGTGTGCTCGGGCCGATGCGTATGGACTATCGCCGGGCGATCCGGGTCGTCGAAGAGGTATCCGACGCCCTCGGCGACAGCCTGAACCATTGACGTGACGGATTACTACGAGACGCTCGGCGTCTCCCGGGATGCCGGCACCGACGACATCAAGCGGGCGTTTCGCCGGCTCGCCCGCGAGTCGCATCCCGACTCCAATCCGGGCGATCCGACTGCGGAGGAGCGATTCCGCCGGATCGCCGAGGCCTACGAGGTGCTCTCCGATCCGCAGCGGCGCGCCGCCTACGACCGCGGCGACCGTATCGACATGACCGGCCTCTTCTCCTCGTTTGCCGGCGTCGAGGACCTCCTCTCGCGCTTCTTCGGTAGCGGTTTGGGCTCGTTCGGCGGCGGGACGGCGGGGCCGGCGCAGGGTCGCGACGTCGGTGTCCGGGTCACCATCACACTCGCCGAGGCCGCAGGTGGGGTCGACCGCGAGGTGGGCTTCCGAGCGCCGGTCGCCTGCCCGGTCTGCTTCGGATCGGGATCGGCCCCCGGTGCGGATCTGGCCACCTGCGATCGCTGCGCGGGTCAGGGGTCGATCCGGCTGACACGGCAGACCCTGCTCGGCGCCGCGATGTCGATCGTCCCCTGCAATCGCTGCCGGGGGCGGGGCAAGCTCGTCGTCGAGGCCTGCGAGCGCTGCGACGGACGTGGGGCGGTCGACGAGGACGTCATGGTGACCGTCCACGTTCCGGCCGGGATCGAGGACGGCGGGCGGTTGCGCATGCCCGGCCGGGGTGCCGCCGGTGAGGCGGGGAGCCGGGCCGGCGACCTGTATGTCGAGGTGCAGGTGGAGGCCGACCCGCGCTTCGTCCGTCACGGTTCCGACCTGGTGCATCGGGTCCGGCTCGGTATCGCCGCAGCGGCACTGGGTGTCGATGTCGCCGTTCCCACCGTCGACGGAGAGAACGTCGACATCACGATCCCTGCGGGCACGCAGCCGGGAACGGTGTTCAAGCTGTCCCGACATGGCATGCCCCGCTTGCGAAGTCGGGGGCGGGGTGATCTGCTGGTGGAGGTGATCGTCGAAATCCCTTCCAGCCTCACCCGGGAACAGGAAGAGGCGCTTCGTGCCTTTGCGGCGGCGGGGGAATCTCCCACGGCGCCGGGCAAGCGCCGCCGGCGGGGCGGCTGACCGGAGCGCTGGACGGTGCTCACTGTGCGTCGCTAACATGAGCGCGCAGCGCGGCCATTGCTCACGGAGCGGGCATGGGCAGCAGTCCGGTGCAGCACGTGGCGGAGGGAGTAGCCAGGTGACGGCCTCGTACAACGACATGGTCGGTGGTCGGCTGCGGTCGATCCGCAGGCAACGTGGTCTCTCGTTGCAGGAGGTGCAGCGGCTCTCCGGCGGAGAGTTCAAGGCGGCCGTCGTGGGGGCGTACGAGCGGGGCGAGCGCAGCCTGTCGCTGCCCAGGCTGCAGCGGCTCTCACAGTTCTTCCAGGTGCCGATCTCTCACTTCCTTCCGCAGGACGAGGCCGGAGAGCGCACCATGCAGCCCCTGCCCACCGGCGGGGTGACCATCGACCTCAACCGCCTCGAGCGGCTCTCGGGCACCGAGTCGGTGATCTTCACCCGGTTCCTGCGATCGATCCAGATGATGCGCCAGGACTTCAACGGGAAGGTCCTGACCATCAGGCGCGACGACCTGCGGCTGCTGGCCCTCCTCATCGATCAGTCCGAGGAGTCGTTCTCCGAACGGCTGAGCGACGTTGGTCTCATCGCCGAGTAGGGGGCAGGCACTGGGCACTGGGTTTCGTCCCTCATACATCGTGTTTTCTGCCTGGTGCCTGGTGCCTCGCTGTTCTACGCACGCCTCCCGATATACTTTCCCATCCTCATGATTCCCTCGTTACGAGGACTTCTTTGACCCACCCTTCCGTCGCCGAGGTCACGCTCCGCGTACCCGGTGACCACTACATGCTCGCCCTCCTGGGTGAACGCGACGGTTTCCTCCGCATCGTCGAGGAGGCCTATCCGGACGCGTCGATCGTCGCCCGAGGCGACGTGCTGCGCATCACCGGCGCCGATGCGGTGACCACCCTCGTCAAGACCACGCTCGAGGAGCTGCTGGTCCTGGTCCGCGAGGGCCAGACACTCGACGTCGACCGGGTGCGCCGGGTTGTCGACCTGGTAAAAGCCGACATCCCCAGTCCGTCGGACGTCTTCACCGACGGCGTCCCGGTGGGGCGGGGCAAGGTGGTGCGTGCGAAGACGCTCAACCAGAAGCGCTACGTCGACGCCATCCGCAAGAACACGGTCGTCTTCGGCATCGGGCCCGCCGGCACCGGGAAGACCTACCTCGCCATGGCGCTGGCGGTGAACGGCCTCCAGACCGGCGCCTTCACCAGGATCATCCTCACCCGCCCCGCGGTGGAGGCAGGAGAACGACTCGGATTCCTGCCGGGGGATCTGGCCGCCAAGGTCGACCCCTACCTCCGTCCGCTCTACGACGCCCTGTTCGACATGCTGGGACCCGAAGAAACTGCGCGGCTCCTGGAGCGGGGGAGTATCGAGATCGCCCCGCTCGCCTACATGCGGGGCCGCACTCTCAACGACGCCTTCGTGGTGCTCGACGAGGCGCAGAACACCTCGCCGGAGCAAATGAAGATGTTCCTCACCCGGCTCGGCTTCAACTCGCAGATGGTCATCACCGGCGATATCACCCAGGTCGACCTCCCCAGTGGGCGCGCCTCGGGGCTCCGCCAGGTGAGGTCGGTTCTCGTCGACATCCCCGGAATGTGTTTTGTCACCCTCGGCGCCGAGGACGTGGTCCGGCATCGCATCGTGGCCTCGATCGTGGAGGCGTATCGCATCCACGAGGAGGGCAAGGAACGATGAGGCTGTTGGCCCGGGTGTCCGGCGTTCTCCGGCTCGGCGTCGTCGCCCTGGCAGGCGTGTTGGTGGTCGCGATCCTGGCCATCGGCCAGGACCTGGGGCCGGCCCCGGTCGTGCTGCGCGAGGGGGAGGCGGCGCCCCAGACCATCATCGCCCCGGCGGAGGTATCCGTCGTCGACCGGGCGGCCACCGAGGCGGCGCGCAACCAGGCCGCAGCACTCGTCGACGACGTCTACGAGACGGACACCCAGGTCACCGAGACGGTGCTCGATGCCGTGGCCGACGTTTTTGCCATCGTCGGGCTTGCCGCCGAGCCGGTACTGCCGCCCGATACCACTACGACGACCGGTCCCACCACCACCACGGCGGAGACCACCACCACGGCGGAGACCACGACCACGGCTCAGGACGGTACCGACGGCTCGACCACGACCGAACAGACGACCACGACAACCCTTCCCCCGGAACCGCCGGCCCGCACCGAGCAAATCCTCTTCGTCAAGGATGAGTACCCGCTGCTCCGCGACCAGACCATCGCCACCCTGGTGGATCTGGTGAACGGCGACGTGGATCGCATCGCCGCCGGCGAGAACGCGCTGTTTCCCCTGGTGCGTCAGGAGGCGATCGACATCGCCGAGGAGTACCTGCTCGATGGCATCAAGACCACGGAACTCGGGGCGGTGCGCGACGCGTTGGCCACCCGGCCCCGCTCCCTGGTGCTGCTTCCCGACGAGATCAGGCCGCAGGCAGAGGCGGCCCTCGCCGACGTCGTCCAGTTGTACCTGCAGGCCAATCGGTTCCGCGACGATGCCGCCACCCAGCTCGCCCGGCAAGAGGCCCGCGACGAGGTCACCGACTTCACCGTTGTCTTCGTCCCCGGCGAGAACATCGTCAGCCAGGGCGGTCGAATCACCGCAGTCCAGCTCGCAGCCATGGAGGAGCTCGGCCTGCTCGAGACGGGCGATGAGGGGTCACCGGTGCGGGCGTTGGCTCTGGTCGCGCTGATCGTGGTGGCCCTCGCCGCCGTGTTCGTGGCCCGCATCGCAACCGACCTGTGGCGCCGCCCGAAGATGGTCGGCGTCTTCGGGCTCCTTCTCTTGCTCGCCGCGCTGGCGGCTCGGGTGCCGGAACTGGTGTCGCGCGATCGCGTCGAGCTCGGATTCCTGCTTCCCGCGGCCCTGTTCGGCTACCTCGCCGCCAACCTGTTCGATTCGCGGGTGGCCGTGCTGATGGCGCTCCCGGTCTCCGCGTTCGTGGCCCTGGCGACCGGCGACCTCGGGCTCGTGGTGTTCTCGGCGGCGGCGACCCTGACCCCGATCCCATTGGTGTCGTCCGTGGCTTCACGCGCCCAACTGAACCTGGCGGTGGTGTTCTCGGCGCTGGTCCACGTCCCGCTGGCCGGAGCAATCGCCTGGTTCTTCTACGGGTCGGAGACGGTCGTGCTCTCCGCGGTGTGGGGTTCCGTCGGCGGTATCGCCAGCGGCGTCGTGGCCCTCGGGGTGCTCCCGGTGCTCGCCTCGCTGTTCGGCATCACCACGACGCAGACTCTCCTCGACCTCACCGACCGGAACCATCCCGCGCTGCGACGGATCGAAGAGACCGCTCCGGGGACCTTCAACCACTCGGTCCTCGTGGGAAACCTCGCCGACCGGGCCTCGCGCGCCGTGGGAGCCAATCCGCTCCTGGCACGAGCCATGGCGTACTACCACGACCTGGGGAAGACGGTGCAGCCGAAGTACTTCGTCGAGAACCAGTTCGGCGTGACCAATCCGCACGATCGTCTGCCCCCGGAGGAGTCGGCGGCGATCATCCGGAGCCACGTGGCCGAGGGGCTTCGTCTCGCCCGCAGCTACCGCATCCCTCCCGACGTCGCCCAGGGAATCCTCACCCACCACGGCACCAGCCTGATGCGGTACTTCTCGCACAAGGCCGAGGAGGCGCACGGCGAACGTTTCGACCCCGCCGACTACCGCCACCGAGGGCGCAAACCCAAGACCAAGGAGATGGTGATCATCATGCTCGCCGACGCCACCGAGGCCGGGACCCGGGCCCTGGTGCAGAGCGAGGACCCGACGAGTGAGAGCATCCGCGAACTGGTGGAGAGCATCATCGCCGAGAAGGTCGAGGATGGGCAGCTCGAGGAGTCCGACGTCACCTTTGGTGAGCTCACACGGATCAAGGAGGCCTTCGTCGACTCGATGATCGGGTACTACCACACCCGGATCCCGTATCCGGGTTTCCCGGCCACACGGAGCACACAGCCGGCGTGAACGTCTTTTACAGTGATGAGCAAGGGCACCCCGCCGATGGGGAGTCGCTGCGTTCCTTTGCCGAGCGAGTGCTGGTTGCCGAGGGATTCCCCTCCGAGACCGAGGTCGCGGTGTACCTCGTCGACGCCCTGGAGATGGCCACTTACAACGAGCGCTTCATGGATCGCAAGGGTCCCACCGACGTCCTGGCGTTCCCCACCGAGACCTTGGTACCCGGCGATCCACCCCGCCCCGTTCCCGGCGAGCCCCCGCTGAACCTCGGTGACGTCTTTTTGTGCCCGGTCGAGGTCGCCCGTCGTGCCCGGGAGGAGAACATCCCGTACGAGGACTTCCTCCATTTCCTGCTGGCGCACGGGATGCTCCATCTGCTCGGCTACGAGCACGACGACGATGCGGCCGGCGAGGCCATGGAGCGCCGGGAGGACGAACTCCTCGGTTTGATCGGGAGGTCGTGGTCGTGATCGCCCTCGCCCTCGGCCTCAGCGCGTTGCTCACGGCCTTCGGCGCCGCTCTGCGGTTCGGGGGCGCATCGCTTCTGCGCACGCACCGTGCCGACGCCCTACGCGATGCTGCCGAAGGGATTGCCGGTGCGGCGCGGGTGGCCGATCTCCTCGAGGAACCGCTGTCGGTGCAGCCATCGATCGGCATGGTCCACTCCGCGATCCTCGTCACCGCCGCCATTCCGGCTACCTGGGCGATGACGGCGCTCGCCTCCGGTTGGGTGCTCTTGGGGTCGCTGCTCGCCCTCGGGGTGATCCTGGTGCTCGGCGGCGACGCCATTCCCCGGGCATTCGGCCGGGCGATGCCGCGGCGGCCGGCCTACCGGCTCTCGGCGGTGCTCGCGTGGTCCATCCGGTTCGGTGGGCGGGCTGCCGATGTGATCTCGGACGAGGAGGGTGAGGACGAAGACGCCGAGGAGGACGAGCAGGAGCACGAGGAGCAGCGAGAGCTGATCTCGTCGGTGCTCGAGTTCACCGACGCCATCGTTCGCGAGGTGATGGTGCCCCGTACCGACATGGTGACCGTGGCGGCCCCCGCGGACAGCGATCACGCGCTCGACATCCTCCTCGAATCCGGGAGATCGCGGATCCCGGTCACCGGTGACAACCTCGACGACATCGTCGGCGTGCTGTACGGCCGAGATCTCCTCAGGTTCCACGACATCGGGGGGAGCCCGGTGCCCGTGCGGTCGCTGATGCGCCCCGCCCACTTCGTCCCGGAGACGAAGCGAGTGTCGGAGCTGCTCCGGGAGCTGCAGCGGAAGAAGGTGCACTTGGCGATCGTCGTCGACGAGTTCGGAGGCACCGCCGGGCTGGTCACCATCGAAGACCTCCTCGAGGAGATCGTGGGGGAGATCGCCGACGAGTACGACACCGAGGAGGGGATGATCCAGCCGCTCGACCGCGGATACATCGTCGACGCCCGCCTGTCGGTCGAGGACCTGTCACGACTCGTCGGGCATTCGCTTCCCGACGAGGACTGGGACACGGTGGGAGGGTTGATCCTCGGTCTCGCCGGACGGGTGCCCCAAGAAGGGGAGAGCTTCGACATCGACGGGCTCAGGCTCACCGCGGAGCGGGTTCAGGGGCGCCGTGTCTCTCGGGTTCGGGTGACCGAAGGGTGAAATCGGGGTTCGTGCCCGTCATCGGAAGGCCGAACGTCGGCAAGTCGACCCTCGTCAACTCCCTGGTCGGCACCAAGGTGGCGATCACCTCGATGCGCCCGCAGACGACGCGTAACACGATCCGCGGGATCGTGGATCGCCCGGACCTCCAGATAGTCCTCGTCGACACCCCGGGTATCCACCGCCCCCGGACCGCCCTGGGAGATCGACTCAACGCCGTGGCGGCTGCGTCGATGGCCGAGGCCGATGCCTGCCTCTTCGTGATCGAGGCCACCGGCAAGATCGGTCCCGGGGACCGGTTGATCGCCGGTCGCCTTCAGGAGGCCGGTCTGGCGACGGTGTGCATCGTGAACAAGGTCGATGCCGCCGGTCCCAACGACGTCGCGGAGCGGCTCGCGGTGGCCTCCGGGTGGGGGTTCGCCGCCTACGTCCCGGTCAGCGCAACTCTCGGCGCCAACCTCGAACCGGTCGTGTCCGAAGTCGCCGCGTTGTTGCCCGAGGGCCCGCGGTACTTCCCGGCGGGCATGACCTCCGACCAGGCGAACGACTTCCTCATCGGTGAGATCGTCCGCGAGAAGTTCCTCGATCGTTTGCGCGACGAACTGCCGCATTCGCTCGCCGTTCTCATTGAGGAGGTACGGGAACAGGACAACGGTGTCACCCGGGTCGAGGCCCGTGTGCTCGTCGAGCGGGAGAGCCAGAAGGGCATCGTGATCGGCCGGGGTGGATCACTCCTGCGTCTCGCCGGCACCGAGGCGCGAGCCGAGTTGGAGCGGCGGCTCGGCACCCGGGTGCACCTCGACCTCCACGTCGCGGTCCACAAGGACTGGCAGCGGCACCCCGGGATCGTGCAGCGCCTCGGGATGTGACGAGAAGGCAGCAGATGCGAGGCACCAGGCACCAGCCAGAGGTCTGAGAACTGTCTGGCTTCTGGTGCCTGGTGCCTACTCTGCCTCGTAGTCGTCGAAGGGGGCCTCGCCGGCGGCGGTCATCTCCTCGATCCTGCGGCTCTCCTCCTCCACGTCCACGTCCTCGAGGTGCGTTGCGATCCACCACACGTTTCCCGCAGGGTCGGTGACCGCGCCGTAGCGCTCGCCGGCGTGCCGCATGGTCGTGGGCTCCATGGCGATCGTCGCCCCCGCCTCGAGTGCAGCGGCGAAGACGTCGTCGCAGTCCTCGACATAGAGGTACAGCGACGCCGGGTATGGGCCGTACTCCTCGGTGGCCTCGCCCACCATGACCATGCTGTCGCCGATCCGCAGCTCGGCGTGCATGAGGGTTCCGTCGGGCCGATCCAGCCGGGTGAGGATCTCGGCGTCGAAGGCGTCTTCGAGGAACTCCACGAGCTCGGCGGCGCCCTCGACGAGTAGGTAGGGGGTCACGGATCCGAAACCCTGGCGCTGCCATCCGGTCACGGCGCCGTCCATCCGTCGATGGTCTCCACCAGGCTCCGATCTCGGTCGGAGAGGGCGTCGACCGAATGCGTGGTGAGGGTCAGGGTCACGCGATTCCACCGGATGTCGATGTCGGGGTGATGGTCCGCCTTCTCGGCGACGAGTGCCACGCGGGCGACGAATCCGACGGAGGCGGCGAAGTCGGCAAAGGTGAACGTGCGGCGTATCGTCTCGCCGTCGAGTGCCCAGGCGGGATGCGAGGCGGCCAGCGCCTTCCGATCCGCCTGCGTCAGGGGTGTTGCCATGCCGCAAGTGTCGCGCACCGGAACCGGTTTCGTGCGGACCGATCCGCCGTCCGTGCCCGCCGCACTAGCCGCGCTTTTTCGCCGCCAGGGTCAGCAGGAACGCCGCCGCCATGGCGGTCCCGACCGCGATCAGGCCGACCGGCAGGCGGCCTCCGGAGTCCCGGCCGGTGGGAGGCAGGGCGACGGCCGGGGCGGAGGTCGTTCCCGCCTCCATCGTCGTGGTGGAAAGGTCGGCAGGCAGGGGATCGGCGTCGGCATCGGTGGCGACGATCTCGTAGGCGGTCCCGCCGTGGACGACCGTCAGGTCTGCCGCGATCGCCAGAGCGGCCGCCAGGGTCGGGTCTGATGCCGCCAGGGTGAAGTAGTCGGCCGAGCCGAACGCCACCCGGACGGTGTCCAACGCCGGATCGAATGCGGTGTCCATCCAGCGTCCATTGCTGAGACGGAAGGTGCGCCCACCACCGATACGGACGAGGTCGCCGTACTCGGCCCCGGGAGCGACGCCGGTCTCGGCGGTCGCCAGGTCGCCGGCGGCGTCCGCCGCCCCCACCGCCGCCTCACCGGAGGCGGGGAGGGTGGTGGATGCGGCGTTCTCGGCCGCCGATCGGGAGATCTCCTCGATGGCATCCTCGCCGAACGGGGCGTCCTCGGTGACCAGGTAGGAGGTGTACGGGGTCACGATCCCCCAGCGAATCGACAACCGCACGATCTGGTCGATGGTCTCGTCGTCCGGCCCATCGATGCGGACCGTCCTGAGGAGCTCACCGATCTTGCGGGTCGCCCACAGCCGGGGGATGGTCGGATCGCCCCCGGACTCCGCAAAGCGGATGTCATCGAAAACGAGGTCGATGGGTTCACCGCGTACCCTTCCGGAGAGGGTGACGGTGACGGTGCCGGAGCCCTCGTAACGACCGGCGACCACGAGCTGACCTCCGCGGAAGACGTCGGGAAGCGGTGCCGGATGGAGGTCGGACACCGTTACGCCCTCGACGTCGAGGGTGACCCCGGTGAGCACCGGAGAGGCCACTTTCGAGTACAGCGCCTCGACGGCGGCGTCGATCGCCTCGTCCGGGTTGACGTAGGTCGTGGTCCCGTGGTGGTCGCGGGCGATGGCGTCGAGGAGGAAGGTGTCGACGTCGAATCCAACGCCGAAGGCAAAGACCGACACCGTCTCGCTCGCCCGCTCCTCGAGGTTGGCGAGGATCTCCGGGGTGTCGATCACGCCCTCCGTGGGGAGACCGTCGGTGAGGAAGACGACGTAGGCGGGTCGCCCGGCCCCGGCGCGGTCGAACGCCTCGGCGAGCGCCAGGTCGATGTTGGTCGATCCACCCGCAGCCAGCCCGGACACCCAGCCGCCGGCTGTCCCGGCCTCCTCGGCAGAACGGAGCCCGTCGCCGTAGGAGTCGGTGCCGGTGGAAAAGGCGATGACATCGAAGCGGTCCCCATCGTTGAGGTGGGCGAGGATGTACCCGACGGCGTCCTGCGCCTGTTCGAGCTTTTCACCCTCCATGCTGCCGGAGACGTCGAGCACGATCACGACGTCTTTGGGGACCACCGCCTCTTCGGCGGAGAGGCCCGGCGAGGCGAGCAGTAGGAAGTACCCGTCACCGTCTCCGGCAAAGGTGAGGACGTCGAGGGACACGGCGGCGGCGTCCGTCGAGTAGTAGAGGGTGAAGTCGCTCTCCGGCGCCCCGATCCCTTCGTATCCGACCTCGACGAGGCGGTCGTTGACCCGGTTCACACCGATCTCGTGGCTGGGGGAGTAGACGGTCTTGACGCCGTCTTCTGATCGGATCTCGACGTGGGCCTCGATCGCCTCGATCTCGGCGTTGTGCTCGCGTCCGAAGGGATGGCGGTACCGGGTCAGCCCGGAGTCCGTGGGGAGCACCTGGCGGTACTCGATCTCGACGGTCCGGGTGTCACGGGGGCCGATGGGGAACACCGACAGGCGCAGCAGGCCGTCGCCGGCGTATTCGAGGAGAGCCGGATCGAGTGTGCGCCGCACGATGTCCTCGTAGGTACGGCGGGCGGCCTCGCCGTCGAGGATCTCGCCGGCCACCGGTGCACCGTCGATCCACAGGGTGAGTCCGGTGACCGCAGCGTCGGCGGGGATGGGATGGAGGAACTCGCCCTCGGCGACGAAGTCGGAGTCGTTGCGCAAGACCTGGTGCACCCGGGTGACGGCGATGCCGTCTTCGATCGTGACGTCGATGCGGTATTCCTCGATCACCACGTTTGCCGGGCTCCCGCAGTCCCACCATCGGCACGGCGGGAGCGGGGGGTCGATGACGACCTGAGCCAGCGCCGGCGAGGGAAGCCCGAGGACGAGTGCCAGCAGGGCGGGGAGGAGGCGGATCGCCATGTCGGGCCTTCCTTCGATGGACTGTGCACCGGTGGGACGAACCAGCCGGGGTTTCCGGTTCCCGTGGCGGGTCCGGCGCACCGGTACCCTGGAGGATCGTGGCGCTGCGCAACGATCAGGGCATCGTGCTCCGCGGGTTTCCCTTCGGCGAGGCCGACCGGGTGGTGGTGTTGCTGAGCCCGAACCACGGGAAGGTCCGGGCGGTCGCCAAGGGGGTGCGCAAGACGAAGAGCCGGTTCGGGGGCCGTCTCGAGCCTTTCACCCACATCGATCTGGTGCTTTACGAGGGGCGCAACCTCGGCACCATCACCCAGGTCTCCGTGATCGAGGCATTCCCGGCGCTGCGTGGCGATCTCGACCGGGTGCTCGCCGCGGGGACGATGGTCGAGGTGGCCGACGCCGTCACCCAGGAGGGGGAGGGGGCACTGCGGGCATTCCTCCTCCTCCAGCGCGGGTTGCGGGCGCTGGAGGCCGGCCCACGCCATCCCGACCTGGTGGCGTCGTTTCTCCTCAAGGCGGCTGAGGTGGTGGGCATCGCCCCCGCCCTCGACCACTGCGCCGGGTGCGGCCGGCGAGAAGACCTGTCCCGCTTCTCCTTTGCCGGTGGCGGGGTACTGTGCGACCGCGACCGCGTCCCCGGAGCCATTGCGCTGCGGCCCGGGCTCACCGGGTACCTGGCCCGGATCGCTTCCTCCGACCTGGGAGACCTCCCCGCCCCCGATCCCGGGTTCTCCGGTGAGGCGATGGGGGTCACCCGGCGGTTCATGGAGTACCACCTCGAGCGGCGCCTCGCTTCCCTGACCGTCGATGGCTGACCCCCGCCACGTGGCGATCGTCATGGACGGCAACGGCCGCTGGGCCCAGGCCCGCGGGCTGCCCCGCACCGCCGGTCACGCCGCCGGTGAGGAGGCGCTCTTCGACGTGGTGCACGGCGCCCTCGGTCTCGGCATCGAATGGCTCACCGTCTTCACGTTTTCCACGGAGAACTGGAACCGTTCGGCGGAGGAGGTCGAGTTCCTCATGGGGTTCAAGGAGGACCTGCTGGTGCGGCGCCGCGACGAGTTGCACCAACTCGGCGTCCGGGTGCGGTTTCTCGGGAACCGGGCCGATCCCCGGGTGTCCGACCGGCTGCGTGACCAGATCCGGGCCGCCGAGGAACTCACCGCAGGCGACACGCGTATGACCATGGTGTTCGCCTTCAACTACGGCTCCCGCGCCGAGATCACCGCGGCGGCGCAGAGACTCGCCGGCGACGCGGCCGCAGGACGGATCGCGGTGGACGAGATCGACACCGCAGCCTTCGCCGCCCGGTTCGAGATGCCGGACATGCCCGATCCCGACCTGGTGATCCGGACCAGCGGCGAGCTGCGGACGAGCAACTTCCTCCTCTGGCAGTCCGCCTATGCCGAGTATCTGTTCCCGGAGACCCTGTGGCCCGATTTCAGCACCGCCGACCTGGAGCGCTGCGTCGCGGAGTACCGGGGGCGGGAGCGGAGGTTCGGGAAGGTGTAGGTCGGCCGCCTGCGGCGGCCTCCCGCAATTGGTCAGTCCCGCGTCTCTTGGCTTGCGCGTCTCGGTGAGGTTCTCGGATCGAGGTGGGCGCGTCTCTCGGCGCAATTGGCAATTGGCAAGACGCGTTATCTGGTTCCGCACGCGATCTCCCGCGAATTGCGAATTGCCAATTGCGGAGGCCGCCGTCGGCGGCCGACCCCCCTCTAACATCCCTCCCCATGCCTGTTCCCTCCCTCGACACCATCGTCAACCTGTCGAAACGGCGCGGGTTCGTGTTTCCCGCCTCGGAGATCTACGGCGGGCTCCGCTCCTCGTGGGACTACGGACCCCTCGGCGCCGAGCTGTTGCGCAACCTGCGCGAGGCGTGGTGGACGGCGATGGTCCGCGAGCGTGACGACATCGTCGGTATCGACTCGGCGATCGTCCAGGCCCGCCAGGTATGGATCACCTCGGGTCACGAGGCGAGCTTTAGCGATCCGCTCGTGGAGTGCACCTCCTGTCACCACCGTTTCCGGCTCGACAAGCTGGACGACCCCGGGCAGTGCCCCGACTGCGGTGGGCGCAACACCTTTACCGAGCCGCGGCCGTTCAACCTGATGCTCAAGACCTTCCTGGGACCGGTGGACGATGACGCCGCCCTCGCCTATCTGCGGCCGGAAACCGCCCAGGGCATCTTCATCAACTACGAGAACGTGCGCCGGTCCGCCCGGATGCGGCTGCCGTTCGGGATCGCCCAGATCGGAAAGTCGTTCCGCAACGAGATCACCCCCGGCCAGTTCGTGTTCCGCACCCGTGAGTTCGAGCAGATGGAGATGGAGTTCTTCTGCCGGCCGGAGGAGGCGGAGCGGTGGCACGGTTACTGGCTCGATGCCCGCCTGCAGTGGTACCTCGGCCTGGGGATGAACCCCGATCACGTCCGGTTGCGCGCCCACGAGCCGAGCGAGCTCGCCCACTACGCAGCCGCCACCAGCGACGTCGAGTATCTCTTCCCGTGGGGGTGGGACGAGCTGGAGGGCATCGCCAACCGCACCGACTTCGACCTGCGCGCCCACTCTGCGGCGAGCGGGGAGGACCTGCGCTACTACGACCAGGACGCCGACGAACGCTTCTTCCCGTACGTGATCGAACCGGCGGCAGGCGTGACCCGGTCGGCGTTCGCGTTTCTCCTCGATGCCTATGACGAGGACGAGATCGGCGGCGAGAAGCGGGTGGTACTACGGCTCCATCCCCGCCTCGCCCCGATCAAAGTGGCCGTGCTCCCGCTCTCCAAGAAGGACGATTTGGTAGCGATCACCGAGGAGGTGGCGGCGACCTTGCGCAAACACTGGATGATCGAGGTCGACGTCACCCAGTCGATCGGCCGCCGCTACCGACGCCAGGATGAGGTCGGCACGCCGCTGTGCGTGACGGTTGACTTCGACACGCTCCAGGACCGGGCGGTGACGATCCGCGACCGCGACACCACCCAGCAGGTGCGGGTTCCGATCGCCGATCTCGTCGGCCGCCTCTCCGCCTCCCTCGGAGAAGAGGCCTAATGCCCCGTCCCGCAACGTTTGGCGCGCTCACGACGGCCCCCGACGCCCCCGGCTGCGTCCTCCTCCTCGACGCACGGTCAAGTGCGCCTTCGTCGTGCGTCCTTGCCGGATGACGCCGCGGGCTCGCCATGAGCATCACCAACGTCACGTGACGGGGCACTAGGCGTACGACCCCCTGTCGATGACCGGGATGCCCCCGGTACACTCGCCGGGGATGGCGTATCGGCGGGAAGACATCGAACGGGTGCGGGACGTCACCGATCTCGTCGAGCTGGTCTCCGAGGTCACCAAGGTGCGCCGCTCCGGTCGCTCGGTGATGGCGGTGTGCCCCTTCCACCAGGAGAAGACGCCGTCGATGAGCGTCGACGCCGCTCGCGGCCTCTACCACTGCTTCGGGTGCGGCAGGAGCGGCGACCTATTCCGGTTCGTACAGGACACCCAGGCGGTCGATTTCTCCGACGCCGTGGAGGTGCTGGCGCGGCGCGCCGGCATCACCCTGCAGGAGGATGCCGAGGCGTCGAAGCGCCGCGATCGCCGGCAGACGCTGGTCGACGCCACGACTGTGGCCGTCGACTTCTACCACGACAGCCTGAAGACCGGGCGCGACGCCGGGGTGGCGCGCGGTTACCTGCGAGGTCGGGGTTATGAGTCCGAGGTGGTGGAGCGCTTTGTCATCGGGTACTCGCCGCCGCACGGGGAAGCGCTCGTGGGCCACTTGCGCCGTAAGAAGGTCCCCGAAGATGTGCTGGTCACCGCCGGTCTGGCGGTGCGGGCCCGCACCGGCAAGGTGTTCGACCGGTTCCGGGGCAGGGTGATGTTCCCGATCTACGACGTGCGCGGCGATGCCGTCGGGTTCGGGGCCCGCCTGCTCGAGGGTGGCGAGGGCCCCAAGTACCTCAATTCGCCGGAGACTCCGATCTACCACAAGTCCCAGCTGCTCTACGGCCTCAACTGGGCCAAGTCCGAGATCGTTCGCGGCGGCCAGTCTGTGGTGGTCGAGGGGTACACGGACGTCATCGCCCTGCACCTGGCGGGGATGCCGGTGGCGGTGGCCACCTGCGGCACCGCCCTCGGCGAGGAGCACCTCGACCTCTTACGGCGGTTCAGCGAACGGGTCGTGCTCATGTTCGACGCCGACGAGGCCGGGACCAACGCCAGCCTGCGTGGTTTCGACCGCAGCGTTCCCGGTGATCTCGACCTTCGGGTCGCGGTGCTCCCCATCGGGCGGGATCCCGCCGACATGGTCGGCGCCGGGGAGATCGACCTCCTGCGCGCGGCACTGACCGACTCATCTCCGTTGCTCCAGTTCCGCCTCGAGCGTCTTCTGGAAGGGTTCGACCTGTCCGAACCGGAGGCGCGGGGCAGGGCGGTGCGGGCCGCCGCCGAGGTCGTCGCCCGCCATCCCGACGCGGTGACCCGGCACGAGTACGGGGTGTTCGTGTCGCGTCGCACCGGGGTAGACCTCGACGTCGTGGTGCGCGCCATCGAGGCGGCATTCTCCGGGGCGCAGAAGACGCGGCCGGCCCCGAAGCCCCCCGTCCGCCCCCTCCAGGGGGTGGAGAAGGCCGAGCGGGAACTGCTTCGGTTGTTGCTGGCGAACGATCCCGGGGTGCGCCGACACGACCTCACCGGGGTGTTCTCCCGGGACGAGCATCGAGCCGCGTTCGAGGTGCTGGCCCCGGTGGTGGCGGCGCTCGACCCCGGGATGCCGCCCGATCTGGGCTCGCTGCTCGGCGACGACGACAGTGAGGTCGCGGTGATGCTCCGCGGCCTCGCTTTTCTCGAGACCCCGCTGGCGGTGGCGGAGGAGGTGGTGAGAAAGGTTCAGGTCGGCGCCCTCGAACGCCGAATCGATGAGGTACGGTTGCGCGTCGAGACGTT
>Ga0209341_10002404_pt1 | contig 17802 bp, 16 predicted proteins | sample RifCSP13_2_FD_184020 | JGI IMG/M metagenome (GOLD analysis project Ga0209341, IMG submission 184020) | Soil microbial communities from Rifle, Colorado - Rifle CSP2_sed 13_2 (SPAdes) (version 2) | ecosystem: Environmental > Terrestrial > Deep subsurface > Rock core/Sediment | place: Rifle... | reverse complement strand
TAGGGGTAGGTCTGAGACCTACCCCTACGGATTTTTTGGGAGGCAGGCGTGGTTCCCAGGTTACTGAAAACCGAGACGATCTACCGTGGGCGCACGTTTTCGCTCCGCGTGGACGAGCTGGAATTCCACCCGGGGCGCTCGACGCGGCTGGACATCGTGGAGCACGGCGGCGCGGTGACGATGCTGCCGCTGGATCACGAAAACAACATCTGGTTCATCCGCCAGTACCGCCACTCGGTGGGGGACGTCCTGCTCGAGCTCCCGGCGGGCGCGCTGGGGGAGGGGGAAGACCCGCGGGCGGGGGCGGAGCGCGAGCTGCAGGAGGAGATCGGGATGCGCCCCGGCAGGCTGGAATGGCTGCTCGACTTCTGGCTGGCGCCCGGCTATTCGACAGAGTTGATGCACGTCTACCTCGCCACCGGCCTGACACCCTCCAAGCTGGCGCATGACGAGGACGAGGTCATCGAGATCGAGAAAATCCCCGCCGCGCGCGCCGCGGCGATGGCGGCGAGCGGCGAACTGCGCGATTCGAAGAGCCTGGTGAGCGTGCTGGTGGCGGCCAAACGGCTGGGGTGGTGAGTTGGAGGTGGGAGATTGGGGACTGAGGACTTTCCCGCCCTTGTAAGGCGCCCGTTATCTTTGGTATAATGCCGCTGCTTGCCGCCCTGGGTGTCGTGGGCGGCAAAGTCTTGACCGGACAGGACGACGAACTATGGCTGACTTAATCAAGGCGGTAGAGACGCCTGAAAACCCCAAGATCCCCGTGCTCAAGCCGGGCGACAGCGTGAGCGTGCACGTGCGCATCGTGGAAGGCGACAAGGAGCGCATCCAGGAATTCAAAGGCACGATCATCCGCATGCGCAAGGGCGGCAACAACGCCAACTTCACCGTGCGCCGCCTGGCCTCGCACGGCATCGGCGTGGAGCGCACCTTCCTCCTCCGCTCGCCGCGCATTGACAAGGTGGAAGTGGTGCGGAGCGCCAGGGTGCGCCGCGCTCAACTTTACTACCTGCGCGAGCTGCGCGGCAAGGCCGCCCGCCTGAAGGAAAAGCGGGCCGAGACGGCGTAATCTTTCGCCAGGTGTGGTAATCTTTGAGGCGTAGGCTTTACCAGCCTGCGCCTTTTATTTCTATGCCCAAACCCCTCATCGGCATCACCGCCGAACGCTGGTCATCATCCGCCGCCTCCCCCAGCCGGAACATGCAGGGGGCGCTCGCCTCGTATATTGATGCGGTCGTCGGGGCAGGCGGCCTGCCCGTTCTCATCCCGCTCACGCTGGTCGGCGACGACCTGCGCGAACTCTACGAGCGGCTGGACGGCGTCCTGCTCACAGGCGGCGGCGATATTGAGCCGAGCCTGTTCAACGCCGTGAAACACCCGAAGACCCGCGAGATTGACCCGGACCGCGACCGCGTGGAGGTTGACCTCACCCGCCGCGCCACAGCCGGCCACAAACCCTTGTTTGGAATCTGCCGGGGCATCCAGGTCTTCAACGTGGCGCTTGGCGGGACGCTGGTTCAGGACATCCCCGACGAGCTGGGGAGCGATATCGGTCACATGTGTCCCTCCTCGAAATACCCGCCGAACTACCACGCACACAGCGTGAAAGTCGAGGAGGAGACCTTGCTGGCGCGCTGCCTCGGGCGGCCGATTGCGCACGTGAACAGCCGCCATCATCAAGCGGTGAAGGACGTTGCGCCGGGGTTGGAGATCGCCGCCCGCGCGCCCGACGGCGTGATCGAGGCGATTGAGCTGCCCGATCACCCCTTTGCCCTCGGGGTGCAGTGGCACCCGGAGAACCTCCAGGCCCAGCCGGAGATGAAGGCGCTGTTTGTGAAGTTCGTCGAGGCAGCGTGGAAAAGGGAGTGACACAGCGGGTTTTGCGTTGGACGGCATCGAAGAACCGGCTTTCACCGAGCCGGCCGACGCTGCGCGCCCATTCTCGTGGGCAAATTTCCGCGAGATACCGCCCGCGCTTGTGGCGAGGATGCGGTTGATCTGGCCCACCCCGGGTGTGGTCTAAGCGGGTCATAAACAGGGCGCGGTACAATACGAGCCATGTCCGTGATTGGAATCTTTGACTCCGGCGTCGGCGGCCTGTCTGTCCTGCGCGCCATCCGCGCCCCGCTTGGCGTGCCCCACGCCGACCTGTTGTATTTCGGCGACAACGCGCACATCCCCTACGGCCCGCGCCCATTAGCAGAAGTGCGTGAGTTCTCCGCGGCCATCACGCGCTTTCTGCGCGCTCAGGGCGCGCAAGTGATCGTCGTCGCCTGCAATACTGCCTCGGCCGCTGCGCTCAAATATCTGCGCCAGACATTTCCCACGGTTCCGTTCGTGGGCATGGAGCCGGCGGTTAAGCCCGCCGCCGAGCAGACGCAGACAGGGGTCGTCGGCGTGTTGGCGACGCCCGCCACTTTCCAGGGCGAGCTATTCAATTCAGTCGTCGAGCGGTTTGCTCAGAGCGTCACAGTGCTGAAGCAGGTCTGCCCAGGGCTGGTGGAACAGATTGAAACGGGAAAGATGGACACGCCGGAGACCGAAGAACTGCTGCGTGGATGGGTCGAGCCGATGCTCGCGCAGAACATTGACGCGCTTGTCCTCGGCTGCACACACTACCCGTTTGTGATCCCGCTGCTGGAGAAAATCTGCGGGCCGGCCGTGCGCGTGATTGACCCAGCCCCAGCGGTCGCGCGGCAGGTCGAACGGGTTCTGCTCAATCACTTCAGGCACAATGAGAATGCAGAGGGGCAGGGGGGTGAGGAGTCCGGGGAGTTGATCTATTTCACCAGTGGCGAGCCGAGAGAGTTCGAGCGCGCGCTGGGGCAGTTGAAGATTGAGAGGAGGAAGGTGAGGAGGGTAAAGTGGGAGAGAGTGGAGATTAGCATTATTCGATAGGTGGAACTAACTTGCCTTCGTGGAAGCATGCGAGGGGATGCCCGGCATTCGACCAGACGCGGACGGGGGCGCCGGGAGGCAGGATGAGGGTGTGGGGTTGGAGGCTGTGGAGCAGACGCCCCGAAGGGAGGCGCACGCGGTAGACGTTTTGCGCGCCTTTGAAGTGCCGCGCGAGCAGGCGCGCCCGCGAGGCGCGGTCGCGCTCAAAGGTCACGTCGTCCGCGCGGATGGCGAGTTCCACCGCCGTGCCGGGGGGCAGGGCCACGCGCTGGGGCAGGAGGCCGATTTCGGTGAGGATGCCGTCGGCGGTCACCTCGCCGGGGAGGAAATCGGTGTGGCCCATGAAGTCGGCGACGAAGCGCGTGGCCGGGGCGTGGAAGATTTTTTCGGGCGAGTCAATCTGCTCGACGCGCCCCTGGTTCAGCACGGCGATGCGGTCGCCCATGAACAGGGCTTCTTCCTGGTCATGGGTGACGAAGACGGCGGTGGCGTGCAGGGTGCGGAGGATAGCGCGCACCTGCTCGCGCATATTGGCGCGCCGGTCGGCGTCGAGGCTGCTGAAGGGCTCGTCGAGCAGGACGAGCACGGGTTCGGGCGCGAGGGCGCGGGCGAGGGCCGCGCGCTGGCGCTCGCCGCCTGAAAGCTCGTGCGGGTAGCGGTCGGCGAGGGCGGCAAGGCCGACGAGTCGCAGGAGGTGGGCCACGTCGGTTTGGGCGCGGTCGCGCGGTTTGCCGCGCATACCAAAGGCCACATTTTCGCGCACGGTGAGGTGCGGGAAGAGCGCGTGATCTTGAAACACCATGCCCACCCCACGCCGCTCGGGGGGCGTCCACACGGTGTGGTTGGCCACCACGCGTCCACTGATGGAAACGGCCCCTGCATCGGGGCGCTCAAAGCCCGCGATGAGCCGGAGCGTGGAAGTCTTGCCGCACCCGCTGGGGCCGACGATGCTGAGGATTTCGCCCTTTTCCACTTGCAGTGAGACATGATCAACGGCGGGCGGCGCGTCGAGGCTGTAGCGTTTGAGGACGGAGAGGAGCTCGAGGGCGGGCATGGGGGAATTATACCCTCATGAGCCATTATGATTGTAGAACGCTTCGCCGCAGGAGAAAGACGAGCGGGACAGCGGCGCACGCGATGAGGAGCAGGGCAGCGGGGGCGGCCTGGGCGTAGACGCCGTCTCCGGCGGCCATCCAGACGCGCACGGCGAGGGTGTCGAATCCGGCGGGACGGAGGAGCAGGGTAGCGGGCAGTTCTTTGAGCGAGGTGAGGAACACCAGCGCTGCGCCGGAGAGCAGGCCGGGGAAGATGAGCGGCAGCGTGACGGTGAGCACGACCATGACGGGGCGGCGGCCCAGGCTGCGCGCGGCTTCTTCGAGCGACGGCGAGATTTGCATGAGCGCGGACTCGCTGGCGCGCACGGCCTGAGGCATGTGCCGGACGACATAGGCCAGCACGACCACGAGGGGCGTCCCATAGAGCCAGGGCAGACCCCGATTGACGAGCAGGATCAGGCTGAGGGCCACCACGACGCCGGGGAGCGCGTAGCCCACCTGGCAGAGGCGCGAGAGGGCGCGCGAGGTGAGGCGCGGGTAGCGCACTGCAAGATACGCGACGGGCAGAGAAAGAATCACGGCGGCGAGGGCGGCGAGGCCCGCGCTCCATACGCTGTTCCAGGCGTAGCCCCACAGATTTTGCGCCGAAGAGCGATAGACGCTCGCCGCAAATGAGGCGTCGAGCCGGCCTTGAACCGTCCAGGCGCCCAGGACGGTGAGCGGCACAAAGAGCGTGTTGAGCGCGACGAAACAGACGAACGCAAACGCGAGCCAGCGCCAACGCCCGAGGGAGAGGCGCGGCGCGGGCCGCCAGCTGCTGCTCACCTGCTCGAAGCGGGCCTGGCCCTGCAAGCGGATCTCCCCGGCCAGCACCGCAATCGCCAGCACGACCAGCACGCCGCTCAACACCGAGGCCGCCGCGCGGTCGTAGCGCCCGCTGAGCTGCAGGAAGATGGCCGCGCTGAAGGTCTCGTAGCGCAGGAGCGCGACCGTGCCGTACTCGGCCAGGATGTCGAGCGCGACGAGCAGCGCGCCGGCCGTGAGGCCGGGGCGCAGGACGGGCAGCGTCACTTTCCAGAGCGTGCGCCATGCGCTGTAGCCGAACGAGCGCGCGGCTTCTTCGAGCGAGGCGTGCAGAGAGCGAAACGCCGCCGCGCTGAGCAAATACACGTAGGGGTACATGAACAGCGTGAGCATGAATGTCGCGCCCCACAGGCCGAAGGGCGAGGGCAAGGGGATAGCGACTCCGAAGGCGTCGGCGAAGAAACGGGGGAGGATCCCCCCGCGCGGTCGAAGCAGGGCCACGTGGACGACCGCCCCGATGAAGGCGGGCATGGCAAGGGGGAGGGCCAGCAGCCAGCGCCAGGCGCGCCGCAAGGGCAGGTCGGTGCGTTCCACCAAAAACGCGAGCGCTGTCCCCAGGAGCAGCGTGCCGAAAGTGACGGCAGCCATGAGCGCGAGCGTGTTGCCCAGGAGGCTGACGAGGCGCGTCTGCCAGAGGCGCGCCCACGTCTCGGCGCCGCCGGCGGCCGCGCGATAGAGGATGTAGGCGAGCGGAGTCGTCACCAGCGCGGCCACGCCCGAAGCCGCGAGGAGCAGGGTGCGGTTGAGGCGGCGTTGGCCGATGCGGCGATGCGCCAGCCAGCCTTGCAGGCCGCCGACTGCGCGGGGCCTGGGCGATGGGGAGAGGGTGGAGGTCATCGTGTCGCGTGTTGCGTATCCTGTAAGAGACTGTCCTCAAACGCTCCCCAACCGCGTCCCCGCGGTTGGCCGAAGGGTCCGCGAGGACGCGGACTTTGAGCGAGTTTGAGGACGCTTTCTAAGACCATTACGCCATCCGGAATACGTTCTATGGCACGGCCAATTTTTCCAGCAAATCCAGCGTGCTATCCAATTCACTCGCCGCCGAGACAAAATCAAGCTGAGCGAGGCGGTAGCCGGAGAGCGGCGCGACTTCGGGATGGAGCGCCACGCCCGGGCGCAGCGGGTATTCGTAGTTGAGTTGAGCGAAGAGCTCCTGGCCTTCGGCAGAGAGCAGGTAATCCACAAAGGCTTGCGCGGCGGCGGGATGTTTCGCGCCGTGGATGACGCCCGCCACCGTCGCGTTGACGATGAGGCCGATTTGCCCCTCGGCCTGGTCGGGATAGACCACGCCCACCGGGCTGCCCTCGGCCTTTTGCAGATGATAGTAGTAGTGATTGACGAGGCCGAGCCGGAACTCGCCTGCGCCGACGGCTTTACGCACGTCGGTGTGCCCGCCGAAGAACGTTACCTCGTTCGCGAGCATGCCCTTGAGCCACTCCTCGGCGACCGCCTCACCCTTGAGCTGGCGCAGCGCGGCGACTTGCGCCTGGAATGAGCCGTTGGCGCTGCCGGCGGCGGCGATCTGGCCTTTCCACTTCGGGTCGGTCAGGTCGAAGATGGACTTGGGCGCTTCCGCGGCGGAAACCAGGTCGGTGTTATACATGATGACGCGCGCGCGCAGGGTGAGGCCCGTCCACAGGCCCTGGGGGTGGCGGTAGGCGGAGGGAAGGTCTTTTGCGTCGGGCGAGAGGTAGGATTGAAACACGCCTTCGCCGGCGAGTTTCTGGATGGTGACGACCTCGGTGGTGAGGAAGAGGTCGGCCTGCGGGTTGGCCTTTTCTTCGAGGAGCGCATTCGCCAGTGCACTGTTGCTGCCGGCCTTGAGCGCCACGTTGACCTGTGGATATTTGGCCTTGAATTTTTCGACGACGGGCAGGACGAGCGCCTCGGCGCGGCCAGAGTAAATCACCAAATCGCCGGACACAGGGGGGGAGGAGGTGGGGTCGGTTGCTCCCGGCGAACACGCCGAGACAACGAGGACCAAGACCCATCCGAGCAAAATTACTTTCGAGGACGCCATCATCGAAATCGGAGTCTCCTTGTCAGTTTATTGCAAGTCATTCGCATTAGCGGTATCATAACTATTGCCAATCGGAGCGTCAATGTCAGAATTCAATTTCGATGTTGACACGCATTGAGTTGAAAGTTATCGGAGGTCAACCTTGAAGATCAGCCCCGTCATGCGCGAATATCTGGGGGAGATCTATCGGCTGGAGCGAAGCGCCGCCGGGGTGACTACCTCCGCTCTGGCGGAACGGCTGGAGGTCTCGCCTTCGGCGGCGGCTCGCATGTTGCGGCGGCTCGACGAAGCGGGCCTGCTCACGCACCTCCCCTATCAGGACGTGAAGCTTTCGCCGCAAGGTGAGCGCGAAGCCCTGCGCTCGATCCGCCGCCATCGCCTGCTCGAAGCATTTTTGGTAAAGGTGATGGGGTTCGGATGGGACGAAGTGCACGAGCAGGCGCACCCTTTGGAGCTCGCCATCAGCGGCGAATTTGAAGACCGCATGGACGCGGTGGCGGGATATCCCACGCACTGCCCGCACGGCGACCCCATCCCCACGAAGGACGGGCGCATGGCTGAGATGAACGACCAACCGTTGTTAGACGCGCCGGTTGGCAGTCAGGTGGTGATCCGCCGCGTGAAGACGCACGACGGCGAGAAGCTGCGCTATCTGGCGCAACTGGGCCTCGTCCCCGGCGCGCCGATCCAATTGGTGAACCGATCACCATTCAACGGGCCGTTGCGCTTAAAGATCGGCCGTCAGGAACACGTCATCGGCGCGGAACTGGCGCAGGCGCTGCGCGTGGAGGTCACGCCATGACCGGAGCGGAAATTTTCGCCCGCCTGCGGGCCTCGGGCTGCCGGCTCACCGCGCCGCGCCGCAAACTCGTGGATATCCTCCTGCGGGCGGGTGAGCCCTTGACCGCCGACGACATTTACAAGCGCGCCCGCCAGGCCCGCGTGGGCGCCGACCTTTCGACGATTTACCGCAACCTCGCCATCTTCTGCGAGATGGGCTGGCTGGATGCACTGCCGGGGGCCGTCCGCGGCGAGCGTTATTATCAGGTCCACCGCGGGCAGGAGCGGACTTTATCCGTAGTCTGTCTGGATTGCGGCAAGGTAGCGGCGCTGGAAGCGCCGACCGGGGCGTTGAACGAGGCCGTGCGCGGCATGGGGTTCAAGGCCGACACACTGCGGGTGACGCTGGCGGCGCACTGTGGGCAGGAGTGTGAGAAGAAGCGGTGAGGGGGGAGCGATTATTCTATGCCGATAAACGGACTCTTGCCCGGCACGATGGTCACTTCTTTTTTGCCAGGTTTGCGCATAGCGTCGGACCCGGTCAGCGCCTTGGGATCAAAGGCTGGGGGTGTGAGGGGGAGGATGACGTAGAAGCGGCTGCCTGGCATTTTGGCCGGGTCGTGGCCCGGGCTTTCCACCCAGACGCGGCCGCCGTGCCCCTCGATCACCCCCCTGGCGATCGGCAGGCCCAGGCCAGGGCCGGCGCCCATGAATTTGGTCGCGCCGGTGGAGTGCGCGGCGGCGCTCCCCACGCGATAGAACTTCTGGAAGATCAACTGGCTGTGCTTGGGGTCAATCCCGATGCCGGTGTCGGCAAACACGATTTCCAACTGAGGCGGCTGGTCGGGCTGCGGCGGCAGAAGGCGCGCCGACACTTCGAGGCGCCCGCCATCTGGCGTGTATTTGATCGCGTTGCTCAGCAACTGACTGAAGGCCTGCACCAGGCGGTGTTTGTCCACGCGCAAGGGGGGCAGCATCTTCAAACCGGTGATTCTGAGCGCGAGGCGGCGCTCCTTGAGCGCGGAGGCATACGGCTCGACGCTCAGGCGCATGACCTCGTCGAGAGTCGTGTCCTCGAACTTCAGGTCCATCGCCTCGACGTCAATCTGCGCCATATCCAGCATCTGGCCGACGACTTCGTTCAGCCGGCCGCAGGCGCGGGCGATGCTGTCGGTAATCTCGGCGACCATGATCCGGTCTATGTGGTCATCGCGCGCCATCGAGCCGAGCAGGTCGGCGAAGCCCAGCATCTGCGTGATCGGCGTGCGCAACTCGTGTGAGGCGATGGCGAGGAAATCACTCCGGACCGAGTTCATGTTGTACATGGTCTCGTTGGCGTTCTGGAGCGATTCGTTGAGCGAGATCATCGAGGCGTTGAGCTTCTTCAGATCGGCGATGACCCGCGCGGCCTTGAGCGCCGCCGCCGAATGGCTGGCCAGGAGCTGGAGCAGTTCGATATCCGCGGGCCGGAAGGGAGCGGAGTAGTTGCGTTCTCCCACGACCAAAACCGCCGCCAGCAGCCCCGCGTCGAAGACCGGGACATAAGCCTCGGCCTGCAGAGCATTCAGCCAGGCCAGTTCTTCCGGGGGCATCGGCCCGTATTTCGGGTCGGATCTAAAGTCAGGCTGGAGGATGGGCTGGCGCTGCAAGTCCAACTGGCGGAGCAGGGGGTTGTTGCGGGAGAACTCGGCGGCCTCGATCGGAAACTGGCCCCGGCCGGCCACGGGGCTGACCTGAAATTTCGTGTCCTGCGGCGTCAGCAGCAGCCAGCCGGAACGCTGGACTTTAAGCAGGTTCTCCAGCATGGCGCCGGTCACGGCCGCCAGTTCGGGCAACTCCGATATCCCCGCGATGCGGTTGCTGAAATCCTGGGCGACCTTCAGCGGGTCGTAAGAAGTTTTATCTCCGCTGGCTAAAGCCTGCTCAATCAGCAGGAGGATGGAGTGGAAAATCACTGCGACGACCAGCGCCAGCCCGACCATCACCAGGCCAAGCAGAGAGGGCGACAGGCTGGCTCGAATCATGGGGGCTATGGCAATGACCCCGACAATCAGAATGGTCAGGAAGATGATCCCGAGGATATAGGCGACGATCCGCATCAGTTCACTTGGCCTGAGAGTTTAAGCCAGGTTAGACACCAAAGTCGAAAACTGTAAGCTTGACATAAGTATACAAAAATAATGTTGGGAGTTTATCCCAAACATGTTTGGGATAAACTTGGGATATTCCCGCCCTACTTGAGGATATAGTACGTCCCTTTCTTAGCCCCGATTTTGAGCAGGATCCCCCGATCAACCAGATCACTCAGATCAAGCCGCAAGGTCTCCGGCGAGACATCCGGGCATAACTGCCGGTACTCGCGGTTCGTGATGCGCCCGTTCTCGCGGATGTACGTCAGGGCGCGGGCCTGCCGCTCGTTCATCACCGTTTCCCACTTGGGCACGATCTTCCGGTCGCGGGCGTTGTACAGCGTCACGGTAAACGCGTAGGGCTGGGCCTTGAATTTGGGCGGCGGATGGCCCTGTGAGACCATGTCCTCGATCATCCGGTCAATCCCCAGCCCCAATTCTTCAATGTATCCCCACTGGAACAGGCCGGCGACCACGCGCGGGTTGCGCGAGAAATGTTCCTCAACGATGGTGTCAATGGTGATGAAACCGGGCAGGCCGCCGGGGGAGATCACTTCCAGTCGGTCGGCGTACATCCGCACCTCGATGCGCCGCCCTCTGAGCCGGTAATCCCGGTGGCATACCGCGTTCACCAGCGCCTCGCGGATGGCGAAGGGCGGGTACTCGGCGATTTCCTCGCGTTCCAGCCCTTTGACGACGGCGCTGACGTTCATCTCCTCCCACACGATTTGCCAGGCGCTTTCGATGATGCGCGCGAGCGGCCCGCCGACCTCCTCGCGGCGGCCATAGCCTGCGAGGCCAGCCTCGCCCCGGGGTTCGGCGCCGGGGAACTTGACGAACACCAACCCTGACTGCGGGATGAACTGCTGCGGGTTTTTGCCAAAGAGCAGGACGCCGGAGTAGGTGGGGTAGCCGTCCCCGTCAATCGCGCCAATCTCGCGCAAGATTTCCTCCGGCGGGTCGTTGAGGCGGCGGCGCTGGCGCTGTTGGCGTTTCTCGACGTACTCGGCGATGACTTCCTGATCGAGGTCGTCCCAACCCGCGCCGGGCGTGGTCTCGGCCTCGAAATCCCCGGCAGACTTGGTGGCCGCGAGTTGGCGGATTTCTTCGCCGCCGAGCGGCCGGTTCTCGCCCCCCGTGCGGATCAGCACCCGGCCATCGGCGAGCGAGTGCAGCTCCGGCGAGCGCGGGACGACAATCGCGTAGGTCGCCTCGGATTGCGCCTCGACCTGTTCCCAGCGGGTCACGATGACCGGGCGGCACAGGCGCTCGGCGGCCTTGAGCGCGCCTTCGAGTTCTTCGGCGAAAACGCGGTTGATGACCCGGCCCTGCTCGTCCAGCCCGATGATGATCACGCCGCCGTCGGAGTTGGCGAACGCGACCAGATGCTCGGCCAACACTTCAGGGTCGGCCTCAGGCAGGTAGGCCACGAGCGGGCCGGGCGGGCGGCGGAGGGAGGGGAGGGTCATGCCTGATTTTCTTCGTCCCGCTTTTCTTTGTGGGCAAGCAGTTCTTTGACATGGGCAATGAATTCTTCGGCGTGTTCGAGTGTTTCTTTCGCCTTCTCGTGGCTCATGGGAATGTAAGGCTGATAGGCGCTTGTTTCACGCGCTGTTTCTGCCTGTCCCAAGTATGTCACATATTTTTCCTCCAGCTCTCCGGCGCTCACCAGCCATTCAGTGAGTTTAGCTTGCGCAGCAGAGTGCTTTTTCAAAAACTTTTTTTGTGAGCAAAGCTGCGCGAGCAGCGTAGAACATGGCGTAATAGGCGGTTGAGACAGCATTCCGGTTCACCACCACCAACACGTCCACGTCTGAGTCCGGCGCGGCCTGACCGCGCGCATAAGAGCCGTACAGAATAATCGCCAGGATGTCGTCGGGGAACAGGTTCAGCAACCGGCGCTGGAAATCGGCCAGCGCGGTCTTCACCTTGCGCGGCAGGCGCGGCGCAGTTCTTTTCTTCGACCTGGGGCGCGCAACCTGGACGACCATTACTCTTTTCCGTTACCCCCAACTTCAGTCGCTGCCGCTTCCGCCTGCGCCTCTGGGGCGTTCTGGCCGTTCTCTGGAACGCTCTTTGGGGCTGGCCCTTCCATGACGGGAGCAATATCCTTCGCCGCCAGGCGCGCGACCGAGGCCACGGTGTCGCCGTCTTTCAGGTGGATGAGGCGCGTGCCCATCGTGGCGCGACCCGCCTGCCGGATTTCCTTCACCTTTGTCCGCAGGGCCTGGCCGCTGGTGGAAATGATCGTGATTTCGTCCTCGGCGCGCACCACGCGCGCGGCGGCGATGGGGCCGGTCGTCTCCATGCCGCTCTTCGAGAGCGTGGCGATGCCGCCCGTGGCGCGGCCCTTGGGCGCGTATTCCTTGAGCGGCGTGCGCTTGCCGTAGCCGTTCACGGTCACGACGAGCAGCTCACCCTCAGGGTCCACTACGTCCATGCTCGTGATGTGATCGCCGTCGTCCAACCGCATGGCCGTCACGCCGGCCGCCTGCCGCCCCATGGCGCGGACTTTGCCTTCGTTGAAGCGCAGCGCCCGTCCCTGCTCGGTAACGAGGATGATTTCCTGGCGCCCGGTCGTCATCTTGGCCCAGCCGAGCACGTCGCCGTCGTCGAGATTGATGGCGATGAGACCGGAGGGGCGCACGGAGGCGAACTCACTCATCTCCACGCGCTTGATGCGCCCGTTGCGCGTGACCATGATGCAGTAGTTGGCGTCCTCGAAGTTCGGCACGGGCAGCGCGGCAGTGACCTTCTCGCCGCTTTCGATGGAGAGGACGTTCGTCAGCGGGATGCCCTTGTCGGCGCGGCCCGCGTCAGGGATCTGATACACCTTCTCGGAGTAAACCTTGCCCTTGTCCGAGAAGAACAGCAGGGTGTCGAGCGACCGCGCGGGCAAGATGTAAAGCACCTCGTCCTCCTCGCGCAGGCTCTGGCCGGTGACGCCTTTGCCGCCCCGGCTCTGGGTGCGGTACTCCTTGGCCGCTACCCGTTTCACGTACCCGCGCTCGGTGATTGAGATCAGCACGGCCTCGTCGGGCACGAGGTCTTCGTCCTTCAACGTCTCGGGCGCGTCGTGGACGATCCGGGTGCGCCGCTCATCGCCGTACTTCTCGGCCATCTCGGCCATGGCGCTCTTGACGAGCGCGAGGACTTTCCTGGGGTTGGCCAGCAGGTCTTCGAGGTAGGCGATGGTCGCCAACATTTCCTCGTGCTCCGTCTCGATCTTTTGGCGTTCGAGCGCGGCGAGGCGGCGGAGCTGCATGTCGAGGATGGCCTGCGCCTGCGCCTCGCTGAGCTTGAAGCGCTCCATCAGGCTGGCTTTCGCCGCCTCCCCATCCTGGGATTGGCGGATCGTCTGGATGACCGCGTCGAGGTTCGCCAGCGCGATGAGCAGGCCCTCGAGGACGTGCGCGCGGGCTTTGGCTTTCGCCAGCTCGAACTCCGAGCGACGGGTGATGACCATGCGGCGGTGCTCGATGTAAATTTGCAGCGCGCGCTTGAGCGAGAGCAGGCGCGGCTCGCTCTTGCCGCTCTCGTCGGCGACGAGCGCCAGGACCTGCACGCCAAAGGTGCTTTGCAGTGCGGTGTATTTGAACAACTGGTTGAGCACCTTGCGCGGCTGCGCGCCCCGCTTCAGCTCGATGATGATGGACATCCCGCGCCGGTCGGATTCGTCGCGCATGTCCGAGATGTCGTCGAGGCGGCCCTCGCGCACCAACTCGGCGATGCGCTCGATGAGCGCGGACTTGTTGACCTGGTAGGGGATCTCGGTGATGACGATGCGGTGGCGGTTGCCGCTCATCTCCTCGATGTGCGCCGCCGCCCGCATGACGATGCGGCCCTTGCCCGTGGCGTTAGCCGCGAGGATGCCGTCCGTGCCGATGATCAGGCCGCCCGTGGGGAAGTCCGGCCCCTTCACAAACTGCATCAATGCCTCGACGGTGACGTCGTCGGCCTCGTCGTAGCGGTCAATCAGGTAGCCGATGGCTCCGGCGAGTTCACCCAGGTTGTGCGGGGGGATGTTCGTCGCCATGCCCACGGCGATGCCGCTCGCGCCGTTCAACAGCAGGTTGGGCAGCTTGGCGGGGAGCACTTCCGGCTCCTGCAGTGAGCCGTCGAAGTTGTCCCCGAAATTGATCGTATTCTTCTCGATGTCAAGCAGCATCTCTTCGGCGGGGCGGGCCAGCCGGGCCTCGGTGTAGCGCATGGCCGCCGGGGGGTCGCCGTCAATCGAGCCGAAGTTGCCCTGCCCGTCCACGAGCGTGTAACGCATGGAGAAATCCTGCGCCATGCGCGCCATCGCCTCATACACCGCCGCGTCGCCGTGGGGGTGGTATTTGCCCAGCACCTCGCCGACGATGCGGGCGGATTTTTTGTGCTGACTGCCGGGGCGCAGGCCCATGTCGTGCATCGCGTACAGAATGCGCCGCTGGACGGGCTTGAGGCCATCGCGGGCGTCGGGGAGCGCGCGGGCCACGATCACGCTCATGGCGTAGTCCAGGTACGCCGTGCGCATTTGATGCTCGATGTCAATCAGTTGGATCTGTCCGATTTCCATACGATCCTTTCAGTTCACCGTAAAAGTCATTCTTCCAGCGCGCCGACCTCGCGGAGGTAGCGTTCCAGGCGGTGTCGGCAGTAATCCTTTTTGGTCGCCTCGTCCATAGCTCAATTCCATCGCGCCGGAGGTTTCGGAAGAAGAGCAATCCCCTTCTCTAATTATACCTTTGCCCTTCGTTATTCGCGAAGGATTTTCGCTTCACTTTTGGCCTGTTTTTCTCAAAAATTTCGTGGTTTCTCTGTTTGACGATAGGGCAGGGCGGTGGTACAAACGGCGCGATTTTGTCCTTACCCCGTGCTACGTCCGAAGGCCAGGGCAGGAGGCGAGATTCTTGGAGGCGATGAATGAAAAAATTCGTTCAGTTTCTCGGCTATGTCGGCCTGTTGGCGCTGGCGCTGGCGATCCTCGTCAGCGGGGTGGGCGCTTACACCGTGACCCGCTCGTTCCCGCAGACGAACGGGACGCTGAGGGTTCCCGGCCTGGCGGAGAAAGTTGACGTTTACCGGGATGCGCACGGCGTCGCGCACATTTACGCCGACAACGTGCATGACCTGTTCTTCGCACAGGGCTACGTCCACGCGCAGGAACGCTTTTATCAGATGGACTTCTGGCGGCACATCACCTCGGGGCGTTTGTCCGAGTTGTACGGCGAGGCGTCGCTGGACCGGGATCGGTTCCTCCGCACGGTGGGTTGGTGGCGCGTGGCGGAGCAGGAATATAGCCTGCTTGACGCGGACAGCCGGGCTGTGCTCGACGCCTATGCCGAGGGCGTCAACGCCTACATCGGCGGCCGCTCCGCCGCCGACCTGAGCCTGGAGTATTCTATCCTGGCCCTCAACGGCCTCGATTATCAGCCCGAGGCGTGGTCGCCGGTCAGTGTACTGGCCTGGGCCAAGGCGATGGCGTGGGACCTGCGCGCGAACCTGGACGAAGAGGTCAAGCGCGCCGCCCTCCTTCAGGCAGTGGGAGCGGAGAAGACCGCCGAATATATGCCGCTGTATCCCGGCGATCATCCGATCATTGTTCCGAACCTGCCCACGCTGGGCCTTAACTTCGAGTCCGTGAATGCGCGCATGGCTATGATGGACGACCTCCTCGGCGCTCGCACGGAAGGCGTCGGCTCCAATAGTTGGGTCATCGCCGGGAAGCGTACCACCACCGGGAAGCCGCTCCTGGCTAATGACCCTCATCTGAGCATCCAGATGCCCTCGATCTGGTATGAAATCGGCGCGCACTGCCGGGCGGTCACACCGGCTTGCCCCTATGACTTCTACGGCCTCTCCTTCGCGGGCGCGCCGGGCATCATCATCGGCCACAATAACCGCATCGCCTGGGGACTGACGTTCCTCGCCTACGACGTGCAGGACCTGTACATCGAGAAGATCAACCCGGCCAACCCGAACCAGTACGAGGTCAACGGAGAGTGGCGGGATATGACGATCGTCAACCAGACGATCAAAGTCAAGGGCAAGATCAAACCGGATCCCGAAAACCCGGAAAAGGATTTGGGGGTGTACGACCCGGCGACGGACACGACCGCAGTGTCCCTGCCTGTCCGCTACACCCGCCACGGCCCGATCATCAACGACGTGCATGAGGAAGCCGGCAACCTATCCGGCTCAATCCATGGGGTGGAAGTCGGCCCGGGCTACGCCCTCGCGCTCCGCTGGACGGCGCTCGACGCGGGTTTCACCTACCGCGCTGTGATCCGGTTGAATCGCGCGCAGAATTGGGAAGAGTTCCGCGCCGCGCTGAGTGAGTGGGTCGTCCCGCCGCACAACATCATCTACGCGGACGTGGACGGCAACATCGGCTATCAAGGCCCCGGCTTTGCGCCCATCCGCAAGAACGGCGACGGCCTCCTGCCAGTCCCGGGGTGGACGGATGATTACGAATGGACGGGCTTTATCCCCTACACCGAACTGCCGTATGCCTTCAACCCGCCGGAGGGCTACATCGCCGCCGCCAACAACGCCGTCGTCGGGCCGGGCTACCCGTACCTGCTCTCGCTGGAATGGGATGCGGGCTACCGCGCCCGGCGCATCATCGACTTGATCAATTCGGAGCCGAAGATTTCCATCGCGTACATCCAGCAGATGCAGGGAGACGACCTGAACCTGGGCGCGAAGGAAGTGCTGCCCTATTTGCTGGAGTTGTACTTCGACGATCCCAATCTCTCCGAGGCGGTTGAAGAACTCCGCGATTGGGATTATCAGATGGACCTCGCCTCGCATCCCGCCGCGATTTACATGTCCTTCTTCAACGCGCTGCTCAAGAGCACTTTCCACGACGACGTGCCCGAGGATTACCGGCCCAACGGGGGCGGGAGCAACTGGCTCACCCTGCGCCAGATTCTGGCCGAGCCGAACAGCCGTTGGTGGGACAACACGACCACGCCGGTAGTCGAGACGCGCGACGACATTCTGCGTCAGGCTCTCGCCGACGGCTATACGGCGCTCGAAGCGCAATTGGGCGCCGACCCGGAGACGTGGACATGGGGGGCGCTGCACACGGCGACGTTTGTCAACGGGACGCTGGGCAGCACAAGCTCGCCCGCACCTATCCGCGCGTTGTTCAATCGCGGGGCATTCTCGACGCCGGGCGGCTATTCCATCGTCAACAATACCAGTTGGAACATGACGCGCGACGACGCAGAAAGGCCGGGCGACCCGTACGCCGTAGGGACATTGCCCTCGATGCGGATGATTGTTGATCTCGGCAATCTGCGCAACTCCCGCCTCACGCACACCACCGGCCAGAGCGGCCACGCCTTACATCGGCATTACATTGACATGGCCGACGACTGGCGCCTGGTCCGGCACCACCCCATGCTCTGGGAGCGGGGTGATGTGGAGAGCCAGGCCGAGACGCATTTGGCGCTGGCCCCGTAGCGGGTGACGGGTGACACGTGACCAGTGGCGAGTGACGGATGACGGGAGGCGGGTGACGCGGTATGTGTTGCTCGCCACCCCTTATCTCTCTTGGCTCCTGCTGGTTGCCTGCGCCTCTCTGCCTCCCTCTTCCACACCTATACCCGCACACTCCCCAACTCCCATACCCACACACTTCCCTACTCCTGCTCCCCCGCTCCTCCGCGCCCCTGCCTCATCTCAAATCCCTCCTGCCCCTCAGACCCTCACCGTCTGCCTCGCCGATGAGCCGCAGTCTCTCTACCTCTACGCCCGTTCCGAAGCCGGGCGCGAGCACATCCTCGCCGCGCTTTACGACGGGCCGATTGACGCGCGTGATTATCAACATCAGCCTGTCCTGCTGACTAAACTGCCGAGCGTGGCCGACGGCGATGCGATCGTCAATATGGTGACCGTGCTTCCGGGAGAGACGGTCGTGGATTCGCTGGGGCGAGTGGTCACGCTGGCAGCCGGTGTGGCGATCAATCAGTTAGACGGCGCGACGATCACCTACGGTGGTGAAGGCGCGCTGTCCGCGCCGCAGATGACCGTTACCTTTCGCTTGAAACCCGGCGTGTTGTGG
>Ga0209341_10002403_pt1 | contig 17802 bp, 17 predicted proteins | sample RifCSP13_2_FD_184020 | JGI IMG/M metagenome (GOLD analysis project Ga0209341, IMG submission 184020) | Soil microbial communities from Rifle, Colorado - Rifle CSP2_sed 13_2 (SPAdes) (version 2) | ecosystem: Environmental > Terrestrial > Deep subsurface > Rock core/Sediment | place: Rifle... | reverse complement strand
GCTGGCCGGCAACGCCACGCTGGAGCGAGTCTGGCGCTCGCTCGAGCCGTTCTCGCGCACCTACATCACCCTCGTCGCCCCGGGGGCCGACACCCACTGGACGGCCGGGCTCCATCCCGGGATCGTGGAGGCGCTCCGGACCCGGGACCCGGAGCGCGTCGTGGCCGCCCTCCGGGACCATTTCGATCGGGCGAGCGCCCATCTCGCCGAGGGCTGGCAGGACGACGAGGCCGAAGCGGAGGCGGCCCCGCGGACCGCGTCGCGGCCACGCTGACGCGCCGGACCTCACCGCCGGCGAAGGATCGCCTCCACCTGCTCGGCGACCCGGACCGCGGAGAGGCCGTAGATGTCGAGCAGCGCGTCGTTGGGCCCCGATTCCGGATAGACGTCGCGGAGCCCGATCCGATCGACCCGCATCGGCCGATGCTCGGACAGGGTCTCGGCGACCGCGCCGCCGAGCCCGCCCATGATCGTGTGCTCCTCGACCGTGATGACCCGTCCGGTCCGCCCGGCCGCGGCAACGCACGTGTCGACGTCGAGCGGCTTGATCGTCGGCACGTGGACGAGGTGGGCATCGATGCCGCGCGCTGCCAGCAGGTCCGTGGCGTCGACGACCCGGGGCGTCTGCGAGCCCGTGCTGAAGATCGTGACGTCGGCTCCCTCGCGGATCGGCACGACCTTGCCGAGCTCGAACCGATGGCCGTCCTCGAAGAGACGCTGGGTCGCGTCGCGGACCAGGCGGACGAAGCACGGACCCTGGTAGGCGGCCGCCCAGCGCAGGACCTCACGGGCCTCGGTGTCGTCGGCCGGCGCGACCACGACCATGCCGGGCATGGTCCGCGTGATCGACAGGTCGTCGACGATGATGTGGCTCATCCCGGTCTGGCCGGTGAACAGCCCGCCGTAGCCCGCGGTGATCTTGACGTTGAGGCCCGTCTGGGCGATCAGGACCCGGACCTGGTCTAGCGGGCGGACGACGGCGAACGAGACGAACGTGCTGATGAACGGGATGAGGCCCATGGTCGCCAGGCCCGCCGCGACGCCGAGCATGTTCTGCTCGGCGATCCCCATCTGGAGGTACTTGTCAGGGTGGGCCTTCTCGAAGATGTCGGCCCTCGTCGAGCTCCCGAGGTCACCGTCGAGCATCACGATCCGTGGATCCGCGCTCGCGAGCTCGGCGACCGTCTCGCCGAAGACCTCGCGCATCGGCCGGCCCATCGGCAGCGTCATCGCAGGCCTCCCGTCGTCCCGGCAGGTGCGACCCGCTCACCGAGCTCGGCCATCGCCAGCTCGAACTCCTCCGGCTTGATCGCCCGGGTGTGCCAGTAGTAGTGGCCCTCCATGAACGAGATGCCCTTGCCCTTGATCGTGGCGGCGATGACGACGACCGGCCGGCCGTCGCCTCGCCCGGCCTCCTCGAGGACGCGGACGATCTCGGCCACGTCGTGCCCGTCCACCTCGAGGACGCGCCAGCCGAAGGCGGACCACTTCCCGGCGAGCTCGCCCGGCGCCTGCGGGGGCGTCCGACCGTCCGGTCCATCGCCCGGCCAGCCGTACTGCTGGAGGCGGTTGTGATCGATGATCGCGACGAGGTTGTCGAGGCCGTAGCGGGCCGCGGCCATGGCGGCCTCCCAGACCTCTCCCTCCTGGCACTCGCCGTCGCCGACCATGACGTAGGTCCGGCACGAGCGGCCGGTCAGGCGTGCGCCGAGGGCGATGCCCATGCCCGCCGAGAGGCCCATGCCGAGCGACCCCGTCGACATGTCCAGGCCCGGGAGGCGCGTCATGTCGGGGTGGCCCTGGAGCCGGGAATGGGCCGCGTCGAAGGTCAGCAGCTCCTCGACCGGGAAGTAGCCCCGCAGGGCCATCGCCGCGTAGAGGGCGATGGAAGAGTGGCCCTTCGAGAGGATGAACCGGTCGCGGTCGGGCCAGGCCGGCTCCTCCGGCCGGATCCGCAGGACGTGGAAGTAGAGGGCGGCCAGGATGTCGGCCGCGGAGAGCGGTCCGCCGATGTGGCCGGCCCGGGCGTGGTTGACCGCCCGGATGACCTCGACCCTGATCCGCCGGGCGATCTCGGCGAGCCGCGCGGCCTCGGCCGCGTCGATGGGCGATGGCGGGGCGCTCGGCCGGTCGGTCACGAGGCCGGCTTCTCGTACGAGCCCGCGATCACCGGCGGGGAGAACAGGCAGACGAGCTCGAGCGGCTCGGGCCCGTCGGCCTCGGTCGCGTGGAACGTGCCCGGCGATAAGTGGACGACGACGCCGGGCTCCACCTCCGCGACGCCGTCGGGGGTCACGATCCGGCCCCGCCCGGCGGCGCAGTAGATCGTCTCCTCCTCGGCCGGGTGGACGTGGCCCGCGGGCCGCGACCCCGGGGGGAAGACCGAGACGCCCATCGAGACCTGCCGCGCCGCGCTGTTGTGCGGCCCGAAGTAGGAGTGCCAGGTGCGACCGGGGAGGGGGACGATCTCGGCCTCGCTGCGCGCCACCCGCTTGATCATCGGATACCTCGTCCGCGGCCACGGCTCACCCGTGGATCACCAATAATCGATTATCGAGCATAGCCGGAGTCGACCCCCTCGGTCAAGGCCAGGGCACGAAAGAAGGGGCCCCCCGCCGGCTGGCTGGAGGGCCCCTTGACCCGCGTCAGCGGGCCGTCGCCGATTACCACTCACACTCGTTGGGCGGGTTCTCCGGCGTGCAGGTCGCCTGGGTCTTGATGAGCTCGATGATCTCGAGCGCCCGCTCGGCGTCGAGGATGACCGGCGTGCCGGCCTTGCCGTCGGCCCCGAACGGGGTGTACGACTGGACGACGTCGTTGACGCCACCGTCGGTGTACGCGCCCGTGCCGGTGATGCCTTCGTAGTCGATGTCCTTGCCCTCGCGGATGAGGGCCAGGCAGTCGGCGTACGTGTAGCAGATCTCACCCGGGGCCTCGCCGACCTCGTGCATGGCCGGCGCCCAGTCACTCGCCTTGTACGAGCCGCCGGCCTCGACGGCCAGGGCCGTCTGGACGAGCAGGTCGTAGGTCGAGAAGTGGTACAGGCCCTTGGGGTCCGCGTCCTCCGGCGCCGTGTGGGCCGCGCCCGACCAGGCTGCTGAGAAGAAGTCCCAGGCGGGGGTCGTGTCGTTGTACGAGAACGCCGCGAAGCCGATCCCCTTCTGCGTGGCGATGGGGGCGGTGCCCAGCGTGCCGATGAACTCCGTCTGGATCCAGCCGGTTTCGCCGATCCAGTTGAGCGACAGGCCGGCCTCGGCCGCCGCCTTGATCAGCGCAGCCGACTCGACTGACCCGGCCTGGACGATGACGGCGTCCGGGGCGAGAGCGGCGATCCGCTGGGCTTCGGCGCCGTAGGACGCCTGCTCCGCCTGGACGTCGATGCGCGCCAGGACCTCGATGCCGACGGCCTCCGCGGCCTTCTCCGCTGCGCCCGCCGCGAGCTGGAAGCCCTCGACCTGCGTGGCGAAGATGACGATCTTCTTGGCGTTGATCGTCTCGGCGTACAGGATTCCGGACATGCCGAGGGCCTCGTCGAGGCCCTGGGCGCGGAAGATCGGCTCCGCTGCCTTGCCGCCGAGGTTGCCGGGGATGGCCCCGCCATGGACCGACGGTCCGAGCGGCGAATCGTTGTCCTGCCAGTACTCCATCATGTAGTCGCGGTAGGTCCGGTACTGGTGGGCGATGCTCACCACGATCTCGGCGCCGCGCTGCTCGAGACAGGTCTTCGCCGCCTGGCCTTCATGGTCGTCCCCGATGTCCTCGGACACGAGGGTCCAGGTGCGACCCAGCGGCGGGTCGTCGTTGATGACTTCGTTGATCGGGAAGGCCACGTCCTCGGTGAGCGATTTGCCGTAGGCGGCGAAGCCTCCGGTGTAGTACGCCAGCTCGCAGACCACCACGGGCTCGGTCGAGGGCGGCTCGCTCGTGCTCGGGGTGCCCGTGGCTTCCGCAGTCTTGCCGGGCGACGCGGTGCTTCCGCCGCCGCACGCGGCGGCGGCCAGGGCGAGCACCGTGATTCCGACCATGGTGCGGGCCCATTTCGTTCTACCGACCGTCATTGCGTTCCTCCTCGTACTGCTTACCCCACGCGCGGTTCGTCAGATCCGGTATCCCTCCTTGAGCTGCTGGGTTGTCAGATCAGCTGCCTGCATCACGGCGAACGCCTCGCCAAGGCTCAGGACCATCACCCGGTCGGCGACCTGGAGCGCCTTCGTGGCGTTCTGCTCGGCGAGGACGATGGCGACGCCCCGGGATTCGTGGATCTGCCTGACCTTCTCGAAGAACACCTCGACGTAGAGCGGCGACAGTCCGGCCGTCGGCTCGTCGAGGAGCAGCACCCTGGGGTCTTGCATCAGGGCCCGCCCGCAGGCGAGCATCCGTGACTCACCGCCGCTGAGGGTGCCCGCGAGCTGGGCCTGGTGCTGCTCGAGCGCCGGAAACAGCTCGAAGACCTCGGCCATCCGCTCGTCGCGCGAACGCTGGCCGATCATCCCGCCCACGTTGAGGTTCTCGAGGACGGTGAGGTCGGCGAACGTGCCCTTCTCCTGGGGCACGTAGCCCATCCCTCGACCGGCGGTCTCGTAGGGCGGCAACGTCGACACGTCCTCGCCCCGGAACCTGATCGTGCCGGCCATGAGCGGGATGAGGCGCGCCAGCGTCGCCAGCAGGGTGGTCTTGCCCGCCCCGTTGGCTCCCAGGACCGCGAAGATCTCGTCGCCGACGGTGAAGTCGAGGCCCTTGAGGACGGTAACCCCGTGATAGCCGCTGCGAAGGCCCTCCACCTCGAGGCTGACCGGTCGGGCCGACTCAGACATGGCCCTCTCCCAGGTACTTCTCCACGACGGTCCGGTTCTCGCGGATCGTCGCCGGGGCGCCGCGCAGGATCACGCTGCCCTCGGCCATGAAGAGGACCTCGTCGCAGAGGTTCCAGATGACGTTGAGGTCGTGCTCCACGACCACGACCGACGTGCCTCCCGCGGCGAGGTCCCTGATCACCGCCATGACCTTCTCGGTCAGGTCGGCCGGCAGGCCGGCCGTCGGCTCGTCGAGGAGCAGGAACCTGGGTTTGAGGAGCAGGCAGCGGACGATGTCGAGGAGCTTCTTCTCGCCGGCCGACATCGCGAAGAGCGTCGGGTCGGTGAACCCGAAGTACTCCAGGTGCTGCCGGATCTCCGCCTCGTGCTGCTCGAAGACCGTCCGCTCGCTGAAGATCCGGTGTGGCTGCTCGTAGCGGGACTCGGCGACGGCGAGCAGGAGCGAGTCCCAGACGGTCAGCTCGGCGAAATCCATGATCACCTGGTTGCTCTTCACGACGCCGAGCCCCGCCAGGCGGTGGGCCGGCAACGTCGACAGTGCGACCTCGCTGCCGTCGCCGGGAAGGAACGAGATCGTGCCCCGATCGAGCGAGGTCGAGTGCATGACCATTCGCATCAACGTCGTCTTGCCGGCGCCGTTGGGACCGATGAGGCCCTCGATCGGCCGGTCGCCGAGCACGAGGCTCTCGACGTCCACGACGACGCGGCCCGAGAAGCTCTTGACCGCCCCCTGGATCCGGATCCGGGGACGTGCCACGGCCACGGATGCGGCGACGTCAGCGACCATGCAGCCGCCTCATCAGCTCGTCGCGCCGCATGTCGCCGAGCAGGCCCAGCGGCCGGAACAGCAGCACGACCATCAGGGTCAGGCCGAACGCGGCCTCTCTCAGGACCGGGATCGCCTGGGTGTACCAATCCTGGGGCAGGGGCAGGTAGGACTGGACGACGATGTCGAAGAGTCCCACGGTGAGGATCACGCCCACCACCGCTCCCCAGACGCGGGCCGTGCCACCGAGCACCAGGCCCACCATCGCGGCGAGGGTGACGCTGACCCCGATGTTGCCGATGTCGAGGTAGCGAACCATGACCCCGTTCATCGCCCCGAGGAGTCCCATCGCAGCCGACGTGACGGTGAACAGCCAGAGCTTGGCTCGGAAGGTCGACTTGCCGAGGCTGCGGGTCAGCGGCTCGTTGCCGCCCACGGCGATCAGGAGTCGCCCATAGGGCGAGCGGTGGACCCGCCAGGCGTAGAAGAGGATCGCGGCGACGACGACGGCCGTGATCACCAGCCACAGGAGCTCGTTCTCCTTGACCCGGCCGATGTCGTACGGGAAGCCGAGCCCGCCCATGCCGCGCGCTCCGCCGGTGAGGTCGTCTTCGGTCGTCGCCAGGAGCTGGACCGCGGTCGCGAATCCGAGCGTGCCCACGAGCACCCCGTCGGTGTCGAGGTCGGCGATCAGCCAGCCGACGAGCAGCCCCGCCAGGCCGGCCACGACGGTCGCGAAGGCAGCGCAGACGAGGAACTGCCAGGGGTCCGCGAACGGCCAGTCGACCCGGACATACAGCACACCGAAGGCGTACATCCCGATGCCCCAGAACCCGACGACGCCGAAGTTGGCGATCCGGGCGAGCCCGAGCTGGAGGTGGAGGAGCAGCCCCAGGCCGATCACCATCACGACCTCGAACAGCCCCGTGATCAGGAAGGCGTCGAGCCAGTCGAGGTTCATGGCGCTACACCTTCGCCGTTTCGGGGGCCTGCCGGCCACGCACCTTGAGGACGACGACGAACGCCGCGATCAAGACCAGCTGGGCGTAGAGGACCTGGTTGAACGAGAGCGCCATGGCGGCCAGGGCCACGCTCGTGCCGACCCCGACGAGGATGACCCCGCCCAGCCCCCAGGACCCGCCCACGAGAGCCACCATCAGGATCATGAGGAACTGGCGCCAGCCGAGCAGCGGCGCAACGTTCGACCCAACGCCGTAGAACGCGCCGGCCAGCCCGCCGGCCACTCCGGCGATGAACCAGATCAGCACGGTCACGACGAGCGGCCGGATCCCGCTGACCTGGGCCAGGCCCTCGTCGCTGGCCAGGGCCCGGATCTTGAGCCCGAGGTTGGAGCGCTGGATGAACAGGTACAGCAGCAGGGCGAGCACGGCGACGCTGACGAGGGCCAGCAGCCGGAACGAGCTGACGCCGACGCCGAGCACGAGGATCGTGTCGGGTGGCGGGACGTCGTAGAACCTGACCGGGTAGCCGAAGATGAACTGGAGGCCGTGCTGCAGGAAGATCGACAGGCCGAAGGAGATGATGATCAGCTCCAGCACGCCGACGCCTCGTTGTCTGGCGGGCCGGAAGACCAGCAGGTAGCTGGCCACGCTGACCAGCCCCGCCATCAGCCCGGCGGCAGGCAGCACCGCGTAGAAGTTCAGGTCGAAGGTCGTGTTGGCCCACATCCCGAAGTAGGCGCCGAGCGTGATCGTCTCCGAGTAGGCCACGTTGATGAGGCCGGTGAGGCGGTACAGGAGAGCGAACCCGATCGCGGCGAGGACGAGGGGAGCGTGCTCGGTGAGCCCGATGACCAGGCTCTGGGTGATGAACTCCATCAGCCGCTGCCGTCGCGGCGCATGGCCGTACCGGGCCGCCCGGATCCGCTGTCCGCCAACCGTGCCGCTCTGGTCATCGTTCGCCTTCGCGAAAGGAGCGTGAGGGCGCCGCCGCTCCTGATTGATAATCGATTGCAGAATGATCGATTATCGAGGATAGTAGACGCCCGTTCCCGGCAACGCAAGTGAGGATTGATGACCTCGACCGGCGGGGGAAGGGCCGGAGGTCACATGGCGGCGACCGCCGCTGCGGGCCGGCTGAAACGCGGCCTCAGCGCGTCCGAAGGTCCGGATCCGGCAGGACGAGGTCGCGGATCGCGGCCTGGAGGTCGTGGTAGGACTTGATGAAGGCGCGGAGGGTGCGTGCGCTTGCGCCGTAGGCCTCGAACTCCTCGGGCGACATCCCGTCGGGATCGTAGGCCCGCCGGAAATCGGGGATCCGCTCGTAGAGATCGGCCACGAGCTCGTCATCCACCGGCACGTCCATCCGCGGCCGCGGGACGATGCCGCTGGCGTTGAAGCGGACCTGCCAGGCGTGGGGCAAGGTCATGCTGACGTCGCCACCGACGAGCTCCGTCCAGTGGAGCCGGTGGCGATACGCGGCCGCGAGCATGCGCGAGCGATAGCCGCGCTCGCGGAAGATCGCATAGGCACGCTTGAAGGCGGCGATACCGGCCCAGTTGGGCGCGTCCGGATGGACGGCCAGGTCGTCGCGCTCCACGACGACCTTCATCCAGTCGTCGAGACGACCGATCATGATCGTGACGATCGGCGACATCGTCGACGTGTCCTCGCCGGCCACGACCCGCCGCGCCAGGCCCCGCTCCACCGCCTCGGCGGCGGCGATCGCCTGGGGCACCGTGAAGCTCACCGTGGCGTTGATGCTCACACCCCGGGCGGTGGCCTCCTCGATCGCGACCATGCCAGCCGCCGTGGCCGGGAACTTGACCTGCATGTTCGGCGCGAGGGTGTGGAAGCGCAGGGCCTGCTCGACCATCCGGCCCGCGGCTCTGTAGTTGGCCGGATTCGTCTGGAGCGACAGGCGACCCGCGAGCCCGCGCGCGCGAACGAAGACCGGCTCGAGGACCGCGGCGCCCCGGGCCGCCATCTCCTCGACGATCGCCCAGGTCAGGTCCAGCTCGGACCAGTCCGGGTTCGCGGCGCCCAGCTCATGGACCCGGGGCAGCCAGTGCGCCCCATCCTTCTTGAGGACCTCGAGGACGATGCTGGGATTGGAGGTCGCGCCGGTCGCGCCGCGCTCCACGGCGTAGGCCAGCTCCTCGACCGCGCACGAGTCGTTCCAGTACTGGGTGGGCGTCTCCCGAACCATCCGGAGGAGGGGGCTATCGAGGGCGGTGGTCACCATGGCGAGGTCGCTCCTTGGATCCGTCCGCGCTATCATCGATCATCGATTGTCCTAAGGCAAGCGCGCCGCGATCCCTTGACTGCGGGCGCGAACGCGCCTACTGTTATCGACAATCGATTATCGATGTAACGACGCAACCACGGGCAGCGGCCCTCCCAGGAGGCGTCCCTGGAGGCGTGCATGACCGATCCGGTCACGGTCGAGCGCATCGGACGCAGCGGCGCCTCGGCGTCGTGCCCCGCGCGCGCTGCCGCCTCCTCCCGTCGGCCATAGGTGGCACGCGTGGCGACGGTCGCCGGAGCACCTGGCCCGCCGCGGGTCGCGCCGCTGGCTGCGCCCGATCGGGACAACTTCGGGCCGAAGGACTCGGTCCCCGAGCCGTTCCGCGGCCGCACCCTCGATATCCACAGCGCCGCGGTCGTCGTCGTGCGGACGACCGGGGCCGAATGCGCCGAGGTCGGGCGAATCCTCGCCCGGAAGCTCAACCGGACCCCCGGTCCGCTGACCGTCTTCAGCCCGCACGACGGCGTGTCGATGAACGCGATGCCGGGCGGCCCGATCCACGATCCGGCCGCCGATGCGACCCTCATCCGGGAGCTGAAGGCCGGTCCGTGGCCTGAGGTCGAGGTGGTGGCGATGGCCGCCGACAGCAATGCAGGAGGACGTGCACCGAACGGGGAGCAGACGTTGGCCCGCTGTCGGCGGACGGTCGGCGGGGGCGGGATCATCTGGGCCGGGATCGGCAGGGACCGCACGGCGAAGACCGCTGCGCCGGTCCGTTCGCCGAGCCCGTGAGTCGTCTCGGCGAATCCGCGAGCCGGATGCCGAGGCGCTGAGCCCGGCCCGCCGGTCGAACAGCAAGGTACGAAGGAGGACCACCCGGTGCCACTGAAGGAAGAAGTCCTGGACCAGTTCCTCGGCGACGAGTCGTTCCCGATCGGCTGGACGTCGGAGACCGAGCAGCTGCTCTTCTGGGTCTACGACGATCTCCACTGCCCGAAGCCGTTGAGCCCGATGTACGAGGACATCGGCGGTTGGTGGCTGTCGTGCGACCACATGTTCCGCCGCTTCGGGACGCCGTTCGCGACGGACTGGATCTACAAGAACATCAACGGCTACCTGTACACGGCGGCGATCCCGGCCGAGGCCGGCCTCGAGATCGCGACCCAGGAGTACGACCTGGCGACCCGCCCGATCGTGCCCCAGGCCCATGACGCCGGCTATGCCGGCAAGATCGGTGCCTACCTCGGCGCCGTCCTGCCGGTCTACGGCCACAACTTCGTCGACTGGTGGCGGACGCGGTTCGTGCCCGAGATGCAGCGCAACTTCGACTACATCGAGGGCATGCTCGACAAGAAGGGCGAGCTCAGCCTGGCCGACACGGCGGTCCTCCTCGAGGACGCCATCGACATGCACGACCGCCACTGGAAGATCCACTGGATGCTGAACTTCGCCCAGCTGTCCGCGACCCTCAACCTGCGGGCGGTCATGGAGAAGACCCACGGCAAGATCGACGAGGTCCTGCTCGGGCGGCTCCAGAACTCGGCCAGCGACCGGAACTGGGACAAGATCCGGGCCCTCTGGGAGATGAAGGAGCAGGTCAAGGGCGACGCCGAGCTGGCGAAGGCCTTCGATAGCCCCTCCGCGGTCGAGATCGTCCCGCGACTCCAGGCCACCGAGCGGGGCCGGCGGTTCATCGACGAGAAGGTCGTCCGGTACCAGAAGGAGTTCGGCTGGCACGCCGTCTGGAGCCATGAGTTCGTGTTCCCGAGCTTCCGGGAGGACATGATCCCGGTCATCCAGCTCGTCCGCGACCAGTACGCCTCGGGCTATGACTACCCCGCCGCGATCGCCAGGCTCAAGGCCGACATCGATGCCGCCGCGGTCGAGATCCTCCAGGGCCTCGAGGGTGAGGCGCTCGAGGAGATGCGAGCGGCGAACGAGATCAACCTGAAGATGGCGCCGCTCACCCCGGACCATCATTTTTACATCGACCAGGGCGCCAATGCCCACGTCCGGCTCGTCCTCATCGCCCTCGGCGAGAAGCTCGTCGAGATGGGCGTCCTCGACCGCGCGGACGACGTCATCCAGTTCCACTACAACGAGCTGCGGGCGTTCGTCGGCAACCCGACGGGCATCGACGGTCGGGCGATCGTCGCCGCGGCACGAGCCCAGCGACAGGCCGCCGAGAAGGTCCGGCCGCGCGACTGGGTCGGCACCGTCACCGCCACCCAGCTCGCCTTCCCGTACCTCAACCTGTGGGGCTTCCCGGAGAAGTTCTACCGCTCCAAGGAGCAGGAGTTCGGGGTGGTCAAGGGCATCGCCGGCTCGCCCGGCGTCGTCGAGGGCGTCGCCCGCGTCGTCATGTCCGAGACCGAGTTCGACAGCCTCCAGGTCGGCGAGATCCTCGTCTGCGAGATGACGAATCCGGCCTGGCAGGTCCTGTACGGGAAGATCATCGCCGTCGTCACCGACGCCGGCGGGACCGTTTCGCACCCGGCCGTCCTCGCCCGTGAGTACGGCATCCCGGCCGTCGTCGGCTCGTCCGTCGCGACGACCAGGATCAAGACCGGCGATCGCCTCCGGGTGGACGGCGGCACCGGGGTCGTCGAGATCCTGGAGGCGTCGACTGAACCGGCACCGGCCCTGGCCGGCGTCGGGATGAAGGACTGACCCCGCCTCCATGACCCGCGATTCCGCGATCTCGCGAAGCGTCCTCAGCGCCCAGGTGAAGGAGCGCCTCCTCGAGGCGATCCTCGACGGGCGCTACCCGCCGGGGGCCCGGATCGTCGAGACCCGGGTCGCCCGGGAGCTCGGGACGAGCCAGGCCCCGGTTCGCGAGGCGCTGCGCGATCTCGAGGCGCTCGGGGTCGTGGAAACGACCGCCTTCCGTGGAGCTCGCGTCCGCCGCCCGTCGGCGGCCGAGCTCCTGGAGGCCTTCGAGATCCGGGCCGAGCTCGAATCGCTCGGGGCCCGGCTCGCGGTCACTCGCCTCACCGACGCCGACCTCGACGAGCTCGCCGGCTACGTCGAGGAGATGCAGGCGGCGGCCGAGGCTGGCGACACCCGGGCAGAGGCGACGGCCGACGCGGCCTTCCACGGGCGGGTCGTGGAGCTGGCCGGCAACGCCACACTGGAACGTGTCTGGCGGACCCTCGAGCCGTTCTCGCGCACCTACATCACGATCGTCGCCCCCGGCGCCGACCGGCGCCGGATCGCCGACGAGCACCTGCCCGTCCTCGACGCCCTTCGGCAGCGCGATCCGGAGCTCGTCAGCCAGGTTCTCCACCGGCACTTCGCGAACGCCGCGGCCATGCTCGGCAGCCTCTGGCCCAGCAGCCCACCGAAACCCGCCACCACAGCCGTCGCAACGACACCCGCCAGCGGGCGGCTCAGCCCGGCGACCGCGACCGGGGAGTGAGCGGCATGACGATCGCCCTTCGGAAGGAACCCATGAACGACCAGCTCCAGCTCTCCGAGCAGATGTCGGCCGGGTCGGCCAGCCTCAGGGTGGACGTGCACGGCAGCGAGCCGCGCGAGCACGTCCTCGACGACCTGAGCTTCCTCAACTACCGGCTGGCCGATGTCCGGATCTCGCCGGTCGTGACGCTGTCCGAACCGGACATCGTCTGGCACCAGGATCGGGACAAGGCCGTGACGTACGACGGGCGGACCATCCGGTTCGACGGGCCGTGGCCGGCCGGGCCGATCCAGAAGGTCATCGTGGCGATGCTGGCGCTCCGGATGGAGGCCGTCGGGCTGCATCCGTTCCACGCCTCGGCCGTCCGCTACCGGGGCCGGACGGTCATGTTCCTGGGCGGCGAATCGAACCATGGCAAGTCGATGGGCCAGATCGAGGCCTGCCGCCGGGGCGCCCTCCTCGTCTCGACCGAGACGACCGTCGTCGACGCAGCCGGTCGCGCCGTGATGGGCTCGAAGTCGGCCTTCCTCAAGAAGCGGACCGAGGGCACCGAGCGAGCCGACAAGGCTGCCCCGGAGCGGGGCGTCGAGAAGTTCTTCGGCGCGATGCCGACCTGGGATACATGGACCGAGCCGAGCGAGGTCGATGTCGTCGTCGTGCCCGCGATCGACGGCAACTTCGATCCCAGCCTGGCCGAGATGATCCCCTTCGAGCGCCAGTTCCAGACGCTCCACTCGCTCCAGAACTACTTCCTCCTCAACGAGCTGCTGGCCGCCGGCTGGCCGATGCCGATCGTCGACACGGAGCCCCTCCGCCGGGCCCGCGCCGAGTGGCTCACCAGCTTCACCGAGCGGCCCTACTACTTCGTCCGCGCAGCCACCCCGCAGGTGCTGATGGACGAGGTCGACCGGGTCCTCTGAGGCGAGCCGGAACCGAGCGCGATGCACCCCTTCAGCTACGAGCGGCCGGCGACGCTGGCCCGGGCCGTCGCCCTGCTCGAGGCGCACGGGCCGGAGGCTCGCGTCCTGGCCGGCGGCACGGACCTCATCATCCGGCTCCGTGACGGCAGCCTGGCCCCGACCGTCGTCGTCGACCTCAAGCGGATCGCCGAGCTGGAGCCCGGGATCCGGGAGGCCGACGGCCGGCTCGTCATCGGGGCAACGACGGTCATGACCGACATTGCGGCAGACGCCCGGATCCGGCGCCGCTTCGAGGCGCTAGCCGAAGCCGCCGCGGTCGTCGGCTCGGTCCAGATCCGGAACCGGGCGACCCTCGGCGGCAACATCTGCAACGCCTCGCCGGCGGCCGACACCGCCCCGGCGCTGCTGGTCCACGGGGCGGTCGTCGTGATCGCCGGTCCGTCCGGCAGCCGGCGTATCCCGATCGACGGATGGTTCGTCCGCTCGGGCGTGACGACGCTCGGCCGCGGTGAGCTGGTGACCGCGATCGAGCTGCCGCTCCCCGCTGCGCCGATGGGCTCGGTCCACCTCCGGCGGACACGCCGGCGCGGCCACGACCTCGCTTCGGTGACCCTGTGCTGCGGGGTCGACGCCTCGGGCGTGACCCGCCTGGCCTACGGCAGCGTCGGCCCGCGCCCGGTCCTGGCCGTCGACGCGACCGGCGTCCTGGCCGATCGGGACGCCGCACCGGATGCCCGGACCGGGCTCCTCGAGCGGATGCTCGCCGAGGCCACACCCTCCGCGCGCTCGATGCGGGCCAGCCCGGAATACCGCCTGGCGATGCTGCGGGTGCTCGCCCGACGGGGCGTCGACATCGCCACCGCCCGGCTCGCTGCGGCCGAGGGCCGCCGATGAGCGGGCGAATCCCGATCCAGGTCACCGTCAACGGCCGGGCGCGAGCGTTCGAGGTCGCCGCCCATCACACCCTCCTCGAGGTTCTCCGCGACGACCTCCAGCTGACCGGCACGAAGGAATGCTGCCTGGTGGGGGAGTGCGGGGCCTGCACCGTCCGGCTCGACGGCAGGATCGTCGATTCGTGCCTCGTCCTCGCGGTCGAGGCCGACGGCGGTGAGGTCACGACGGTCGAGGGCCTGGCGTCCGACGGTCGCCTGAGCCGGCTCCAGGGGGCGTTCCTCGACGAGGGCGCGGTCCAGTGCGGCTTCTGCATCCCGGGCCAGATCGTGGCTGCCGATGATCTCCTCCGGCGCGTAGCCCGCCCCACGGTCGGCGAGATCCAGGAGGGCCTCGCCGGCAACCTCTGCCGCTGCGCCTGCTACGGCCAGATCACGGCCGCGGTCGCGGCCGCGGCCGCGGCGGAGGCTGGCGCGCGATGAGCGCCGGGATGAGCGCCGCGGCAGGCGCCGCGCCGGGCGCCGCGCCAGGCACCGCGACGGGCACGGCGACGGGCTCCGGTCGGGTCGGCGATTCGCCCCGGCGAGTCGGCGGCCACGACCGCGTCACCGGCCTGCAGCGCTACGTCGCCGACCTCCACCTCCCCGACGAGCTGCACGCCAGGCTCGTGACCGTGCCGGTCGCGCGGGCCCGGATCGTCACGATCGACGCCAGCGCCGCCGAGCGGGTTCCGGGCTTCCGGTTCGTCATGACCGCGGCCGACCTGCCCCAGCCGATGCCGAGGTTCGGTCCCCAGTTCCGGGACCGGCCCGTGATCGCCGTCGGCGAGACGAAGTACCACGGCGATCCCGTGGCGGCCGTCGCGGCCGATACCAGGGACGCTGCCGAGGAGGCGGCCGGGCTCGTACGGGTCGACTACGAGGAGCTACCGGCGGCCTTCACCGTCGCCGCCGCCCTCGACCCGGCAGCGCCCCTCGTCCAGGACCCGTCACTCCGCCCGAACGATCCCCTGGTTGGCACGAACGTCCTGCGCGAGCACCGCGTCGGCTGGGGCGACGTCGAGGCAGCCGTCGCCGACCTCGTCGTCGAGCAGCGCTACACGTTTCCGATGGTCACCCACTTCGCCATCGAGCCGCACGCCTACATCGTCGCGCCGGACGGCGACGGGATCGCGGTCTGGAGCTCCATCCAGCATCCCAACTGGCTCCAGAAGGTGCTCGCGGAGCTGCTCCGGCTGCCACTCTCGAAGGTTCGCGTCCACTCGCCCGACCCGGGTGGCGGGTTCGGGGGCAAGCAGCACACCAAGTACGAGCCGCTGGTGGCCTTCATGGCCCTTCGGGCCGGCCGCCCGGTGCGTCTCGTGCTTACGCTCGAGGAGACGTTCCAGGCCGTCCGCCGGGCCGCGGCCGAGGTCCGCGTCCGAACCGGCTTCCAGTCCGATGGGACGCTCGCCTTCCAGGACATCGAAGCGAACTACCTCATCGGCGCCTACGCCGACATCGCCGACCGCGTCGTGGGCAAGGGCTCCTACCCGGGCTGCGGCCCCTACCGCGTGCCGGCGGCCCGGATCCTTGCCCGAAGCGTGCTCTCTCACACGGTGCCCTCGACCGCGTTCCGCGGCTTCGGCAACCCGCAGGTCAACTGGGCCGTTGAATCGAACCTCGACGAGGGCGCCCGGGCCCTCGGCATCGACCGCCTGGAGCTCCGGCTCCGGAACCTGGCCCGGCCGGGCGAGGCGTTCATCCCGTTCGACACGCCCTGCGACGGGCAGTGGGAGCAGTCGGTCCGGCGCGCGGCGGAGCTCATCGGCTGGGGTCGGCCGTTGCCGGCGGGTCACGGCCTCGGCATCGCCGTCGGGATCAAGTCCGGGCCGACGACCGGCCTCTCGTATGCCACGGTCAGGCTCCTCGTCGACGGCAGCGTCATCGTCTTCGCCGGGACCTCCGACATGGGCCAGGGAGCGCGGACCGTCTTCGCCCAGATCGCGGCGGACGAGCTCGGCGCCCCGCTCGACGCGGTGACCGTCGTGATGGGCGACACCGCGATCGTGCCGTACGACCAGCAGACCTCGGCGAGCCGCTCGACGGTCCTCATGGGCAACGCGGTCCTGGCCGCCTGCCGGGAGATCCAGGGCAAGCTCCGGGCGATGGCCGCCCGGCTCCACGGGCTCGACGAGGCCACGGTCATGGTGGACCGCGGCGTCGTCCGCCTGCCCGAGCGCGAGCTGACCATCCTCGAGGTCCTCGTCCCGGGCCTGGGCCGTCTCGGCGGCGAGCTGATCGGGAACGGCGAGATGCGCAAGGACGCCGAGCCGGACCATCCGCTCGGCGGGAGCGCGGCCTTCTTCGAGTTCAACTGTACGGCCGTGGAGGCCGCCGTCGACGAGGAGACTGGGGACGTCACCCTCGTCCACTACGCGACGGTGTCCGACGTCGGCAAGGCGATCAACCCGCTCCAGGTCCGGATGCAGGACGAGGGGGCCGCGATCCAGGGCCTGGGCCACACCCTCATGGAGCACTACATCTTCGACGAGTCGGGCCGGATCCGGAACCTCGGCGCGATCGACTACCGCATCCCGACGAGCCTGGACCTCCCGCTCGAGATCGTCAGCGAGCACGTCGAGAACGAGGACGGCCCGGGACCGTACGGGTCGAAGGGAATGAGCGAGGGCGCCCTCCTGTGCGTCGCGTCCGCGGTCGGGGCTGCGGTTCGCGACGCGACCGGCGTCGCCATCCGAGACCTGCCCCTTACGCCCGAGCGGGTCTGGCGGGCGCTCCAGGAGCGGCCGTGACACGACAGGGGAGGTCGCCACGATGAGCGCGCAGGCCGACATCGGCCCGATCGGCCGGCAGACCGCTGCGGACGTGGTCCGGGCCGCCGGGCTCGTCCGGCAGGGCCGGATGATCTCGCTCGCCGCGGTCCGCTACCCGGGCATGCCGCTCTTCCCGGGCCACCCGCCGTTCCAGGTCCTCAACTACCGGACGCCGCGCGGGATCCGGGTGACCGGCGCGCAGCCGTGGGGCCCGGTCAACGACGCCGGGCTCGGCTACATGGCCGAGTACGTCATGGCGACCTCCCACTCGGGCGCCCACATCGACGCCCTGGCCCACATGACGGTCGACGACGACATGCACTGGTACGGCGGCGGCAACGCCGACCAGCACCTGACCGACTTCGGGCCGACCCACCTCGACGCCTCGACGCTGCCGCCGTTCTTCACCCGGGGCGTCCTCCTCGATGCCGCCGGCCATCGCGGCGTCGCCTGCCTGCCTAAGGGCTCGCCGATCGATGCTGCCGAGCTCGGGGCGATCTGTGCCGCGGAGGCGGTCGAGGTCCGGCCGGGTGACGTCGTCGCGATCCGGACCGGCTACATGGGCCTGTGGCCCGACGCCGAGGCGATGGCCGCCCACAAGACGCCCGGGCCGGACGTCTCCGCCGCCCGCTGGCTCCTCGAGCGTGGCGTCGTGGCGACCGGCACGGACACCGAGACCTACGAGGTCCAGCCGGCCCCCGATCCGGGGCCGACCGGCAATCCCCAGCCCGTCCACACCCTGCTCCTCATCCAGAACGCGATCTACCTGATGGAGAGCCTCGATCTCGAGGCCCTCGCCCGCGAGCGCGTCTACGAGTTCCTGTTCGTCGCCCTGCCCGTGAAGATCCGCGGCGCCACCGGGTCGATGGTCGACCCCGTGGCCGTCGTCTGAGGAGGCCTGCCGTGCCCGAGACCATGGAGGCGCTCGTCGTCCTCGAGCCCGGTCGCTTCGAGGTCCGCGAGGTGGCCGTCCC
>Ga0209341_10002402_pt1 | contig 17802 bp, 15 predicted proteins | sample RifCSP13_2_FD_184020 | JGI IMG/M metagenome (GOLD analysis project Ga0209341, IMG submission 184020) | Soil microbial communities from Rifle, Colorado - Rifle CSP2_sed 13_2 (SPAdes) (version 2) | ecosystem: Environmental > Terrestrial > Deep subsurface > Rock core/Sediment | place: Rifle... | reverse complement strand
GCTTTCGGGCGGCCAGCAGCAGCGCGTCGCGCTGGCGCGCGCGCTCGTCAACAATCCGGCTGCGCTGCTCCTCGACGAGCCGCTCGGCGCGCTCGACGTGAAGCTGCGCAAGCAGATGCAGCTCGAGCTGAAGCGGATCCAGGCCGAGCTCGGGACAACGTTCGTCTACGTCACGCACGACCAGGAAGAGGCGCTGGCGATGTCCGACCGGATCGCGGTCATGAACGGGGGTCAGGTCGAGCAGATCGGGGACCCGCGTGAGATCTACGAGCGTCCGCAGACCGCCTTCGTGGCCGACTTCATCGGCTCGCTCAACGCGCTCGAGCTCACCGTCGACGAGCTCGTCGGCGCTTACGCCGTCATGAGGCTCGGCGAGGCCGAACGGGTCGTCCTGGCCGTGGGCCCTGGCACCCGGACCGCCGACTCGTTCCGGGTCGCGGTGCGTCCCGAGCGCGTACGAATCGGGCCATTCGACGGCCCTGTGCCAGAAGGCGGGTCGCGGCTCGAGGGGACGATCGCCGAGATCGTCTATCTCGGCATGTACACACAATTCCACGTCGACACGCGGGCCGGCCGCGTTATCAGCAACCGCCTCGCCGACGAGTTGATCTCGCCGCTCGAGGTCGGATCCCGCGTTGCCCTGTCCTGGGAGCCGGAGCACACGTCCGTGCTCGCGGGCTCGGCGCCGCTCCCTGCTTAGCCCTCGAGCGCCTCGAGCCGCCGCTCGGCCATCCGCCGGCCGACCTCCGCTGCCACGACAACGATCAGCGAGACGATCATCACGACGACGGCGACCGCGATCACTTGCGGCAAGCGGCTCGGGAAGCGAAGCGCGCCGTACAAGTAGATCGGGAACGTCGCATCCGTCCCGACCACGAACGAAGCGACCGCGTACTCGTCGAAGGAGAGCGTGAACGCGATCAGGAAGGCGGAGACGACGGCCGGCAGGATCAGAGGCAAGACGATCGAGCGGAAGGTCCGAAGCCGGCTCGCCCCCAGGTCGTACGCCGCTTCCTCGAGATTGACGTCGATCTGCTCGAGCCGCGGTACGAGCACGAGGATCGTGTACGGAACGCTGATGACGATGTGGCCGATCACGACCGTCATGATCGACCGCTCAATTCCGGTCCAGTGGAAGAAGAGGAGCAGGGAGATCCCGAACACGACGTACGGGATCACGAGCGGGCTGAGCAGAAGCGCGGAGACCGCCGCCTTCCCCGCGAAGCGCTGGCGGACGAGCGCGATGGAGGCGAGGATGCCGAGGAGCACCGCCCCGACGCTCGAGAGTGCCGCGATGATCGCGCTCGTTCGCAGCGCAGCGTGGAGGTCTGGGTTGCCGAGGAACTGGTCGTACCACCTGAGTGTGAACCCGCTGAGCGGGAACGTCGGGAGCTCCGAGTCGTTGAAGGAGAAGATCAGCAGGATCAGGATGGGCGCGTAGAGGAACGCGACCAGGAGGCCGAAGAACGCAGCCAGCGCCCGCCGTCCGTTCTTCGAGAGAGCGACGTCCATCAGCCTGTCGTCACCTGCCGTACCTGGAGGAAGCGCGCAAAGACCGCGGTGAGCACGGCGACGACGCCGAGTAGGAAGAGGGCGAGCACCGAGCCGGTTTGCCAGTCGAGGCTCATGTTGAACAGGTCGGCGATGTCGTTGCCGTACATGTACCCGGAGTTCCCGCCGACCAGCGAAGGCGTGACGAACTCGCCGACTGTCGGGATGAAGACGAAGAGGAAGGCAGCAACGACGCCGGGTACGGAGAGCGGCAGGGTCACGCGCCAGAAGGCCTGCCAGCGGCTTGCGCCGAGGTCGCTGGCTGCTTCGAGCAGACGCCGGTCGAGACTCTCGAGAGAGACGAAGATCGGGAGCGCAACGAACGGGATCCAGACGTACGCGAGAACGAGCATGACCGCGAACCGGCTATAGAGAAGCTGCGACACGGGATCGTCGGGCGAGCGGATCCCGGTCCAGAAGAGGAACGAGTTCACGACTCCCTGGCTGCCGAGGATCACCTTCCAGGCCAGCACGCGCAGCAGGTAGCTGGTCAGGAACGGGGCGATCAGGACCAGGAGGAGCACGTACTTGCGCTTGGTACCGGAGAGCGCGAGGTAGTACGCGAGTGGGTAGGCGAGGAGGACGCAGAGCCCCGAGACGATCAGCGACATCTTCACCGACTTCCAGAAGAGCCGGAGGTCTTCCGAGCCGTTGAGGAAGTCGTGCCAGGCCCCAAGCGTGACCGGATGCGCTCCCGGGTAGATCGAGAGATAGAGAGCATCGACGCTGTAGGCGCCGACGATGCCGATCGGGATGAGGAAGAAGACGACGAGCCAACCCAGCGGCAAGCCGAGCAGGCTCGGCGTCGTCAGGTCGAGCCGCGCCCGTCGGCGGCGGATCCGGGGTGGAGAGACCCCGGCGGGTTCCGCGGCAGCCACCGGTCAGGCCGTCGTCAGGAGGCCTTCACCTCTCGCCACCGCTTGGCGTACTCCTGCCGGTTCGGGATGTAGCGGTCGATATGCGCGTTCGGCTCCTTCAGGGCGTTTGGGTTCGTCAGTTGCAGTGCCCGCAGCAGGTCCTTCGACTTCGGCCGCGCCAACGTGTTCGCATGGCCGTAGGCGTAGTTGTTCTCGAGCCAGGTCCCGGACTGTCGTGAGCTCCAGGCGTCGACGAACGCGTGGGCGTGCTCAGGCCGCGGCGTTCCCTTGCCCTGCATGAGCATGCCGATCCAGGAGATGGCCCCCTCTTTCGGATGCACGTAGCGGACCTTGAGCCCCTTGTTCTTCATGGCCACCCAGTCGGCCGGCCAGGCGTACGCGATCCAGAGGTCGCCAGCTGCAAAGGCGTTCTGCATATCGGTCTCGGACGACCAGAACAACTTGACGACGTGCTTCTTGGACGTGAGCAGCTTCTGAGACCGCTTGAGCTCGGAGCTGGTCTGCTGCCAGGGATTCTTGATGCCGAGGTAGTAGCCGGCCACGACGAGCATGTAGAGGTCGTCCCACCAGGCGATCTTGCCTGCGTAGCGCTCGTCCAGCAGGAGGCTCCACGAGATCTCCTTGGGCTTGACCTTGTCGGTTCTGTAGAGGATCGCGTCGAAGCCCCAGTCCTGCGGGATCCCGTACTGCTTGCCCTTGTGCTGGCCAGCTTTGACCATGAATGGGTTGAGGTCCTTGAGGTTCGAGATCAGCTTCGTGTTCCAGGGCTGGACGAAGCCGCTCTCCGCGAAGTCCCTGACGTAGCCGACGTAGGGGCGCACGATGTCCGGCTCGAGGCCGGCGGACATCTGGGCCAGTGCGTTCGATTCACTGGTCATGAACTTGAACTGCGGCTTCTCGCCCGGGTACTTCTTCGAGTACGGGCCATAGAGCTGTGGTACCTCGTACCCGACCCAGTCGAGCACCAGTAGTCGCCCGCTCTCCGCAGTCAACCGCTCGAGCGCGGCGCCTGCCACCGATGTACGTCCGGCGAGGAGCCCTGCTCCACCGGCGACCGCCGCCCATTTGAGGAGATCCTCGCGGCTGAGCCGCCGCTCCATGAGGTCTTGGCCGTTACTCATCTCGATCCTCCCTTCGTTCGGAACCCCCAGCGTGCGCTAGTAGCTCGGTGGACTGATGATCCACATCACCTCCGCGGGCTCCCCGCCGATGTTCGTCAGCCGATGCGGGGTCGAGCTTCGGTAGTCGATCGAATCCCCGGTGCAAAGCTCGAACACCTCGGTCCCGAGCTGCAGCGACACGATCCCGGCGAGCACGACGAGGAGCTCCTCGGAGTCGCCGTGCGTGTACGGCTCGTCCCCGGTCGAGCCGCCGTCATCGAGCTCCCCGACGATCACCTGCAGGTGCTCGAGCGGCCTGGGAGTCAGCATGAACTTCCGTCCGAGCGTGCCGAACGTGAGGGCCGGACGGCCTTCACGCCGGAGCACGCGCGGGCGGCTCGGCGATCCGTTCGGCTCGAAGAGGTCGGCGACGTTCACACCGAGCGCGGCGGCGATCCGCTTCAAGGAGGCAACGCTCGCGTTGGCCTGTCCCCGCTCGACCTGGCTCAGGAAGCTCTCCGAGAGCCCGGCTCGGTCGGCGACGGTCTTCAGCGTCGCCCGTCGGAGCGTCCGGATCGCCCGCAGCCGCTCGCCGACGTCGACATGGGGTGCTTCAACAGAGGTCTGCAAGCTCATCGAAGAAAACTGAAGCGACACTAATCCCCTCTGCACCGCGATGCAAGCGCGCAGAACGTCATGATCACCGCATGGACGCGTACCGGACGCCCGACGACCGCTTCGAGGCACTTCCCGGCTACGCGTTCGAGCCGCGGTACCTCGAGCACGACGGCCTGCGGATGCACTACGTCGCCGAAGGTGAGGGCGATCCGGTGCTCCTCCTCCACGGCGAGCCGACCTGGGCCTACCTGTACCGGAAGATGATCCCGCCGCTCGCAGCGGTGGGCCGAGTCGTCGCCCCCGACTACTTCGGCTTCGGCCACTCGGACAAGCCGACGCGGATCGAGGACTACTCCTACGACTTCCACTACCGCTCCATCGAGCGGCTCGCCGACGAGCTCGACCTGCGGGAGACCACGGTCGTGGTACAGGACTGGGGAGGCCCGATCGGGCTCCGGCTCGCCGTCGAGCGGCCGGAGCGCGTCGCGCGGCTCGTGATCCTCAACACCGGCATCGGCGCAGGGAGGGCGCCGTCGCCCGAGTGGCTGCGCTTCCGCGAGTTCGTCCGGCGGGTGGGAAGGGAACTCGTTCCCGGCCAGCTCGTGCGGATCTCGTGTGTGCGTGAGCTCGACGAGGATGTCGTCGAGGCCTACAACGCCCCGTTCCCGGTGCCCGAGTCGAAAGCCGGCGTGCTCGCGTTCCCCGAGCTCGTACCGACCGAGGTCGACCATCCTTCCGCCGCAAAGATGCTCGAGGTTCGGGACGCGCTCACACGCTGGGAGCGGCCGGCCCTCGTGCTCTTCTCCGACTCGGACCCGATCTTCTCACCCGCCCACGCCGAGCGGCTGGCCGCTCGAATCCCGGGAGCGGGTCCGGCCGAGACCGTGACAGGGGCGGGCCACTTCCTGCAGGAGGACAAGGGCGGGGAGATCGCGGAGCGGATCGTTCGGTTTATCGCGGAACCGTAGGGGCCGGGCATGCCCGGCCCCTGCATCAATCAGGCGCTCCGACCATCCACGTGTCGCCGGAGTGAAGCAGCGCGGCGAGGTCGCCCTCTCCTGAGCGCTCCCGCGCGACCTCGAGCTGCTCGCTCATGAGATCGTCGTACACCGAGCGCTCGACGCTCCGGAAGACCCCGAGCGGAACGGCGCCGTCCGTCTCGAACGTGATCCGCGAGAGGGCGAACGCGAGGCTCGGCTCGCGGTGCCCGGCGTCGTGGACGAGGAGAGCCTCTTCGCCCGTGTCCCCCACCGCGACGACCGCGGCTGACCCGTCGGCCTGCTGGACGACACCCTTCTCCCCATCGGCGCCGAAGCGAATCGGCTCGCCGTGCGTGAGGTAGATGCGGTTCTCCTTGTCGTCCCGCACGTAGTCGAAGGCCCCGTCGTTGTAGATGTTGCAGTTCTGGAGGATCTCGACGAACGCGGAGCCGCGGTGCCGCGCCGCGGCCTCCAGCACGTCCGCGAGCCCCTTCTTGTCCGTGTCGATCGCACGCGCGACGAACGACGCCTCCGCTCCGATCGCCACCGAGAGCGGGTTGAAGGGATAGTCGAGGGACCCCATCGGCGTCGATTTCGTCACCTTGCCGAGCTCGGACGTGGGCGAGTACTGCCCCTTCGTCAGCCCGTAGATGCGGTTGTTGAAGAGGAGGATCTTCAGGTTGACGTTGCGGCGGAGCGAGTGGATGAGGTGGTTCCCGCCGATCGAGAGCGCGTCCCCGTCCCCGGTCACGACCCAGACGAACAGGTCCGGTCGCGTAACCGCGAGCCCTGTGGCGATCGCCGGCGCCCGCCCGTGGATCGCATGCATCCCGTAGGTCTGCATGTAGTAGGGGAAGCGGGCGGCGCAGCCGATCCCGGAGACGAACACGATCCGCTCGCGGGGGATGCCGAGCTCGGGCATGAAGCCCTGGATCACGTTGAGGATCGCGTAGTCGCCGCAGCCCGGACACCACCGGACCTCCTGGTCGGACTTGAAGTCCTTCGCCGTCAGCACCTGGTCGCCTCCGGCTCCCGCCCGGCGGAGCCGGGCTCCGCCGGAGGCTGACGCCGCTCGCGGCAGGATGCGTCGCGCTCGGCGCTTGTCCGTACCTCACGTACTGTCCTTCGCGCCGCGCGCTCGCCTCCTTTGCGGGCGGCGCCCCAGGTGTGACGGACGCCAGTACTCACGAGTCCACCAGCGCCGTGATCGCATCCGCGAGCTCCGCCGCCCGGAACGGTCGCCCGCGCACCTTGTTGTAGCCCACAGCGTCGACCAGATACTCGGCCCGGAGCAGCATCCGGAGCTGGCCGAGGTTGATCTCGGGGACGAGCACCTTCTCGTACCGGCGCAGCACCTCGCCCGTGTTCCGCGGGAACGGGTTGAGGTGGTGGAGGTGGGCGTGTGCGACCTTCCGACCGCTCCCGCGCACGCGCCGCGCAGCCGCTCCGATCGCACCGTACGTCGAGCCCCACCCGATGACGAGCGTGTCTGCGCCGTCGGGGTCGTCGACCTCGAGCTCCGGGATGTCGGACGCGATCCCCGCTACCTTCGCGGCACGTAGCCGCACCATCAAGTCGTGGTTCTCGGGGTCGTAGGAGACGTTGCCGGTCTCGTCCTCCTTCTCCAGGCCGCCGATCCGGTGCTCGAGGCCAGGAGTGCCCGGAATCGCCCACGGGCGCGCGAGCGTCGCCGGATCGCGCCTGTACGGGAGAAAGCCGTCGTCGTCGTTCGGCTTCGTCGCAAACTCGGTCGAGATATCCGGGAGCGTCGAGGCGTCCGGGATCAGCCACGGCTCCGACCCGTTCGCGAGGTAGGCGTCCGAGAGGAGGAAGACCGGCGTCCGGTACTTGATCGCGATCCGCGCGGCCTCGATCGCCGCGTCGAAGCAGCCAGCCGGCGTCGAGGCGGCGACGACCGGCACCGGCGACTCGGAGTTCCGGCCGAACAAGACCATGAGCAGGTCGGCCTGCTCGGGCTTCGTCGGCATGCCCGTCGAAGGGCCGGCGCGCTGGATGTCCACGATCACGAGCGGGAGCTCGAGTGTCACGGCGAGCCCGACCGTCTCCGACTTGAGCACGACCCCAGGGCCCGCCGACGTCGTCACGCCCAGCGAACCTCCGAAGGCTGCGCCGAGCGCGGCGCCCGAGGCGGCGATCTCGTCCTCGGCCTGGAAGGTGCGCACGCCGAACTGCTTCAGCCGCGCGAGCTCCTCGAGGACGCCCGACGCCGGCGTGATCGGGTAGGCCCCCAGGAAGAGCGGGAGCCCGGAGAGCGTGCTCGCCGCGACGAGCCCGTAGGCGAGCGCCGAGTTCCCCGAGATCTGGCGGTAGGTGCCGGGCGCGAGAGGCGCTGGCGCGACCTCGTACGAGACCGCGAAGTCCTCCGACGTCTCCCCATAGTTCCAGCCGGCCTTGAACGCCTTCGTGTTCGCCTCCGCAATCTCGGGCCGCGTCGCGAACTTCGTCTCGATGAAGCCGAGCGTCCCCTCGACCGGCCGGTGGTAGAGCCACGACATCAGCCCGAGCGCGAAGAAGTTCTTCGAGCGCTCTGCCTCACGCGAGGTGATCCCCTCGATCTCCTTCAGCGCCTCGATCGTCATCGAGGAGAGAGCGACCTCGTGCACGTGGAAGTGGGACAGCGACCCGTCCTCGAGCGGGTTCGACTCGTACCCGGCCTTCTGCAGGTTGCGCTCGTTGAAGGCGTCGGTGTTGACGATGATCGTCGCGTCCTTGGGGAGGTCGGTGAGATTGACCTTGAGCGCGGCAGGATTCATCGCCACGAGGACGTTCGGCTGGTCGCCCGGAGTGAGGATGTCATGGTCCGCGAAGTGGACCTGGAACCCCGAGACGCCGGGCAGCGACCCGGCCGGAGCGCGGATCTCGGCCGGGAAGTCCGGGAGGGTCACGAGGTCGTTGCCGAAGACCGCCGTCTCGCTCGTGAAGCGGTCGCCGGTCAGCTGCATCCCGTCGCCGGAGTCGCCGGCGAAGCGGATCACGACCCGGTCTAGGGATTCGACGGGCTTCGCCTTTGCCATGGTCGAGGTATAGCGCACGCGGCGGAGCCGCCGCGTCCCCGGCCCTAATCAGCTTCCGCGAGGAGGGAAGCGAGGTCGAGCCGTCGCGTGAACATCGCGACCCCCTCGCCACCCTCGGACCGCGGCCACTCCTCGCGCGGGCGGTCCCAGTAGAGCTCCACCCCGTTCCCGTCCGGGTCGCGGAGATAGATCGCCTCCGAGACGCCGTGGTCGGAGGCACCGTCGAGCGGGGCGCCCGCGCCGAGCACACGGCGCACCGCCTCCGCGAGCGTCTTCCGGTCGGGGAACCGCACCGCGACGTGGTAGAGCCCGGTGGTGCCTGGCGGAGGCGGCGAGCCGCCCTTCGACTCCCAGGTGTTCAAGCCGATGTGGTGGTGGTAGCCGCCGGCGGAGATGAAGGCCGCCTGGTCGCCCATCCGCGCCTGCTCTTCGAACCCGAGCACCCCGCACCAGAACCCAAGCGACCGCTCGAGGTCCGCCACCTTCAGGTGGACGTGCCCGATGTCGACGCGGGGGTCGAGCGTGGTCATGAGCCGGTAACGGTAGCCGTCTCTCGCGGAGGACCCGAGACCGCGATCCCTGCAGCGGCCCAGACCACAACGGCGATCCAGTGGACGCCGATCACGTCGGTCTGGAGACCGAGGAGGAGAACGGCCGCGAACGCGGCCGCGAGCCACGCCTCCCGGCGCCAGAGCCCACGCAGGAGAGCGAGGCTCCAGAGCACGAACGCGGCCAGCCCGGCGATCCCCGCGTCAACCCCGAGCTCGGTGTATGTCGACTCGCCCGCCTTGATCTCGACCCCCGTTCTCTTGGCGACGACGCCCGCGTTGCCGAGGCCGTATCCCTGCGGATGGCGTATCACGGTCTCCAGACCGTCGCGAAGGTTCCGCAAGTGACTCCGCGCGGACGCCTCTCCCGGCGAGAACGGATCCTCACTCGCGCCTGGCTCGCGCTGGGCGTTCTCGCGAAGCCACTCGAGCTCCTCCTGCGTGTAGCTCGTCGAGGGCCCGATCGACGGGTAGGCAAGGAAGAAGGCGGCGGACACGACGAGCGAGGCGCCCGCGAGAATCGCCGGCGCGAGCCGCCGCTGCGCGAGCGCGAGCACGGCGAGCCCGACCGCGAGCGCGGCGACCGCGGCGCGCGTATGGGTGTAGAGCAGACCCGCGAAGAGGAGAAACGCCAGGAATCCCCACCACCAGCGGAAGGGGCGGCTCAGGACGAAGATCAGCCCGACGACGAGCACGTACGCGCTTGCGAGGGGCGACAGGAAGGTCGAGACGAGTCGCCGGATCGGGTTCTCCTCGTCCCCCGTGTTGAAGACCCAGTTCTCGGGGAGCCCCGAGAGTCCCTCGTAGTCGAGTCCGAGCTGTTCGCGGTACCACCCGGGGACTCCCGAGTCGCGCCAGGCCTGGAGCGAGATCAGGGAGAGATCGACGATCCCGATCGCCGCCACCCCCGCCGCGGTCAGCGCGATCAGCCCTCCGAGCCGCGCTGGCTCGCGCCACCACGCGGCGAGCAACCGCCCGAGTGCATAGCCGGCCACCGGCAGGAGGTGGTGGCGGAGCGCGAGCAGCTCTCCGCGGGTGGTCGCGCCTCCGTCGAGCCAGTCCTGCGGAAGCAGCGCGTAGACGAGGACGACGACCGTGTACGCCACCGCGAGCACGTCGGTCGCAGTCACGGCCGGAAGCCGCCGCACTTCCCACGCCACGACGACGATCGCGACGAGGAGCAGCGCCTCCTTCCACGCGGCGGCGACGTCGAGCGCCGTCCCGCGAACGCCCACGTCCCAGAGCTGAGCCATGGCCGCGTTGTGGAGCACGAGGCCGACGACGAGCGCGATGAGTGCGAAGCGGGCGAACCGCTCGGCTGCGCTCACGGCGTTATCGCCACCAGCGTCAGGCCAAGGTTGACGATACGAGCGCCGCCGGGAAACAGGGACTCGAGGTCGCGCGCGGACAGCAGGTCGATCTCCTTCGCGAAGCCCTTCCCCACCGCGTCATAGACGCGGTGGGCGGCCGGCCTCGGAAGCCAGTGCACGAACGGGAGCCGCGTATGCACCTCGACGGGAAACCGTCGGTTCGGGGTCGTGACGAAAACGCGGCAACCAACGCGCACTGCCTCGGATACGAAGCGACGCTGCCGTTCACGCCCACCGACGTGCTCGATGACGGCGTTCGAGAAGACGACGTCGAACTCGCAGTCGCCGAAGGGAAGGGCGCACGCATCGCCCTGCACGTAGCGGATCCCGGGGTAGCGCGCGCGAAAGCCGGTGCCGTCGTGCAGCCCGAGAGCGGTGATGCACTCGGGCCACGGGTAGAGCTCCTCGAAGAAGTTCAGCGTGCTGCAGCCCACGCCTTCGCCGAAGCCCAGCTCGTCCGCGCCGACGTCGAGGACTGTGGTCTCGGCGGTGGGGTGGAGCTCCTCCATGAAGAGTCTGAGCTTTCGCCTGCGCGAGCGCAGGGAGACGGCGTCGGCCAGTCGCACGAGCGTAAGTATCCGTTCCGGGACGACGAGTAGGCTGCCCCCGTGGTCGAGGCGGCGATCAGGCCTCGGGGGCCCTACTCCCTGAAGCTCACGAGAAGGACATCGCTCTGGCGGGCGCCGCTCCCGGAGGGGCGCTGGGCATCCGCCGAGCAGCTCCACGACGGCACGGTCGTCGTGCGCGCCTCGTGCGAGCGTGCGGTGGACGAGGCTCGGTTCGTGCTCGCGCTCGACGACGACACGAGCGAGTTCCATCGCCGCTTCGCCCGCGACCTGCTGCTCGGGCCCTCCGTTCGGACACTCCGCGGGCTGCGACCGCGCCGTAAGGCCACCGTCGCGCACGCCACCCTCCGAGCCGTGTGCGGGCAGCTCATCCAGTCGGGTCGTGCGCGGGGGATCGAGCGGGCCGTGATCCGCGCGTGTGAAACCGACCCGCCGACCCGGGAGGCGCTCGCCCGACTCTCGCCGGCGGCTCTCTGCGCCTGCGGCCTCGCTGCGAGTCGCGCGGGGACGCTCACCCGGCTGGTGCGGACGCTGGATCTCGAGTCGCTGAAGACCGCTCCGCCGGCGACGGCCCTGGCGAGGATCCGCCGCGAGCGCGGCGTCGGGCCGTGGAGCGTCGGCGTGATCGCCCTTCAGGGTCTCGGTCGGCTCGACGTCGGGCTGGTCGGAGACCTCGGGCTCGTGAAGCTCCTCGCGGCGCGCAATGGGCATTGGCCCGATCCGGCCGAGACCGCAGAGCTGCTCGAGCCGTACGCCGAGTGGCAGGGCCTCGCCAGCGTCTTCCTGCTCACCGGGTTCAAGCGTGGGCTCATCCCCGGCGCGAGCGGCGACCGGGCAAGACTCGTCCGCGCGCGCGCTGGGCGCGCTGCCTAGACTCCGTTCGTGGTCGATCCCCGCAAGATCGCGATCCTCGGCGCGGGCCGAATCGGTGAGTCGCTGATCTCCGGCCTGCTCTCGTCGGGCTGGCGCGAGCCTGGCGAGATCGCGGCCACAGCTCGTCGCGCCGAGCGGGTGGCGGAGCTACGAGAGCGCCACGGCGTCGAAGCGACGCTCTCGAACCACGACGCCGCCGCGGGAGCGTCGCTGATCGTCATCTCCGTGAAGCCCCAGGACATCGACGCGCTGCTCGGCGAGATCGGCGGGCTCATCCTCCGGGAGCAGACGGTCCTCTCGATTGCAGCCGCGATCCCCACCGCGAAGATCGAAAGCCGGCTTTCACCCGGCGTTCCTGTCGTCCGTGCGATGCCGAACACGCCCTCGACGGTGCACGAGGGGATCGCCGGGCTCTGCGCCGGAGCTCATGCGGGAGACGAGCACCTCGACCTCGCGGAGGAAGCGCTTTCCCACCTCGGCGGGGTCGTGCGCGTGTCGGAGGGGTCGATGGACGCGATCACCGCGGTGTCCGGCTCCGGCCCCGCCTACTTCGCTCTCCTCGCGGAGGCGATGATCGAAGCCGGGATCCTGCTCGGCCTCTCACGCGAGATCTCGACGCAGCTCGTCATCCAGACGATGCTCGGGACGGGGAAGCAGCTCCGCGACGAGAAGATGCACCCGGTCGAGCTGCGCGAGATGGTCACGTCGCCTGGGGGCACAACGATCGCCGCGATCCGGGAGCTCGAGATGGCAGGCGTGCGAGCTGCGTTCCTGAACGCGATCCAGGCGGCGATGGTGCGCTCCCGCGAGCTCGCCGCCGGCGAGCAGTAGCGCCGACGTCGACCTTCATCAACACCTAAGGCCGGCGTAAGGGTCACGCAAGTTTCTCCGGTCACCGTCTGACGCGTGATCCGATTCAAGGAGGCGTCATGACACGACTCGTCCCGCTGATCCTCGCTGCCGTGCTGGCGGCGATAGCCGCCGGCTCCGCCGCCGCAGGAGGGGCCGGCGGTGTGACCGGTCCCGCGTTCTACGTCGACGGCGAGCTCTACCGCACGGTCGGCACGCCGACCGATCTCAGCGGCACCGGTGCACCGGCAGCCAGTTACGACACGATCTATGCCTTCGACGGCGTTCAGCCGAACGTCGCCACGGCGGCGCCCGGAGACCCCGGCTACAACGGCGGGCGCTGGAAGGTTCTCGTCCTCGCGTTCGACTACGGATACGCGGCAGCGGTCGCGTCCGCAGACGCGAACGCGAGCGGCGACATCGACAGCGCCACGGAGCTCGCAACGGCGCTCTCGGCCGGAACGGCACGGGTCGCCGGCAACGGCCCGTCGTTCGTCTGCCCGGTCATCAAGCAGCCCCGCTCCTGACATCCGCACGCGAGAGGCCGGCACGCGCCGGCCTCTCGCCCGTCGTCGCCGCCCGGCCGCTCGCGCGCGCGTTCGTCCCAGTCGCCCAGCGCGTCCGAAGTATCGTCTCGCTCGTGCGCCAGCTTCGCGAGGTGGTCTATGTGGACGGCGTCCGTACAGCTTTCGGCCGCGCCGGCCCGGACGGCATCTTCTGGAAGACGCGCGCGGACGACATGGCCGTCAAGGTCGTGCGCGAGCTGCTCCGCCGGAATCCGCAGCTTCCCCTGGAGCGGATCGACGACGTCGTCTATGCGGCAACAGCGCAGGTGGGTGACCAGGGCCTCACGCTCGGGCGCGACGTGGCTCTGCTGGCCGGCCTCCCGAAGTCCGTCCCCGGGTTCGCGGTCGACCGAATGTGCGCCGGCGCGCTGACGGCAACCACGGCCGGGGCGGGCGAGATCGCCATGGGTGCCGCCGATGTCGTCCTCGTCGGTGGCGTCGAACACATGGGCCACCACCCGATGGGCGAGGACGTCGACTTCAACCCGCGGTTCATCGCGGAGCGGATCGTGGACGAGTCCGCAGCCGTCATGGGTCAGACGGCGGAGAACCTCCACGACGCGTTTCCGCAGCTGACGAAGGAGGACGCGGATGCCTTCGCCGTCGAGTCGCAGCGGCGCGCGGGCAAAGCGTGGGACGACGGCGTGATGGACGAGATCGTCGTCCCGATGTCCGTCTTCACCGACGAGGGGTGGATCGTCGCCGCGTGCGACCAGTTCCTGCGACCGGACACGACGATGGAGGCGCTCGCCGGCCTCCGGCCGCCGTTCCGCGCCGGTGGACGCGTCACGGCCGGCAACTCTGCCGGGCTCACGGACGGGGCTACGGCGGCCCTCATCGCATCGGAGGAAGCAACAGTCGAGCTCGGCCTCGAGCCCGAGATGCGGCTCGTCGCGTTCGCCTATGCGGGCGTCGAGCCGGAGCTGATGGGCCTCGGCCCGGTGCCGGCGACCAACCGCGTACTCGAGCAGGCCGACCTGTCGATCGACGACATCGGCCTCTTCGAGCTGAACGAGCCGTTCGCCGTCCAAGTCCTTACGTGGTGCGACGGAGTAGGCATTGCTCCTGACGACCCCCGTCTCAACCCGTACGGAGGCGCGATCGCGTGCGGCCACCCGCTCGCTGCGACCGGCGTCCGGCTGATGGCGCAGCTTGCGCGCGGGTTCCGTGACCGGCCGGACGTCCGCTACGGCCTCACCGCCCTCTGCATCGGGCTCGGAATGGGCGCCGCGATCCTCTGGGAGAACCTGCAGAACGGTGGCTAGCTCCACGCTGTTCAAGCTCCAGCGGATCGAGACGCGCGTCGGCCCGATCGCGCTCGTGACCATGGACAACGGCGAGGACTGGCAGAAGCCGAACACCTTCGGCGAGGAGGCGCTCCGCTCGCTGGACGAGGTGCTCGCCCACCTGCAGGCGGGCGACTGGCGCGGGCTCCTGCTGACGGGGAAGCCGTTCGTCTTCGCCGTCGGGGCGGATATGGACGAGTTCGGCGAGATCACTCCTGAGCGCGCCCGCGAGGGCGGCCGGGCAGGACATGAGCTGTTCGGCAGGCTGCGCGACCTCCCTTTCCTGACCCTCGCCGCGATCAACGGCGCCGCGCTCGGCGGTGGTGTCGAGATCGCGCTCCACTGCGACTACCGGACGATCTCGTCCTCCGTCCGCCACTTCGCCTGCCCCGAGGTCTTCCTCGGCCTCATTCCCGGCTGGGGCGGAACGCAGCTCGTCCCCCGGCTCGTCGGAGCCGAGGAGGCCGTCCGCTTCATCGTCGAGAACCCGCTCCGCCAGAACCGGATGCTCACCGGCCAGCAGGCGTTCGAGGCCGGCTACGCCGACGAGATGATCGAACCGGTCGAGTTTCTCGACCAGTCGCTCGCCCTTCTCCAGGCGAGGATCGAAGAAGGCGGGGGGAAGCGGCACTTGGAAACCGACCTCTCCGACGTCGCCGAGATCTGCCGCAAGGCGCGTGCCCGGCTCGACGGCCAGGTGCACGGCGCGGCCCCTGCCCCCTACCGCGCCCTCGACCTGATCGAAGGCGCCGCGACGTGGTCGCTCGAGGACGGCTACCGGGCCGAGGAGGATGCGCTCGCGGAGCTGCTCCCGGGCCCGCAGGCGCAGGCGTCCGTCTACGCCTTCCACCTCGTCGAGCGCCGCGCGAAGCGCGGGGTCGGAATCCCCGCCGCCGAGCCGCGCCGCATCGGGAAGGTCGGGATCGTCGGGGCGGGACTGATGGCGCGGCAGCTCGCGCTGCTCGCGCTCCGCCGGCTCGAGGTACCCGTCGTCCTCCGAGACCTGACGCAGGAGCAGGTCGACGAGGCGATCTCGTGGATCCGGGACGAGCTCGACGAGCTGGTTCGCAATCGGCGTCTGGGCGAAGGGAAGGCGCGCTTCCTCGCCTCCCTCGCCTCGGGAGGCACGGCCTGGGACGTCTTCGCCGGCTGCGATCTCGTGCTCGAGGCCGTCTTCGAGGAGATGACGGTGAAGAAGGACGTGTTCGCCGAGCTCGAGCGGGTCGTCTCCCCGGAGTGCGTGCTGGCGACGAACACGTCCTCGCTCTCCGTGACGGAGATGGGAGCCGACCTCGAGCACCCGGAGCGGGTCGTCGGGATGCACTTCTTCAACCCGGTCGCCGTCCTCCCGCTCGTGGAGCTCGTGCGGACGCCGCACACCGACGACGTCACGCTCGCAACCGCGTGGGCCGTGACCGGGAAGCTGCGGAAGCGCGGCGTCCTCGTCCGGGACGCGCCCGCCTTCGTCGTGAATCGGGTCCTGAGCCGCACGACCACGGTGCTCATGGACGCGCTCGAGCACGGGAATACGGTCGAGGAGACCGACGAGGCCGTGCTTCGTCTGGGGCTCCCGATGGCCCCCTCGGTCCTCCTGCAGATGGTCGGGCCGCGCGTCGCGAACCACGTCCTGCACACGCTCCACGAGGCCTACCCGGACCGCTTCCCGACATTTGCCACACTCGACACCTTCGCGGCCGGCGGCGACGAGATCGCCGTCCGCGAGCACGCCCCCCGCACGGTGGAGGAGATTCACGACGCGGTGCTCGAGGCGACGGCAGACGAGGTGGCGCACATCCTGGAGGAAGGCGTCGTCGCCGAGGCGGCAGACGTCGACACATGCCTCATCCTCGGCGCCGGCTACCCGTTCTGGCTCGGCGGGATCACGAAGCACCTCGATCAGACCGGGGTGTCGCAGCGCGTCGTGGGCCGCCCGTTCGCCGAGCTCGCTGCAGCCCCGGCATAGGGCGGATACCACCCGCTTCCCCCGATTTGTGAGGTATGCTCCGCCGGTACCGCTCGCGGGACAACAGGCGAGCGTCAACTCTTCGGAAGGAGCGGCACGGCAGTACGTGCTGCGCGCATGCACGAAGCAGAGCCCATTCCGACTCTGGTGTCGGACACCCACCACGACTTGATCGAAGCGGCACGCCGAGCCGAGGCGTGGTTCGGCGAGCCGTTCCTCCACGACGGCGAGGACGCCGGCGTGGCGCTCGCCCCCGGCACCGCCCGGCGGGCGGCGCTCGACGATGCGCTCGCCGAGATCGCGGCCGGCCACGAGAAGCCCGCGGCCCGTTTCAAGGTGCAGTACGGGCTCATGCTCGGGCTCGAGCGCGTGCTGACGGCCGATCCGGTGCGAACCGCCACCGGAACAGAGCTCCGCCGGCATCAGGTCGACGCGCTCGCGGGCATGCTCACGGAGCTCATCGCCGCGACCCAGCGAGCGGCGGACGAGAACGGGAACGGACCCGAGAATGGAGGCAACGGCGCGGCCGCCGAGATCGAACTCGACGAGGAGGTAGACGACGACTTCGACGCCGGGTTCGTCGAGGACGCCGAGCTCGTATACGGCTTCCACGGCGCGGATCCGGGCGCGGTGCGTCGTTACCGCTTCCGCCATCCGACGGCATCCGGCAAGACGATCGCGGCAGCCGGGTTCGTCGAGGCGGCACGTACGCTCGGCGTCCTGATCCTCACGCACCGCCGGCTGCTTGTCTCGCAGTTCAGGCGCGACCTTACGACGGAGGGATACGGCGAGCGGTTCGTCGATGCAGTTCTCACAGGGGCGAGACCGCCGCGCGCCAACCCGATCACGATCCAGACCTACGCCTGGTTCGCGCGCCACGGTCGCGAGCTCGACCGCGACACGTACCACTTCGTGCTCTGCGACGAGGCGCACACGGCTCTCGGCGAGAAGACGAGCGCCGCGATCCGCGCCTTCCACGAGCCGCTCTACATCGGGATGACCGCGACCGAGCAGCTGATCGCGAAGCAGGTCTCGGACGTCTTCCCCGCGTCGGTCGACGACCTACCGCTCGGCGACGCTGCGCGGCGCGGCCTCGTGGCTCCGCTCCGCTGCCTCCGCGTGCCTCCGGCCGCGGCGATCAACTCGGTTCCGATCGTGGGCGGAGACTTCGAAGAACGCGCCCTCGCCGCGGCTCTCGACCACGAAGCGCTGAACCAGGCCGCTGCGAGCCTGTACCGCGACCGCTTCGGCTCGACGCCGGGGATCGTGTACGCGGCGGGCGTCGCCCATGCGTACAACCTCGCGCAGGAGTTCCGCGCCGCGGGTCTCAAGGCAGAGGCGGTCTCCGGGCGCACACCTCCCGCACGCCTCGCGGAGACTCTTGCGGCGTACGAGCGCGGGGAGATCAATGTCCTCATCAACGCCCAGCTCCTGGCCGAGGGCTGGAACTCCCCCCGCGCGACGGTGTGCATGCACCTCGCTCCGACCGCCTCGCGCCGCGTCTACCAGCAGCGGGTCGGCCGCATCATGCGCATCCACCCGCGGAAGGAGGCGGGCATCGTCGTCGACTTCGTCCCGAAGGCCGCGACCCATAGCGAGCGGGTCGTCTCCCTGCACGC
>Ga0209341_10002401_pt1 | contig 17809 bp, 12 predicted proteins | sample RifCSP13_2_FD_184020 | JGI IMG/M metagenome (GOLD analysis project Ga0209341, IMG submission 184020) | Soil microbial communities from Rifle, Colorado - Rifle CSP2_sed 13_2 (SPAdes) (version 2) | ecosystem: Environmental > Terrestrial > Deep subsurface > Rock core/Sediment | place: Rifle... | reverse complement strand
TGTCCCTATATTTATTCGATGAAAGGTAGTAAGACCCACACTCTAAAAATGGCTGAAAAACTTTTAGGCGTTTGACAACGATGTATAACTTATCTATTTGTCATACTCTGCTGCCTTACGCAAGATCAAAAATGCCTCCTTTAAAGGTTGACTCACCGAACTGTCGGGGTCTGCCAGAACGAGACTTTGATAAATATCCAGGAACGTAGTTCTGTGCCGATGAAAGAAATGTAAGAAGTGTCTCACAAAACCAACACAGTCCAAAACAGCAAATTCAACTCCAGCTTTATCATAGATGTTCTTAGCATATTCGTTAACTTCGTTCTCAATGACATCGGTGGTAATAAAAATATAGTTGTCAACTCGACAACTGAGAGTTGAGATTTTATTCAGAGCATTTTCGATATCTATAATGGTTACTCTTTTGTCTTTCATCTCGTAGCAAGTTACAATCTTGTCGTCATTGATGAGAGTGACTTCAACATCCCCAATAGAGCCAGTTTGGCTATCTGCTGCAGTATGAGACTGCAATGGTATAGCGGTCTCGCCAATATGATCTTTTACAGCCATGTATGCTGCTGCAACCATCAGAACTGGAAGTCTGCTCGAATTCTTGCTACTAAGATGTTGTTGAAGAAGCTTCACTATTTGTTCCGAAGACAAAGGTAAAACATCATCAGAATGCTTCAACTCACGTATTAGTTGCTGCATTCGTGTTTCATTCTCGGTTTTAATTATTACTAAGAAACGGATGATTTCTTTCAGAAGGTCTTCTGGACTGAGTTTGCCTCGATAAACTAAATCGAGCAACTCGAGAGTGTTGGTATAAACCTGCCTGGGTTTGCCAACCAAAACTAAGTCGGTTGTTAGAATACGGTCGATATTTCTGAAGGCGGGAGTTAGAAATGCTGTCGTCGAGTTACAAGGCAGTTTGTGATCGATGACGAATCTCTCGACATATTGTTCATCATACGCTCTTCCAGAGTATGTGCCCTTACCTCCAATTTCAGTGTAAGGTTTTCTAATGTCTACTTTAGGGTTATCAACCTTTGCCAAAAGGCAAGACATTAAAAAGCGAATTGGAGCTTTGTTGGTGATACACCTGCAAATGAACTCTATCTTATTTCGAATCCCCTCATCACTGACGAATGGTTTATCAGTGTTTGATGTAACAGTAACATAGAATTCTTCTAGAAGTGCTGCTGGATTAGTCATTAAAATAAGGTGTTATACTTCTTGAAATGGTGAATGTCGTAATTCACCCAGAGTACTTCTTGCCTCTTATCCTTGGTCGAGTGAATCGTTTTTAAGAGGCTATAGTGCTTTTTCCATTTTGGAGTTGGGTACAACTCGTCCATCAAATCGCATTGATAATTGGATACAGCAACTAAACCTTTGACAGAATTTAAGACCTTAGCCAACTCCTTATGTCCGTGGTCAGTCATTTCGTACCCATAAGATTTAGTATCGCCTCTAGTTCCGTGTATGTATGGCGGGTCGCAATAGAACAATGTTTCTTTAGAGTCGTAAAGGCGTATGATCTCGGCTGCAGGTCTGTTTTCGATTTGGACTCTGAGAAGCCTTTCAGCAATGAGTGATAAATCTTCGATTCCACCAAGCCATCGACTTATCACGCCACTCATTCCCGCTCGACTAGAGTTTTTGCAGTTTGCCCAGCGACCCAAGGTTGCAGTTTGGGCCAAACCGGTTCGTACTTGGCGAGCACGTACATAAAACCGTCTTGCCCTCTCGAAATTGGTCAAGTTTGGATCCAACACACAAGCTTTAGCAAATTCCTCCCTAGAGAAAGGCGTTAACCCAATTGCCTCGATTAGTCGCTCTTTTTCTTCTCTGAGAACCTTGAAAAAATTAACGACCTCACCGTCGAGGTCATTGTAGGTCTCGATAGGTGATGGAGCCCTATTAAGTAGGACAGCAGCTGAGCCACCAAATGGCTCGCAGTAATGAAAGCATTCTGGTAAAATGGGAAGCAGCCAATCTTGATGAGAAAACTTTCCACCATACCAACCAAAAGCGATCACCTTTTTCGAAGCCTTCAGTTTTGATATAGGGGCAGGAATTCTCTTAGTACCCTCCCTCACAAACTTTCTTATATCTTTGTGTAATGGGTATTGTTTCTTAATGTGATTAATCTCCTAAATTAACTCTAAACTTTCGAATTGAAAGAATTGCAAAACATTATATATGAGATATATATCACAAAAAATAACCTTATCTCTATAATTTTACATTTTTTATTGCAATATTTAAATTGTGTGTATGGGTGCATAGCATATTGGAAAATCCTGAATTAAGCATTAGATATTTTACTGTTTGTCATTTCCACATCTTACCTGCTTAAGGCATTCGGGTATGACAATTGTATGTGGTCAAAAAACGGAGACAAAAAAGCGCAGAGAATAAATCTAATTACCCCTAAGCTCAACGGAAACTACCTTGGATGTGCTTCTACCATCAGAAGTTATTCCAACTAGTGTTCTTGCAACCTTCATAGTTTTTTTATTGTGAGTAATAATTATAATCTGCGAATCCTTAGTCGCTTCTTCAAGCAAATCCGTAACCTGACTAGTATTTGCATCGTCTAAAGGTGCGTCAATCTCGTCAAATAGTAGAAAAGGAGCGGGCCTTATAAAGCAAGCAGAGAGAACAAGGGCTATCGCTGAAAGGGCTTTTTCTCCGCCTGAAAGCAGGCTTACTGATTGAAACCTTTTCCCTTTCGGTCTTACCATGACATCAACACCGGTTTCAAGAAGGTCTTCGTTATTTGTAAGAACAAGCTTTGCCTCGCCACCTCTAAACATCCTGCTGAAAACCTCTTGAAACTTTTTATTCAGAACTTCAAACGTAGCGTTGAATCTTTTTTCAGACTCCCTATCAATCTTGTTCATAGCTTTCTTTAGGGATGATATAGCATTTACTAAATCCTCATTCTGAGCACTTAAAAATTTAAACCTTTCTTCGAGACTCTTATACTCCTCAGGGGCAAGAAGATTCACCGGACCAAATTTCTGGATCCTTTCTTTAAGTTTAAGGAGTCTGGTTTCTTCTCCTTCTTTAACTAAACCTTTTAAATTTTCTGGATCAATAGACATCAAAGCTTCATTAGGGTCATCATGACTAGTAAGAGATGAACCGGTTTCACGAATTGTTTCCCTAAGATGCTCAATCTCAATTTGAAGGCTATTTAACCTAAGGTCAAGAGAGCTGATCTTCTTTTCATGCCCTTTTATTTCTTCATTTAACCTTTGTTTATCTTCAATAGCAGTTTTAATTTGCAATAAAAGCTCTTCCTTTTGATTCCTCTTAACTAATAGTTCTTCATCCTTCTGACCAAGAAGAGACAAAAGACTTTTAACATCTCGTTTTGCATCTTCTTCTGTTTTAATAAAATTCAGTTTTTCCTGTTTTTTGTTTCCGACCTCTTTAGCCTCAAGCTCAATCCTTTCTCTTATCTCATTCTGCCTTCTTCCTAGCTCACCTAGGTCTTCATCGATGCCTTTTTCTTTTTCAATAAGCGCGGCAATTTCAACCTTGAGATCTGTGATTTCTCTCTCTATATGCCTCTCTTCCTCCTCAAGCTTCTCTGCACCTTCTTTTAATTTTGCGTATTTTTCCTCAAGAAATATCTTCTGATCTTCAACCTGTTTTATAGCTTCTTGTGCTACTTGTAGTTTTCCTCCTCTATCAAGAATTTCAGAATCTATCTCCTTTAAATCAAATTCAACTACCCCATATCTCATCTTGGTCTTTGCAATGTTATCTTGAAGATTAGCAATATCCGTCTTAATCTCGGCTCCCCTTATCTCGATCTCTATTAACTCATTTTCTAGATCCCTAAGCGTAAGTTGCAGTTTTTCAACCTCTTCCTGATTTGACTCTATCTCCTTTGAAATCCTTGAGATCTCAGCTTCAAGGTTTTGAGTATCTATGGTTAGTTCTTCAATTTCCCTTTTTCTCTCAAATACACCTTCAGTAGCAAGCCCACCCGATATCGCACCAGTAGAATCAAGCATATCCCCTCCAAGTGTGACAAAAGAAGCGCCATCTTCAATTTCGTCCTTTAGATTTAGCGCCTCTCTAAGAGAAGATACAACAAACACATTAGTCAGCATGTTGTCAATTATGTCTTTATCTATTCCCTCAACCTTAACTATGTCACTGAGAGGCGCAATTCCATTTCCGTTTTTATCAAGAACCTCGATTTTTCTTGTGTTATTAATAGGGACAAACGTGCCTCTTCCAATGGATAGCTCTCTCAAATATTCAACCGCACTCAGTGCCTCCTCGCTTTCTTTAACAATCGCCCATTTGAGTTTCTCACCAAATGCTGCCTCAAGTGCCCGCTCATAGCCCTTTGGAACTGATATAAAATCTGCAATCACCCCTAAGATTCCGTTCCCCTTTTTCTCAAGTAAAAATCTCCTTATTCCTTCGGGAAGCCATTCGTAGCTTGTCTCAATCTGTTTTAGCACATTAAGCCTAGGTTGCGCCTCTTTAAAACGCTCGCTTAGCCCTTCTATTTCATTTCTTTTCGACTCTTGAGTGGCACTTAAAGAAGCGAGAGATAATCCTATAGCTTCTTTCCTTTCTTCAACTTTGATTCTACGCTCCTCGTTAGCGTTCACATAACCTTGAAGCTCCGAGATTCGGGATATTGTTTTTTTCTTCTCAACTTCTACTTCTCCAATCTCTTTGTTTGTTCTTTGCCTTCTTGATTGGAGTTCAGACAGTTCCCTTTCGTATCCTAAAGCGCTACCCCTTAGAGAACTGTACCTATCTAACATTTCAAAGAGTGATGTCCTTGTACCCTCAAGCTCAGTCTGGTTTATCGTAAACCCAGCTTTGATTTCAGAAAGGACCTCTTCTCTTCGCTTAAGCTTATGTTCTTTATTGGATAGGTCTGCCTTAACCTCCCCCAAAATCTTTTGCTTGAGATTAATTTGAATATTTACCCTTTCGCTCTCTTCCAGTAGTAATTCAATTTCTTTTTCCAACCTCTTAATAAATTCATCAATCCCCGAAACCTCACTCCTTACAAGTTCTTCAAGTGCCTCCTTTGCTTGGAGCTCCGACTTGAGATCATAGATCTCTTTCCCCAACTCTTCTAACTTACGTTCGACAAAATTGGTTTTTGCTTCAATATTTTCATGTATGGATTCTTTGTTCTTTATTTGTTCAGAAAGTGAAAGGACTTGTTCTTCGAGCTCCGATTTCTCTTGAATAAGCCTATTTTTTTCTTCTTCCATTTTATAAAGCTTTGAGTAGATTATCCTCGACTCAAGGCTCCTGGCTTCTTCCGAAAGGCGTTTAAACTCCTCTGCATCCCTTGCCTGACGGCTTAGGCTACCCATCTGGCGATTTATTTCGTCCATAATATCTTTTAAGCGTCTCAGATTCTCTTTAGTAGATTCAATCTTTCTCTCGGTCTCACGACGTCTTACTCTATATCTAACTATCCCTGCAGCCTCTTCAATCAATGTCCTCTTTTCTTCAGGTTTTGCTGTAATTAGATGCTCCACCTTTCCTTGGTCTACGGTAGAATAGGCCCTTGCGCCTGCGCCAGTATCTAAAAACATCTCAGTTATGTCCTTTAACCTGCAAGGTGTGCCGTTTATGTAATACTCGCTCTCCCCAGAACGAAAGAGTCTTCGCTTAATTACAACCTCCTCATACCCCTTATGCGAAACGTCTGTTAGCGCTAAGGAAACCTCTCCCATACCAAGGGGTTTTGAGGTCTCTCCCCCATTAGATACGACCTCTTCCATCCCCTCGGCTCTTAGGCGCCTGGGGTTCTGCTCCCCGAGAACCCAACGTATTGCATCTAATATGTTGGATTTCCCACAGCCGTTGGGACCGACTATGGCATTAATTCCATCCTGAAACTGAATAGTAGTTTTTTCATAGAAGGATTTAAAGCCTATAAGTTCTAGAGACCTAATTTTCATTCTTTAAAATTGAATAATATCATAATCATAATAGGTTGTAAATAAACATACACAAATTGCTGTGGTGTTTAAGAAGAGAAATACCACATATGGTGTGTTACATTAATTTTTGAAGAAATTGGATCAAAAGCTGATTTTTTTCTTCTATTTTAAAGTACACGATAAACCTTTACCTATCTATAATCTATGGTCGAGATTAAATTTTGTTCTAAACAATAAAAATTGACCAATAGCTTCGGGTAATAGAATGTTTATGTACTACTTTTTCTTCCACAAAATTATGCTACTTGATTTATCACCCTTGAGGTAGTAAAAGCTTATCATTGATATTGATTTTCGACTCCTGCCTGAGTCTTTGAATCCAGTCTATATAAAGCTCTCTTTTTCTTTGAGAAAGTTCTTCTTCTTTTAGCTGACCCTTTTCCTCTTCAAACCCTTTAGGATCTGCATCTTGTTCTTCTTTAAGGGATACTATATAAATTTTTTCATCGGCTTCATAGACCTTAGAAACCAGAGGATTTTTTTTGTCAAGGAAAAAGGCATCTACTTTTATCTCATCTGAGTTGATTTCAGGAACACGTTCTAGTCTGGAAAAATAACCAGTCTCCTGCAATTTAAGCCCAAAGGATATAGCAGCTTCTTCCAAATTCCCACCATTCATTTTTGCCTTATTAAGTAAATCATTAGCCTTTGCCTTAGCAGCCTCTTTTGCCTTCATAGACTGAAGGCGCTCGCTAATTTCACCCTCTGCCTCTTTCAAGGTTTTTCCCCTAGATGGAACTACCTCAGAAACCTGAATTATGTATATTTTCTCTCCTACTTGAGCAAAGGTCTTTTCTCCTTGTTTAATGGTGAACGCCTTTTCAACAACCTTAGATGGAATATCATCAAGCTTTGCAGTAACAGAAATTGGACCTACAACTTTTACTTCTCCTAAACCATTTTCCTTTGTTATCTCATCTATGGACTTCTTATCAACTGACTCTTTAAGATTTTCAAGGAATTCCCTGAATAAAGCTTTTCCACCCTCCTTCTTAATATCCGCTTCCACCTCGCCTTTTACCTCTGCAAGGGGCCGACTTTCATCTTCGTTAGATCTAAATTTATCAGGATGTGCTTCGTAATAAGACTTTATTTCTTCTTGATACACATCCACCCTATTTATAAAATCATCGGGGGATATAATAACGTAGCGTACACTCCTAAGTTCAGGTGTTTTAAACTCGCTTTTATTATTTTCATGGTATTTTTTTATCTCTTCCTCATTTATTGTGTAAGAATCTTTAAAATCTTCAGGTGAGATAGTAACAAAATTAAGATTTACCTTTTCATTACGGATTTTATAGGTATCAAATAGCTCCTCGTCTGTAACATTAAGTGTGTCGAACATTAGCTTTACTACTTTTTGAGCAAGTAGTTCCTCTCTGTACATCTTCTCGAAATCGCTTACAGATTGATTTAATCTCTGCTCTACGAAAGCCCTGTATTCGTTAAGGCCAATAAACTGCCCATCTACCTGAAAAACGGAGTTAGACCTTATTGCTTCACTTAGTTCCTCATCAGTTACCATAAAGCCAAGCTCTTTAGCCTTTTGAGAAAGTAGTTGTAAGTCAATGAGTTGATTTAGTGCTGTCATATCAATAAAATTCTGATTTAAAGCCTCTTCGGGAACACCACTCTCTCGATATTGTGCGCGAAGACGTTCTCTAGCCCTATAGAAATCTAAAAGGGATATCTTCTGGCCATTTACCTCCGCGGAGGTCCCTTCCGGAACCTTCCCTCCAAAACCAAAATTACTGAAACTAAACCCAAATCCGAAAGCAAAGGTGATGGCAAGGACAATCAATATCCCTTTTGTAACCCAAGTCTGGCCTTTCCTTAGCATATCAAGAATCATTATTATTCTCGCCTTTTACTAATTTTTATGTAAATCTATACCACTTACCCACAAGTTTCAAGAATTAGAAAGGGATTGGAGGTTAGAAAGAAATAGTCTCTATCTTCTAATCTTTTTATTTCATTACTCCAGTTAATATTAACCCCATGTATGACTCAGCAGCGTTATAGCGGAATCCTTTTTTTGATGCAGAGGTGAGGAAACAAAAAGGCAGCTAAGTTTTGGGCTCAACTGCCTCTCTAGCAATTTGTATTAATAATTGAGTGTCATTTTTTGTATTCGGATTTATTTAATAAAACCCCGGGCATCCACTCCTTAGCTAACTTGTTCAACCGGTAGGTTAACGAGTCTAGACCCCTCCTGGATTGAACCAGCGTAGGAACAGTACCAATCAACAATTTCTTGCCATCTTCTTCAACAAAAACTTTTATCTTCATCCCCTTGTCTATACCTTGCTTAAATGGACAGGTTAAACAAGGTTCAACCCATATCCTTTCAGGGAATCCCGCAAAAAGGTTGAAAACGTAAGACTGATCACTCTCTGCAAGTAGCCTGGCAATATCGCAAAGCCTCTGTGGATTGAATCCTTCTTCAACTAAGTTTATTCCAAAGTTGTATTCACTTATATACCGTGCATATTCACCTATAACACCTGTTACATAAATCATCAGTGTTTTAGGACTATGGCAGGGATGGACGAAGGCCCGTGCTCTTTTTACATTCCCCTCTTCATCCTCCGGTCTTGCAACTTCGACTGGTCTTCCGTTTGAGTATATCCAAGCATCTAGCTCCGCATACTCACGCATATCGGATATCTCAATTTCAAGCCAGTGGTTAGCTGGGACTTCTATATAGTACCAGTCGTCATCCCAGGGGGTGTCGATAGTAAGATTCACATGTAAGCCTGTTGCTATCTCTACTGCATCGTCCAAGGAGTCGTTGTCCTCATAGTCGTCTTCAGCAAGACGGTCTGCACCATAAATCTCAACCGTTAAATCGTATAGTAAAATACTTCCCTGTTCGCTAGATATCTCTAGGAAGCTAGTATCTAGAAAGTCAGTTGTGTGTTCAGCCGTTATGTTTCCATCCTCGTCAACACTAAAATCAGCAATGGATATAATGTCAGAATCGTAGAGAAATGAATTAACACTTCTACTTAGAAGGCTGCTAATATATACTCCCAGTGTATGGTCCGCAGGAACTGAAATAGAAAAGAGGTCCATATCAGATGCTTCGTGAAGAGATAGGTTATAGCGACCGGGACCGATTGTAGCGGCTACGTTGAAGCTATCGTTCGGTTCATAGGAGTCCGGGTCTAGATTGCAGTTAACCGGGTCATCGTGGTCTAAATATAACCATACTAGTTCCCGGTAGGCACAAGCTAGCTCACCTGTCCGGTCAAGAAAGGCATCCCGTATATCTTCTTTAGTCAGTGGGTCATCCGAGGTTGGGCTCAAGCTTGCTAAAGATGCATAAGCCTCTGAGAAGAGGTTATGACCTAGAAGTAGATATATCTTGCCGAGAAAAACGTCGCCTACAACTGAGCCGATTAGATACTCCTCTTCATTGGGGAAGAGGGGCGGCAAGTCAGACAGATGCGTAACGGCTGAGCCATCTTCATCAATCCAGCCCTCTCTTGTTGCCCACTCCTCACTACTTATAACTCGCTGCTCCACGGCATCATTAGGGGTGTCAAAGTTTCCACTTTGTCCAAGCTGTACCAGAACTACGAGGGCTATTAGGTTTGCTGTAGCCTCAGTAAACCAACTGCTGGAAATACTAGAGGGCACGAAGCTATGGGTTAACTCATGGAGAAGAAGCCAGAATTGCCTTTCTACAGTACACCCATGTAGGTCTAAGCATCCTGCTATTCTAACAGTATTAAGGAGCGTATCACTATGGTTGTGACCCAGCTCAATACGCAGCAAGGAATCAAAGGAATCATCAGGGGAAAACCCTACAAACTCCTCGATTAGAGGTAGGGCATCTATAGCCAAGTCAAGGTAGACAGAAGCTTCATCCTCTCCCCCATTCGGCCAGCATATTTCCACTGTGACAGGACCGTCACTTAAATTAACAGAATCAGAGTTACAATCTTCAAAGGACACATCGTCAGCCTTACTAGTAGTGGAGATTACCAAAATATATACTAATAAAGCAACAGCACCAGCTAAGATTAGATTAACTGCCGCTGGCTTCATTGCGGCTACCAACTTGCTTAACTTCTCGTTTACCCCGTCTTTTAAGTCTTCCATTGTTTCAACCTCATTTTGGTTTTGCATGGTTAGAGTAACATCAACTAAGGAAAAGATTCAAGGTTTTTAACCCGATTTTATGCATAACTTATGGTAATCTAACATCAAAGTTGTACTAAATTTGTTCACTGACAATTCGTCGATTTAAGTTATTTACATCACAAAAAACAGTCTAATGTCAACAACAATTTCTCCATGAGTACCCTCAAATAAGCTCATTGCCTATACCCCAGGCTCACAATTCAGTAGATTTCCGGATTTCCACATGCCTACCATTCGGATTAGGCAAACTTTGCCCATAGAAGCTCTCGACCTCCACCTTCAATTCTCTATTAATCTCTGCTCCCATTTTTTCTAAGTTATGCAGCTCCTACCAAAGCTTTAACCCTTCCCTCTACCTCAATATACTCCTCCTTAGTAAGCCCAAGCCTCTTGAAGCTTTAAACTAAGCCTCTCCCTAACGAGCTTCCCAGCTACTAAGAAAAACCTCTGCCGAGTCCATTTCCCCATTCGCTTCTTATCCTTTTGTCCTAACACAAGTTCCTTAAATAAGTTCATGAAATTGTATGCTAGCATCACTAAATGAAAGCGCCAAAAGCCGTTGATGTCTATACAAACATTGCGATGTTTTCTTGTCCTTCCCGTTTTTCATGGCTTTTTCCCTCTTTGTTTTTTATCCCATTTTATGCTCGAATCTTTTTCTCTCACAAATAAGAACATATTACCGATCCAAAAAAATTTTCCTTTTGATTCTGAACTAACCCTCTTCATGCATTATCATGAATAATTTATACTAAATTAGTAATGGAATATGTTTTTTCGCAAGGTGAGAAACTAGTAAAGATAGCTAGGAAGGTAGTAGAAGATGAGCTTTTTGATAAAAAACCTGATATCCCAGAGTGGTTCACTAAGGGGTTTCAAGAGAATCGCGGCGTTTTTACAACTATTAGAACATCACCTGAATCTGAACTTAGAGGATGTACAGGCTTTCCTCTTCCAACCCACTCCCTTTGGAAGGCGCTAATAAAATCTGCACTACAGACTGCTTTTAACGATAATAGATTCTCACCCCTTTCTATCCATGAGTTAGAAATGGTCACCTTTGAGGTCACGATTCTCACAACTCCCGAAAGGCTTATTGTGAAATCACCAGAGGAATACATAAATACTATAGAGATTGGGAAAGATGGAATCCTGATAAGATTGGGGGGTTATTCCGGTATTCTTCTTCCTCAGGTGCCTCTGAAAGAAAAATGGGACGTAGAAACCTTCCTTAACGCTGTATGCTACAAGGCTCATCTTCCGGTAGATAGCTGGCGTAATTTAAAAACCGAGGTCTTAAGATTTCAAGGAAAAACATTTGGAGAAAAATACCCTAGGGGAGAGATCGTAGAACATAAGGAACTAGTTAGCATTGGCTAAATCAACTCATAATCTTTGACCTGATCCCTTTATCCCTTTAATAATACTCTTCAACGAATGGCTAATTTCAACTTTATATTTGTGTACCTCATCTATGTTTTTTAAATCATCAGGAAGCAATTTAAGGTTCTCCAAGAATCTATCCCTTACCTTTGGAAGCGAAGGAGGATCGTAGATTATATTTCCGTTCTCCATCACCTTTACCAAAAGTGGATAGTAATCTTTTGAGTTAGGTTTTCCTCCCTCTTCAGTTATCACGTCTTTTCGAAATCTCCCATCTTCTCCAAGGATCCTAAACACGGATTTCTTTCCTGGAAGTGTTACCTTTCCCTTTGAAAATTTCATCCTCGGTCCTAGGTTGTCCTCTACGAGCTTATATACACCGCCGAGTGCAGGAGCGTCCCTCGATGTCCCCATATCTGTTCCCACACCAAATACATCTGCGCTTCCCCCTTTTCGGATTATCTCCTTTATACGGTATTCATTTAGATCACCACTTAACATAATCCTTACATAACCTAGTCCTGCATCATCAAACATTCGTCTAGCCCTCTTAGAAAGTCGAGCCAAATCACCCGAATCTATTCTTACGCCCCTAAGTTTTTGTCCCTTCCTCGCCATCTCCTTTCCAACAATGATTGCATTCCTGGCACCTTCTATTACATCGTATGTATCAATAAGGAGTACCGAGTTTTCAGGAAAATCGCGAACGAATTCTCTAAAAGACTCGATCTCAGATTTATAAGACATTACATAAGAATGAGCCATTGTTCCGTAAACAGGGATGCCAAATTCCTTTCCAGCAAGCACATTCGATGTACCAACGCATCCAGCTATGTAAGATGAGCGTGCTACCTTCATCGCCGCATCTGTCCCGTGGTCCCTTCTTGGAGAAAAATCCACAACCTGACGACCCTCAGCAGCAATCACAACCCTTGCAGCCTTTGTAGCGATAAGAGACTGGAAATTAAAGGTATTTAAAAGAAATGTTTCTACTACCTGCGCTTCTATCCTAGGAGCCGTAACTACAATAGCCGGCTCATTTGGAAAGTAAATCTCTCCCTCGGGGATCGCATAAACAGTGCCTGTAAAGCGAAAATTCTTTAGGTAACTTAGGAAACCGTCACTGAGCAAATTTAATGTTCGTAGATAATGAATCGAATCATCTGTAAAACGCATTATACCTAAGAAATGGACAATATCTTCTAGCCCAGCGCTTACTAGGAATGACCTGTTCTCTGGAAGATGACGTATAAAAAGATCAAACGTCGCCTCCTCATTTCTTTTGCCCCTTAGATAACTATCAGCCATAGTAAACTCGTAGAGGTCTGTAAGAAGCGCCATGTTGTCTTCGCCAACCCATCCAAACTGAAGCTTTTTATTCATTGTCGTGATTAGAGGGAGAGATTCTTACAAATTTAGCCTAGGGAGATATTTATATCAAACCTAATAGTAGAGTGATTTTAGAAGTAGGCGCTTAACGCATCAAGAAAATAGTGTAATTCGCAGGAACTTATCACCTCTTGAAATTATTTGTAGTAAACACAAAAAAATCCCTGTAATTTTTTTAGGAATGAGATTCGCTCTTGTACCTGTAAAGGACCTATCAAAAGCAAAGGAGAGACTTTCTCCAATCCTTTCTCAAGGTGAAAGAACAGATCTCGCCTATGCTATGTTAGAGGACGTGCTTAGAGCACTGAGAGGCTCAAGACTATTAGACCGCATCTTAGTTGTAACCTTGGATGAAAATACTATTAAGCTCGCAGCGAGCTTAGAAATAGAAGTAATTAAAGAAACTAAACAAAATGGGGAAAGCGAATCGGTAGACCGGGCTTCTTTAATTTCTAAAGAGATGGGAGCAGAATCAGTTCTAGTTATCCCTGGGGACGCTCCACTTATAACACCAGAGGATGTGGATTTTATTCTAGAAAAGGAGAAACCCCTTCATTCAGTTATTCTAGTCCCTGCTAGAGATGAACTCGGAACAAACGCAATCCTTAGAAAACCTCCTGATGCGATTCCATCTCGATTTGGATACAACAGCTTTAGAAAGCACATTGATGAAGCAAGAAAGAAAAACATCCCATACGAAATATATAAGCTCCCTAGGATCGCACTTGATTTAGACGAGCCTGAGGATTTGATATTCTTTGCATCACAAAAGAGTGAAACACTCACTTACAGAGAATTGATTAGAATCGGGTTTATTCGTGGTTTGTGAATCGTGATTCGTGACTTCCTCATGAGCTCAGTCGAACGACTCAATACACGATACACGAACCGCGATTCACGAGTAAATTGACAAAAAAGAGGTTAGCTTTAAACTCTTCCTCCTATGATTAAAGGGAATTTTATTCCTATTAATTTCCTTGGGCTTGATGAAAATAGCTCAAGATTTGAGACATCAAAGGTCGTTATACTTCCTGTACCTTTTGAGAGAACGGTATCATTTGGAAGAGGGACATCAAGGGGACCCTCTTCTATAATTTACTCATCAAGATGCCTGGAGCTTTACGATGATGAACTCGGATGTGAACCTTATACTTGTGGAGTCCATACGCTTGCAGAGCTTGAATGCGGTTCTGTTGACCCTGCTCATATGGTAAGCGCAGTTAGTGAGGCCTGCTCTCAACTACTTGAATTAAATAAGTTCATAATTACCTTAGGCGGTGAGCATTCGATTACTCTGGGAGCCATAAAAGGACACAAGACACGTTTCAAAGATTTCTCGGTTTTAAATCTTGATGCACACTGTGATTTGAGAGATTCATATGAGGGAACTCCTTTTAACCACGCATGTGTTATGAGAAGGGTTTTAGAAGAGGGATATAATGTAGTTGAGGTTGGCATAAGAAGTTATTCAAAAGAGGAAGCTGAGTTTATCAAAGGGAATAAAAATCTAAATGTCATTCACGCAAGAGAAATCTTTAAAAGCAAAAATCAAGAATGGATGGATGAGGTTATATCTAGTCTTCTTCCACAAGTTTATATAAGCGTTGATCTTGATGTATTTGATCCATCCTTTGTTCCTTCAACAGGCACACCAGAGCCCGGAGGGTTAGGTTGGTATGACGTTACTGAGCTTATTAAAACGGTGTTTAAAAAAAGAAAGGTTGTTGGATTTGATATTATGGAGCTTGCGCCCGCATCTGGAATCGTAGGTCCTGATGTCCTAGCTGCAAAACTAGCATATAAAGCAATCGGCTACAAGTTCAGTAAAAAGTAGGGGCGCGTTGAGACGTGCCCCTACTGAATTAATATTCATCCATGCCCATATGGGGGTGTCCGTGCATGCCTTCTTTCTTTTCCTCTCTGGGCTTTTCAGCAACAAGAGCCTCTGTTGTAAGTAGAAGTCCTGCTACACTTGACGCATTCTGTAGCGCAACTCTTGCTACCTTAGTTGGGTCCAGTATCCCTGCCTCTACCAAATCACAATACTCTAACCTCGCCGCATCAAAACCAAATGACCCCTTCCCCTCCTTTATCTTCTGTACCACTACTGATCCATCCCAGCCTGCGTTATCAGCTATCATTCTTACCGGGTCTTCAAGCGCTCTTTTAACAATGTTAACACCTGCTTTTTCTTCTTCATCTCCTATCTCAAGTGCATCTAACATCTTTATAGCCCTTATATATGTTACTCCTCCCCCTGGCACTATACCCTCTTCCACCGCTGCCCTTGTCGCATGTAAAGCATCCTCTACCAACGCCTTCTTATTCTTCATCTCAGCCTCAGTTGCTGCCCCAACCTTTATTACCCCTACCCCACCTGCCAATTTTGCTAGCCTCTCCTGAAGCTTCTCCCTGTCGTATTCACCTGTCGTCTCATCAACCTGAGCCTTTATCTGCCTAATCCTTCCCTCTATCTCCGCCTTCTTCCCTCCTCCACCTATGAGCGTCGTATTATCCTTGTCTATCACTACCTTCTTAGCCCTCCCTAAATCCTTAACTGTCACATTCTCTAGCTTCATCCCTGCCTCTTCTGCTATCACTTTACCCCCAGTTAATATCGCTATATCCTCAAGCATCGCCTTCCTTCTATCACCAAACCCTGGCGCCTTTATAGCAGCACACTTAAGTGTCCCCCTAATCTTATTCACTACTAGAGTCGCTAGCGCCTCTCCCTCTACATCCTCTGCCATAATGATTATAGGTTTTCCACCTCTAACTACCTCTTCAAGAAGTTGAAGAAGGTCCTTCATCCCTGAAATCTTCTTATCGTGTAACAGTATGTAGGGATCTTCAAGCTCAACGATCATCTTCTCAGGATTCGTTACTAGATATGGACTCAGATACCCCCTATCAAACTGCATACCCTCTACTACTTCCATTGTAGTTTCTAAACTCTTCCCCTCCTCTACCGTTATAACTCCATCCTTTCCTACCTTTTCCATTGCGTCTGCGATAATATTTCCTATCGTTTCATCTCCGTTTGCAGAAACTGTGGCAACCGAGGCAATCTCCTTTCTCCCCTTTACCCCCTTGCTAAGCTTTCTTATCTCCTCAAGTACAGCCTCAACAGCCTTATCAATGCCCCTCTTTAGCTTCATGGGATCATGCCCTGCTGCAACCAACTTTATACCATCACGGAAGATAGCCTGAGCTAGCACAGTAGCAGTGGTTGTGCCGTCACCTGCCACGTCGCTTGTCCTCGATGCTACCTCTTTTACCATCTGTGCGCCCATGTTTTCAAACCTATCTTCAAGCTCTATTTCCTTCGCTACGGTAACCCCGTCTTTTGTAACAACTGGAGCGCCAAAGGTTTTATCAATTAAAACGTTCCTGCCCCTCGGACCTAAGGTTGCCTTTACTACATTTGAAAGCTTATCCACACCCCTTAGAACTGACTCTCTTGCTGTATAGCCAAATGCAATCTGTTTAGCAGCCATTTGTTAATTCCTCCTTGAAAATTTATTCTTCGATTATAGCCAATACCTCATTTTCATCTAGGATTATATAATCCTCACCCTCGATTTTAATCTCTGTTCCCCCATATTTGCCGAATAATATCCTATCACCCCTCTTCACCACTAAGGGAACAACCTTTCCATCCTCTAGAATCCTACCTTTACCAGTAGCTACTACCTTTCCCTCCTGTGGCTTTTCCTTGACAGTATCCGGAATGACAATTCCGCCCTTTGTCATCTGAGGGGCATCTATTCTTTTGATTAAAATCTTATCGTGAAGTGGTCTTACATTCATGATCTTACCTCCTGGATTGGAATATAAATGGGATTAGCACTCTAGTCAGATGAGTGCTGAGTATAAGATATGCATCAATCCCGAAAGTGTCAAGAGTAATAATGACGTAGGATGCTATCTATTTACAAACCCATTCAAGAAAAGGCCAGTTTAAATAAGGTTGACCTAAATCTCGATATATATGGATAGAACCCCGATCTCACTACCTTAATGTATTGTATTAGCTGGCATAAGAACCATCTCCCATAGCGAAAGTAAAACAGCTTCATCGTCTGAGAGTTTTGGAATTTTTCCAGCCAGTAATTCCTGGCTATATTTATTAGCTAACTCTTGAAAATCGTTAAATTTTACGTCTATTGGGTTTCTCGAAGAATCGTGAAACACCACGTGATAACCCTCCGCAGTTTGTATAGCTGTATAGCCATTAAATTGTTTCTCCATATCTAACCACCTTAACTTTCAATATAACCACTAAAAATTAGTTTTAAAGTGGGAATTTTTTAATCTCGTTCGTACTGATAAGGAATCTTTGATGCAGAAGGTACACTTAAATTATGTGTACAAGCTTACAGCTATTGGCGGAGCTATGGATTTGTACTACAGCACAATAAGCAAGATAGTGAATAAAAATAATTCACAATCCTAGACCTGAGTCCAAGATTGTAGCCTCTTTATTTCGTTTACTTTTTTACATTGCACAACCAATGCTCTTTCGGTTACATTTTACGCTTCAGGATACGTACGATTCTCTTAAGGATATTTAAAGGCTATAATTTCGCTTTCTTTTCCTGAACTGTCTTCAGACTGTCCATTAAATCATCCATAGGTTCTTTTACTGAATAAGGATGAACCTTTGCTCTTAATGAGAGTGTTATAGCATTAATACCTGCCACCAGGATATCATTAGTTTGTGGGTCAATGGACCTTGGATATTTTCTGAATTTCGATAGCTGTTGAATCTTATCCTTAAGATATCTCCTCTCGTGATTAAGACGCTTTTTAACGTAATTGGTAAGGAACTCCATATCGTTTCCTTTCTCAAGAAGACCATCAAGTAATAACTTAGC
>Ga0209341_10002400_pt1 | contig 17809 bp, 15 predicted proteins | sample RifCSP13_2_FD_184020 | JGI IMG/M metagenome (GOLD analysis project Ga0209341, IMG submission 184020) | Soil microbial communities from Rifle, Colorado - Rifle CSP2_sed 13_2 (SPAdes) (version 2) | ecosystem: Environmental > Terrestrial > Deep subsurface > Rock core/Sediment | place: Rifle... | reverse complement strand
AGTTGCCGAACAGCAGGATCTTGGGGACCATGATCCTGCTGTTCGGCAACTCGTTCGGCGCCCATGCGACCGCCTACGCCCTGACCGGAGGCATGTTCAACCTGGCCACCCTCCTCATTGGACAGCAGATCTCAGGCGACGTCCTCCACAACCCCGGACTGGGCTATGCGGTGGCGATGGGGATGGTGATCATCATGGCCCTGTCCATCCTCATCTACTCCATCCTCCAGCGCCGCTCGGAGAGGTGGCTGGGGTGACGATCTCCGCTGCTCCTCTCCCGCGCGCGGCCGAGCCGCCGGCGGCCGAGGCTCCCGCCAAGGGGAACCGGTTTTCGTCCTGGATGATCTTCCTGGTGGTCGGCATCTACTTCCTGCTCCCCCTCGCGGCCACCTTCTATTGGTCGCTGCGGGCGGAGAAGGGCAAGCTCGGCTTCGAGGCCTACCGGAGGCTGTTCTCCGATACCGGCTTCCTGCCAGCCTTCAGCGAATCGATCGTCAACGCCGTCGCCGCCATCACCCTCAGCCTGCTGATCATCGTACCCACCGCGTACTGGGTCCGGTTGCGAATGCCGAAGCTGCGGCCGGTCGTCGAGTTCATCACGCTGCTGCCATTCGTGATCCCGGCCGTCGTGCTGGTGTTCGGCATCATCCGCCTGTACGGCCGGCCACCGCTGCTGCTGACAGCCACCTACGACAGCTCGCGGGTCCTCCTCGTCTGCGTGTACGCCGCCCTCTCGTTCCCCTACATGTTCCGCTCGGTCGACAATGGGTTGCGGGCGATGGACGTCCGGTCGCTGACGGAGGCAGCGCTGAGCCTGGGGGCGAACTGGGTCACCATCCTGCGCGACGTCATCTTCCCCAACCTGCGGGTGGCTGTGCTCTCGGGGGCCCTGCTGACCTTCGCCATCGTCATCGGCGAGTTCACCATCGCGCTCTTCATGGCCCAACACACCTTGGGGCCCTACATGGCCAACCTGACCCGGAGCAAGGTCTATGAGCCCTCGGCGATGGCGATCGTCGCCTTCGCCATCACCTGGGCGGCGATGGGGATGATCGCCTACATCTCGAGGGAGAGGAAGCACCGGTGAGCGGCGGGTTCCTGAGCCTGGAGGGCGTGCGCAAGGAGTTCGGCGGAGTGTTCGTTGTCGACGCGTTCAACCTGGAGGTGGCGCAGGGCGAGTTCGTCTCGTTCCTCGGGCCCTCCGGGTGCGGGAAGACGACGACGCTGCGGATGGTGGCGGGTTTCGAGCAACCCACCTCCGGTACGATCCGGCTGGCGGGGAAGGACGTTACCTTCACTAAGCCCAACGATCGCAACATCGGGATGGTCTTCCAGAGCTACGCGCTGTTCCCGAACATGACGGTCGGCCGAAACGTCGGCTTCGGGCTGAAGGTGCGCGGCCGACCCAAGGCTGAGATCGACGCTCGCGTGAAGGAGATGCTGGACCTGGTGCAAATGCCGCAACTGGAAACGCGCTACCCGTACCAGCTCTCGGGCGGGCAGCAGCAGCGCGTCGCGCTGGCGAGGGCCCTGGCCATCCGGCCCCAAGTGTTGCTGCTCGACGAGCCGCTTTCCGCCCTCGATGCCAAGATTCGCGTTGAGTTGCGCGGCGAGATTCAACGTATCCAGCGCGATCTGCAGATCACGACCGTGTACGTCACCCACGACCAGGAGGAGGCGCTCTCGATCTCCGACCGGATTGTGGTGATGAGCGCCGGGAGGATGGAGCAAGTCGGCAAGCCGTTCGAGATCTACAACTTCCCGGCGACAACGTTCGTTGCCAGTTTCGTCGGCACGCTGAATCAGCTTCGATGTCAGGTGGTGGACCCCGTCGGCGGCCGGCTGGCTCACGACGGTCAGGAGTTCCGAACCGCGACTCCGGTCGAGGCGCCCGACGGGTCGACCGTGGTAGCGATGCTTCGCCCGGAGGAACTCCACTTCGGGCAGGTCGATGGGGAGAACCAGATGGTCGGGGAGGTCGTCTCGGTGACCTTCCTGGGCGCGCTGGTGCGGATTCAGCTCAGCGTGGGTCCGGCCCGGCTCACGCTGGACGCCCTCAACGAACGCCGGCTGACCTTGCCCAAGGTCGGTGATCGGCAGACCGTCTCGTTCCCGCCGCACGCGGTGTGGGTAATGCCCGCCGCTTGACGGCGGCCGCCGCAAGTCGGAGCACGAAAGCGAGATGCGCCGGTCCTGAGCGCAGTCGAAGGGCCGGCGCATTGCTCAAGGAGGCCAAGCGAGAGATGGGATCGACGACGGGAGCGCCGCGCGACGTTCGGTCCTGGCTGTCGTCGGCGCTGCTCATGACGGCCGGGACCCTGCTGATGGTGGTGTCGCTGACCGTCTTCCTGGCGCCGTCGGGGATCGCGCCGGGCGGGGTTTCAGGCACCGCCGTCATTCTGAATTCCGTCTTCGGCTGGTCGATCGGCTGGGTCATGCTCGTCCTCAATATCCCGCTGCTGGCCGTGGGCTTCCGCTACCTCGGCCGGTTTCAATTCCTGGTGCGGACGGCGTACGTCGCCGGCCTGTACAGCGTCGGCGCGCAGGTCTTCACCGAGGTGTTGAAAGTTCCACCAATCACCGACAACGCTCTGCTCAACGCCCTTTACGGCGGCGTCATTGGAGGCATCGGATCGGGCCTGATCTACCGCGGCCGGGCGTCGGTCGCCGGGACGGGTATCCTCGCCCGCATCGTGCAGCTCAGGACGGGGATGCCTGTCAGCCAGGTCTTCCTGATGACGGACGGCGCGGTCATCCTGGCTGCCGGCATTGTCCTGGGCTGGGAGAATGGTCTGTACTCCCTGCTGGCGCTGTTCGTCTGGGGCCTGGCGACCGACTACGTGCTGGAGGGGCCGAGCGTTGTGCGCACGGCGTTTATCGTCACCGACGATCCGGACCGAGTGGCGGAGGCGGTGATGAATCAACTGAGGATCGGCGTCACGGCATGGGCCGCCCAGGGTAAGTTCACCCAGACGGCCCACACCGTGCTCTTCTGCACCGTCAGCCGGCCCGATGTGGATACGCTGCGGGCCGCGGTGGGGAAGGCTGATCCGTCGGCCTTTCTGGTGATCGGGCACGGACATCAGGCGACCGGCGGGGTGTTGCGTGCGGGGGCGGGTCCGCCCGCCGCTGCCGAGGCTGCGGCGCCACAGCCCGCGGTGCCGAAAGTCCGCCGCAAAGCCCGTCCCCCCGCTGGCGCGAAAGCGGGGCGCGTCCGGCGTTAGGCGGGCGCCGGGCCACGGTGCCAAGAAGGTGGAGGGTGAATGGGCCGAGTCATCCTGGTGGTCTCCGATGCGCTGCGCGACGACACCGCGGCGCAGCAAATGGGCTACCTGCAGCATCTGGTCGAGGCGGAGCGGGCCACCCGCTACACGGTGATCGCCGAGCTGCCGACGATGTCGCGCCCGCTCTACGAGTCGCTGCACACCGGCGTCCCGGTCAGCGTCCACGGCGTGACCAACAATCGCATCGTGCGCCGGTCGTTGATGCCGAATGTCTTCGGACAGGCTTTGACCCATGGACGGACGACGGGGGCGTCGGCGTACTGGTGGTTCTCGGAGCTCTATAACAAAGTCCCGTACGATCCCGTGACGGATCGCGAAGTGGATGACCCGGCGCTGGCCATTCAGCACGGCCGCTTCTACGTCGAAGACAATACGCCAGACCGAGAGGTCTTCGCCGCTGGGGCCACGCTCGTCCACAAGTTCGCTCCGGACTACGTCCTGATCCATCCGATGGGCATGGACTACCTGGGGGAGATGCATGGAGCCGATTCGCGCGAGTACCGCAACAATGCCATCTTCCAGGATATGACGTTGGCCAATCTGATTCCCGGCTGGCTCGAGCGCGGCTATCATGTGCTGGTGACGGCCGACCACGGGATCAACAACGACCACTTGCATGGCGGCACCCTGCCCGACGTCCGTCACGTGCCGCTGTACCTGATTCCGCCCGATGGCAAGGGGCGCGGCGACACCCGCAGCCAGGTGGCGCAGCTGGGGATCGCGCCGACGGTGTGCCGGCTTCTCGAAGTGCCCATCCCGGATACGATGAAGGCCAAGCCGATCGGATAGGAGATCGTCTCATGTCTGCAAACCTTCAGTTGCGTCAGGCCGCGGATGGTCAGTGGTATTTCAACCTGACCGCCGAGAACAATCAGGTCATCTTGACCAGCGAGACCTACACTGTCAAGCCGGCCGCGCTGAAGGGCATCGAGTCGGTGCGTGTCAACGGAGCCGTGGCGGAGCGGTTTGAGCGCCGCCAATCGAAGGACGGCCGCGATTACTTCGTCCTGAAGGCGGCCAACCACGAGATCATCGGGACGAGCGAGATGTATTCTTCGACGCCGGCGATGGAGAACGGCGTCCAGGCCGTGATGCGGGTGGCCGGTTCGGCGAGGGTTGTGGAGAGCCAGCCGTAAGAAGAAACCGGGTTTCTGGAAGAAACCCGGTTTCTCCCTGCCGGAGGATCGTTGGGTGATGACGGACGATCGCAAGACAAAGGCCCAACTGGTGAAGGAACTCAAGGCGCTGCGGCGGAGACTGCGGAGCCTGGAGCGGCCGCCCGAGGGCACGAGCGGGGGGAGACATCTGCCGCGGCAGGATGATTACTTCGAGGCCTTGGTCCGCGATAGCCCGGTGGCGATGGTCGCCGTCGACCTGAACGCCGACGTCGTAGCGTGGAACCCGGCGGCGGAGCATCTCTTCGGCTACACGTTCAGGGAGGCCGTCGGAAGGAACCTCGATGATCTGATTGCTGGATCCGAGGCGATCCGGGCCGAAGCGCTCGGCTACTCCGGCGATGCGCTCAAAGGTGGGCGCATCGATGCCACGACTCGCCGCTTGCGCAAAGACGGTTCTTGGGTGGACGTCGAGGTGCTTGGGCTGCCGGTGGTCATCCGGGGCGAACAGCGAGGCTATATCGCCATCTACCACGATATCCACGAGCGCAAGCGGGCCGCGGAAGAGCAGCGTCGGCAGAGGGAGTATTTCGAGGCGATCTTGCGGAATAGCCCTGTGGCCATCGTCACGGCTGATTTGAAATCCAGTGTCGTCTCATGGAATCCTGCAGCCGAGCTCCTCTTCGGCTACCCAGAGGCGGAGGCCATCGGCCGGAAAGTGGAAGATCTGGTGGCCGGTTCCGATCTCATCCGAGCCGAAGCCGATGACTACTCACGACTCAACCTGAGCGGTGAAGCGATCCGTGTCGTCACGCGACGAAGCCGAAAGGATGGCACCCTGGTCGACGTTGAACTGCAAGGGCTGCCGGTGATCATCGGCGGAGAGCAGAAGGGTTACATCGCCATCTACCACGACATCTCGGCGCACAAGCAGGCGCAAGCCGAGCTGAGCCAACAGAAGTCGTATCTGGAGGCCGTCGTCCAGCACAGCCCGGTAGCCATCGTCATCATCGACCCCGACGCCAGCGTGCGGGCCTGGAACCCGGGGGCGGAGAAGCTCTTCGGCTACACGCCGGACGAGGCCGTTGGGCAAAACATCGACGATTTGGTGGCCAAGTCGCCGGAGATTCGGGCGGAGGCGGTCGGCTTCAGCCGTAAAGGGGGGAAGGGAGCCGTCATCCATGCCATCACGCGCCGCACGCGCAAGGACGGCAGTCTGGTCGACGTCGAGTTGAGCGCCGTCCCGGTCGACTTCGGTGGGGAGCAGAAAGGCTACATCGCCCTCTATCACGACGTCACCGCCCACAAACAGGCAGAGGCCGAGCTGAGCCAGCAGAAATCCTATCTGGAGGCCGTCGTCGAAAACAGCCCGGTGGCGATCGTCGTCGTCGATCCCGAGGCCAGCGTTCGCGCCTGGAATCCCGGGGCCGAAAAACTCTTCGGGTATTCCACGGGAGAAGCCGTCGGGCATAACCTCGACGAGCTGGTGGCCAACGCGCCGGAAATCCGGGGCGAGGCCGTCGATTACAGCCTGAGAGGCGTGCAGGGGGCCGTGATCCATGCCATCACGCGGCGCACACGCAAGGACGGCAACCTGGTCGACGTCGAGTTGAGCGCCGTCCCGGTCGACTTCGGCAATGACCAGAAGGGCTTGATCGCCCTCTACCACGACATCGGTGAAGTCAAGCGGGCGGAGGAGGATCTGCGCCGGCAGAAGCAGTACTTCGAGGCCGTCGTCAACCACAGCCCGGTGGCCATCGGTGTGATCGGCATCGATGGCCGAATCTCGGTGTGGAACCCCGCCGCGGAAAAGCTCTTCGGCTACACACCGGAGGAAGCCTACGGCCGCGACATTGACGACCTGGTCGCCAAAGCGCCTGAGATCCACGCCGAGGCCGTCCGTTTCACCCGGCACAAGAGCCGGGGGGAGGTCTTCCATGCCATCACCCGGCGGACCCGCCGGGATGGGAGCCTGGTCGATGTCGAGCTCCTCGGCGTCCCGATCTTCATCGGCGACGAGCGCGTGGGGACGATCGCCCTCTATCACGACATCACCGAGCTGCAGCGGGCCCGCCAGGAAGCCGAGTCGGCCAATGAGGCCAAGAGCGCCTTCCTGGCGACGATGAGCCATGAGATCCGCACGCCGATGAATGCTATCATCGGCATGAGCGGCTTGCTGATCGACACCGAGCTGGCCGACGAGCAGCGCGAGTTCGCCGAAATCATTCGCGACAGCGGCGACGCGCTGCTGACGATCATCAACGATATCCTCGACTTCTCCAAGATCGAGGCCGGCCGCATGGAGCTGGAGCAAACGCCCTTCGACCTGCGCGAATGCATCGAGGCGGCGCTCGACCTGGTGGCGGCTCAGGCCGCCAAGAAGGGCATCGACCTGGCCCATGAGATCGAGGACGGAACCCCGCAGGCCGTCGTCGGCGATCTTCCCCGGACGCGCCAGGTGCTGCTGAATTTGTTGAACAACGGCGTGAAATTCACCGAGCAGGGCGAGGTCGTGCTCACCGCCTCGGCTCGCCGCCTGCCGCGCGGCCAGCACGAGTTCCACATCGTCGTGCGCGACACCGGCATCGGAATCCCGCCCGAAGGCGTCGGGCGGCTCTTCCAATCGTTCAGCCAGGCGGATGCCTCGACGACTCGCAAGTATGGCGGCACCGGTTTGGGTCTGGCCATCAGCAAGCGCCTGGCGGAACTGATGGGCGGGACGATGTGGGTGGAAAGCAGCGGCGTGCCGGGCGAGGGCAGCTCGTTCCATTACACCTTCGTGGGGAAGGAGGCCTCGGCGCTGGTCATCCGGCCCGAGCGCCTCGGGCAACAACCCAGCCTGCGCGGCCGGCGCGTGCTGATCGTCGACGACCACCAAACCAACCGCACGATCTTGCTCCATCAAACCCAGGCCTGGGGGATGCTGACACGGGATACCGGATCCCCGGCGGAAGCCTTGGGGTGGATCCGGGCGGGCGAATCTTTCGACCTGGCCATCCTCGATCATATGATGCCCGAGATGGATGGGCTCACCCTGGCTGGAGAGATTCACCGCCTGCGCCAGGGCGCGCCGCTTCCCATCGTCATCCTGTCTTCCTTGGGCAAGAGGGACGTCGCCAAGGACGTTCCGGGGATCGCCGGGCACGTCACCAAACCGGTCAAGCCGTCACAGCTCTTCGATGCTTTGATGACGGTCTTTGCCGCGGCCGAGGCTCCGCTGGCGCGTGAATCGGCTCCGCCTCGCCCGCCGGCGGATCCGGCGATGGCCAGCCGGCAGCCGTTGCGGATCCTGGTGGCCGAAGACAACGCCGTCAATCAGAAACTGGCGCTGCGCTTGCTGGCCCAGTTGGGATATCGGGCCGACGTCGCCGCCGACGGGGTCGAGGCGATCGAGGCTCTGGAACGGCAGAGATACGATGTCATCCTGATGGACGTCCAGATGCCCGAGCTCGACGGCCTGGAGGCCACGCGCCGGATCGTCGTCCGCTGGCCGGCTTCCGAGCGGCCGCGCATTATCGCCATGACGGCCAACGCCATGCAGGGCGACCGCGAGCTGTGCCTGCAGGCGGGCATGGACGACTACATCAGCAAACCGATCCATGTGGAGGAACTTGTGGCCGCCCTCAGCCGGACTCCGGCGCGGGACTGAGGTGGACGACCCTTTGGCCGGGCCGCCGAGCTTGGATCGCACCGCATGGGAAGAGCTGGTGCGGACCACCGGCGGGGACAAAGACTTCGTGGCCGACCTGTTGCAAACCTTCTTCGACGATACGCCGAAGGAGCTGGAGGTCATGCGTCAATCGATCCTTCAAAACGGTGCGGAAGAGTTCCGCCGGGCCGCCCACAGCCTGAAGTCGAACTGCGCTACGTTCGGCGCTGCCAGGCTTTCCGGGATGTTCCGCGAGATGGAGGAGATGGGCAAGAGCGGCGATTTGGAAGGCGCCGAGGAACGGTTGGCACGGGCCGAAGAGGAGTACGGGCGGGTTCGTCCGCTGCTCGAAGCGGAACGGGCTCGGATGTGAGGATCGAGAGCCGGCCTTGGTGGTTGTCCGCTGGAGGTGTACGCGCTACCCTCCCCCCTATCAGGGCAAGCGTAGGTGGGGGCGGATCCTGGACGGGCCCGCGCATCCGGGGTGTGTCAGGGGATAATTGTAGAGTACTCGACGACGACGTTGCTGGACGTCCCGAGCCAAAGGAGGGCCGAAATGGAGATCATGACAACGCAGGAGCAAGGTCGGGTGCCGGTGCTAGTCTTTCACCTGAAGGGCGAACTGGACGCGGTCTTGGGACAACAGCTTCGGCAGCAGGGCCGTGACGCCATCACGGCCGGCGCGCAGCATCTCCTGCTCGACCTGGCTGAAGTGCCCTACATCGCCAGCGCCGGTCTTCGAGCCTTCCAGGAGCTTTTCACTGCGCTCCGAGGGGACTCGGGCGAGCAAGGTGATAAGGCGGTGTATGAAGGCCTGCGCGACGGGACCTACAAGTCACCCAATCTGAAGCTGCTCAGCCCAACTCGTCACGCCCTCGAGGCGTTGTCGACGGCCGGATTCGACATGTTCCTGGAGATCCACCGCGATCTTCGGGACGCCGTCGCTTCCTTCTAGCATCTTGCCCCACCGCGAACCTGGCGCCGCAAACCACCGGGCCGGTCGGGTCTGAGCCATGTCGGCGGACGCCTTTCTCCGTATTTCGGCTGACCTGGGGAACCTGGACGTCGTTCGACGATTCGTCCGCGAGAACGCGGCCGGCCTTGGGCAGAATCCAGATGCGCTCCAGGCGCTGATCCAGGCGGTCGACGAGTCGGTGACCAACATCATCGTCCACGGCTACCGCGGTCAGCCCGGATCGATCGAAATTTCACTGGAGGAGGCGGAGGGATGCATGGTGATCCGCCTGCGCGATGAGGCGCCGACCTTCGACCCGACCGCTGCGCCCTCGCCCGATGTCACCTCACCCTTGGAGCAGAGACCGCTGGGCGGCTTGGGGATCCACCTGACCCGACACATGGTGGACGAGCTGATCTACTGCCCCGGACCTGCAGGTGGCAATGAGCTGAGGTTGGTGAAGAGAATCTCCCGGCCGCCGGACAGAGAGGGATGACGTCCGCCGCCGAGCAGACCGCGGCGAAGCCCCGCGCCTTCCCCAAAGGGTGAAGTATGACAACCGATGAGGGCCGCATCCTCGTCGTGGATGACAATCCGGTGAACCGCCGGCTGCTGGTCGGCGCGCTCCAGGCGCAGCGTTACGACGTGCGATCGGCCGAGGATGGGAGCCAGGCTCTGGCGTTGTTGCGTTCGGCTCCGTCCGAGTTCGACATCGTCCTGCTCGACGTTCTGATGCCGGTGATGGACGGTTATCAAACCCTGGCCGAGATCAAGCGCGACGTCGAGCTGGCGCACCTGCCGGTGATCATGATCTCGGCGCTCGACGAGATCGAGAGTGTGATCCGCTGCGTCGAGATGGGCGCCACCGACTATCTGCCCAAGCCGTATAACCCGGCGCTGCTTCGGGCGCGCCTCGGCACGAGCCTGGAGCGGAAGCGTCTGCGCGACAAAGAGAAGCTCTACTTGAAAGGGCTCGAACGCGAGCTGGAAATCGGGCGGGAGATCCAATCGAGTTTCTTGCCCCCGGCTCTTCCTCAGCCGCCTGGCTGGGAAATCGCCGTGCATTTCAAGGCCGCCCGGCAAGTGGCCGGCGACTTCTACGATGCCTTCCGCCTGGATGACGAAGGCGGGATCGGCCTGGTGGTAGCCGACGTTTGCGACAAGGGGGTCGGCGCGGCGCTGTTCATGGCATTGATGCGGACTCTCTTGCGAGCCCTTGCCATGGGGAGCGTTCCGCTGGGCAGCCATCCCCCGCTGCCGACGACCGATGGAGGCCTCCCGGCTGAAGGGAACGCGGGTGTCGACCGTGCCACGGTGGTAAGGAATGCCGTCTTGCGGACGAACCACTACATCACCCAGACCCACGCGGCGGCGAACATGTTTGCCACCCTGCTGCTGGCCGCCCTCGATCCATCGAATGGCAGGCTGACCTATATCAACGCCGGGCAGGAGCCCGCGCTCGTGATCGGCCCGGCCGGAGTCAAGGCGCGCCTGGCCGCCACGGGCATGGCCGTCGGAATCCTGCCGGAAGCGGAGTTCCGCGTGGAAAGCCTGACGCTCGAGCCGGGGGACGTGCTGCTTGGGTACACCGACGGGGTGCCCGACGCCCTGAGCCCGAAAGGCGAACGTTTTGGCCGGGAGCGAATTCTCTCGTTGCTCACGCCTGCGCCGAGCTCGGCCCGCGCCCTGCTCGACCGCATCCAATCCGCCCTGCTGGCCCACATGGGAGACGCCGCCCCCTTCGATGATGTGACGATGCTGGCGCTGCGCCGCAATGACGAACGAGATTCGGACCACGACCTCCGCCGGCCTGCACATCCTTGAGTTTGGCCACCTGCACATGGGGCAAGGGTACTCGGCACTTCGCTGCCGGGCCTGCTTTAGCCTTTCATCTAGACTCCCTTGGGCACGACGCCTCTGACCGTCGCCCCCTAAGCCGACTTTCGGATACCCTTTTGTTGTCTTGGATGGCGCAGGGTCTGGAGAGAATGCCCCTCACCCTACCCTCTCCACGAAGGGGAGAGGGGCGGGGGTGAGGGGTGATTCATAAGGAATCCGATTGCTGGTATGACGGAATGCCATCCGCATGAACGACCCGCTAACCGTAACCCTGCTGGCCGTCGCCGTTGCCGCGATCGGGGCTTGGCTTTTTGTTCGGCGACGGCGGGTCCGCGAACTGGGCGCGAAGCTCTTTCGCCCGCGTGCCGCTCCTCTGTCGGCGCGGCCAGACGATACCCCGACCTGGTCGACGATCGACCAGCGGCTCTTCCTTCTGTCCCTGGCCGTCTTCGCTGCTACTCGTTTGATTGCCATCGAGGACTTCCCGATCTACTTCTTCACTGACGAAGCTGCCAACACCGTTCTGGCGGCGGACTTCATCCACAACGGATTGCGCGACGCGTCGGGGCAGCTCTTTCCCGTCTATTTCGCCAACACCGAGAAGCTGAGCCTGGGCCTCAGCGTTTATGCGCAAGTGGTTCCGTACCTGCTGTTCGGAGCATCGATCGCTGTGACGCGAGCCGCGTCGGCCTTGATCGCCCTGTCGGGCGCGGCGGCCGTTGGGCTGATTCTGAAAGACATATTTGGGGCGCGCCTGGCCTGGGTAGGTATTCTCCTCTTGGCGATCACACCGGCGTGGTTTCTGCATTCGCGCACGGCGTTCGAGACGACGCTGTATGCGTCGATGTTCGCCTGGTTCCTGTATTTCTACCTGCGCTACCGGTCAGGCCGTCTGCGGGCCGTCTTCCCTGCGGTCGCCTTCGCTGCGCTGGCGTTCTATTCCTACAACACCGGGCAGGCGGGGATCGTCCTGTGTGCCTTGCTCCTGGTCCTGATCGACGCGCGCTATCACTGGCAAAACCGGCGCACAGCTCTGCTGGGCGCGTTGTTGGCCTTCGCCCTGGCGATGCCGTATGTTCGCTTCCAGGTAGGGCACCCAGGCGAGATGGTTCGGCGTCTTCAACTGCTGGATTCGTATCTGGTCAGGCCGGAGCTGGACGCGGCGGACAAGGCGGAGCGCCTCGGGCAGGAATACCTCGTCGGGCTCAGCCCGGCGTACTGGTATGCGCCGGAGAATACACGCGATCTCATTCGGCATCGGATGAAAGGGTACGGGAACATCCTGTGGCCGACGCTGCCTTTCGCCGTGATTGGGGTCGTGGTCTGTCTGCGTCGCTGGCGCGAACCGGCCTATCGCGCCGTCCTGATCGCGGCGCTCGCCGCGCCGGTGGGTGCGGCCCTGGCGGGGATGCAAGTCACGCGTACGCTGGTCTTCGTCGTGCCGGCGGCGCTCTTCACTTTCCTCGGCGCCGCGGCCGCGCTGCGTTGGGTCCCCGCCGGGATCCCCTTCGGGATGCGAAGCGCGATCCGAAGCGCGATCGGCGATCGGGTGGGCTACGCCCGGATGGCCGCCGCCCTGTTCGTCCTGCTCTCTCTCGTCAGCGGGGGGATGCTGTGGGATGCGTTGGCGAACGGGCCCACCTGGTATTCGGACTATGGCCTGACCGGGATGCAATACGGGGCGCGCCAGGTTTTCTCGCAAGTCTCGGCCTACCTGGCGGACCACCCGCAGTCGCAGGCCTGGATCTTCCCCACCCCGTGGAACGGAAGCGACATGTTGCGCCGTTTCTTCACGCCCGATGACCCGCGGGTGCTGCTGCTCGATCTCGACAGCTTCCTTGGGGAACGATTTGACGCCATCGACGGCGCTGTCGTCGTGCTGGCACGAGAGGACTATCCGCGTGTGATCGAGAGCGGGAAGTTCACCGAAGTGCAAGTCGAGAGTACGGTGCTCCTGCCGGACGGGATGGCGGGGTTCTACCTGGTGCGCCTGTCGTACTCGCCGCAGGCCGACGCCATCTTCGCAGCCGAGCAGGAAGCACGGCGACAGATGGTGGAGGAGGAAGTCGTCGTCGCCGGCCGGACGGTGACCGCTCGGCATACGCCGTTCGAGGCCGGGTCGATTCATGATCTTTTCGATGGGGACCTGGCGACTCTCGTGCGCACCGCCGGAATCAACCCGGCGGTCATTGAGCTGGACTTCACCGAACCTCTCCGGCTGATCGGACTGACGTTGACAACGGGCAGCATGGACGTGGGCATGACGATTCGCACGTTCGCTGGCGAGGGTACGGTGCCAGGAAGGTACGAAGCCGTCTTTACCGATCTCTCTCCCGACCCGACGGTCGACGTCGTCTTCGACCCTGCGCCGGCTGCGGTGGACGGGTTGCGAATCGAGATTCGCGACCGGAACGGGCTGCCCGTCACCTCCGTTCACCTGAGGGAGATCGTTCTAAAGGAGGGATGAGGTCCGCAGGTTCCTCGAGGTTGCCGCAGGACTCTCGCGAGCTGAAAGGACGGGATCGGAGCGCACGCCGCCCTGTTTTCGCCACCGGACTACTTGCCGGGCGGCCGGGCCATCGCAGCGGCACGACGTCAAGGGGAAGATGAGGAGGAGGACGATCATCAGTGGGAAGCTGAGGACCTATGTTCCGAACAGAGAAACGAGTGGATGGAAAGGCCTCCATGACGGATCAGGTTGTGGACCATGATGCGGGCGTTTCATTCCTGGAGTTGCTTCTGAAAGACCTTGAACTCCTTACTCTTTCCCTCGGATTTCGACCACTTCCCAACGTTGTCAATATCGACCTGGTGTTGTCTAGTAATCATGACAGCCTGAAGGAGGCATTGCCTGTCGCCGAAGTGATAGAACCAAGCGAGCCTATCCTTGACCGAGTCTGTGGGGGATATCACGCGGAGAGTGCCGGTCTCGAACGTCACCTCCTCTATCTTCTCTATTTCTTCGTCGCCAACTGACAGCGGCCCCGGTGGGAATTCCACAATGTAATGCGTCTCTGGGTGGAGGAAGTGCCTGCCTTGCTGGCTGAAACCGAGGTCCAGCATGACGGCTTTGATGAGAGCGTGGCTCACGCGGTGGCGGTTGACCAAATCGATGTCGTGAGTGACGTATCTCCCGATGTGTATATTGCGACAGCAGCACCGCCTGAGAGCACGGCGTCGATGCCCTTCCGGCGAAGCTGCGCCTGAACATAGGCACCCAGTTCGGCTTGATTCATCTCAGAGACTTGTTTCACAGCGGCTTTCCGCGGCGTCTAGGTCGGCGTCTGTTGGTGACGAGCTCCTCGCGCTGACTCTCGGGGTAGTAGGCGAGAGCCTTCTTGAGTAGCGCGCGCAGTTCACGGAGGAAGGGATATCGGGGATTGAACTCGTACAGGACGGTGCGCCCGACCTGCCTTGAGACGAGCACGCCGCCGACTTCAAGCCTGGCTAGCTGCTTTTGGATTGAGTCAGGATCGGACCCGAAGAACCGCGCGATCTCGCGGGTGTATCCCTGGTCCCTTGCCAGGATGTACACAAGGACGCGCTCCGAATTGGCCGGCCCAAGTAGAGGTTCGAGCACGTTGAAGGCCTCCCGTGGCTGCGTCAGGCACTATGTCAGAAGGGCTCTGACATATGTCAGAGTTTCTCTGACATTATATCCAATGTCTAGCGGGCGGGGCGGCCAGCGGGCACAGGCTCCTGGTGGGTTGACGCCAACCCCATGGAGTGCTATCCTGCTCACAACTTGGTGTATACCAATTGGCCATAGCACTCGCCAAGCCCTATGGAAGGCGGCCGGCACCGTCCGGCGTCGAAATCGAGCCCCTCTCCCGACCACCGATTGCCGGGCTGCCGCTCCATGTCCAGATCGCCGAAGCGCTGACCGCCCGGATTGAGTCCGGCGAGCTCGTTGCTGGTGATCGGCTGCCGCCGGAAAGGGACCTGAGCCAGGCCCTGGGCGTCAACCGCCTTACCCTGCGCCGAGCCCTACGTTCTCTGGAAACCCAGGGGTTGATCACTCGTCGCCAGGGCCGCGGCACGCACGTCGCGGCGCCCAAGATCGAGCGGCCGGCGGCCCGTTTGGTGTCGTTCACCCGAGGCATGCAGCGCCACGGATATCAACCGGGGACGCGCCTGTTATCGGTCGAGGTCCAACCGGCGCACGCCGCGCTGGCGGCCGTCTTGCTCATTCCCACCTACGCGCCCATTTTCTTGGTTCACCGCCTTCGGACCCTCGACGCGGAACCCGTCCTTCTCGAGCAATACGCCCTTCCCCAAGCCCGCTTCCCCGGCTTGGACCACCACGATCTGGAGCGCCGCTCTGTCTACGACGTCTTGCGCGAGGAATATGGCGTCGAGGTCCACCGGGCGCGGCAGAGCCTGGAGCCGCTGGTTGCCGGCGAGTACGAGGCCGAGGTGTTGGGCGTGCCTCCGGGCGCGCCGCTGATGCTGGAGCGACGCCTGTCGTTCGACGCCGGCGAGCGCCCGGTGGAGCACGGCCGCGACCTCTATCGCGGTGACCGATTCCGATTCGTGACCGAGACCGCGCCCTGGGAGGCGTGACCGGAAATGATCGACGACACCATCAACCTTCTCACAACGGATCAGGTGCAGCGCGTGCACGAAGCCTCCCTGGAGGTGCTGCAGGACGTCGGCCTGCTCGTGCGCAACGAGAAGGCCCGCGCCCTCTTCGGCCGACACGGCTGCCGGGTCGATTCGGAGACCTCCATCGTTCGTTTCCCCCCGGCGGTGATCGAGCAGCAGCGCGCCTCGATCCCGCCGACCTTCCTCTTCGCCGCGCGCGAGCCGGCTTTCGACCGCACCCTGCCCGGCGACGCGCCGGTCATCGTGACCGGCTCGTCCGCACCCAACATCATCGACCCCGACAGCGGATCGGAACGTAGAGCGCGCGCCGACGACGTCGCCCGCATTGCCCACTTGGTAGATGAACTGCCGGGGATCGACGTGTTTTCGATTTCGACGCTGGCCGACGATGCCACGCCGGGCAACTTCACCCTGACGCGCCTGTATCCGGCGCTCAAGTACGGCCGTAAGCCGGTACGCGCCAGCGGCCCACCGGAGGACTCCGCCAAGATCCTGGAATTCGCCTACCTGGTCGCCGGCGGTGAGGCTGCTTACCGGGCGCACCCGTTTGTCACGCACCATTACTGCCCGGTCGTGTCGCCGCTGACGATGGACTTCGACTCGACCGAGATGTTGATGTTCTTCACCGGGCAAGGCCTGCCGTGCTATCCAACGATCGTTCCCAATGCCGGGCTGACGTCGCCGTTGACTCTGTTGGGGACTCTGGCGCAGGGCAACGCCGAGTTCCTGGCGGCGGCCTGCCTCGAGCAGATGGTGCTCCCCGGCAAGTCGACGATCTACGCCAGCCTGCCGACGGTCGCCGACATGCGCACCGGGGCCTACGTACCGGGCGCCATCGAGACCGGGATCCTGTTCATCGGCACAGCGCAGATGGCTCGTTTCTACAACGTCCCCTGCGGCGGATACATCGGGTTGACCAATGCCAAGGTCAATGACGCCCAGTCCGGATACGAGACGGGGATGTCGGCCATCGCCGGCTTGCTGGGCGGGGTTCACATGTTCAACATGGCCGGCCTGCTGGACGCCTTGATGTCGTTCGACTTTGCCAAAGCGGTCATCGACGACGAGATTGCGATGATGCTCAAGAAGACCGCCCGCGGTCTCGAGTTCAGCGAGGCGAATCTGGCCTTGGACGTCATTGCCGAGGTCGGGCCGGCCGGCATGTTTGCCGACAACCTGCACACGGTTCAGCGCATGAAGGCCACCGCTTTCCTGCCGGAGGTCGCCGACCGCGACCCGCGGGGGTTGTGGCTGGAGCGGGGAGGCCTCGATTCGCAGGCGCGAGCCATGCGCCGCGTGCACGATATCCTGACCCGGCCCAATCAGGCCGGCTTCACGCCCGAGCTCGACGCCCGCATCCGGGAGACGTTTGCCGGATTGGTGATGGCCGAGCTCAAGCCGCCCGCCGGCTGGACCCGTCCAGAGGAGAGCGCCGGGCGGGATCGCGGCGAACGCCGCCGGAGGCGGAGTGCATGATCAGTGGTCAGTGGTCGGTGGTCAGTGGTCAGTAACAACATGCGGCGCTGACCACTCACCACGGACCACTGACCACTCTCTGGATGCTGAACGTGAAAATGGCAAGGCATGACTCCCTTCAACTCCCTGCTGATCTTGATTTCGGCCGGGCTCCACGTCGTAACCCACATCGCGCTCAAGCAGAGCCGCGATCGATCGGCATTCGTCTGGTGGATGTTGCTCTGGGCCGGCTTTCTATTCCTCCCGATTCCGCTCCTGGGCTGGACCTCCATCCCACCCATCGGTTGGCGCCTGATGGCGTTCAGCGCGGTATTCGAGGCCGGCTACTTCGCCGCCATCGCCCTGGCCTACCGGGGCGCCGATCTCTCGGTGGTCTATCCGCTGGCACGCGGCACAGCCCCGGTTCTGCTGCTGGTGTGGTCGCTCGTCTTCTTGAACGAAACGCTGACGGCGGGTGGGATGCTGGGGATTCTGTTGATCACGGCCGGGCTGTATACGGTGAATCTGCCGCGCCTCGGTGCGTGGCGCGAACCGCTGCGTGCCCTGCGCCAGGCGGGGCCGCGTTGGGCGTTGGCCGCCGGCGCTTGCATTTCGGCATATACCGCCATCGACAAAGTCGGCATCAGCCACGTCCCCCCTCTGCTCTACACCTATCTGGCGCTGTGGATGAGCCTGGTCCTGCTGACCCCATGGACCATCTGGCTCGTCGGCCGCAAAGGCCTGCGGGAGGAGCTGCGGTCGTCGCGCGCAGGGACGGTGTTAGCGGGCTTCACCACCCTCGCCGCTTATGGACTGGTGTTGATTGTCATGAGCCTTGGCGTGCCGGCGGCCTATGCCGGCGCATTGCGCGAGATCAGCGTCGTCTTCGGCGCGGCTTACGGGGTGT
>Ga0209341_10002397_pt1 | contig 17827 bp, 22 predicted proteins | sample RifCSP13_2_FD_184020 | JGI IMG/M metagenome (GOLD analysis project Ga0209341, IMG submission 184020) | Soil microbial communities from Rifle, Colorado - Rifle CSP2_sed 13_2 (SPAdes) (version 2) | ecosystem: Environmental > Terrestrial > Deep subsurface > Rock core/Sediment | place: Rifle... | reverse complement strand
GGGGGGCCCGGAATGGGGGCGGGGAGAGTGGCAGCGGCGCGGGCGATCGATTCGGGCGAGGCCCTAGAGGGGTTCCGGCGTATGGTCGAGGCGCAGGGGGGCGACCCGCGAGTCGTCGTCGACCCCGGGTCGGTTCTACCGCAGGCGCCGATCACGCAAGTCCTCGAAGCTCCCATCGACGGCACCGTTGTCGCCGTGGACGCCGAGGCGATCGGGAGGGCGAGCGCGGCTCTGGGGGCTGGGAGGATCCGCAAGGGTGACCCGATCGACCCCGCCGTCGGCCTCGTCGTGCGCGCGAAGATCGGGGATCGCCTCCAGGTCGGCCAGCCGATCGGAGAGGTGCACGCGCGGACCGCCGACGCGGCCGCGGAGGCCTCGAGGCGCGTCCTCGCCGCCCTAGAGCTCTCCGACGGGCCGGCCGAACCGCCACAGCTGATCCTCGGCTGGTTCGACACGGAGGAGTGAGGGTGGACAGCCTTCTCACTGCGACGTACCTGGCAGCGGCACTTGCCGTGGGTCTGATCTCCCACGAGCACGCCCACGCGCGCGCGGCCGACGGCTTGGGCGATGCGAGCCCTCGCCGGTGGGGCTGGCTGACGCTCAACCCCAGCAGGAAGGTCGACCCGTTCGGAACCGTGATCCTCCCGCTCCTGATCCTGGTCCCGTGGGCAGCCGGGGTGTGGTTCGTACCTCCCTTCGCCTACGCGAAGCCGATGCCTTTCGAGCCGCGGTCCCTTCGCGACCCGCACCGGGGGCCCATCTGGGTCGCGATGGCGGGCCCGCTCGCGAACCTCGCCCTAGCGGCCGCGGCGGGACTCGCCGTCCGCGCCGGTCCGGGTGGGCAGATCGGAATCGCGGCGCTCGCCCTCGTGTACGCCAACGCCGTTCTGTGCGTCTTCAACCTCCTTCCGGTCCCCGGTCTGGACGGGGCGCGACTCCTGGCTCGTGCGCTTCCCCCCAGGGCGCGAGAGACGTTCACGAACCTGGAGCACTACCTCCCCCTCTTCCTGCTGCTCGTCTACTTCCTGTTCGCGGGGCCGCTCCTGGGGGTGGTCCAGGGGCTCGCGAACGTCGTATGCCGGGCGCTGGCGGGGATCGACTGCGTCTGACCTGCGCGGAGAGCCCCGACCTCCGCGCTATCATCGCCGCATCGAGACGCCAGCCACCTCCCCGACCAAGACCCCACCGCCCGGCCGCAAGGCGAGGGTGCTCACCGGCTATCGCCCCACGGGCGCTCTCCACGTCGGCCACTGGTTCGGCAACATCCAGACCATGCTCCGCCTGCAGGAGGAGCACGACGCGTTCTTCTTCATCGCCGATTGGCACTCGCTGACGACCGACTACGATCGGACCGAGGAGCTCCCCGGACGCGTGCAGGAGCTGCTTCTGGACTGGCTGGCGGCCGGGATCGATCCCGCGAAGGCCACGATCTACCGACAGTCCGATATCCCTGAGGTGGCCGAGATGTCGCTGCTCCTCGGGATGATCACCCCCCTCGGCTGGCTGGAGCGCGTTCCTAGCTTCAAGGAGCGACTGCGTGACCTCGCCGAGCGCGACATAGCGAACTACGGGCTGCTCGGTTATCCGGTGCTGCAGGCCGTGGACATAGCGATCGTGAGGGGCGAGCTGGTTCCGGTCGGGGAGGACCAGGTCGCACACCTCGAGCTGGCGCGCGAGATAGTGCGCCGATTCAACCGGCTGTACGGGCCGGTGCTTGTCGAGCCCCAACCTCTCCTCTCCGAAGCACCGCTGATCCCGGGATCGGACGGACGCAAGATGTCCAAGTCGCTGGACAACGCGATAGGCGTCCGGGACGACCCCGACACGATCCGCGAGAAGGTCCGCAGCTTCGTCACGGACCCGCAGAAGGTCCGCAAGGGAGACCCGGGCAGGCCGGAGATCTGCCCCGTGTTCGCCCTCCACCGGATGTTCTCGCCCGACATCCTCGAGTGGACCGAGGAGAACTGCCGGACCGGCGCGCTCGGCTGTGTGGAATGCAAGGGGAACCTGGCCGACCGGATCGTCGAGCGCTTCCGACCGTACCGCGAGAGGCGCGAAGAGCTCGAGCGGACCCCGGAGGTCCCTTATGCCTTCCTGGCAGAGGGCGTCGCGAAGGTGCGGCCGGTGGTCGAGGACACGATGAAGGCCGTCCGCGCGGCCATGCACCTCGGATGAGTGAGCCGGACGAGCCCGCCGTCGCTACCGAGGGCTTCGAGGTCGAGCTTCCCGTGTTCAGCGGGCCGTTCCGCGTGCTGGCAGATCTGATACTCGACCAGAAGGTCGACGTGTGCGACGTGCCGATCGCGCGAGTGACCGACGGGTTCCTCGAGCGGGCGAAGGACGTGGAGGGCTGGACCCTGGAGGAGGCGACGTGGTTCCTGGCCGTCTGCGCGATCCTTCTGGAGTTGAAGGTCGGGCGGCTCATGCCGCGCCACCAGGTCCCCGACGAGGAGGATCTCCTCGGCGTCTCGCCGGATCTGGCCTACGCACGGAGCATCGAGCTCGCGGCGTTCCGCCGGGTCGCTCTCGACGTCGCGCGCCGACTCGAAGACGAGGCAGCATACTTCGCTCGCGACGTTGGTCCGCCGCCCGAGTTCTCGCATCTGTACCCGGACGTGCTCGACCGCGTCGAGTCATCGGAGCTTGCGAGGCTCGCCGCCTCGCTCCTCAGACCACCGCCGATGGTGGACCTCTCGCACGTCACGCCGATCCGCTTCACGGTCGCGGACGCGGTGCTTGCCGTCGAGGACCGGCTGGCCCGGACCCCCGAGGCTCGGTTTCGCGAGCTCGTCGCCGACTGCGAGGATCGCATGCACGTCGTCGTGCGGTTCCTGGCGCTCCTCGAGCTGTACCGTGAGGGCAAGGTCGAGCTGCGGCAGGCGGCGACGTTCGGGGAGATAGAGGTCTCGTGGCGGGGGTGAAGCTCGGGTGACGGGTCACGCGTCCAGGGCTCTGGAGGCGGTCCTGTTCGTCTCGGACGAACCGCTTTCCTCGACGGTACTCGCTCAGGCGCTAGAGGTCGATCGTGCCGAGGCGGACCGGCTCTGCGAGGCGCTCGCCGGCTCGCTCGACGAGCGAGGCTCCGGTCTGGTGCTCCGAAACGTCGCCGGCGGCTGGCGCCTCTTCACGCACCCCGACGCCGCCCCCGTCGTAGAGCAGTTCGTGCTCTCGTCGCGCCAAGCCCGCCTGACCAAGGCGGCCCTGGAGACCCTTTCCATCGTTGCCTACAAGCAGCCCGTCACGCGACACCAGATCTCTGCGATCCGCGGGGTGAACTCCGACGGTGTGCTTCGCGCGCTTGCCGATCGCGGCATCATCGCCGAGGTCGGTCGCGAGGAGACGCCGGGCCGCCCGGTGCTGTACGGGACCACCCCAGAGTTCCTCGAGCGGCTGGGGCTCGCGTCGCTCTCCTCTCTGCCGTCGCTCGCGCCCATCCTGGACGAGGTCCGTGAAGGTGCGGGGGCTGAGCCGGTCGGCGAGGGCGGCGCGGAAGCCGAGCCGGCATAGGGGCGTGGCCGAGGAGCGCCTACAGCGGGCGCTCGCTCGCGCGGGATTCGGCTCACGTCGCGCCTGCGAGGAGCTGATCTCGCACCGCAGGGTAACGGTGAACGACCGCGTGGCTATGCTCGGCGACCGCGTCGATCCCGCGCGCGACCGGGTACTCGTGGATGGCTCGCTGGCGAACCTCGACCCGGAGAGCCGCTACTTCGCGTTCAACAAGCCGGCAGGGGTCGTGACCACGGCCCGCGACCCTCAAGGCAGGGTAGACCTCCGCGGCTTCCTCCCCGAGGGCTCGCGGGTCTTCGCGGTCGGTCGGCTCGACCGTGACACCGAAGGGATGCTCATCTTGACGAACGACGGCGAGCTCGCGAACCGGCTGATGCATCCACGTCACGCCGTCGAGAAGGAGTACCTGGCCGAGGTGGAGGGCCGGCCTTCACGCGAGCTGCTCGCCCGCCTGGAGGCCGGCGTGGAGCTCGACGACGGACCGGCGAGGGCGGTGAGCGCCCGAGCCGTCGCCCGCTCGGGACGGGCGTCGGCGATCCGGCTGGTAATGGTCGAAGGCAGGAAGAGAGAGGTGCGGCGGCTGCTTGCCGGGGTCGGCCTGCCGGTTCGAAGATTGGTCCGTCTGCGGGTGGGGCCCGTGCGGCTCGGACGGATGCGTCCGGGCGACGTGCGTGAGCTCTCTGCCGACGAGGTCCGCGGTCTCTTTCGGGCCGCCGGCCTGTAGCCTTGGGGCCGTTCACCGTCCGGGACCGTCCCGGACCAACCGACGGAGGAGTCGATGAGGGTCCGTGCCGCGCGAGGGGCGATCGTCGTGGACCGCGACGACGCGGAGACCGTCCTTTCCGCAACCCGTCGGCTCCTCGACGCGATGATCGAGCGCAACGGCGTTGCTCGCGACGATCTCGTCAGCGTGCTCTTCACCGCGACCGAGGACCTCCGGTCGGTTTTTCCCGCTGAGGCCGCGCGGAGGATGGGCTTGGCAAAGGTGCCGTTGCTCTGCGCGCGCGAGATCGCGGTCGAGGGCGCGATGCCGCAGGTGGTGAGGGTCCTGATGCACTTCCACGGGGATCTCGGCCTGGACGATGTGGTGCACGTCTACCTGGACGGGGCGGAGTCTCTTCGCGATGACCTGGAGTGAGCCCCGCCGCGTGGCGATCCTGGGGACCGGTCTGATCGGAACCTCGATCGGGATGGCCGCCCGCAGGAACGAATGCGCGGTCAGGGGCTTCGACGAGGACCTCGACGTGCTGGCCCGGGCGGCTCGCCGCGGCGGCCTCGAGGAGGCGGGAGGGCTGTCGGATTGCGTCTCCGAGGCCGACCTCGTGTTCGTTTGCACGCCGATCGCCACGATCCCCGAGCTGGCAGCTCGGGCTCTGGAGGAGGCGCCCGGCGCCATCGTGACCGACGTGGGTAGCGTGAAGGCGCACGTCGTGTCCGAGGTCGAGGGGGCGGTCGGGGACCCGTCGAGGTTCGTGGGAGGCCATCCGATGGGAGGTTCCGAGCTGTCGGGTCCCGACGGGGCATCGGCGTCTCTCCTCGACGGCATAGCGTGGGTGCTCACGCCCACGGCGACCACAGCCCCCGAGGCGGTCGTCGCCCTCGAGCGGTGGGTCGGGACCGTCGGGGCCGAGGCGATGCGTATGGCTCCTGCTCGGCACGACCGGATGGTGGCGATGGTCAGCCATCTGCCGCAGGTCGCGTCGACCGCACTCATGGGTCTTGCGGCGACGGAGGAGGCCGACGAACCCGAGATCCTCCTGCTCGCCGCGGGCGGGTTCCGCGATCTCACCCGACTGGCGGCATCCAACCCCGGCCTCTGGGGCGACATCCTCGTGTCCAACCGCAAGGCCCTGGCGGCGTCGGTGGACCTCTACATCGAGCGTCTGGAGGCGCTGCGCGATCTCGTTGTGCAAGGCAGGGTCGGCGACGTCGAGGCGGCGTTCGCGGAGGCCAAGCGCGCGAGACTGACCCTGGCCGCCAAACCCAAGGTGCGCGCGGGGGTGGCCGTGATCCAGGTTCCGGTGCCGGATCGCCCCGGTGTCCTGGCGAGCCTCGCGGCCACGCTGGGGGAGCACTCGGTGAACATCGAGGATCTGCAGATCGTGCACTCGCCTGAGGGGGGCAGGGGGACCGTCCACCTCACGGTGGCGGCCGAAGACGCGGCCCTCGCCGCCGAAGCCGTGGAGGGCGCCGGGTTCGAGTCGACGAGGCTAGCCTAGGGTCGGCCGTGCGCGCGAGGATCGAGCCGGGGGGAACCGTTCGGGGCGACGTTCACGTTCCCGGGGACAAGTCGATCGCGCACCGATGGCTGATACTCGCGGCCACCGCCTCGGGGTCGAGCCGCATCGTTGGGCTCCCGACCTCTCTCGACGTGAGGTCTACGGCCGCCTGCCTTGCCCTCCTCGTTCCGGGGGCTCGACCTTCGCTGGAGGCTTGGCTCGTAGACGCTCGTTCCGGAGACCAGCATCACGGTTTCACGTGGGACACCGATACAGGGGGTGACGACCGGTCGGCACTTGAGGTCGAGGCTGAGGGCAGGGGAGGGCTGAGGGCTCCGGGCTCGGATCTCGACTGCGGCAACTCCGGCACCACGATGCGGCTGCTGGCGGGGGTGGTCGCGGGGGCGCCCTTCCGGACCGTGCTGCGCGGTGATGCGAGCCTCACCCGGCGTCCGATGGAGCGGGTGGCGGAGCCCCTGCGACGGATGGGCGCGGTAGCCGAGACCGACGACGGGCGGCCGCCTCTAGTCATCCAGGGTGGAGCTCTCCGCGGGATCCGCTGCGAGATGCCGGTTCCGAGCGCTCAGGTCAAGAGCTGCGTGCTGCTCGCCGGCCTTGCGGCTAGCGGCGAAACGATCGTCGAGGAAGCCGCTCGGACGCGGGACCACACGGAGCGAGCGCTGCTCGCGCTCGGAGCGCCGATCGCGATCGGGGAACGGGACGTCGAGGTGTCGGCCTTCCAGCACCAGGGGTTCGAGGGCAAGATCCCCGGAGACGTCTCCTCGGCGGCGTTCCTGGCCGCGGCGGCCGTCCTGACGGGCGGCTCCCTGACCATCCGCGGGGTGGGGTTGAACCCGACCCGACTGGGGTTCCTCGGGGTCATGGCCCGCATGGGTATCCGAACCGAGCAAGAGGTTCTCGAGGAGCGCCTCGGGGAGCCGGTGGGCGACTTGAGCGTCGGCCCGGGCGCCGGCCTCACGGGCACAGGGGTGGGCGAGGGCGAGCTCCCCCTCGTGATCGACGAGGTCCCGGTCCTAGCTGCGTTGGCGGCGCACGCCGACGGCGAGACACGCTTCGCTGGGGCGCAGGAGCTCCGGGAGAAGGAGAGCGACCGGCTGCGGGGGCTGGCAGAGCAGATCCAGGGGCTGGGGGGCCTAGCGAGGGTAGAGGGGGAGGACCTCGTCGTGGCGGGAGGAGGACTTGCGGGCGGAAACGCGGACGCCCTGGGAGACCACCGGATGGCGATGGCGATGACCGTCGCGGCGTTGGGCGCGCGCGGGCCGAGCGAGGTGGGCGGCATGGAGTCTGCGGTCGTCTCCTACCCCGGGTTCGTCGAGGTGCTCGCAGGACTCGGGGCGCGCTTCGGAGGATGACGTGACCACCGTGATCGCGATCGACGGACCGGCCGGAGCCGGCAAGAGCACGCTGGCTCGACGGCTTGCGGTGGCGCTAAGGCTTCCCTACGTGAACACCGGGTCGATGTACCGGGCGGTGGCCGCGGCGGGGCTAAGAGAAGGGATAGACCCCGACGACGGCCAGAGGCTGGCCGAGCTCAGCCGGATGTTGAGGTTCGGTCTGCGCGATGCGGCCGGCATCCCCTCCCTCGAGATAGAAGGCGCCCCGCCGGACGAGTCCCTGGTCGATGAGCCCGTGGAAGCGATCGTGTCCCGCGTGGCGCGTCACCCCGAGGTCCGGGGGGTGTTGCGGGACGCTCAGCGGCGTCTGGGAGCGGGTGGGGCTGTCATGGAGGGTCGCGACATCGGGACCGTCGTCTTCCCCGAAGCCCCCGTCAAGGTCTTCCTCGAAGCTACAGAAGCCGAGCGGGCGGCGCGGCGCGTCCGCGAGCGAGGCGAGCCCGAGGCCGGCCGGGGCGTCGCCGAGGCCCTACGCGACCGCGACCGCGAGGACTCGAGGGTCAATCCGCTCTCCCCGGCCCCCGACGCCATCGTCATCGATACCACGGGCATGAGTCCCGAGGAGGCCTACGCCGAGGTCCTAAGGACGGTGCTGGAACGACTTGAGAAGGAGCGGGATTGACCGGTCCCGCCCGAGTAGCGGTCGTGGGTCGTCAGAACGTCGGGAAGTCGACACTGGTGAACCGACTCTTCGGGCGTCGCGAGGCGATCGCCGCCGAGACGCCTGGCGTCACCCGGGATCGGCTCGAGCTAGAGACCACGTGGCGCGGCCGACGGGTGATCCTCGTCGACACGGGCGGGTACCTCCACCGCGCAAGAGGGGTCGAAGCGAAGGTCGCCCGGCAGGCCGAGCTCGCCGCGGAGTCATCCGACCTGGTCGTCTTCGTCGTGGACGCGCAGCTCGGGGTAGGGGAGGAGGACGCCGCCCTCGCGCGCCGGCTCCGGAAGCTCTCGGTGCCGGTGATCGTGGCGGCGAATAAGGTCGATGGGGAGCGCGAGGAGAGCGACGTCGCGGCATTTTACTCTCTCGGCCTCGGAGAGCCGGTACCCGTGTCCGCCCTTCACGGGCGGGGCTCCGGCGACCTCCTCGATCGCCTCGTGGCACTGATCCCGGAACGGGAGGAAGGGACCGGCTCCGAGCATGAGCCGCGCTTCGCGCTCGTTGGCAGGCCGAACGTCGGCAAGTCCTCGCTCTTCAACCGCCTGGTCGGGGAGGAGCGCGCGGTCGTCTTCGCGGAGGCCGGCACCACTCGCGACTCCGTAGACGCAGTCGTGGATTGGCCCGGCGGGACGGTCCGGTTCATCGACACCGCCGGCTTCCGCAGACCGTCCAGGGTCCAGGGCGTCGAGTACTACAGCTTCGTGCGGACCGTTCGCGCCGTCGACCGGGCCGAGGTGGCCGTCCTGGTGCTCGACGCGAGGGAGGGACTGACCTCGGAGGACAAGCGGATCGCCGCGCGGGTGATTGAGGCCGGTCGCGCGCTCCTCGTCGCCGCGAACAAGTGGGACCTGGTGTCCGAGAAGAACGCCGCGTTCGGGGAGCTCGCCCACGCCGTTGGGCCCTTCGCCTCGGCAGAGGTCGTCCGGACGTCGGCGCTCCGAGGGACCGGGCTCGTGCGTCTGCCGTCCGCGGTCCTCGCTCTCCGGGAGCGTTGGACGAGCCGGGTGCCGACGGCAGAGGTGAACCGCCTGGTGTCGGCCGCGCAGGACGAGCGCCCCGCGCCCCGCGGTGTCGGTCGCTACCGCTACGCCACCCAGGTCGCGGCGGGCCCCCCCACGTTCGTTCTGTTCGGGGGAAAGGCTCCAGATCCTGCCTACCGACGGTTCCTCGAGCGGCACCTGCGGGAAGCCTTCGATTGGGGTGGCGTGCCACTGAGACTCAAGTTCCGCCCGCGCGAACGTGGCGGCGGAGGCGCTCGCCGCGGCTAGGGGATCGACCGCACCGGCCCGGTACAATTCCTGCTCGCGGGCCGTGGCGCAGCTTGGTTAGCGCGTCTGACTGGGGGTCAGAAGGTCGCCGGTTCGAATCCGGCCGGCCCGACGCGATGAGGGACGAGCCCGGGCCGCGAAGGACGCGAGCGGTCCTCACGGTCCCTAATCTCCTGTCTTTCGGGCGGATCCTGCTGATCCCCCTGATCGTCTCCCTACTGCTGCGGGAGGGAAGCGAGGGGGCCGGGCTCCTGCTCTGGGGATTCGTGAGCGCGACGGACTTCGTCGATGGAGCGATCGCGCGTCGGACAGGCCAGGTCTCCGAGCTGGGCAAGGTCCTCGACCCGACAGCCGACCGTCTCGTAATCGATGCGGGGGTAGTCGCGATCGTCATACGTGGAGCCTTCCCGCTTTGGGCGGCGCTACTGATACTGGTTCGCGACCTGCTGATCCTCCTTGCGGGACTAATGCTGCTGACCCACCACCGTGGCCGGATCGACGTCCGCTGGATCGGGAAGGTGGCGACCTTCGGGCTGATGGTCGGCGTGCCGCTGGTGGCCTGGGGGCACTTCGGACTCGCGCTTCCGGCAGCGGCCACGGCGCTCGGGTGGACGTTCTTCGTGGTGGGCATCGTCGAGTACTACGCTGCCACCGCGCTGTACATCGGCGACCTGCGGCGCGCGTTCGCCCGGTAGGCTGTGACTCCTGCGATGCCGACGGGAGGCGGAGACATGGAGTTCCCCGACGATCTCGGGTACACGAAGGAGCACGAGTGGGCCAGGGACGAGGGCGGCGATCTGGTTCGCGTCGGTATCACGGACTTCGCGCAGGACGCCCTCGGCGATGTCGTGTTCGTGGACGTTCCCGAATCCGGGACCGAGCTTCGCGCCGGCCGATCGTTCGGCGAGGTCGAGTCCACCAAGTCGGTCTCAGACGTCTACAGCCCCGTCTCGGGAACCGTCGTCGAGCGGAACGCCCTCCTCGAAGACCGTCCGGAGCTCGTGAACGAGGCCCCCTACGGCGACGGGTGGCTGATCCTTGTCCGGCTCACGCACCGGGCCGAGCTCCACTCGCTGCTCGACGCCTCCGGGTACCGTGCCTTCGTGGAGTCGCAGCCCGACTGACCGAACGCGTCGCGGACGCCGGAAGCCAGGAGCGGGCGCCCGAGGTCGGTTGACCCCCTTTCGAGCCTGCGATAACGTGCGCCACTGGTCGAGGGTTGAGGTCGAGACATCGAGTCGGACCTTAAGCTCGACGGTCGTCCCGGGAGGCGCTCGAGGTTGTACTGCACCAGGTGTGGACATCGCAATCCAGACGAGGCTCGCTTCTGTGCCGAGTGTGGAGCCCCCCTTCAGGAAGACACGACCGCGGCGCTCACGCCGATCGAGGCGGAGGATGAGCCTGTGGTCGAGTTCCCCTTCCCTCATGATGAGCTGGAGCCGGGCCAGGCTCTCCTGATGGTGAAGCGTGGCCCCAACGCGGGGTCGACGTTCCTGATCGGGAACGACGTGACTACGGCCGGCCGGAACCCCGAGAGCGATGTGTTCTTGGACGACGTGACGGTCTCGCGCAAGCACGCGGAGATAGTGCGCCGGGGACAGGAGTTCTTCGTCCGCGACGTTGGAAGCCTGAACGGCACGTACGTGAACCGGGAGCGCGTCGAGGAGACGAAGCTCGCTGCCGGCGACGAGATCCAGATCGGGAGGTTCAGGTTGGCCTTCTTCGCGGGGGAGTGAGCGATGCCGACACGCAATTACCAGTCGATCGGGGAGGTGCTGGTCTCGGTGAAGACCGAGTTCCCCGACATCACGATCTCGAAGATCCGGTTCCTCGAAGCGGAGGGGCTGATCACCCCCGAACGCACGCCCTCCGGCTACAGGAAGTTCTACGAACAGGACGTGGAACGCCTGAAGTCGATCCTCAAGATGCAGCGGGACGAGTACCTGCCGCTGAAGGTGATAAAGGAGCGGCTCCTGCGACAGGAGTCGGGCGACGGGGGGGAGGCCTCGGAGGCGCCGGCCGAGGCCGAGGAGCCGGGGGACGAGCTCGCCGAGCCCCCGACGGGGTTGCAGATGTCGATCGAGGAGATGTCCGCCGCGACGGGGGTGGAACGCGAGCGGATCGAGGAGCTCGAGACCTACGGCATGGTTTGCTCGCACGGCCCGCAGGGCGCCAAGTACTACGACGGCGACGACTACGTGGTGCTTTCGATAGTCCGCGATTTCTTCCGCTTCGGAGTCGAGCCGCGGCATCTCACCATGTACAAGCATTTCGCCGAGCGGGAGGCCTCCCTGTTCGAGGCGATCGTGATGCCCACTTTGCGACAGCGGAACCCCGACGCAAGAAGGGCTGCGGCAAGCTCCCTGAGCGAGCTCGCGAAGGCGTCCCGCAAGTTGAAGCAGGCCCTCCTTCGCACGAACATCCGTCAGCACCTCCAGGCTCCCTGAGCGGGTGAACGCGCGGGCCTCCGGCCGAATCCGCGTCGCCGCGTTGGCGACGATGTTCGTGGTCCTGCTCACCGCACGGGTCGCCACCGCCGCGACCCCGTCGGCGACGCAGGGGCCCGTGGAGACTCCGCCCCCGACGCCGGTGCCTCCGTTCGGGTCGCCGTCGCCGTTCGTGAGTGTGCTGCACACGCCGGCGCCGTCGGCAGCGGACCCGATGGTCGCCGCCCCCTCGGCGGTGCTGGCTGATCTGGACACCGGGCAACTCCTGTGGACCAAGGAGCCTGGGCAGCAGCTGCCTATCGCGAGCGTCACGAAGATCATGACCGCCCTGCTCATCTTGGAGCGCACCGATCCCGAGGAGGTCGTGACCGTGAGCGACGAGGCGGCCTCCGGCGGACCGACGACTGGGATCTCCAACCTCGGGCTCCAAGCCGGAGAGCGGGTGCGCGTCGAGGACCTGCTGTACGCGCTCATACTGCAGTCGGCGAACGACGCGGCGCTGGCGCTAGCCGAGCACGTGGCGGGGAGTGTGGAGGCGTTCGTGGAGCTCATGAACAGGCGCGCGATGCGCCTCGGCCTTCGCGAGACGGAGTTCTTCTCGCCGAACGGCCTCGACGACCGTGGGTACTCGTCCGCGCGAGACCTCGTGCGCCTTACCCGCGCCGCGTACGCGGAGCCGGCCTTCCAGGCGGTCGCGACAACCCGCTTCCACGAGGTGCCGTCGCCGGACGGTCCGCCTCGCGTCGTGCAGAACCGCAACGTCTTGCTCTGGCTCTACCCAGGCGCGATCGGGGGGAAGACCGGGTTCACGACCGCTGCCGGATTCTGCGTCGTCGCGGCGGCCGAGCGCGAGGGCGTGCGCCTCGTCGCCGTGGTCCTAGGGTCGCCGAGCGAGGCCTTCTCCGACGCCGCAGAGATCTTGAACCACGGCTTCGCGGCCTTCGACCGGCACACGTTCGTGGAGCCGGGCGAGACGCTCGGACGCCTCGAGATCGTGGGCGGCCGGGTCCCGGTCGCCGCGGGCGCCGGTCTGGACGCCCTCGTCCGCGCGTCCGACGTCGGTCTCGCCGAGCGCGATGAGCGAGCCGCTCCCCGGGCCCTGTTCCCCCCCAATGAGGGGGAGCGTGTGGGCACGCTTACCGTTCGGGCCGGGGACGCGGTGCTCGGACGTGTCCCACTGGTCGTGTCGAGCGTTCCGCCGCCCGAACCCGTCGAAGGGTCCTGGCTGGGGCGGGCTGCCTCGGCGGTTTGGGACGCGGTCGCCGGCGCCTTCGCCGCGCTCGTGGACTGACCCGACTATCATCTCGTGCGGGTGTCCGAGATCGCGAGCGTGCTGTACGGCCGCGAGGATATCCGCCGACGGATCGAAGAGCTCGGCCGCACGATCACCGGGGACTACGCGGGGCGCGAGCCCGTGTTGGTCTCGGTCCTGAGAGGCGGCGCGATGTTCCTCGCGGACCTCATCCGGGAGGTTCGCCTGCCCCTTGCCTGCGACTTCATGTCTATCTCCGCCTACGGCGGGGGAGGGGAGTCCCTCGGCCGCGTCCGCATCCTGCAGGACCTCGACCAGGACATCGGCGGCCGCGACGTGATCCTGGTGGAGGACATCGTCGACACAGGCCTCACCCTCTCGTATCTGCTCTCGACGCTTCGAGCCCGCGGCCCTCTCTCCGTCGAGGTGTGCGCTCTCCTCGACAAGTCCGCTCGGCGCATCCTCCCTATCGACGTCCGATACGTTGGGTTCGACTGTCCCGACGCGTTCGTGGTGGGCTACGGCCTGGACTTCCGAGAGCGCTACCGCAACCTTCCCGACATCCTCGCAGTGAGCGACCTCGATGCTCTCTCCGCCGACCCGGACGCGCTGCTCCCGTTCCTCGACGGTAGGCGCGCCGGAACGTCGACCTAGCCCGGGGGCCTATTGTCGGAGCAGGAGCCCGGGACTACAGTCGGGAATCGATGATCGAGATGGAGCTGGCCGGCGTCCGCGTCGAACTCCCCAGCAATCAGCCGATCGTTCTGCTGAAAGAGCTGGAAGGAGAGAGATACCTCCCGATCTGGATCGGGGCGGCCGAGGCCGCCGCGATCGCGCTGGCCCTACAGGGTGTCGTCACCCCGCGTCCGATGACCCACGACCTCATGAAGAACATCCTCGAGGAGATGGCGGTCGAGGTGCAGCGGATCGTCATCACCGAGCTACGCGAGGGCACGTTCTACGCCCAGATCGACATGCGCCGCAACGGATCCGCCTTCGAGATCTCCTCCAGGCCGAGCGACGCGATCGCTCTGGCCGTCCGCCTGCAGGCTCCGATCTTCGCGAGCGAAGACGTGCTGTCCGAGGCCGCCATCCTGATACCGGCGGGAGACGACGAGGAGGAGGTCGAGAGGTTCCGGGAGTTCCTCGAGCACGTTAAGCCCGAGGACTTCGAGGAGCAGGCCCCTGGTGATTGACACCGGCCGGTAGGCTGGTTAGGGTGCGCTACGCCCTCGTAATTACGGAGCTGTGATGGCGGAACAGCCTGGATACCGCGTCCCCGACGTGTGCCGGATCGTCGGCATCAGCTATCGGCAGCTCGACTATTGGGCGCGAACGGGCCTGGTTCGGCCGTCGCTACAGGACGCTCAGGGATCAGGTACCCAGCGATTGTATTCGTTCCAGGATCTCGTCACGCTAAGGGTGGTCAAGAAACTCATCGACACCGGGGTATCGCTCCAGCGGGTGAGGAAGGCTGTGAACCACCTACGGCTGACGAAGCGACCGGCCCACGGCGTGACCCTGTTCTCGGACGGCACCCGCATCTACGAGGCAGCGTCGCCCGACGCCGTGGTGGATCTTCTGGCACAGGGGCAGGGCGTGTTCGCCATCGCAGTGGACAAGGTATGGACGGATCTCGAGGGGATCGTCACGAAGGGGAGAGGCGCGGGCAAGAAGGTGGCCCGCGCCGGAGGGTCGTGAGCGCGAGTCCCTCGGCGCGCGTCCCGGCCCTAAAGAGTGACGCCGTCCGCTTCGCACACGTTTCCGAGCGCCAATTCGCGCGATTGTTGGACTTCTACCAGATCGAATGGGAGTACGAGCCGACCTCCTTCGACCTAGAGTGGGACAAGGAGGGACGCGTCGTCCAGCGGTTCACGCCGGACTTCCACCTGCCGCAATACGACCTGTATATCGAGATCACGACGCTCAACCAGCGGCTCGTGACCAAGAAGAACCGCAAGGTCCGACGACTGCGGGAGCTCTACCCGGAGGTCAAGTGCAAGATCTTCTACCAGCGCGACTATCTCTCACTCGTCACGAAGTACGGGCTCGAGGAACTGACGGACTGACCGACGGTCGGCATCGGCCTCGAACCGTAGACTGAGGCCCCGACATGCGGTTCGCGCCCCACACCAACGACGACGTCGCGCAGATGCTCTCGCGGCTCGGATTCGGGTCCCTGGATCGGCTCTTCGACCAGATCCCGGAGTCGGTGCGTCTCGAACGGCCCCTCGCGCTCCCCGACGGCGTCTCGGAGCTCGAGCTCGTCGAGGACCTGCGGACCCTGGCGACCCGCAACCGCAGCGCGGATGACCTCGTGTGCTTCGCCGGCGGAGGGGCCTACGACCACTACGTTCCTGCGGTCGTCTGGGCACTCGCCGGGCGCTCGGAGTTCTACACGTCCTACACCCCCTACCAGCCCGAGCTGTCTCAGGGTGTCCTCCAGGCGCTGTTCGAGTATCAGTCGATGGTCTGCGAGCTGACCGCCCTCGATGTCTCGAACGCGTCCCTATACGACGGCGCCACGGCGCTCGTCGAGGCAGTGAACCTCGCCCGGGCGGCGACCGGGCGAGGCCGGGTCCTCGTGTCCGAGACCGTCGACCCCAGGTACCTGGCGACGCTTCGGACCTACGGCCTCGGCGCCGGCTACGAGCCCGAGACCTTCCCAGCCCCCGAGGGCCGCGGGGGCGCTCCCGCGGTGGCTGAGGACGTCGGGTGCGTGATCGTCCAGCACCCCAACGCATATGGCATCCTCGAGCCGGCCCGGGAGCTGTTCGCCACCGCGAGGGCAGGCGGAGCACGCGCCATCCAGGTGTTCGACCCGCTCTCGCTAGGCGTGCTCGCGCCGCCCGGAGATCTCGGCGCCGACGTCGCGGTGGCAGAGGGCCAGGTGCTCGGAAACCATCTCAGCTTCGGAGGCCCCTACCTCGGCGTTATCGCCGCACGGATGGAAGACGTGCGCAGGATGCCCGGCCGGATCGTTGGGGAGACGGTCGACGTCGACGGCCGGACGGGATACGTGCTCACCCTCCAGGCGCGGGAGCAGCACATCCGCCGGGAGACGGCGGTGTCGAACATCTGCACCAATCAGACGCTCATGGCCATCGCGGCCGCGGTCTACCTGGCTTGGCTGGGTCCCGAAGGGCTCGCAGAGCTAGGCCGGCTCTGCTCGGCCAAGGCCGCCTACGCCGCGGAGCGGCTCGCGGACCTTCCCGGCGTGGACCTCCGCTACCCGGACGCCCCGTTCTTCAAGGAGTTCGCTCTGCGTCTGCCGCTGCCTGCGGCCGAGGTCCGCCGCGCCCTGGCCGATCGCGGATACCTCGCGGGGGTTCCGGTCGGTGACCTCCTGGTGGTGGCGGTGACCGAGCGACGGACGCGCTCACAGATCGACGGGCTCGTCGAGGCCATGGCCGGGGTGCTCGGGTGACGATCGGAGCCCCCGTGCGTCGCCAGGGCCCGCGCGGTGAGGGGTCGATCCTCGGCATCTCGCGGCCCGAGCGACGGGCGTCGAGCCTTCCGAGGGCGGACGTGCCCGGAGCGACGCTACCCTCCGACGCGATCCGAGCCACCCCGCCCAGGCTGCCCGAGGTCGCGGAGCGAGATCTGGTTCGCCACTACACGCGCTTGTCCCAGATGAACTTCGGCGTGGACACCGGCATCTACCCACTCGGCTCCTGCACGATGAAGTACAACCCCAAGGTCGCCGAGACGGTAGCCGGCGCCCCTGGCTTCCAGCGCCTGCACCCGCTCCAGCCGGACAACACCGTCCAGGGGGCACTCGAGCTGCTGTGGCGCCTGGAGGGCGCTCTCTGCGAGATAACCGGCATGGCCCGCGCAACGCTGCAACCGCCGGCCGGTGCGTGCGGCGAGCTGACCGGCCTCCTGCTGATGCGGGCCTACCACCAGGCGGGCGGGGGAGGCCCGCGGCGGAGGGTCGTGATCCCCGACTCCGCGCACGGCACGAACCCTGCCAGCGTGAGGATGGGCGGCTACGAGGCCGTCTCAGTACCGTCGGATCCGAGGGGTCTGGTGGACGTTGGGGAGCTCCGCAAGATCGTCGACGAGGAAGTGGCTGGCCTCATGCTCACCAACCCCAATACGCTCGGCCTCTTCGAGGAGGAGATCCAGGACATCACGAGCATCGTCCACGACGCCGGGGGGCTCGTGTACTACGACGGCGCTAACCTGAACGCGATCCTCGGCCGATGCCGACCCGGTGACATGGGCTTCGACATCGTGCACATAAACACGCACAAGACCTTCGCGACCCCCCACGGAGGTGGTGGCCCGGGAGCCGGTCCGGTCGGCGTGCGCGAGGAGCTCGTCCCGTTCCTGCCTGCACCTACGGTCGAGAAAGACGGGACCTCGGGCGCGTTCTACCTCGATCACGACCGCCCCCGCTCGATCGGCCGCGTGCACGGCTTCAACGGCAACTTCGGTGTGCTCGTGCGCGCCTACGCGTACGTCTTCGGGCACGGGGCCGACGGGCTCAAGCATGTCGCCGAGCACGCGGTCCTGAACGCGAACTACCTCGCGGAGCTCCTTCGCGGCGTGTACCCGCTCGCCTACTCGGAGCCCCCGATGCACGAGTTCGTCGCCACGGCCAGGCCGCTGAAGGAGCGCCACGGGGTCCGTGCGATGGATGTGGCCAAGCGCCTGATCGATCTCGGATACCACCCGCCTACCGTCTATTTCCCGCTCGTGGTCGACGAAGCGATGATGGTCGAGCCGACCGAGACCGAAACCAAGGAGTCGCTGGAGGCATTCGCGGCCGCCCTCCGCCAGGCCGCCGGCGAGGCCGAGTCCGACCCGGCGCTCCTCCGGGAGGCGCCGACCTCGACCCCCGTGCGTCGCCTCGACGAGGCTCGCGCGGCCCGGAGCCTGAGGCTCCGCTGGTAGGCGCGTCCGCGCGTCCCCCGTTCTCCCCACACCCGCATTCGTGACTACGCGCACGTAGCCCGTTCGAGCCAGAACGGACTCAAGCCTTGCGCGATGCCTGCCGATGGAAGGGGGGTGTGGCGCGCCGTGAGGCGCGCCCGGTCGGGAAGAAGCGGGTTG
>Ga0209341_10002396_pt1 | contig 17838 bp, 19 predicted proteins | sample RifCSP13_2_FD_184020 | JGI IMG/M metagenome (GOLD analysis project Ga0209341, IMG submission 184020) | Soil microbial communities from Rifle, Colorado - Rifle CSP2_sed 13_2 (SPAdes) (version 2) | ecosystem: Environmental > Terrestrial > Deep subsurface > Rock core/Sediment | place: Rifle... | reverse complement strand
TCATTCGACGCGTTGCGGACCAATAACGTTTATGAGATAACCAAGGGCCGTCTTTTGTCCTCATTTTTCCGCGTCATTAATCACCAAGCTTCATATTAATGAAAACCGGTTGACGCCATACGTTATAATGAAATGGCCCCTGAATCATGGCCCGCCTGGCTTATAGGCGACTAACCTAGCTGGAGGTGTTTCTTGGCCGTCCCGAACTATGCCTTTTTTCGCGGCAAGATCGTGCCTTACTCCGATGCCAAAATCGGAGTCATGACCCATGCCTTGAATTATGGTACTGCGGCATTTGGGGGAGTCCGCGGGTACTGGAGCGAGGCAGAGGAAGAGCTGTTCATCTTTCGTCCCCAGGACCACTATAAGCGATTGTTGAATTCCGCCAAACTAATGAATATGGATGTGGGGTATTCACCAGACGAACTGGTTCATATCACCATCGAATTGTTACAGAAGGAAGGGTACCGGCAAGACGTCTACGTCCGCCCGTTGATTTATTTTGCGGATGAGATCATTGGGGTGAAATTGCATGACTTAAAGACGGAGATCACCATATTCTCCGTGCCATTCGACAAATACGTATCCAACGATACCGGCGCACATGTTACGGTTTCTTCCTGGCGCCGTGTGGACGATAACTCCATCCCCGCCCGCGGCAAGATCGCCGGCGCCTATGTGAATACGGCCTTTATCAAGTCCGATGCAGTCCGCTCCGGCTTTGATGAGGCCCTGGTATTGAACCAGGACGGCCATATCTCCGAAGGCAGCGCTGAAAACTTCTTTATGGTGCGCGACGGCGTGCTGATTACCCCGCCTATCACCGACAACATTCTCGAGGGCATCACGCGCCGCTCGGTCATCGAACTGGCTCGCAACGAATTGAACCTCGAAGTTCGCGAGCGTTCGATTGATCGCACCGAGGTGTACATTAGCGACGAGCTTTTCCTCACTGGAACGGCAGCCCAGGTGACTGCCATCACCAGGGTCGATCATAGGCAGATCGCCGACGGCAAGATGGGCCCGCTCACAGCCAAGCTGCGCGAGCTTTACAGTGATGCGGTGCGAGGCAAACTCAAGAAATACCGCCACTGGAACCAGGCGGGTCTACGAGAAAATGGTCGTGAACTCGTAAACGTCTGATCGCGGAACGAACCAAGGAGGCGGCGAAAGCCGCCTCTTCTTTTGCGGAGATTTCAGGAGGAATTCCCAGCGGCATCGCCTCTTTGCCGCTGGGGATGCGCGCATCCCGTTCCAGGTGGACCTGATTTAAAGGGTGGACTCCGCCTTCTCGATCAGGCTGAGCCGGTTCGGAGCCTGCCCTGAACTATCCTTTATCGAAAGGATAGCGAAGGGACGGCGCCAGGCGCCAGATCCGGGCGCAGACCGTAGGTGCCGTGGTGAATCGTGCAGGGACTGGATCGGCACGCGTGTGTGGGAACAATTCCATGGCTTAGTAGACAAGTCGGGCCACACTCTTAAGCATTGCCCCTTGACACTTGGAAATCCGCCCTTATAATTTGTAAGACTTAATTCTAGAATATGCGTACTCAAAACACTTGCTTGTGTTTGGGGCGGGGAAGCTAACCGCCCAGACCATCTGACCCGCTAAGCGGCCAACAGAAGAACGGGCGGTTGCCACCCCCGCATGCATGTCTAGGTTGCATGCCAGTCGGCAAGCCCGTTTTTTGTTTCCTGTTGGCCGCTTTTGTTTTGGTTTGAAATGGTAACTACACAAACGAAACTTCGCCTCAATCGCAAGACGCTCAGCTCCGGTTTGTTGGATGCGGTGGGCAACACACCCCTGCTGCCACTCGCCAGGCTAGGCGCAGGGCCGCCTGCCGGCGTCCGGCTCTTCGCCAAAGCGGAATGGTTCAACCCCGGCGGATCGGTGAAGGATCGGCCGGCGGCCAATATCATTCGCCGAGCGCTGGCTGATGGCCAGCTCGGCAATGGCAAGATCCTGCTGGATTCGACATCCGGCAATATGGGCATCAGCTACGCGACTTTGGGAGCCTCGTTGGGCATCCGCGTGGCATTGGCCATTCCCGCGTCCGCCAGCCCGGAAAGACTGAAGATACTTGCCGCATTAGGAGCGGAGCTGCACCGGAGCGATGCGCTTGAAGGGACGGACGGAGCTTTGTTGTTGGCGAGAAGGTTGTTGGAACAAAACCCCGAGAGGTATTTCTTTGCTGATCAGTACAACAATCCGGCCAATTGGCAGGCGCACTACCAAAGCACAGGTCCTGAGATCTGGCGGCAGACAGCCGGTGCGGTCACGCATTTTGTGGCTGGTCTTGGCACCACTGGAACCATGATGGGTGCAGGACGATATCTGCGCGAGCATAATCCGGCGATCCAACTGATCGGTGTCCAGCCTGACGGCCCCTTCCATGGACTGGAAGGCCTAAAGCACTTGCGCACCTCGATATTGCCGGGCATCTACGATTCAGAACTGGCGGACGAAGTGCTGGGGATCAGCAGCGAAGAGGCATACGAGATGACAAAGCGCATCGCTCGCGAAGAGGGTTTGTTCGTAGGCGTGTCCTCGGGTGCGGCGGCAGTGGCCGCACAGCGCGTGGCGAAGGACTTGGAAGTAGGGATCGTGGTGACTGTGTTCCCTGATACGGGTTATAAATATCTCAGCCAGACTTTTTGGGGGTTTGAAAAATGAAGCTGCACATACCTATTGACCTCATGAACCGGATTCGTGCTCATGGAGAGGCGGCTTATCCTGAAGAGGGTGCAGGTTTCCTGCTTGGTCGCGTGGAAGGCGAACGCCGCTTCCTGATGTCAATCCTGCCGGCCGAAAACAGCCGGGAGGAGGCCGCGCGAGGTAATCGCTACCTCCTTTTGCCGCGGGAGGTGTTGCGCGCTGAAGAATCCGCCCAGCGCCTAGGCTTGGATTTGGTTGGTATTTTCCATTCCCACCCCGACCATCCCGCGCAAGCCTCGGAATTCGACCGCGAATGGGCCATGCCCTGGTTTAGCTACCTAATCACCAGCGTGCAAGATGGGAAGGCTGGGGAAACCCGATCCTGGCGACTCAGTGATGATCGCGCCGGGTTTGTGGAGGAGGAAATTCGAATGGAAACAGAAATAACCGAGTCAAGGAGTCGATGAAATGACCACGCTAAAAATCCCGAGTCCTCTGCGTCCCTTTACAGATGGAAAAGCCCAATTGGAAGTGAGATCAGGAACCGTGTCAGGTGCTCTGGACGAACTCGTGGCTGCTTTCCCACAACTGAAAACGCACCTCTTCACCGAGTCGGGAGAGCTGCGCGCCTTCGTCAATCTCTTCGTGAACGACGAGAATGTGCGCGACCTGTACGGGCCCGATACCCAATTAAAACCGGGAGACAGCCTGATGATCTTGCCCAGCATCGCGGGGGGTACTCCGCTGCAAACCGTGGACCATGCCGCCCTGCGCACCAATCAGGCCTTCATAATCGGCATCAGCATTGCGGCTTATGTTTCCGACGCACCCTGGCTCGCCGGAATAGCGGGCCTGGCGATGCTGGTTGGAACATTGCTCAAAGTTCCTGCCTTTGCCTTCGTTTACCGCCGTTGGCTGCGCGGCTGGCTGAAACCTGATGTTCTGACGGACAATATGGAACCGCACCGGTTTGCACAAGGGTTCGGGGCCGTCGTTCAACTGCTTGGTTTAGCCTTATTGGCCGGCGGCGCTCCTGTTGCGGGCTGGGCCTTGGTATGGCTGGTTATATTCCTGGCGGCGATCAACCTGTTCGTCGGTTTTTGCGCCGGCTGCATGGTGTATTACTGGTTGAATCGATTGCATGTTCCAGGTTTCGTGAAAGCTCCTCCCGACGGAACTTTTCCCGGCCTTAGACCTAAGGCGGGTTGATGGCTGAGCTCTTTATTCGGGCTGTCTGGGCGGCAGGGATTGCTTTGATCGCGATCAGCGCCTATTGGGCATTCAACGTTCTCATGTTAAGGCGGGTCCGCAAGGCAACCCATGGCCTCGAAAACCGGCTCCCCGGAACGCCTGCAATCTTGTACTTCACCGCACCCAATTGCCAACCTTGCAAGGCCCAGCAGCAGCCGGCGCTGAAGCGCCTGAGCGAGGAACTGCGCGACCAGGTACAGGTTATACAAGTGGATGCGGCCCAGCGACCTGACCTGGCAAATTACTGGGGCGTACTTAGCGTGCCGACGACTTTCATCATCGATTCCAAAGGACGGCCGCGCGGTGTGAATCACGGGGTTGCCTCGGCGGAGAAACTGCGCGGCCAATTGGAAACTGCCGAAGGCAGGCGCCTGGCAAGAAATTTGGAACTCGAACAAATCCATTCGCCAATTACCGAAAAGAAAAATAATCGGAGTTTGATATGATCTTGAATCCTATGCCAAGCCCCACCGATCTCACGCATGATGAGGTTCTGCGATATTCGCGCCACCTGCTGATTCCCGAAGTCGGCCTTGAAGGTCAGCGCAAGCTGAAGGCCTCCTCGGTACTTGTCATTGGCACTGGGGGCCTGGGATCGCCGGTGGCCATGTATCTGGCCGCTGCTGGAGTGGGGCGAATCGGTCTTGTCGATTACGACGTGGTGGAGTTTTCCAACCTCCAGCGTCAGATTATCCATGGCAGCTCGCGGCTGAATACTTTTAAGGTTGAGTCGGCGCGCGACAGAGTCCTGGATATCAATCCTGATATCCAGGTGGATATCTATAACGAACCGTTTACCTCCTCGAATGCGCTGCGTATCGCCGAAGGATACGACTTGATCATCGACGGCACGGATAATTTTCCGACGCGCTACCTGGTCAACGATGTGTGTGTGAAGCTGGGCATTCCCAACGTCTACGGATCCATTTTTCGCTTTGATGGCCAGGTCTCTGTTTTCGATGCCAGGCGAGGACCCTGCTACCGCTGCCTGTTCCCAGAGCCGCCGCCTCCCGGCACGGTGCCCTCCTGCGCGGAAGGCGGAGTGCTGGGTGTGCTTCCCGGGATTATCGGTTCGCTGCAGGCGAGTGAGGGGTTGAAACTGTTGCTGGGTATCGGCGAGCCGTTGGTTGGGAAACTCCTTCTTTACAACGCCCTGGATATGCACTTCGATTTTGTGAAGCTGCGCAAGAATCCAAATTGCGCCGTTTGCAGCCTGCCGGCCGAGGAAATTGAACTGATCGATTACGAAGCCTTCTGTGGGGTTCCCGCGCATGACCACGAAGAGGTGTCCATGGAGTCGCAGTATGAGATTTCGCCTAATGAGCTTGCTGAGCAAATGAGGAATGGAAATAAACCGAGGCTGCTGGACGTGCGCGAACCTCACGAGCTCAATATTTCCCAGATCGCCGGGGCAGAGTTAATGCCCTTGGGCCAACTGCCCGCCCACCTCTCCGAACTGGATACGGCTGACGATTTCGTAGTCTTTTGCCGCACGGGCTCTCGTTCCGGTCGAGCCGTGCAGTTAATGCGCTTGGCCGGATTCAGAAAGGTGAAGAATCTCGTGGGCGGCATCAATGCCTGGGCGCGGCAGGTCGATCCCACCCAGCCTGTTTATTAGAAAATAACCACGAAGGCACGAAGAACACAAAAGCTTAAAGTTTTTTGATCTTTGGCCTTTTGTGGTTGATCCTGACCTCGGGGCTATAATTCGGTTTTCGTCTTTGGAAATGTCCGATCATAAGGTTATCCTCGCCGTTTTAGCTCACCCAGATGATGAGTCATTTGGCATGGGTGGTACCCTGGCTTATTACTCCACCCAAGGTGTGGACGTCCACCTGATCTGCGCAACTCGTGGCGAGGCGGGCACAGTTGATCCGGAATTCCTCGAGAATCATAAGGACATCGCCGCATTGCGCGAAGAGGAATTGCGTTGCGCGGCCAAGACGCTGGGGTTGGCGTCTGTAATCTTTCTCGATTATAGGGACTCGGGAATGCCCGGCAGTGAGGATAACCGGCATCCGAATTCGCTGGTCTCGGCGCCGCTTGAGCAAGTCGCCGAAAAGGTTGTCCACGGGATTCGGCGGCTGCGCCCACAAGTGGTTCTCACTTTCGATCCCGTCGGCGGCTATCACCACCCGGACCATATCGCCATCCACAATGCCACCGTGCAAGCGTTCCATGCGGCGGGTGATGGCAGTCAGTTCCCACATGCGGGCAACCCCTTCCAACCGGAGAGGCTTTATTACAACGCGCTAAATCGTCGCCGACTGCGCTGGTTGGTGCGCATGATGCGACTCGCCGGCAAGGATCCGAGCCGGGTGGGGCGCAACAAGGATATTGACCTAACGGCACTGGCCCGCGACCAGGACACACCACCCCATGTGAGCATCAACTACCGCAGTGTAGAAAAGCGCAAACACCAGGCAGACGCTTGCCACGCCAGCCAGCTGGATGGCCGCTTCAGCCGCTTTTCGCTGTTGGAACTCTATTGGCGGCTGACAGGCAGGCGCGATACTTTCACCAGGGCCTTCCCTCCGGTTCCGGACCAATATCGGTCGACAGATCTGTTTGCGTAAGAAGTCAACGGCTTATAGATATGGCTGATGTGCTCTGCTTGAGCGCGATGGCGATTTCGAGGGGTTCAGCCGCGACTCGGTGTGGTACAATCCTGCGCCGTTTTCGAAACAAGGTAAAGGATTGTTGAAATGTCGAATTTGCTACAGGCCGTCGAGGCCAAGGTCAATGAAAATATCCCTGCCCTGCGCTCGGGCGATCAGGTTAGCGTGCACGTCAAGATCAAAGAAGGTGACCGCGAGCGTATCCAGGAGTTCAAGGGCACCGTGATGCGCGTAGGCAAAGCGGGGAATAGCCGCAATTTCACAGTACGCCGTATAGCGGCCAACGGCATCGGCGTCGAGCGTACCTTCCTGCTGCGCTCACCCCTGATCGAAAAAGTGGTGGTTGAGAGGAGTGCAAAAGTTCGGCGCGCCCACCTGACATACTTAAAGGGCCTCAGCGGCAAAAGCGGCCGCTTGAAGCAGAAGTTCGAAGATTAATCACCAGATCTATCTGGTATAACCGCGGGTGCATTGTTTAGCAGTGCACCCGTTTTTATTCGGAGAAAGATGGCTCAAAGATCGGCGCCCATCGGCGCGTTTGATTCCGGGGTTGGCGGGCTTAGCGTCTTGCGCACCATCCGCGCTCGCCTGCCAGGAGAAGATCTCATCTACTTCGCTGACCAGGCCCACGTGCCCTACGGCCCGCGCGGCCTGGCGGAAGTGCGCCGCCTTTCGGAAGTTATTGTGCGCTTTTTGATGGATCAGGGTGCAAAACTGATCGTGATTCCCTGCAATACAGCATCCGCGGCTGCTCTCCATTCGTTGCGTGATCAATATCCGGGTTTTCCATTTGTGGGCATGGAACCGGCGGTCAAACCAGCCGCAGAGCGCACAGCGAGTGGAGTCGTCGGCGTTCTCGCGACGCCTACTACATTCGAAGGGGAGCTCTATTCCTCGGTGGTCGAGCGCTTTGGGCAGGGCGTCACAATTTTGCAGGACGCTTGCCCCGGTTTGGTCGCTGAGATCGAGGCGGGCCGCGCCAATGGCCCCGAAGCTCACCGAATATTGAAGGCAGCCCTTGAACCCATGTTGGCTAAAGGACTTGACACCGTTGTCCTGGGTTGTACGCATTACGCGTTTGCGTTCGCTGCCATCCGCGACATAGTTGGCGATGGCGTACGCCTGATCGACCCAGCACCGGCAATTGCACGGCGGGTTGAGCAGTTGCTCGATGAGGGAGCCATTCGGAGTCCGCAGACTGGCGGTGGGACAACCCGTTATCTGACTAGCGGAGATCCTGCAGCGATGAAAGCCCGTTTGAATGAATTGCTCGGAGAATCCGCTGAAGTTGAATCAATACGTTGGAGAGAGCAAGAAATAACTGTTTAGATAGTTCCGCCAATTGCCTCAAGCGTAGGAAGGGATGGAGTTATTTTTCCGCGCTTATCTTGTCCGCTAAATTGATTCCTACGCGCGCCATATTGATATTCGCACCCTCGAAGTTTGTGAAGGTGAGATCCGTAAAGTGCAGACTAAACAATTCTTTCAGTCTGCGGAAAATACTGACATAGGTTTCCGGCAAACGTTGCTGCCAGTCCAGATCGAGCTTTTTCGCCGCAGTCTGGATGGCTGCGGCTTCCCGACCTTCGATCTCGACAAATGGGCCATAGGGCATTTCGTCCAAAGTGATCTTTAACCCGTCCAGGGCGTAAGTCGTACGGAATTTTTCATATACAAATTTCGATCGATATCCCAATGCCTCGATCAATTTTTGCGCTGCAGAAAAATTGCTGACCTCGAATTCGATCTCTTGCCGCGCCAGAACTCCGCCTAGGGTGCTGCTGGGGCCCTTGAAGGTCACATGGCTGCCGGCGTCTCGCCGCAGCCGCAGCATGCTCTCCGCCTGCCCTAAATCGCCGCTAGGCGTGTCAAAGCGCAGGTTGTACTCGTGAGTGCGCGGCTGCACCAATGTGGCGCCCAGCTTCACCAGCTGTTTTTCGATTTCAGCCAGATCGTTGACAAAGAATTTAACTTCAAGTTCTTTGTCGCTTACAGAGATAACCATAGATCTATTATTCCACGCTCAATATCGTTTGGCGCTGCTCCACGCTATCACCGGGCTTCGCCTGGACGCGTGTCACTTTGCCATCGCGCGGGGATTTCAACTCGTTCTGCATCTTCATAGACTCTAGGATAACGAGGACATCACCTTTTTTGACATCCTGGCCTTCCGACACCGGCACGTTTACGATCAACCCCGGCATCGGCGCGCGGAGTACAAACTCACCGCTGACCGGCGCCCCAGTGCCGCCCGCAGATTTCAGCCGCCTCTCGCGCTCATCCTCCACAGTCGCAATATACAAAGTGCCGCGCATTAAGACCTGCAATGTGTCCTCCTCCCCAGGGAAAACAGCCGGCTGATAGGACCTTCCATCTACGAGAAGACTAAAGACGGGCTGTCCTGAGATGGACTGAAAGTCCACGTCATACAGTTTGCCGTTCACGCTTACGTGGCGCGGCCCAAGGATTTCGATGGTGTATTCCTGGTCGCCAATGGCAGTGATGTATTTCATGGCTATCGGCTAGCGGTGCATTCGCTCCCAGCGCGATACCCATTTCCAGTTACTGGTGTCGCGCTTGCCGCGGGCGATAATGTGGGCAGATCGCTCTGTCTGCTGGTGCGTGACCAAGGTTGCCACGATCGCGGCGATCTCCGGATGCTCTTCCTTGCCTTCTTCCGCCTTCTCCAGCGAGAAACGCTCTTCGATAAAACGTGTATCGAAATTGCCGGCGATGAAGCGAGCCTGTTCCAGTAATCTCTGGTGGAAGGGAATATTGGTCTTCACGCCCAAGATGCGATATTCCTCCAGGGCTCGACGCATGCGCAGGATTGCCTGAGCGCGTGACTCTCCATGTACCACCAGCTTGGAGATCAGCGAATCGTAGTAAGGCGAGACCTGGAAACCGGCATACACGCCCGTATCGACGCGAACGCCCGGGCCAGTGGGTACCGAGAGATGCGAGATGAGCCCCGTGGAAGGCAAGAAATTATTGTAGGGGTCCTCGGCGTTAATGCGGCACTCAATCGCCCACCCCTTTAGCTTCACCTGATCCTGCGTGATGCTGAGCTGGCGGCCGCGGGCTACCCGGAGCTGTTCTGTGACGATGTCAAATCCGGTTACTTCTTCGGTGATGGGATGCTCAACTTGAAGGCGGGTGTTCATCTCCAGGAAGTAAAAATTGTTGTCCTTGTCAACAAGGAATTCGATCGTGCCCGCATTGGCATAATGCACGGCTTTGGCAGCCTTAACTGCAACCTCGCCCATGACTTGCCTGAATCCTTCGTCATCATCGATGAAGGGGGAGGGGGATTCTTCCAGTAACTTTTGGTGCCGTCGTTGCAAAGAGCACTCGCGTTCGCCTAGATGGACTGTGTTGCCTTCAAGGTCGGCCATGATCTGAAATTCAATATGCCGGGCGCCTTCGACCAGTTTCTCCAAATACACATTTCCGTCGCCGAAAGCCGATTGGGCCTCGCTGCGGGCTGCATTGAGCAGGCCTGGCATCTCCTCCAGATTGCGAACCTCGCGCATTCCTTTGCCGCCTCCACCCGCTGTGGCCTTTATCAAGAGCGGGAATCCGATCTGAGGCGCAAGTCTCAATAGTTCCTCATCGCTGAGGTTTCCTTCTCCCTCAGTGCCCGGCACCACTGGCACTCCCGCAGCCAATACAGTGGCGCGCGCGATGGCCTTGTCGCCCATGGCGGCAATCGCCGACGGACGAGGCCCTATGAATGTAATGCCTTCGTCTTCGCAGGCCTGGGCAAAATCAGCTCGTTCTGCAAGGAAACCGTATCCTGGATGGATAGCGCCTGCCTTGGATTTCTTGGCCACATCGATGATCTTGTCCATGCGCAAATAAGATTCGCGCGAAGGAGCCGGACCGATAGGATAAGCCTCGTCGGAAAGGCGCACATGTAATGCCTGCCTATCTGCGTCAGAGAACACAGCTACTGTGTGCAACCCTAATTCGCGGCAGGCGCGAATAATGCGAACTGCGATCTCTCCCCGATTAGCGATCAACACTTTGTTGAACATGGCCTTTTCTTTCTAGTTAAGTACCTGACTAAAGTGGGATATTTCCGTGCTTCTTGGCAGGATTGTTATCGCGCTTGTTGGTTAGCATCTCCAGCGCGTTGATCAGGCGCGGGCGCGTTTCCCGCGGGCGGATAACGTGATCAATGTAACCGCGGGCTGCGGCCACATAGGGATTAGCAAATTGCTCGCGGTATTCGGCAACCAGTTGCGCCCTCCGTTTGTCGGGATTCTTCGATTTTGCCAACTCCTTGCGGAAGATGATATTTACCGCGCCCTCGGGGCCCATGACGGCCAATTCGGCAGTTGGCCAGGCCAAGTTCAGGTCGCCGCGGATGTGCTTACTGCTCATCACGTCATATGCCCCGCCATAAGCCTTGCGCGTCACAACAGTGAGCTTAGGCACGGTGGCTTCGCAATAGGCATACAGCAGCTTCGCACCTGCGCGGATGATGCCATTGTGTTCCTGCGTAGTGCCTGGCATAAAGCCGGGAACATCCACCAGAGTGACCAGCGGGACATTGAACGCGTCACAGAAGCGCACGAAGCGCGCCGCTTTCTCCGAGGCGTCGATGTCAAGCACGCCTGCCAGCACCATGGGTTGGTTGGCGATGATGCCCACTACATGCCCGCCGAGCCGGGCAAAGCCCACGACAATGTTCTGTGCGAACTGCTCGTGGATCTCGAAGAATGCACTTTCATCAACAACGAGTTGGATCACGCGCTTAATGTCGTAAGGTTTGTTGGGTTCATCGGGGATCAAGCCGTCCAATTCATCCTCGCGGCGCAACGGGTCGTCTTTCGTCGGCCGGAAAGGAGGGTCCTCAAGGTTGTTCTGCGGCAAGTAGGAAAGCAGCTTGCGAATCAGAAATAAGGTATCGGCTTCGCTGTCGGCAACCACGTGGCATACTCCGGATTGCGCCGAATGGATGCTTGCGCCACCCAGTTCCTCAAATGAGACTTCCTCGTGGGTCACACTCTTTACCACCTCAGGGCCGGTGACGAACATGTACGAGGAATTGCGCACCATGAAGATGAAATCTGTAAGCGCAGGGGAATATACCGCCCCGCCCGCGCAGGGTCCCATGATGGCGCTGATCTGCGGGATCACACCGGAGGCCAGCGTATTGCGCAAGAAGATATCAGCGTAACCCCCCAGCGAAACAACTCCCTCTTGGATGCGCGCGCCCCCCGAATCGTTCAAGCCGATGATGGGCGCGCCGTTTTTGAGCGCCATCTCCATTACTTTAACGATTTTTTCGGCATGCACTTCGCCCAGACTGCCGCCAAAGACGGTGAAGTCTTGGGAATAAACGTAGATCAAGCGGCCGTCAATGGTCCCCCAGCCGGTCACCGCGGAGTCGCTGAGGATTTGTTGCTGTTCCAGGCCGAAGGCATGGGTGCGATGTTTGACGAAAGCGCCCAGCTCGCGGAAGGAGCCTTTGTCCAGCAGCAGATCCAGCCTTTCGCGCGCCGTCAGTCTGCCCTGGGCATGCTGCGCTTTGATGCGTTCCGGCCCGCCGCCCTCCTTGCTTTGGGCGCGCAGTTTCTTTAATTCTTCGATCTTAGAGCGGTTGTCCGAACGTTCACTCATGGTTTTTCTCCGAAGTAGACTCGCGCCTTGGGGAGGGCAAGGATAGCTATCACTGAAATCAGCAGCATTGCACTCATCAATAAATCGAAAGGCCAGTTGTCGCTCTGCGGTCCCTTGATCTGCAAAATGAGCCGGTCCAGCCAATGCACAGTCACAAAAGCGATGCCCGCCCAGCGGGTGGCTCGCGGCGCCCAGCCTCTTGCGCTCCAGATGCCCCAGGCGAGTGGGAGACCGAGCGCCACCCAAAAGGCGGCGCTCAGTCCCAATAGCACTGGGGAAATGCTTAGGGGCAGGCTGTAAAGGAAGTCCCACGAGGTCAGGACTCCCCACAATCTCAGCGCCTGCAATCCTGTGAACATTAACACTAGCTCAAATAGGGTGGTTACGGCAAACGGGCGTTTTAGAGATGGAGCCCGCTCCTTGTCTGGCAATGGCGAGGGGTTCACCTCTGAATTTCCAATACGATCTTTCCCATTTGCCCGCCCGCCTCCAGCCGTTCCTGCGCTGCTCTTGCCTCTTGGAGAGGGTAGATGCGATCAATGACGGGGACCAGCTTCCCCGCGAAAACCAGACCCATGACCTCTGTGAAATCTTTGCGGGTGCCCATTGTCGAACCCAGGATGCTGAGGTGTTTATGGAAAACATAGCGGTTGTCTAACTCAAATTTGGCGCCGCCAGTGGCGCCCACCGTCAGCAGGCGCCCGCCTTTGCGCAGGGCGCGCAAACTTTGAGGAACGGTAACTCCCACGTTATCGACCACGACGTCCAGGCCGCGCTTATTAGTCAGCAGGTAAGCGGCTTTCGACCAATCCTCATCCTTGGAGCGATCGATTACATGATCGGCGCCCAAAGATTCTGCCAGCTTCAATTTTTCCGCATCCGAGCCCACGACAAAAACTTCTGCTCCCAGGTATTTAGCAATCTGGATGGCAGCGGTGTTGACCCCGCCAGAAGCGCCGATCACCAAAACCGATTCGCCGCTTTGCACCTTTCCACGCGTCACTAATGAATGCCAGGCTGTGAGGTACACGAGTGCGGCGGCAGCGGCTTTGTCATACGGAAATTCTGTGGGGATTTCGAGAAGGTTGGTCGCCGGCACCGCAACGTATTCGGCATAGGTTCCTGCCATAGTCTCGCCGAGCAGTTCCCATTTCTTGCATAGGTTGTCTTGCCCAGAGCGAGTAAATTCATCCTCCTCCAGGCAAATGCTGGCATCGATCACCACGCGTTGGCCGATCTTCCAATCGGTGACGCCATCACCTAGCGTGCTCACCTCTCCGGCGCCATCACAGCCGGGAACGTGGGGCATCTTCAAATTGAGTCCCGGCCACCCTCGGCGCACGAAAATGTCGACGTGATTGAGCGCTGCCGTGCGTAGGCCCACCAGCACCCAACCGGGCTGCGGTTGTGGCACGGGTAATTCGCCGTATTGCAAAACATCCAAATTGCCGTGTTTGTTGAAAAAGATGGTTTTCATCAGTGATGCGTGATTATACATGTGTGAAATTTCACCGTTATGGTCACCTCTGTTAGAATTCAACCGTTTTGTTTTTCCAATACACGTGTGAGGTGTTATGTCTGATTTTTTGAGCTTGATCCATGGACGTTTGGCAACCGCTGCGCTTTACTACTTTTTGATTGTGGCACTATGGGGCTATTTCCGTTTTTTCCGTAAGCAGGGGATCGATTCCAGCTACTGGGGAATGTTGGCTATCGGAGAAATCCTGGTCCTAGCCCAAGCATTGCTGGGGGTCTTCCTCTGGGTTTCGGGCCACCAACCTGCGCGCGGCTGGCTACATGTGTTATATGGCTCATTGATCCCTGCGATGATTCCGCTCGCTTACTTCTACACACGCGGTCGCACAGACCGCCGCGATATTCTAGTTTATGGGACAGTGACCCTTATCACCGCCGGACTTGTGCTTAGGGCCATCTATACGGCTCAAGTCGCCTTGTAAGCTTGCTACCATGATTTTTTCTTGAATATTAGAATCTGCTTGTAAGGCGTTTTCAGTAGTGATAAAATGCGCAAGGTAATTCCCGGACTATTTGGAGGAAGCGCCTCATGACCGAAGCTGCCGTACCCGCCGGCCAAGCTGAAACCAGCCGTGCCGTAGAGCAAGAACAACTCAAACTGAATCGCCGCGAGTTTCTTAATATTGCTTGGCTTGCCTCCCTGGGATTCCTGACCCTGAGCGTCAGTGGCATGACCATATTATTCGGCCTGCCCCGCTTTCGCGAAGGCGAGTTCGGAGGCGTGTTCACTACCGGAACGGTCGCGGATTTGCCCGCCGTAGACACAGCGCCCGCCAATTTCCCCAAAGTCAAATTGTGGTTATCCCATACTCCGGAAGGGCTGATGGCGCTCTACAAAGTTTGCCCGCATCTGGGTTGTTTGTATGGCTGGAACGATCAGGAATTTAAATTCATTTGCCCTTGCCACGGTTCGCAGTACGAACACAATGGCACGTGGATCTATGGTCCCGCGCCCCGAAGCCTAGACTATTTCTCAATCCGTTTCGAAGATGAGAATGGGAATGTGCTAGCTGAAACGCCCGCGCAAGGCGGCCCGACGCCCGTTCCGGCAGACGAAGGCGCCATAGTTCGCATCGACACCGGCGATAAATTCATTGGAGAGGCTCACGATTGATATGGTTGGAAGCAACCATACGGAGAGCCTGACCGAAACCAAGACCTCACCTTTGCGGAGTAACTGATGCTCAACGCTCTGAGACGACGCTTGAATATCCCGCCGCGCGATCAGTGGCGCGCCGCGATCGCTAAGATCATCGATGACCGGGTGCGCATCATCACGGCCGGTCTCAGCATTCGCGAGCTGCGCGCCGTGATGCGCGGCGATCCGCCGACCGAAAAACCGAATCCACGATACAAGGTTATCACCACCAGCTTTGTGGCCCATCTGCGCCCGCGCTATTACCCGCAGGCTTCCACCTGGTTTACGCATACCTACCGCCTGGGATTCTTTACCACCTTCTTCTTCATTGTCGAAGTAATCACCGGCGTGATCTTGATGGTGTACTACATCCCCTTCCCGGATCAAGCCTACGAATCCATCCTCGTAATCGAAAGTAACGTCTTCTTTGGCGACCTGCTGCGCGACCTGCACCGCCTGGGTGCAGAGGCTATGGTGATCTTCAGCTGGCTGCACCTGCTGCGCACGTATTTCACCGGCTCGTACAAGGGACCGCGTACCTTCACATGGCTTACTGGCGTTATCTTGTTGCTAATTACCGCGTGGCTTAGCTTCACTGGCTATCTGCTGCCTTGGGACCAGTTAGCTTACTGGGCGGTTACGGTGGGCACGAGCATCACCGAATCTGGTCCGGTGGTTGGACCGGCACTCAACCTGCTGATGCGCGGTGCGCCCGACATTGGCACGGGTGGGTTACTCCGTTTCTACCTGCAGCACGTAATCCTTTTCCCTCTGTTGGCGATCGCCTTAATCAGTATTCACTATTACAAGGTATCGCGCGAGCACAGCATCTCGCTTCCCGCGGTGGTTGAAGAGACTGAACGCACACCGGACCAGAAAAAGGAAGACAACCGCCGCATCGACTTGATCCCAGACCTGCTCTCCCATGAAGTCTTCTTGGTTAGCCTGGGCATCTTCATAATGCTGGTCATCCTTTATTTCCGCTGGTTTGCATCTCCGCTGGAGACCCACGCCAACCCGCAGCAAACACCACTGGATACAAAAGCGCCCTGGTATTTCTGGTGGCTTCAGGGGTTGCTGAAGATCGACCCGGCTGCCATTATCGAGGGCATGGTAAATCCGATCTTTGAGACTTTTAGGCTAGGATTCCGCCTCGAATTGAGCAAGCTGCTCAACAGTAAGTTCATCATGGGTCTGATCGTTCCGCCAACATTGATCATTATCCTACTGGCTATCCCTTACATCGATCGCAACCCCTCGCGCCTGGCGCGGAAGCGACCCTTTGCCATCATGTGGGGCATCGCCTGGGTATTCATTGTTATCGCATTAAGCTTCATGGGCACTCCCCAATTTGGTATTGAAACTCCGCCGGCCACCCGTATCATCCAGGATTTGGCGCCGGAAGAAGGGGAGGGCGCTTTGCGCTTGATCCCTTATCAAGAATTGCAGCAAGGAATCTACGTGGTAGGGGAAGAGTATGGCCCTGACCTTTGCCCAACGCTCTCTTATCAACCTGATCCTGAAGGCGACGTGAACAATGTCGTCGTTGGCTGCCCTAATCTAACCGCTGTCTTCCGCGAATTTAGTGAAAAATTGCTTGCCGCGGAAGCCGAAGGCGAGCTACCCGACCTGAATGCCAACATCACTGTTGAACAGGTGCAATATAACTTGAAACGTGTTACCCCACAGGTGGAATGGACGGACCCGGAATCTGGGGAAACTAAGACATATGAGCATACCTACTACTTGCATCAAGATCGCCCTCATGAAGAGTAGGCAAGGCTACCAGGAGACCCCCAGCGCATGAAACGCGTTCAACTAGAAATCGTCTTCGGCACCATCCTGGTGCTGCTCAGCACCGCCATTGTGGTTATCCTTGGCATCCAAGAGCCGCAGCGCATGGCTGATTTCGAAGTGCAGCAGCGCGCCGAACTTATCGAGTTCGGGGCCTCCGTTTTCACCATCAATTGCACACGGTGTCACGGATCCCAGGCGCAGGGCATTACAGGTATAGCCCCAAGCTTGCGCGACGAATATTTCTTCACTCAGCGGTTGGAAGAGGTGGGTTGGCAGGGTGGCTTGGAGAATTACATCGTTTCGGTGGTGACCACCGGTCGCCAGGTTTCCACGCGCCCCGATCAGTATGCTGGCGCTACTGGGACAAGTCCGGTCATGCCTACTTGGTCGGAGCGATTCGGCGGACCGCTCAGGGATGATCAAATCCGCGCTGTGGCTGCCTTCATCATGAACTTTGAGCCGTATGCCTTAGGACAGATCCCAACCGTGGAACCACTCGTTCCACTTGCGGACGAATCCACGCCAGAGGGTCGCGGCCAGGCGGTGTTCGTTCAGGCCGGTTGTAACGCCTGCCATACCATCAGCGGGCTCAGTACCGGCAACATCGGCCCTGTATTAGATGGTTTGGCGAGCCGGGCTGGCGACACGGTAAGCGGTTTGACGGCTGAAGAGTATATTCGACAGTCGATCGTAGAACCGAGCGCCTACGTGGTTGAAGGCTTTGCCGACGGCCTCATGCCGCAGACATTCGGCACAACGCTGACTGAAGAGCAGATCAACGATTTGGTGGCTTTCTTTGCTCACCTTGCAATAGAGACGCAACGAGACACGAACGCCCCTCTTGAAGGGGGCGTTTTTTTTGTTCCTTTATTGCCGATGTTATACTTTTCTGGTATTTCATCCCAATTTGATCCCCCAAATGATGCAACGCACAGTAGGAACCATCTTTTTTGCTTTGGTGGTGTCTACTTTGTTGCTGGCGGCATCCCGAGGCTTGTCGTCTGCGCAAGGTGGCTTACCTGGGGATCCCATTGCTGGCGCGCGCATTTATGACAATTGGGTCCTGGCACTCGACCTGTTGCCGCCGCAAGGCAACCATCCACTTTGGGACAATCAGGACACAAACGCGCGCAGCGGTGAAATAACATGGCGCTGCACTGAATGTCACGGCTGGGATTACAAGGGCGTGGATGGCGCGTACGGCCCCTATTCCA
>Ga0209341_10002395_pt1 | contig 17844 bp, 11 predicted proteins | sample RifCSP13_2_FD_184020 | JGI IMG/M metagenome (GOLD analysis project Ga0209341, IMG submission 184020) | Soil microbial communities from Rifle, Colorado - Rifle CSP2_sed 13_2 (SPAdes) (version 2) | ecosystem: Environmental > Terrestrial > Deep subsurface > Rock core/Sediment | place: Rifle... | reverse complement strand
GCGGCAGAGGGGAGCGAGGTACTTGCGGCGGGTAGGCCCACCGTGGGACCAGGGGATGCGGTGGTCGAGGTCGCAGTTGGTGGCGGGCATGCGGCAACCCGGGAACACGCAGGTCCGGTCGCGTGATTCGACGGCCCGACGTTGCCGGCCGGTCGGGCGCCGGCGGGTGGTGCCCTGGTGGAGCGGTTGTCCGGTGTCGGGGTCGGTGACCGTCCATCGCCATTGGGATGCGTGTTGTTGTTCGGTGACCTGGCGGGCGATGTCGGCCACGATCGGGCCGTATCCGGCCAGCTCTCCGGCCGCCTCGGTGAGTCCGATGAGGGTGGTGAGGTCGACCTGAACGTCGACGACCCCGCGGTCGTGGACCCGACCGCCGGTGTGGTGGCCTTCGAGGAGGTCGAGGAAGACGTCGGCGCGCAACTGGTCGATGGTGCGCTGCTCGTGGCGCGTCTTGAGTCTCTGGGCAAGCCGGTTGATCTTGCGGCCGACGGCCATAGCCCGATCGGCCGGCAGATCGTATCCGGTGAGGTGGGCCGTTCCGTCGGGGTTGGATTCGAGGATCACCCGGCGTTCCTCGACCGCAGTCTCGTAGCGCTGTTGGGCGTCGTCGGGATCGGCGGAGATGCACAGTTTGGCGATCTGTATCCGGAGTTGACCGGTGGTCAACCGGGGAGCGTCATTGATGATCTGATCGGCCACTTCTCGAGCGGTGGCGATCGAAAGGTGGCCGGTCCCCGTCACGATCACTCTGGCTTTGGGAACATCGATGTCGCCTGCGGCGAGAGCCTGCCAGACCCGCGGGAGACGCCGGGCCAGATCGAGGGCGAGGTCCAGTTCGGTGTCGGCCGCCCTTCGGGTCAACGACAGACCGGCCCGGATCTCGGTGGCGGCCGCCCGGTGGGCGAGCTCGTAGTCGTCGTCCAGCTCATGCATGACATCGGAGATCGAGGCCATCGCCTGATAGGCGTAGGCGGCGTAGTGCGACGCCATCTTCCGGTGAGCCTGCAACACCACCACCCGGTCGTATCCCGACAGCTTCGAAACGTCGATCCGGGACAGGATCGTCGCCAGCCGCGGGCCCGGCGGAGTTGTCTTTAGTGCTTCTTCTAGCGTGTCGAACATATGTTCGCAGTTTAACGTAGAGCAACGACAAAAAATAGTGTGCACTGTCAGATAATGAGAAACAGGCAGGCTTTCCGGGACAAGGGCACCCGCATCTACGCCCGGAAGGTCCCCGGTCTCTGGGGTGTGACGGAAACTGCAATCTGTCTCTGGAGGACTCTTCGTGACCGACTACCAAGTTGGATGCCTTCGTGGGAGCCCTTCGTTTTCGCGGTCAGCGTCCCGGCGGGTGGAGCACTCGACCTCCCTCAGCCGGTGAGCTGTTGCGCGCCGCCAGGTGGTCGGCGATGTACCTGGCATCGATCGGCATGCCCGACAACGTCTCGGACCAAAGGGCATGAAGGAAGAACAGCCCGCAGAAGTAGAGGCCGGGTTGGGAGGCGACCACGCCACGCTCATGGATCGGCCGGCCTTGGTCGTCGAACACCGGGAGGTCGATCCAGTCGAACCCGGGTCGGAAACCGGTGCACCACACGACGTTGGCGACGTCGAGCACGGTGCCGTCGGCGAGCACAGGGCGTCCATCCTCAACGCCGGTGACCCGTGGGACACGATGCGCCCCTGCGGCGACGAGGTCGCCCGGCTTGACCCGCACGATCGGGCTGCCGGTGTGCCGCATGATCTTGGGCCGAGCCTTGCGCCCGATGAAGGTGGCGGTGTTCAGCACCTTCACGGCACCGAAGCGTACGAGCCTCACGCCCACGTTGCGCCCGAGCCACGGCTCGATCCGGAACGGGATGACCGCTCCGGGCGTCCCCGAGATGTACGTCTCGCGGGTGCGGGTCAGCTCGAGGCCGATGTCGGCGCCCGAGTTGCCGAGCCCCACCACCAGGACCGGCCCCTCGGCGAGCTGGGAGGGCCGAAGGTACCGGCTCGAGTGCATCTGCACGATGCCGGGGTCGAGGTCGGGGGCGAAGTCGGGGACGTGGGGGACCTGGTAGTCGGCCATCGCGACGACGACGCTACGTGAGCGCAGCTCACGCCCGCCGGCCTCGACGACATAGGCATCACCGTCGTGGTCGACCCTCGTCACCTTCGTATGGGAACGCACGGGGAGGTCATTCGCCTCGGCGTACGTCTCGAGGTAGTCGGCGACCTCGTCCTTGGTGACGAATGCGTCGCTTTTCGCAGGGAACGGCATGCCGGGCAGCCCGTTGTAGCGCGCCGGGGTGAACAGCAGCAACGAGTCCCACCGCTTGCGCCATGCGTCGCCGACGCGTTCGTTGGCGTCGAGGATCACGAAGTCGACGCCGCGTTGGGCGAGCTCGTACCCGACCGTCAATCCCGTCTGGCCGCCTCCGATGACGATGGTGTCGAAGTACTCGTTGCCGGGCTCGTGCAGAGTGTCGGCCATGGTCGGTTCCTTTCGTGTCGGCTGGTGCCAACGTATCGGGAACCGGGGGGTCTCCGCATCGCCAGAACCACCCATTTTCGAGCGATGATGGGTGTGGGTAGGAGTACCCACGAGGCTTCGTCTCAGGCCAGGCCGTTCCTGATCGCCCATGCGGTCGCAGCCGATCGCGATGACACGCCGATCTTGGTGAAGATGTTCGAAACGTGCCGGTCGACGGTGCGTTCACTCACGACGAGGTCGGCGGCGATCGACCGGTTGGTGGCGCCCGAGCTCAGGAGGCGGATCACCTCGACCTCCCTATCGGTGAGCCCCGCCGGCCACTCGGACCGGGACCGGTGCACCAGTCCGTCGACGATCCGCACGTCGGGTGCGGCCCCGAGCTCGACGAACACCGCTCGGGCCGCCTCGTATTCGAGGTCTGCAGCCCCGGCATCCCCCCGGGCCAGAAGGGCCCGGCCGAGGTCGACCCTCGTGCGGGCGAGCTCGTAGAGCATCGACAGGTCCTGCCAGATCGCCTTGGCCCGTCTCAGGTGGACGATGGCCTGGGTGATCCGATTCTCGGCGAGCGCCACCCGACCCGCGGCGTGCTCGGCCCAGGCGAGGTGGGCCTCGGTCCCGGTGGCGTCTGCCGTCCCGGACATCTCCTCGGCGGCCCGGGTGGCCTCGGGGAGCGCGTTGGCGGCGATTGCGACTTCGACGAGGGCAGGCAGGAGCTGGATTCTGACGAAGGGGTCGGTGGCCTCGGCGAGCGAATCGGCGAGGGAGATGAGCGCTGCGTCGGCGTTTCCCTGGGCGAGTATGAGCAGTGCCGCGCCCGGCATGGGGTCGCCGCCGTCGAGGCTCATCTGGCGGTAGGTCTGCTCTGCGGCGGCGAGGTCGCCCCGCATGCGCTGGATCTCACCGAGCTGGTAGTGGGCTTGGGCTGCGATCTGGAATCGTGCCCCGGCCTCATCCGCTCGCCGGGCCTCTTCCTCGGCCTCGGTCCACGATCCCTGCAACCTGAGGATCTCGGAGCGGTGGGCCAGGCACTGGTCGTTGAAGGCGACGAGGTCGGGTTGCTCGCCGCACCAGTCGGTGAGCGATTGTGTCCATGCGGCGGCTCGCTTGATCGCATGGGTCTCGTAGCAGCCCTCGAGGACGCTGCAGTACACGAGGCCGGTGACCATCGGTGACAGGCGGGATCCCGTCACCGCGATCATCACCTCGTCGAGGAGGCGGAGGCCCTCGTCGGTGCGTGACAGCCTGAGGAGGGCCCGGGCCTGGGTCTGGGCGGCGAGGGCGGAGAGGTCGGGATCGCCGAAGCGCCGCCCGATGTCGGCGGCCCGGCCGCCCACCTCGACCACGTCCTCGAACTCGTGGGCCATCACATGGCGGAGCATCTGTGGCATGAGGAGATATCCGCGCTCGACACAGTCTTCGGGTGCTGCCTGCAGGAGCCGTTCGGAGACCTCCACCCACCCGCTGGCCTGGGGGAACTTTCCCCGGCTCGAAAGGTTGGTCGCCAGCCACAACGCCGTGCGGGCGGCCAACAGAGGCTCGCCGACCTCGATGTAGGCGTGGTACGCCCGCTCCAGAGTGGCGAGCATCTCGGTGACCTTCCCCAGCATGAACGCCGTGGCCGCGAACAGTGCGAGATCGGAGGGTCTGAGGGGCTCGGCCCCGTCCAGTGCAGCAAAACCGTCAAACGCCTCCGTCCACGACCTGGCGGTATACGCCAACCTGGCATGCTCCAGGAGATTCGCTCGCTCGGAATCATCGGCAGATGACACGGAGTCAACCTACTCGGGCCGCCGCTACGAGGGCGGCCAAGGCTTGGATCAGGACCTCTCTCGTTCCCATGCAGTCATACCGATTGTGCTCTAACACTTTCGTCCACTTGCCTTGGGCGGTCGGAGTCAGTCACTCGAGCCTCCATTGAATGACCAGTCAGTCATCCTGGCTGCCGTATCGTGACACCGTGACGTTATCCATCCACGTAGCTCCCCACCCGGACTCATTGATTGCGCTGGTGTGCGATCAGCTGGCCGATCCTCCGGAAGACCCCTTCACACCGGAACTGATCGCGGTGCCTACCCGGGGGATCGAGCGGTGGATCACCCAGCGCACCGCCACCGAGCTCGCCGCGCGTGGTGTCGGGGATGGGATCTGCGCCAATATCGGGTTCCCGTCCCCGTCCCGGTTGGTGCGGGACACCTTGCTGGCCGTCCCCGCACTGGCCGCCTCGGTGGTCGCCTGGGACGGACCTGCGCTCACCGGTCACGTCCTCGCCGCCATCGACTCGCACATCGCCGAGCCGTGGATGCGGTTGATCCAGCGCTACATCGAGGCCGACCACACCTCGAATCGATTGACTGCGGCCACCAAGATCGCCCATCTGTTCTCCACCTACGCCCGCCGGCGACCCCACATGATCCGGGCCTGGAGTACCGGCGAGAACACCGGTCCGGGTGGTGAAGAAATCCCCGAAGGCGACCGGTGGCAGCCGCTCCTGTGGCGGGTCGTCCGGGAGACCATCGGGGTTCCGGCCCTGGCCGAGCTGCTTCCCGAAGGTCTCGACCCCATCCGCATCGGCGAGATCATCCTCGACCTGCCCGGACGGATCATGGTCTACGGGCTGACCGCCACCGACCCGTTCGACCTCGACGTCCTGGCCGCCCTCGGCGAGCAGCGCGACGTCCGCCTCTACGTCCTCCACCCGTCGCCGGCGTTGTGGGAACAGACCGCCGCACAGCTCGAAACCGGCACCGCAGCCCGGGTCGCTCGCGACCAGGACCCAACCGCCGCCCTCGCCCGCCACCCGATGCTGACCTCGTGGGCCCGGGAGAGCCGCGAGCTGCAACAGGTCTTCGCCGCGCACGGTTTCGTGGCCACCCCGATCGAGCCAAAGACACGCCCCGCCGCCACCGTGCTGGCTCGACTGCAATACGACATCCGGCAGAACCAACCGGTGACCTTCGACGAGAACCTCGCCGATGGTGTCACCGCCGGGCAGGACCGGTCCCTGCAGATCCACATCGGTCACGGCGCCCGGCGCCAGGCCGAAATCGTCCGCGACGCCGTTCTCCACGTTCTGGCCGACGATCCGACCCTCGAGCCCCGCGACGTGGTCATCATGACGCCCGATCTGGCCACCTTCGCCCCACTCCTCGAAGCGGCCTTCCCCGGGGCGGAAGCCCGTTCGAACGAGGGTCTCCCGGACCTGCGGCTGCGAATCGCCGACCGCTCGCCGGCGGCCATCAACCCGCTGGTCCGTTTCGCCGCCGCCGTGCTCGGCCTGGCCGACGGGCGGCTCGCAGCGAGCGTGGTGCGGGAGCTGGTCACCCGCCCCGTTGTGCAGCAGCGGTTCGGGTTCGATGCCGACACCGCCGGCGCCATCGTCGATCTGATCAACGACGCCAACATCAGCTGGGGTATCGACGCCGACGATCGGGAGGCGTGGGGGGCGGGCCGCAATGAACAACGCACCTGGCACCGGGGCCTCGACCGAGCCCTGGCCGGGGTCTTCTTCAGCGACAGCCCGGTCCGGGTGGTGGCCGGCACCGCCCCGCTCGACGGGATCGAAGGCCAGGAAGCCATCCCGGCCGGCCTCCTGGCCGCCCTCCTCGACCGTCTGACCGCCCTCCGCACGATGGTGGCCACACCGATGCCCATGTCGGCGTGGGGCCCGGCCATCGCCACGAGCGTCCGGATGCTGGCCGCCCCGGCCTGGGGCGATGAATGGCAACTCGGCCAGCTGGAACGGCTCCTGACCGAGACATTCCCCGAAGCGACCCCCGACGCCCCCGATCCGCTCATCTCCCTGCCGGAGGCCCGCCGGGCCATCGCCGCCTGGGCAGACACCCGTCCCAGCCCGCTCCATTTCCGCACCGGCGACGTCACCGTCTGCACCCTGGTCCCCATGCGGTCGGTCCCCTATCGGGTGGTGTGCCTGTTGGGCATGGACGACGACCGTTTCCCGCGCAGCAGCCGCACCGACGGTGACGACCTGCTGCTCGGTGATGAGATCGTCGGCGACTTCGATCGCAGCGCCCAGGACCGCCAGCTCCTGCTCGATGCGGTGATGGCCGCAGGCGACCACCTGATCATCACTTTCTCGGGGCGGGATGAGCTGACCAACGCCGGGCTCCCCCCGGCGGTCCCGATCGCCGAGCTGCGGGACACTCTCGAGGAGTTGGTCGGGCCGGAGGCGATCACCCGGCTGGTCACCATCCACCCGCTCCAATCGTTCAGTGAGGCCAACTTCCGGCCCGGCGCTCTGTTCCCGGCCGGACCTTTCGGGTTCGATCCGATCCAGCTGGCCGGGGCCCGCGCCGTCCAGACCCGAATTCCCACGCCCGAACCGCCCGTCCCCGCCTGGCCCGAGATCGAGGCCCCGGTCACCGTCAAGCTGACCGACCTGATCGCCTTCCTCCAGCATCCCGCCGGCTACTTCCTCCGGACCCGGGCCGGGTTCTCGGTGCCGAAGCCCGGTGAGGTACCCGACGACACCCTTGCCGCCGACCTCGACCCGCTCAGCAAGTGGGCAGTCAAGAACCGGCTGGTCGAAGGTTTCGCCGCCGGTTACGACCTGGCCGGGCTGGCCGCCCGGGAAAGCGCCACCGACGGGCTGCCCCCCGGCGCGCTCGGCACCGACGATCTCGCCGCGGCCGGAGCCGACGCTTCCTTGCTGTGGGGGGCCGCCCTCGAGCTTGGCTACGACCGGTCGAAGATGCTGCCGTGGAGCGGGGTGGTCAAGTCTGGGGACTACGCCGTCGAAGGGGCGGTGCTGGCCGATCCCGACCACGCTCACCTGCTCGCCGTCACCCCCACCGTCCTCAAAGGCAAGCAGCGGTTGAAAGCCTTTGTCGAGCTGGTGTTTCTCAACCTCCTCGAACCGGACACCGTGTGGAAGGCGATCCTCCTGGGACGCGGGTCGCAGGACAAGCACCTGGCGATCACGCTCGGCCCGCTCGGCCGCACCCCTGCGGAACGGCACCAGCAGGCGGAGATGATCCTCACCGACCTGGTCGATCTCTTTCGAGAGGGACATCGCGTCCCGCTCCCGCTCCCGTGCGAATCGGGCTACCGGTGGCAGCGGGAACTGGGCAACGGCCGGAACAAGGCCTGGGGAGCGCTGCGCGATGCATGGGAGACCGGCCGGAACAGCCCCGAGTCTCTCGACGCTGCCCACCTCCTGCTGTTTGCCGACCTTAGGGACACTGCCTCACTGCTCGAGTCCGGGTTCGAGGAGTACTGCGAGCGATTGTGGCTGCCGATCCTGTCCCGCTGCCGGGAGAAGCTGCTGTGACCGCCTTCACCGAGTTCGACCCGGCCGAACCGGTCGGTCCCGGGCGTACCGTTATCGAGGCGAGCGCCGGCACCGGCAAGACGTTCACCATTGCCGCTCTGGTCGCCCGCCTCATTGCCGACGAGGGGATTCCCCTCGACGAGATCCTGGTGGTCACCTTCACCCGGGCCGCCACCGCCGAGCTGCGGGCCCGGGTCAGGGACCGTCTCGTCGAGACCCGCCGGGCTCTCCTCGACCCCTCTCAGCCCGAGTTCGGCGGAGCCGAACTCGAACCTCGCCGCAGGCGAGGCGACGACGCGCACCTCGCCGCGCTGCTGACCGGCGATCGGACCGCACAACAGGCCGCGATTGACCGGCTCGATGAGGCGCTCACCCACTTCGACCGGGCCCAGATCTTCACGATCCACGGTTTCGCCCAGAGGCTGCTCGGTCAGCTCGGGTTGCGGGCTCGTCTCTCCCCGGACATGGAGCCGGACACCGTCGACGATCTCCTCCTCGCCGAAGCCGCCGGTGATCTGATCGTCGGCCGTTACGCCGACCACCCGGACTCCGAACCGATCGGACGCCATGAACTGGTCGACATCGGCAAGGTGGTGGTGGAGAAACCCGACGCCCGGATCGTGCCCGACGCCGCCGTCCTCAACGGTCCGGCCCGGGACCGGGTCGAGCTGGGCCACCGGATGCGAGCCGAGTTGCAGCGCCGCATGCGACGGGAGGGCACCGCCACCTTCGACGACGGCCTGGCCGAGGTGCGGGACACGCTCACCGACCTGGAGGTGGGGGCGGCGGCCCGGGCACTGCTGCAGCGTCGCTACTCGGTGGCCCTGGTCGATGAGTCCCAGGACACCGACCCGATCCAGTGGCAGGTGATCCGATCCGTGTTCGACGAGTCCCGGCTGGTCGTCATCGGAGACCCGAAACAGTCGATCTACAGCTTCCGGGGCGCCGACGTGGAGTCATACCTCTCGGCGCTCGGAGGGGCCGACGCCCTCCGCACCCTGACCACCAACTGGCGCAGCGACGGGCCGCTCATCGACGGCCTCGATGTTCTGTTCGGCGGGGCGGAGTTCGGTGATCCTCGTATCGCCTACCACCCGATCCGCCCGGCTCCCGGCCATGAACCGGCCCGCATCGACGGGATCGGCGCCCCGCTGTCGATCCGCCGCTTCGGCGACCTGGACCTGCCTCGTTACCGAAACAAGCCCTACTTCCTGGTCGATCCCATCCGGGAGGCGGTCGCCGCCGATGCGGCTGCGGAGATGGTCCGGCTGCTCACCTCCGGGGTGACCGTCGATGAGAACGGGGTGCGGGTGCCGTTGCGACCGGACCACATCGCCGTGTTGTGCCGCACCAACAAACAGGTGGAGATGATTCGCCACCAGCTCACCCTCCGTTCGGTCCCGTCGGTGGCGGCTCGCGGCGGGGGAGTGTTCACTTCCCCGGCCGCCGAGGAGTGGCGCCGCTTCTTGCTGGGGGTGGAGCAGCCCGATCGGTTACCGCTGGTGCGGATGGCCTCCACCAGCCTGCTGGTCGGTATGTCGCTGGTTGAGCTGGTCGACGTGTCGGAGGAGGAAGTCCTCGAGCTGCAGCAGCGATTTCGGGGTTGGCAGGAGCTGCTCGAGCGCGACGGGGTCCCGGCTTTGCTGGGGGAGATCCATTGTCGGACCGGCGTGGCCGAGCGGGTGCTGGCCCGCCCGGACGGGGAGCGGCTGATGACCGATCTCGGACACATCGCCGAGGAGATGCACGCGATGTGGCGTCGCCGCCGGATCGGGTCGCTGGCCGGGTGGCTGGAAGCGACCATGGCCGAGGAGGCCCGCCGAGCCCAGAAGAGCATCGAGGAGCCCGAGTCTCGCCAGCGCCGCCTGGAGACCGACGCGGCGGCGGTGCAGGTGCAGACCGTCCACGTCGCCAAGGGCCTGCAGTGGCCGGTGGTGCTCGTTCCGTATGCGTGGGATGTTCCGGCGATCAAGCCGACCTTCCCGGTCTTCCACGATCCCGACGCTCCGGGCGGTGCAACGGCCCGTCCCCGCCTGGTCAATGTCGCCGGCCAAGGCTCTGCCGGATTCGACGAGCACTGTGCCCTGGCCTCAGCGGAGGAGGCGGCTGAGGAGGGCCGTCTGCTGTATGTGGCGCTCACCCGCGCCCAGCACCACCTGGTGGTGTGGTGGATCGAGAACTCGGCCAAGATCGCCGACTCGAAACTGCACGAGCTGATCACCCGCAACGGCCGCACCTCGGAGCTGCTGGTCGCCGAATCGAAAGGGACGATCGCCATGCCGGTCCTCACCAACCTGCCTCCGGTGGAGCAGTACCGGCCGACCGCTCCGGCCCCGACCACCCTGGAGCGGGCCAGGTTCGAGCGGGGCCTCGACTACGACTGGCGCAGAGCTTCGTTCACCTCCCTGTCGCCCGAGCATCCCCTGAGCGGGGCGACCGAAACCACCGACCGTCCGTTGCGGACCGACGAGATCGGCGTCGATGAGTCCGAAGCGGTCCAGCCCGTGTCCGCCGCGACGTTGCCGATGGCCGACCTGCCGCGCGGGGCCCAGTTCGGGACCCTGGTCCACCATGTCTTCGAGACGGTTCCCTTCGATGCCCCCGATCTCGAGGGGTCCATCCGGGAGGCTCTCACCCCCGAGTTGCGCTACTCGGCCTGGGACTTCGACCCGGAGGTGCTGGTGGAAGGCTTGGTGGCGGCCATGTCCACGCCGCTCGGTCCCGAATCCGACGCGCCCCGGTTGCGTGACCTCGATCCGGGTCGCCTGCTCGACGAGTTGACCTTCGAGTTGCCGGTCCGCACCCAGGTAGGGACGGTGTCGCTGGCCGAGATTGGATCGGTGATGGTGGACCACCTGCCCGACACCGACCCCTACCGTCCCTACGCCGCCACCCTGCGGGACGGTTCCGGCCAGAGTTTCCGGGGTTTCCTGACCGGAGCCATCGACCTGACCGCCGCCCTGCCGCTACCCGACGGTGACCGCTACGTCGTGATCGACTACAAGTCCAACGCCATGCCGGCCCGCGACGAGGTGGCCGGCCCGCACGATTATGGGCCCGGCCCGCTGGCCGCCGCCATGATCGACGGCAACTATGTGCTACAAGCCACGCTGTATCAGGTGGCCCTGCACCGGTACCTCCAGTGGCGGCTGCGCGACTACGACCCGGCCCGTCATCTGGGGGGCGCCATGTACCTGTTCGTGCGGGGGATGGCGGGAGCCGACGCGCCGGTGATCGACGGGGAGCGCTGCGGGGTGGCCCGCTGGCGCCCACCCGCCGCCATGGTCGTTGCGTTGAGCGAGCTGTTCTCGGGGAGAGCGCCATGACCGGCCCCGCCCGTCTGGTCGCCGCCGCCCAGCGCCCCTGGGTGGTGGTCGGCGTCGACGGTCTTCTGGCCGCCTTCAACGATGTCGGGGTGCTCGACCCGCTCGACGTCGAGGCGGCCGCGGCGATCGGGAGGCTGCTGGGCGAACCCGACCAGCGGGTGCTGCTGGCGGCGGCCCTCACCGTGCGCGGCACCAGGTTCGGTCATGTTTGTATCCGCCTCGACACCGCCCGCCAGGCGGTGGTGGTCGACGGGCAGGACCCCGAAGAGATCGAAGCCTTGCCCTGGCCCGACCCCGACGAATGGGCGGCGGCGGTGGCGGCCAGCCCGCTGGTCGGCGACGGTACCGGCGAAACGCCCCTCGTGTCGTCGGGAGGCCGGTTGTATCTGGAGCGGTACTTCCGCTGCGAGGAGCTGGTCGCCCGGCTGATCGCCCGCCGGTGCGCCATCTCGCGCCGGGCCCTGTCTCCTGTGACCGAGGCGATGCTGGCGGAGATGCTCGATCAGGACGGCGATGGTCCGACCCGTCAGCACGCCGCCGCCGTGTTGGCGCTGACCGCAGATATCTCGGTGATCGCCGGCGGGCCGGGCACCGGCAAGACCCACACCATCGCCGCCCTGCTGGCCGCTTTGGCCGCCGGCGCAGGTGACTTCCCAAAGGTGGCGCTGTGTGCTCCGACCGGCAAAGCCGCCGCCCGCCTCGGTGAAGCGGTGGCCGACCGGGCCGCCGGGATCGGCGACGACCGTATCGCCGCCGCGCTGGGGACGGTCGAGCCGAGCACCATGCACCGGCTGCTGGGATGGACCTGGGGGCGGGGCCGGTTCGCCTACGACGCCGCCAACCGCCTGCCCCACGACCTGGTCATCGTCGACGAGATGTCGATGGTGTCGTTGCCGATGGCGGCCAAGCTGCTGGCGGCGGTGCGGGATGATGCAGCGGTGGTGCTGGTGGGCGACCCGTACCAGCTGGAGTCGATCGAGGCCGGGACGGTGCTGGCCGACATCGTCGGTCCGAGCGACATCGGCCAAGAAGCCCTGGATGTGGCTGCGCCGATCGGGTCACACGTGGTGGTGCTGGACCGGGTGCACCGCTTCGACGAGGACAGTGCCATCGCCGATTTCGCCGAGGCGGTCCGCCGCGGCGACGCCGACAATGCCATCGCGCTCCTCCGGGCGGGCGGGGATCGGTTGCGGTGGGCCGAGGATCGTTCCGGTGCCGAGTTCCACGACCTGTGGGATACCGTCGTCGAGCAACGCACCCGCATGGTCACCCTCGCCCAGGACCGCACCCGGGGGAGCCAGGCCCTCGACGCCCTGGCGGAGCTGGCCGTCCTCTGTGCCCGGCGCGAAGGACGGGAAGGCGTGTCCGGCTGGGGCCGTGCCATCGAGACGGCCCTCGACGAGCGGTTCACCGGGTTGCGGTGGGGCCGCCAGTGGTACCCGGGCCGGCCGGTGATGATCACCCGCAACGACTACAACCTCGACCTGTACAACGGCGACATCGGCATCTGCGTCGCCACCGACGAGGGCCCGAGAGTCCTCTTCGATCGCAACGAGCTTCGTGCCATCCCACCCAGCCACCTCGGTGAGCACACCACGGTCCACGCCATGACCATCCACAAAAGCCAGGGATCCCAGTTCAAAGAGGTCGTGGTGGTACTCCCCGGAGAGTCGTCCCGGCTCCTCACCCGGGAGCTCCTCTACACCGCCGTGACCAGAGCCCAACTACGAGTCCGCATCGTCGGCAGCGAGGACGTGGTCCGCCAGGCTATTGCCCGCTCAGTCCAGCGTGCCTCGGGGCTGGGTGTGCGATTGTGGGGCGAGTGAGGCCGCGAGCCACTGAAGCAGCTGTCTCTCAACGTGGATGATCCGAAGCAGCTGGATCTGGATGCCTGAGCGGCAGATCGCCGTGCTGCGCTGGAGCCAGCTCACGCCGGTCGCCTGCCTCGATGCTCCGTCGTCATATCCATCATCGCCTTGGCAACGTACAGCCGTTCAAAGCGGGGAATCGCCATGTAACCGGGGACGAGGAACGGGCCGGCGGCTGTGTTCGGGGCACCTTCAGCGCGACCACTGCCCAGAACGGAAATGAACCGATCGAGATCGGCCGCGTTGTCTGCAATCCGCCCGTCGTTTGTGAGGGGTGTACGGAAGACGTGTACCAACAGCACGCAGCTGTCGGCCTGGCGGTATTGCGCCTCGATGAGGCTTCCGGCGCAGGCTTGGAGCAGCTGGTAGCGGAGGTAGGCGATCTCCTTGATTGTTTCGTTGCCGAACAACGCCCGGGAGATGCGGCGGATGCGCTCGGGAAGGTTACTCGTGGGTCGCGCTTGATCGAGCTTCGTGCCGACGGCATCGTCGAACGGCTCGTCCGCCTTCGCTTCGACACACAGCAGCACCTTCCTCCGATTGCAGGTGCCTTCAACGATGAGGTCGTGGTTGCGGTTTCGGAAGAACTCGTCGAGTTGGGTTTCGACCTCGGGTTCGGCTGATTGCGCGGCGAAGCCGCGGAGATCAGGATGAGAGTCGAGTGCTTCGACGACTTCGGGTGGCAGCCCCGGCAGCCATCGTCTTGCCGCTTCCTTGGCGCTGCGGCCGTCCTTCCATTGTCGACGGCCACCTTCTGGAGGTGCGAGTTGAAACCAGTCCTCCAGTGACTCGATTGGTTGTCCGTTCTTGTGGACGTGGAAAGTCACCCTGTTCGCCGCCACCACTCGTACGTGCCGTTGTAGGCCCACGGTCCTTCGGCCGGTCCGGAACGATGTTCGAGGTGGCCTTCTTTGGCAAGCTCGGAGAGGCGAGCTCCTAGGTACACCGATGCCGAATAGCGCGTCCCGGGATGGGCCGGGTCTCGCCAGCGGTGACCGTATTCGTGGATGAGGCGAGCAAGATCCTCTGGATACCGTTCGCCAAGCCGGTCCTCGACGGTTCCGTAAGGAACAAAGGCCTCGCCGGGAATAACGCATTCCAGCAGTTTGTCCCAGATCAGTAGCTCGGCTCCGATTCCTTCGTGCGAACCTGATCGAAGCCGAGTGGTCGGTTCCCAGATTCTCGGCTCGTCTCCATGGAACGGGCTCGAACAGACTACGAAATGCCGCCCGTCCTCCGTTACTTGTGATTCCGTGTATTCCTCTGAGGCGCAGACTCCGCAGTACTCAACCACGATTCAGAGTCTGGCACTTTTGGACGGCCTGGTATGGGTATAGCAGAACTGCTATGCTGTTACTCATGGTTGGAAACGAGCTGATTCGCGAGGCACGTCTCCGGGCGAGGATGACTCAAGCCGAGCTGGCCGACCGTCTCGGCACCCACCAGTCGGTGGTGGCCCGATGGGAGTCGGGCCGGACCCACCCGGACTTCGACACCGTTGTCCGTGCGGTGCGGTCCGCCGGGTTTGACTTGGGGGTTGCGATCACTGAACACAACGATCACGACCTAGCCCTGGTGAGGCGCGAGCTTCGGCTTGCCCCCCACGAACGGTTGGCCGGGATGGTGGAAGCCGTGCGGAAGTTCGCTGAGATGACTGAGATCGCCGTTGGCTGAGTTCGACCCGGTCGCCATTCTGAGGTGCCTAGTCGATCGCGAGGTTGAGTTCGTGGTAGTCGGGGGAGTAGCCGCCCGACTGCGGGGTGCGCCGCTGCTCACCCAGGACGTTGATATCACACCGTCGCTCACCCGACCGAATCTCGAGAGGTTGGTTGCCGCGTTGGCCGATCTTCAGGCCCAACTCCGGACATCTGACGAACCCGCCGGCATACCTTTTCCGTTCGATCCGTTGCTCATCGAATCGGCCAACGTGTGGACTTTGACGACCAGGTCGGGCGACCTCGACCTGGCGATCTCCCCGCACGGCACCGGAGGGTTCAAGGATCTCATACGAGCGGCCGATCGGCTCGTGATTGCCCTCGACCCCGAACTGGTAGTGAATGTGGCGTCGCTGGCCGATGTGATCCGCAGCAAAGAGGCGGCCGGTCGGGACAAGGATCGGGCAGCCCTTCCGTTGCTACGCCGGACCTTGGAGGAGCTCGATCTCTGAGGCGTCCGGGCGGTGGGCGGCGCCCACCGCCCACTGTGCGACTGTCCCACCGAGGTGGTGACCGTCGACCAGGGCGAGTTCCTGCTGTACTGCCGGCTCCACGCGCTCGCCGCCGGCGACTACCCGATTCCCGCTCGGAAGCTCTTCGTGGAGCGGTGCGATTCGCTGGAGCGACAGGAGTATCGGAAGGTCCGCCGATCCGTTTGAGTCCAAACCGTCCGTCGAAATCAATCAATGAATCGTGCCTTCACACGGCAGAGGTCACTGGTTCGATCCCAGTAGCGCCCACCACACGAGACCCCTGGTAGACGGGGGTGTCTGCGCATTTGGGAAGAGTCGATCGGATGGGGCGTCGATCCGACCTGACACAAATCTGACACAGTCCGTGGCGGCGGTAAGGGCGCCGCAGAGTGGGTCGGTGAGGCTCCGGTCGGCGTGACTATGCGCAAGTTTTCGCGTTTTAGGCTGACAGTCACTCAATGACGCCGACTGAGAACTGCAGCCTGCACTCGATCAGCGGCGTTGATCGCGTCCTCGTGCTCCCAGAAGCGCAGCACCAACCAACCGGTGGCCTCAAGCTCTCGGTCGTGGCGGCGGTCTCGTTCGATGTTGGCGGCGAGTTTCTTCTCCCACCACTCTCTGTTCGCTGCCGGTCTTGTCGTATGCTCCGGGCATGAGTGCCAGAAGCAGCCGTCGATGAATATCGCGATTCTTTCGGTCGGAAAAGAGAGGTCGGGCCGCGCTCTCGTAGCGCTACTGGCGGAAGAGTCGACTCTGTAGCGGAGACCTCGTCGATGGAGCTCTCGGCGTAACGCCAGCTCAGCGGGAGTGTCTTTTTGTCTGGTGACGCGCATCCGAGCTGCGACTTCTTGTGATGATGGCGGTGGCGTGTCTCTGGCGGGCATCTAGTGCAGCGTAGCCACCGGTGCCAAGGTTCAGATTCTCGCTGCCTTGCGCGCAGCGACCCGGTGAAGTCCTCGACGTCGGGGTGGGCCAATAGCTCATCGGTGGCTATTACCCTGTATCCATTGACGTGTCTGACATAGGTCGCCGCGTCCTTGGCGACTTCAGTGGGGATCAGCGCCGCTTGGCGAACCGAGTAGTCATCATCGAAGAGTACAACGGCCAGAAGATCGAAGCCCCAGGAGCGGACCGTCGAGAGCTGGCGAGTACCTCTTCGGCCGGTCGCTGGAGCGAACCTTGCTTTGACTTGGAGCAACCGGTCATTCCTGGCTCGAACGTCCCAGGTCTTCTCCGAATTTGGGGCGAGCTCGCCCCCGACGTAGGCCGAGATGAGGTACTCAGCGTAATCGGCGGTTGGTGCGTTGTCCGTGCGCAGAACTCCGCGGCTCTGAAGCTAGCGGAGGATCGCCCTATGCCCGGTTAGGAGCTCCGCGATCGAAAACTTCGACGGATCAATCTTCGTTATCGGGATGGCTACCGGAGGTGCGGCATCAACAGTCTGCCCAGCTCGATCGTCAACTTCGGTGGCACCGCGTTGCCTATCATCGTCGCCCACGTGCCACGCTTCATCAAGGCTGCGCCAGCCGTGAAATCGAACCAATCCGGGAAGAACTGAATCCGGGCCGCTTCATGAGGAGTGAGGGTTCGTGGTTGGGAGGGGTGCACGTAGCGACCCTGGCCCATCGACCCGTAGCCAGAGGTCATGGTCTGCGCCGGTTCGTTCCATCTCAACCGCCCGTACATCGATAAGTAGCTGTGGTCGCCTTGGTGACACACTGGTCGCTTGGAATTATCGAGGTCGTAGGCGTTATTCTCGAACATCCAATCGATCCGGCTCGCGTTGGCAGGGCTGATTCTGCTGGGAACGTCGAGTCCTTCGGGTTCGTCGATGTCTTCGAGGTCGCCTATAGCCCATCTGAGATCACGCTCCGGCCCTCCAACCAGGTTCTCGAGCACTTCGCCCGCATCGATGTCGAGGTCACGAGTAGCCAGGACCGTGTGCCGCCTGCGTCGCTGCGGTACTCCGATGCCGAGGAAAGACACGACGGCATCGGCAACTGAGTAGCCGGCAGCCTCCAGAGCTTTAGTTGCGCGATCGACGACTTGTCCCCGGTCATTCCGCACTGGCGGAACGTTTTCGATGATCACCACATGCGGCCGCAGGACTTCGGCTGCACGGGCCATGCGCTCGTAGAACTCATTGCGGGGGTCGTTCCGACGTGTGTGGTTGTTGAGGTCGGAGTGCCCTTGGCACGGGGGCCCACCCTGCAAAACGTCGATCGGTCCGACTCGCCTGCACCATTCCTGCTCGTTCGGAGTGAGTGGCTCTCCGAGCCCGCCATCGAATATCTCTTCTACTCCGCAAGTTTCGACTCGAGCCTTCGGGAAGTTTGCGGCGTAGACCTTTGAGATCTCCGTGTCGAAATCGACTGCAAGCGCCACATAGATACCTCGACCAACCGCCCGGGCGGCCTCTGCGAGTCCAACCGTGAGACCTCCACAGCCCGAAAACAGATCGGCAACAAGGATCGGGTTCGATGCCTGCTCGTAGTCGGGCCGGACCTTGGAAGCCAAGAACCTATGATCATCTTTCATATCATGCAACGTAGAACATGCCTATGACACTTTATCCGCGTCCTCGATCACAACTAGATCGTACAGGGATCGAACGAGAACACGGTGCATCGCACTGCCCTCCGCTCACCTGCAAGTATTGTCACCCTGGTTACTTGAGAGTGTGGAATGGCAAAGAAGAG
>Ga0209341_10002394_pt1 | contig 17849 bp, 15 predicted proteins | sample RifCSP13_2_FD_184020 | JGI IMG/M metagenome (GOLD analysis project Ga0209341, IMG submission 184020) | Soil microbial communities from Rifle, Colorado - Rifle CSP2_sed 13_2 (SPAdes) (version 2) | ecosystem: Environmental > Terrestrial > Deep subsurface > Rock core/Sediment | place: Rifle... | reverse complement strand
GGACTGGAACAGGGGTGGAAGAAAAAGGCCGTGAACTTTATCCCCAGGAAGCATGAACCCGGCCGAGTACTCGACCTCGCGTGCGGGACCGGGGACTTCCCGCTCCACCTCCGGGCTGCTGGCTTTGGCGCCCCTATCTTCGGCCTCGACCGAAATCCCGGCATGCTAAAGATTTCGAAGGAAAAGTGCGCGGCCGCAAAACCAGTAAGCTTTGTTCAGGCGGATCTCACGGCGATTCCTCTTAAGGAACGCTCTTTCAATGTTATCACGATGGGGTATGCGCTACGGTACGTTGTCGATATTCGCCGCACGCTGACGGATGTCTTCCGGCTTCTCGACCGAGGCGGGATTTTTGTGTGCCTGGATTTTGGCGTGCCCACGAACCGACTGTATCGCCGACTCTGCTTTGGCTACCTGTTTCTCTTGGGAAGTCTTTGGGGATGGCTCATCCACGGGAATGCAGATACCTACTGGCATATCGTGGAGTCTCTGAAGGCCTATCCGGGACAGGGGGCAGTCGCCGCATGGCTGAAGGAAGTGGGATTCGAGAAGATCGTAATGAGAGAGCAGCTCGGAGGCATTATCGCCATCGTCTCCGCAACCCGTCCTTGACACAGTGCCGAGTGATCGTTGCGATCAGAAAACATTTTTCTCTTGCGATTGGCACCCTAGAGAATACAATGCCAGCGTAAATCGAGGAAAGCACTACCCCTGATGCGTGACGAATTCACGGCTGCGGAGGCAAAAAGCCTCGCCCCTTTTTTCACCAATCTCGATAAGCCGGTCTTCGGGCTCAAGTTGCCCCAGGAAGTCGCCGGGGCGCTCTTCTCCCGCTACAGCCGCTCGACCAAAAGCTTGCGCCGCACTTTTCTGGACGAGTTTCTCGGCGATCCGGAGCTGGCGCTCAAGGAGCTGCTCGGAGGTGAGCAGCCTCAAAGCGATCAGAGCCTGGCGCTCAAAAAGGCGCGGGCGTTTTACGACCGCGTTCTGATCGGCTACGGCGACGACTCGGTGGCGCAGCTCGGCGGGGCCCACATCGCCTGCGAAAAAATCTCCAACGTGGCGGCCAATCTCCTGGAGGACGCGCGGATCGGGATCGCCCCGCTGGAAAAATCGACGCGCTATGTCCGCTTCGATCAAAAAGACGAGCATGGAGAATACCTGTTCTACCGCGAGCCCAAAATCATGGCCTCGCCCCATCAGAGCGCGTACCTGGAAGCGCTCAATCTGCTCTTCGAGACCTACTCGCGCCAGCTCGACCCCATGATCGAGTTCGTCAAGCGCTCGCTGCCGATCGAAGAGATCGAGTTGAGGGACCCTCAAACCGGCGGCTCGCTCAGCTACGCCGATGCGCAAAGAGACGAGAAGCTCAAACAGTGGGCGGAGAGCGCCTATCGCGCGACCGTCCGCGCACAGGCCTGCGACGTCCTGCGGGGCTACCTGCCTGCAGCCACCCTCACCAACGTAGGCCTCTTCGGCGTCGGCCAGGCCTTTGAGTACCTGCTCACAAAGCTTTACTCCCACGAGCTCATAGAGGCCAAAAACCTTGCGGCAACGATCCATCGGGAGCTCGACAAGCTCATCCCCTCTTTTGTCAAGCGCGCGCGCCCCAGCGAGTATCTAGCGGAGACCTTCAGCGCAACCCACGCTCTGGTCGCCAAGTTCGTATCGGAACCGCCGACCGAAACCCGCGAAGCCGTCGCGCTGATCGACTACGAACCGAAAGCAGAGGAGAACCTCATCGCCGCCATCCTCTATCCGCAATCGAGACATCCATTGGAGCAGCTAAAACAACTCGCAGCGAAGCTATCTCACGAGGAGCGCACGAGAATTCTGGACGAATACCTCAAGCGGCGGCGCCACCGCCGGGACAAGCCCGGAAGGGCCCTGGAGCAGGTCTATTACACCTTTGATATTCTCGGAAACCTCGGACTCTATCGCGATCTGCACCGCCACAGAATCCTCACCCAGGAGCGCCAGAGCTTCACCACGACGCACGGCTACGACACCCCCGCGGAGATCGCGGAGGCCGGCTTCAAGGCTGACTTCGATCGCTGCATGGAAAAGGCCGCCGCGCTCTACGAAAAAATCCTCCCGGACTTCCTGCTCGAGGCCCAGTACGTGGTTCCCTTTGCCTATAAGATCCGCTGGACCATGAAGATGAACCTGCGCGAAGCCGTTCACATCGGCGAACTCCGCACGATGCCCCAGGGCCATCCGGATTATCGCTTCATCGTTCAGGAGATGTGGCGCAAGATTCAAAAGGTTCATCCGACGCTGGCGGAGTGCGCGAAGTTTATAGATTGGAAAACCTACCGCCTCGGCCGGCTGCAATCCGAGATGCGCAGCGAGTATAGGAAATCCGCTTTGCCCAAATGATGCAGTGCTGGGCATGATGACGCCTTCTTCCGCCGCGCGACCATGAGCCGGTCCTTCAAAGAGATTTTGCTCGGGAAGCCCAAGAGTCCCCTGGATCCGCGGGTCTTTCACCAGATCTCTCTCGTCGCCATTCTCGCCTGGGTCGGGCTCGGGGCAGACGGGTTAAGTTCATCGGCTTACGGACCGGAAGAAGCCTTTTTGGCGCTGGGTGAGCACGTTTACCTTGCCCTGCCTCTCGCCGTCCTCATGGCCGTCACCGTTTTCGTCATCTCAGCGAGCTACAGCCAAATCATCGAGCTCTTCCCCACCGGCGGCGGAGGTTACCTTGTCGCCAGCAAACTCCTCGGGCCTCGGGTCGGCCTCATCTCCGGCTGTGCCCTGGTTGTCGACTACATGCTGACCATCACCATTTCCGTCGCAAGCGGGACCGACGCGATTTTCAGCTTCCTCCCCGAGCCCATGCGCGCGGCGAAAATCGCCGTCGAAGTTTTTTTAATTTTCTTTCTCATCTTTCTTAACCTGCGAGGCACCAAAGAGTCCGTCCTTTTTCTTCTCCCCATCTTTCTCCTGTTTGTCCTTACTCATCTCCTCGCCATCATTCTCGGCGTCGTCCCCGGAGCACCGGAGATACCCGCGCTCGCCTCTAGGACCTATGGGGAGACTATGGGAAATATCAAAGCGTTGGGTCTGGCCGCCACGCTTTTTATTTTCTTCCATGCCTACAGTCTAGGCGGAGGCACCTACACCGGGATCGAGGCAGTCAGTAACGGCCTCCAGGCCCTGCGCGATCCTAAAGTCGAAACCGGCAAGAAAACCATGCGCTATATGGCAGTCTCGCTGGCATTCACCGCCAGCGGCATTCTTCTTTGCTATTTGCTGAATCAAGTCTCCCACGAGCCCGGCAGGACGCTTAACGCAAGCCTCTTTGCGAAAGTCTATGGAGGCTTTTTCTCAGCTCCCGTCGATTATGTTTTGGTCGTTGTGACTCTGCTGACCGAAGCCGCCATTCTTCTGGTCGCGGCCCAGGCCGGGTTTATCGACGGCCCCAGAGTCTTATCCAATATGGCGGTCGACTCCTGGATGCCCCATCGTTTTTCACACTTAAGCGATCACCTCGTCACACGCTATGGCATATGGTTTATGGGCCTCTCCTCCTTGGTGTTCCTGCTCTACGCCGAAGGGGCTGTGAGGCTTCTGGTCGTGATGTACAGCATCAATGTCTTTCTCACCTTTTCGCTCTCGCAACTAGGCATGTGCCGGCATTGGTGGGAAGAAAAAAAAGATCACCGGTTTTGGCGGCGCAAGTTCCTTCTCAACGGCCTTGGACTCACGCTGACCGGAACCATCCTCATCATCACTGTAACCATGAAATTTGCCGAAGGCGGGTGGGTTACAGCGGCGGTCACATCGGGATTTATCCTTCTCTGTCATCAAGTCCGATCCCATTACGACCGGGTGCGACGAGCCCTGCGCAGCTTGGATGAGACTTTGATGCAGATCCCCTTTCAACCCGATCTCAACCCCGTGCCTCCCAAGAGCCCCGATTCCTCGACTGGGGTTCTCATCGTCAGAGACTTTGACGGCATGGCGGTCCACTCGCTGCTATCGATCCAACGTCTTTTCCCGAACTATTTCAAAAACCTCGTCTTTGTCTCGATCGGCGTCATTGATACCAGCCAATTTAAAGGCGTGAAGGAGATCGAAAACCTGCGCCGCAACAAGGAAGAGAATCTAAAAAGCTTTGTCGACTATGCGAATTGCCTGGGATGGTACGCGGAGTATCGGTTTTCCCTGGGAATCGACCTCATGGCTGAATTGGAGACGCTCTGTAAATCTGTTGCGCAGGAGTTTCCCCGCTCGGTCTTTTTTGCCGGAAAGCTGGTTTTTCAGAAAGAAAGCCTTTTTAGCCGCTTGCTTCACAACCATACGCCTTTTACCTTGCAGCAGCGGCTCCAATTCGAAGGCTTACAAATGATCATCCTGCCAATAAGGGTTTTGCAGTCGGACATGCAACAAGGTAAATTGGCGGGCGAGTCTAAGATGGATGTCTGAGGGATGGGATCGCGCCTGTAAACTCAAGCCTCTAACCCTATCAAGAAGGTGATCCGGAAAATGCTAAGATTGGATGATGAGGAGCTCGTCAACGAGTCTTACGAGATCTTCTCCAAGGCTTTCCTGCCGGTTCCCTATCCGAACATCCCGGGAATGAAGACGAGCTTCGAATATGTCGCGATGGCTCGACCGGAGGTGTGGAAGCACAAAGCCGAAGAGTTTGCCGACCCGAGCTTCGTCGAGGAACTCGACAAATCCGGCTTTATCAAGAAGCTCTACGAGAAATAAAAGCCGCCCGCCGTCACCGGCTGGTGATAATCACGACGCCGGTTACCATCAGTCCTGCTCCGAGAACAATCCGGGAGGTGACCTTTTCCACCTCTCTCAAGAATAGGCTGCTGAAAAGCACCGTGAAGAGCGGCGTGGTGTTCAGGAGTGGGACCATCGCGGAAACTTCCCCACGGCTTAGTGCCGTAAAGTTCAGGAGCTGCGCCAAAGCGGAGACGAAGGCGGCGCTGCCAAAAAAAGGTAAGCTTTCCCGCTCAATTCGAACGAGGCTCATCCTTCCAGTCGCCAGCAAGAAGATGAAAAAGAGCATCAGAGAAGTCAAAGTGCTGACGGCCGTTCCCACAAAGGGATCAGGAAGGATAAGCAAACCTCCCTTGCGCAGGTTCTGCGAAACAGCGGAGACCAGGGCGGCTCCCACGGGAAAGACGATGTCGAAAAGCCGCCACCTGGCTTCACCACTCCGCCGCCAGGAGATGAGCCAGATGCTGGCGACGATCAGAACCGTTCCGCCATAGACCAAAAAACCCGGCCGCTCGTGCAAGAAGACCACGGCGATCGCAGCGGAAAACAGAGGCTCCACCCCCCGCAAAGGCCCGGCGCGCGACGCTCCGAGGCGCATTAGACCGATATAAAAGAGGACCCGTGCCATCAGCGGCTGCAAGCAGCCGCTCAATAAGAAATAAATCGTAGCCCGCGACCAGAGGAGGTCGAGGGAGGAAAAGAGAAGGAGGTACAACCACAGGCAAAGGGCCGAAACCGAAAAGCTCAAAAACGCTGCAGCGAGGACGTTAGACCTCCGTGCTCCCAGGCGCACCAAAACGGCATCGGACGCCCAGCCCATCGCTGAAAGGACGGCAATGACGTCAGGCCACATCTAGCTCGCTCTGGAAGTAACAAGGCGGAAGCAAAGAGATAAACCCGATTCATGCTGACTTGTCATTACCACACCGCGTTTTCGGTTGACTCGAGGGCGGCGGCGTTAAGACCTCCTGGTTTTCTCGCTCTCAATTGCTAGGAAACAACCCCCTCGACGCGAGGGACTCAGCACAGGCCTCGAGGTGAGCGATCTGGTCTCGAGCGGCAAATCGGATGATCATGGTACGCGCGCCGGCCTCACGGTAAGCTTCTATGCGGTCAAGCACTTCTTGCCAACTCCCCAGGAAACAAACCATAGCCCTTGCAACCGACTCGTAGGGCTTTTTGTAGTACTCCTCCAAGAACGCTTTTCCTTCCCTTATCTTTTCCTCCGCGCCAGCGGCGACTGTCAGGTAAGCGGCGGGCTCGATCGCGCGCGGATCGCGCCCGGCGTCCGCGGCATACTGACGGATCCTGTCCAGGCACTCACGATACACGAGTGGACTTGTGATATTGTTGAGCCACCCGTCACCCATCCGCGCCACCCGCTTCAAGCCTGGCTCCACGTCGTTGGACGCAAGCCAGATGGGTACCCCGCCGGGCTGAACGGGCTTGGGATCGAGTGTAACATTGTGAAAGCTCGTAAAAGACCCTTTATGAGAGACGTTTTCTTCCCTCCACAACCGGCGCATGACGTGAACCATCTCCTCGCTCATCTTGATTCGTCGCTCGATGGAAAGCCCCAAGGCTTCAAACTCGTGCTGCTGAGCGGGATCCTTGGGCCTGCCGTAGCCGATCCCGAGGATGACTCGCCCGCCGGAGAGCCAATCCAGATTGGCGATGGAATGGGCCAGGAGTATCGGGTGCCTGAGCGCCGCCAGGAGAACTGCCGTTCCCAAACGAACACGGTGGGTTCGGGCCGCCACCGCAGCCAGCGTCGTCACGGCCTCCAGCCGCGGCTTCGCGGTTATGCTATCGCCGACCCATAAGGAACAAAAGCCCAAGGCCTCGGCCCGCTCGGCGAGCGGATAGATGGTCGTGGCCGGGTCGCGCAGGCGCGACATGACGACCTCCCGGGTCGGAAGGAGGATGCCGAACTTGACGCTCTGCCTTTCTCGCGCGCTCTTCACTGGCTTCTTCCTTCCTTCTCTTCCTGCCTCGCTCCTCGAATCATGCGCGAGACATCATATTCCATAACGGCATCCTTTTGCTGGTTGCGGACAACCTGACGAAAGACAACAATGCCTCCCCCGCGGGACTTAACTTCCTTGGCATCCAGGACCTCGATCTCAACCTGGATCGTGTCGCCCACCTTTACTGGAGCGTAAAGCCGCATCCGCTCGAGCCCGACAAATGCCATTGCCGTGCCGTGGATAATTCCCGTCTGAACAGTTAGCCCTTCGGCCATGCCGAAGGTGAGGGAGCCCGGCGCGATCCGCTCGCCGAACAGGCTCTCGTTGCGGATATACTCGGCGTCGATAAAAAGCGGCTCAAACAGACCGACAAGGCAGACAAACTGCATGACGTCGGTCTCGGTGACCGTGCGCCGGCCGGTCGTGAAGCGGTCGCCGCGATGAAATCCCTCAAAGGTAATGCCTTTCTGCATGTGTCAGATCACTCCTTGATTCTTGAGATCGGCAACCCTTGTCTCGTCCAAATTTAGCCAGCTCCTCAAAACCTCTCCCGAGTGCTGGCCGAGAAGCGGCGGCGCCAGCCGGATCGATGCTGGTGTCCTTGATAGCTTCACGGGGATGCCGGCCATGCGAACGTTACCCGCTGTGGGATGCTGGACTTCTACGACCATTCCGCGATGTAATACCTGCGGCGAGCTTAGGACCTGATCGACCGTCTGAACCGGGGAACAGGGGATGCCGGAAGCGGTTAGAAGTTTCATCCACGCGGCTGTGTCTCGGGCCAAGAACATTGGCTCAAGGATTTCGAGCAGCTCCTCTCTGTGCTCGACCCGCTGCGGGTTTCTGGCAAAGCGCTCATCATCAGCCAATTCCGGTTTTGTGATGGCCTGACAGAAACGCTGCCAGATCGCCTCGCCGGCAACCCCGACCACTAGATACCCGTCCCGCGTCCTGAAGCTCTGGTATGGCACGATACTGGGATGGGCATTTCCGAACCGACCAGAGATCTTCCCGCCAACGAGATAGTTGCTGGCCCAATTGACCAAGCAGGCCACTTCGGCTTCGAGCAGCGAGGTCTCCACCTTCTGCCCAACGCCTAAGCTCTCCCTGGCAAAAAGCGCTGCCAGGATCGCCTGCCCCAGGATTAGACCGGCCAAGACATCAACTATGGCGACCCCAACCTTTGTGGGCTCACCGTCGGGCATTCCGGTAATGCTCATGAAACCGCCCCAGGCCTGGATAATGAGATCGTAACCGGGCCAGTCTTTCATGGGACCATCCGAGCCAAAGCCGGAGACAGACGCATAAATGAGCCTCGGGTTGAGCGCCCTCAGCTCTTTTTCCCCCAACCCTAGCCGCTCCATCGTCCCGGGCCGAAAGTTCTCAACCAGAACGTCCGCCTGCTTGGCAAGCTCGCGCAGAATCTCAATGCCTTGATCGGACTTGAGATTGAGTCCCAGGCTTTTCTTGTTGCGGTTAATGCAGAGAAAGTAGGCGCTTTCACCTCCGGCAAACGGCGGGCCCCAGAGACGGGAATCGTCGCCGATTCCCGGCTCTTCCACCTTCACCACCTCGGCGCCCAGATCGCCAAGGAACATCGTGCAGTAAGGGCCGGCCAATAAGCGCGTCAGATCCAGGACACGAATCCCCACCAGCGGCCCATCCTGACCGCCGGTCATTTAAATTCCTGCCCCCTGCGCTTTAGGACTTCCTGGAGCGTCTCGACACCAAGCCACAAGCCGGGCATCCCGCCTGGAATCGCCGCCACCTCCGCGGCTTCGAGGATCTCTTTTGGGGTCGCGCCCACGTTTAGAGCTCTCTCGATATGGACCCGCACGCCTCGAGGACGCGACAGCGCGCAGGTGATTCCCACCATGATAAGTTCCTTGGTTTTTCGCGGTAGCGCGCCTTCCCGGCCAAAAGTGGCATCAACAAAAATTCCCTTCAGATGGCCGAAATACTCCGGATCCAGCCTCGCGATGACCTCATAAGCGGTATTCTCCGCTCCCAGCGACGCTTTTTGAAACTCTTCCCAAGTATCCGTCTTCATGTTCCCCCCCTTTAATCTTTTCTCGTCTTCTGACTGATGACTACGTCGATAACCGCCGGCCCGGGCTGTTGCAGGGCCTGCTCTAACGCGAGTGCGATCTCCTGTGGTTGTTCCACTCTCTGGCCGAATATGCCAAAGCACTGCGCGAGCCGGGCGAAGTTCAGTTCAGGATCGACCAGATCGGCCCCGAGCTGCGCGGCCAGGCTCACCCTTTCACCGCTGCCTCGAAACTGGTTTTTCACCGCCATGTAGGCCCGGTTGTTAAACACAATGACCAGAAGGGGTATGCGATACTTGGCCATGGTCCAAAGACCTTGGACGCCAAACATCGCGCTGCCGTCTCCGAGGCACGCGACGACACGGCGCTCGCCCGAGGCGAGCTTGGCCCCCATAGCGGCACCTAAACCCCAGCCCAGATAGCCGCCGGAGGAATTGGAAAAATAGGATCGTCCGGCGGCGAAGCTAAAGTTGGACATAAGGATATCCTTCGCAGTCGGACTTTCATTGACGATCAAAACATCGCGGTCCAAAAGTCTGTCCATTTCCCGAATTAAACGAGCAGGATTAACCGGAGTGGAATCCCAGCCGTCGCGCACCCGGTCCTCCAGTTCCCGCTGCGCCCTTTCCTTGGCCTTCTTGAGACAAGCGAGGCGTTCGGCCCTGCGGCCCCCGTCTATCTTGCTTAGCTGATCGCGACAGATCTGCACCAGCGAGCTCAGGGCGCTTTTGGCGTCGGCAATGACGCCCAGGTCCACGGGGAAAACCTTGCCGATTTCCCACGGATCCTCTTCGATATGGACACAGCGGGTTTCAGGCTTGATCGCCGGCTCCAAAAGATAGCGGTATTCGCGGACCAGGCGGCAGCCAACGGCAAAAATGAGATCGGGCTCTCCCCATTCCGGAAGCTTGAAGGTCACCTGGCGCTCAGGGATCTGAAAGCTATAGGGGTGGCTTGTGGGAAAGCTGAGAAAGGAGTAGCGCGGCTCCATGACCACGGGCAAAACCACCATCTCCGCTAGCTGGATCAATTCGTCCACCGCGCCCGCTGCGGCCACGCCACTTCCCGCCACAATTAAAGGCCGTTCGGCCTCCAATAGAAGACGGGCCGCCTCCCGAAGCGCTTCCGGGTCAGCCGCCATCCGCGGAACGATGCGGTAACGCTCCGCCTCCGGAACCTTACCCGTCACCGGCTCGACTAAAAGATTGCTCGGCAAAGAGAGGTAGACCGGACCTTTAGGCGGGGTCGAAGCCACTTTGAAGGCCCGATTCAAAGCTTCAGCGACCCGATCCGATCTGTGGACTTCGCAGCTCCACTTGGTGAATTGCCGCGTTAGCTCTACTAAATCCCGCCCTTCCGTGTGGCTATCACGACCCATAATCCGCATATCCACATGGGTCGAGGTCACCACCACCGGAGACCTGTCCCGATAGGCGTCGTAGAGAACTCCGACGGCGTTCGCAGTCCCTGGAAGCGTGCTCACCTGGGCCAGCGTCGGGCGACCGCTCACCCGGGCGTAGCCGTCAGCCATGGAAACCGCGCAGGTCTCATGAAGGGCCAGGATATATCGAATCCGTTCCTGTTCGGCGATGGTGCCGAGAAATTCTTGCCCGCTCGTGCCCGGCAGGCCGAAAATATATTCGACGCCGTGCGCCGCAGCTACTTCGAGATACGCCTGTGCGGCTGTTCTTTCTCCGCTTCCCAGCTCCGCCATTTCAGGAACTCTCCTCTCCTGCTCTCAAAGTACCGTTTTCAATGGATGAGCAGACCTTATCAGAAAGCGGCGATTCGATCTAGGTTTCGTTCAGTATCACGCCTCCAACCGACTCCAGCACGCGGCGGCAAGATTCATAAGATGAGGGGGTTGGGCTACGCTCAGGTTGACATGACGCGTCCGCATCGGATATTTTTCCCTTGAAATGAGAGTCCAGACCGGCCGTTCTCTTCGGTGGCTGCTTGGGCCCTTCCAAGACCACTTGGCATGCGGTCGTGAGGCCGGATTGATGAGTTCTCGGTGGCTGTCCCTCAAAAAGAACTTCCTGCCATTTTCATTTGATCCAACAGAGGAGGCTAGATCTCAGATGCCAACATTCATATCTCTCTTAGCCTGCGCGGTTTCGTTGTTTATCCTTGTGGTGCCAGCTTCAGGTCAGAAGGCGCCACTTGTCGAGGCCGCCAAGAAAGAAGGGGCAAGGGTTGTGGTTTATGGCTCGATGGAATCCGGTATCGCCGAGTCTATTGCCAAGGCCTTCCTCAAGAAGACTGGTCTCCAGGTCGACTACTGGAGGGCCTCGTCGACAAAGGTCATGGATAGAGCGCTCAGCGAGTATCGGGTCGGAAAGCCCCTCTTCGACGTGGTTTTCACCATCGCAGACCCTATGAAAATCATGCAGCGAGAAGGGGTCTTTGCCCGATATGACTCGCCGACAGCCAAAGACTACCCCAAGGACGCCATTGATCCTAACCTGGGGCCCAGCTATCGCAATCTTATGATCGGGATTGTTTACAACAAAAACGCTATCAACCCTGGGGACGCGCCGAGATCTCTAGAGGACCTGTTGAAGCCTCAATATCGGGGGAAATTGGTCATGCCCGATCCCACCCAGCACACGACCGCCACGCAGTGGCTCGCCAGCCTGCACAGGCTGATGGGGAAGGAAAAGTCTGAAAGATATATTCGTGATTTGGCTGCAACCCGACCGATGCTGGTGGAATCTCTCCTCCCCCCTGTGGAGCGCGCTTCCACCGGAGAGATCCCCATTGCCATCACGCTGGTTCACTATACGTACGTATTTGGACAGAAGGGCGCCCCTTTGGATTATGTGAGGCTTCCCCGGATGCTCGGGGACAGCAACTACGTGGCCCTTAGCAACAAGGCCCCGCATCCGAATGCGGGGAAGGCCTTCATCGACTATTTTTTGGACGATGAGAGCATAAATATCATGGCCAAGATGGGCGAATTTGTGAACCGCAAAGGGATATATCCGCCGCTGCCAGATGCGGACAGGATCCAATTTGTCCCGATGGATGACCTTGGTCCTAAAGCCTACGCGGAAAAGAAGAAGGAATACAAAGAGATCTTTCTCCGGTAGGAGTTTGAGAATCGCTGGAGGATGCCGCCGCTCGTTTCCCTGGCAAGAGATCGAAAAAAAAGGGGTGAGTAGCAGGGAGGCTTTATGCCGAAAAGTCTTAGCTCGTTCCTGGAAGAGTGCCAGGGAGAGGTCCCCAACGAAGTCATCCGGATTACGAAACAGGTTGATCCGGCCCATTACGATGTCTCCGCTATCATCAAGCATCTCGGCGCCCAGAAGAAATTCCCTATTGTGATATTTGAACAGCCCTTAAGCCTCCACGGCCGGGTAAGCGATTTTCCATTAGTCTTGAACTGTGAAATCTCTCAGCGGAAAACCCAGATCGCTTTAGGTTTACCCAGGGAGATGACTCGCGCCGAAATGGCTGAGGCGTGCATGCAAAGAGAGGCGCATCAGATTCCGCCGATCTTCGTGGACAGGAGAGACGCTCCGGTTAAGCAGGCGGTGAAGCGTGGAAGCGATGTCGACCTCTACGAGCTGCCGATTATGAGGCATCATGACATGGATGGGGGCCCTTACATCACGCTTTCGACGATTACCCGCGACCGAAAAAAAGGTATTTACAACTGCTCGTACCACCGGATGGAGGTAAAGTCCAAGAACACTACCGCGCTCTATGCCTCGCCGCGCCATCTCTGGGGGATCTACCGGGATTACGAGGAACAAGGCATGGAGTGTCCCGTCGCGACAGTATTAGGCCACCACCCGGCCTATCATATAGGAGCTTGCTATACCGGTCCCTTCGAGGTCAGTGAGTTTGACGTCATCGGCGGTTATCTCCAGGAGCCTCTGAGGCTCACTCCGTCCGAAACGTGGGGCGAAAAGCTATTGATTCCCGCGGATGCAGAAATCGTTATTGAGGGCGCACTGCTTCCGGGAAAGAGGGTTGTCGAAGGGCCCTTCGGTGAAGCTCCAGGTTACCTGGGACCCCAACGCTATGTCAGATGTGTCCAATACGAGGTTAGGGCCATCAACTATCGCAAGGGAGCGATGTATCAGTCCGTTATCACGCCGGAGGGGGACAAGCCGTGGATGGATTTACCCCGGGAGGGGGCTTATCTAAGGCGCTGCCGCGAAGCGGTGCCTGGCGTAAGGGCCGTATGCAAGCTGGGACGGCACGCGAATTACAACATTTTCATCTCCATGAAAAAGATGTCGGAGGGTGATCCGGGCCGGGCCGCTGCCGCAGCAATGACCTTCGACCATGCAAAGAATATACTCGTCTTCGATGAGGACATCGATGTCTACGATCCCACCGATGTTCTCTGGGCTTTGGCGACCAGGGTGCAGCCACATCGACAGGTGACGATTCTGGAACCTCTCTTCCGTGGAAACATGCTGGATCCTTCTCTAGTGGACGAGATCAAGACCTCTTGCATGATCGTGGACGCCACCCGGCCTCTGGACCGGCCTTTCTCCCCAGTTTCTAAGTGCCCGGATGAAGCCATGGAGAAGATAAGGCTGGAAGACTATATCCCGGCTGAAATCCTGCAGCATATTCCAACCGACAGGAGCACTTACTGGTGCTGAATTTTCCGGAGAACGAGACGCGGGGTCACCTCTTGGGGAATAATCGTCTCTGTGGCCTCTGAGAACAGCGCCTACCAGTATTCCTTCTCACTGATAGGTGCGGTTGGTGCCAAGGGTGGCATGGGCCCCGGTCCCGGTTGCCTCGGCTCCTTATTTGGCAAAGAGTTATTGTATCCAATATGCTACTTCATCCTTCATAATCCCGCCTTCATCCTTGGCTTTTTAACCCTTTATCCCTTGAACCCTTCCAATCCTTAATCCATTTTACTGTTGCCTCCTGCCTCACGCCTGTTGCCTTCTGTTATTTTCCCCTTTCTCCCCGCCCGCAAATCGCCTAAAATCCGCAGAAAAGATGCCGGAGGAATCACAGTGGGATTAACTAATGGACGGGCCGGGATCAGCTGATCTCAGATCCGAGGTTTAAAACGATACCGGCAAGAAAAGAGCATGAGGATGAAGTCGATAAAGAAGTTGGGCAATGGACATCCCGGCTCACGGCTGAGGAGGTATTTAAGAAGCTGCAGGACAATGGGGTGAAGGCAGGGATCGTCCAGACGGTAGAGGATCTTTTCGCCGATCCTCAATGAAAAATCGAGGCTTCTGAGCTCCTCTGGATCATCCAGAAGTGGGGAGATGCCATGCCGAAGGGCCGCCTTTTGCTTTTTCAAAGACTCCTTTTAAGATTGATCGGCCTGCCCCGATGATCGGTGAACACAATGAGCTCGTCTTCAAAACATTTTTGCCTGCCGGAAAGAGAGAAGAAAAAACAAGTTGAGATTCACGCGGGGCGATATGATTAACCTGGAATTGAAGGTGTGAAGGCAGCCTAAACGCTTCTTCTACGACTCAACAATGTGAAAGAAAGTCGAGAAATAGAGGTCCGACCCCACGGCTTTCCCCATAAGCTTATTTCACGTAACGACTCTCTTCCTCTCATTTGGTAAGCGATGGCTAATGCCTCCAGGGGTGTGGTAAAAAGACCCGCAGGTATAAAGATGGGAGAGTGGGTATGCCCCGAAGAGGCATCCGGGAGATCAGGGAGAGGATACGGACAAAGAACTACGAGTTGACCGGCCATGCGGAAGAAGAGCGGGAAGATGACGATTTGGCAATCGCAGATCTGGAAAAGGCCATGCTTGCCGGGAGGGTGGAAAAGACCCTGACGGGCGACCCGCGGGGAAACCGCTATGTGGTGCGGGGAAAAACGCCAGATGGTAGGGATGTTGGGGTCGTCTGCCGGTTTCTGGTCTCAGGGAAGCTTCGGATTATCACTGTTTATCTTCTAACGGAGGACTAATATGAAATACGAGAGCTGTGAGTACTGCGATGGGAAAGTGCACGCCAAAAAAGTAACCGTCCAGTACCGCCACAAGGGCAGGCTCGTTATCATTGAGAATGTCCCTGCCGGTGTGTGCCGGCGCTGTGGGGAGAGATATTATGATGCGACGACATTGGAAAAGATGGAGGCCGTCGTCCGCTTGAAAAAAGCCGCGAAGAGAACAGTCGTGGTACCCATCCGGGATTTTGCCGAAGCAGCGGCTTAACGCTCTCCCGCCTCACACGAGCCATGGATACGAGTAGCGATAGCTCCCCGCCTTGCATCTGGGACCTTTTTGATCGGCCTGAAATCAAAGTTTTGCAGCCCTCTGGGATACTTCTACCACAAGATGATCTTCATCTAAGTGCTCCCCTGTTTCTTGTCCAGAATACCGGGTGCCGACCCAAATGATTGCTGTTGACGTCTAGCCGCCAATTGGAATAAAAATGACCATGAACGGTAAAGGGGCTATTTTTTGAGCTCTGCAGCCCGTGGCAAACCAGCCTTCCCCCTTCCTCACGACAAGTTGGGATTCACGCGGGGCGATATGATTAACCTGGAATTGAAGGTGTGAAGGCAGCCTAAAGGGGTCTAGATTTCTACGACTCAACAATCTGAAAGAAAGTCGAGAAATAGAAGTCAGAACCCCGCGGCTTCCGTTCCGAGGGCGAAAACGGTGGGGAGTAAAAGAAAGCTTTTTGGGACGGGAACAGCCCGGGGGGATATTAGGGAATGAGCCAAGAGCAGACTTGACCCCTCACCCCGGGGGGCTTACTCCGCCATGATGAACCCGATCACCATCGCTTGCTGGAGCTATGACCGGATCAAGCCACTCGAAAGCGGCCAGGTCAGGATCGAGGGTTGCGATGCGACCTTCCTCGATTTGGAACCCGAGGAACTGTTTCACCGCGCCCTACATTTTGAAGAGTTCGACGTCACGGAGCTATCGTTTTCCAACTATCTCACTCTGACTGCGCGCGACCAATGCCCCTATGTTGCGATCCCCGTGTTTCCGGGCCGACGATTCCGCCATTCGGGCATTTACACCAACACCCGAAGCGGCATCCGCAAGCCCGAGGATCTCAAGGGACGGCTCGTCGGATCGCCGGAGTATCAGGTCACGGCATCGGTATGGATCCGCGGCATTCTAGAGGACGAGTATCATGTGAAACCCTCCGACATCCGCTGGCGCGCCGGCGGACTGTATGAACCCAGCCGGACGGAAAAGGTAACCTTCTCAGCTCCGGCGGGGGTCGAACTCGAACGCATCGGGCCGGGGAAGACGCTTTCCGAGATGCTTTTAGCTGGTGAGATCGACGCCCTGATCGGGCCTCGCGCGCCGAATTGTTTTCACCAGGGACACCCCGACATCGAGCGCTTATTCCCGGACTACATCGAAAGGGAGAAGGACTACTATCGGCGTACGGGGATTTTCCCGATCATGCATCTCCTGGCCGTACACAAGAAAAAGATCCGGGAGCTTCCCTGGTTACCGACAAGCCTTTTCAAGGCCTTCGAGACGGCGAAGAACATGGCGATAGAGCGGTTATTGGAGGAAAACGAACCGATGGCCACCTATCCCTGGATCGATGGGGTTGTCCGGGAAGCGCAAGACTTAATGGGGACGGACTTCTGGCCATACGGGGTTGAGGAAAACCGAAAAACGCTCGAAGCATTTCTTCGCTATCACTTTGATCAAGGTCTGTCCGAACGACGCCTCAGAATCGATGAGATTTTCGTTCCGTCCACCCTCGTGAGGTCGAGAATCTAGCCGGGCAAATCGCGCAATTCCTCGGACTTCAAGGTCGCAACTGACGCTTACCCTTTTCTGCCTTGTCGGGGGCAGCGAACTTTTCCTCTGCAGCGTGCAACTTCAACACTTGGGTCTGTGGGAAGGGTCCCATGCCCCGCCGGATAGCATCGCACCAAAAGACCTCACCTTTGACCCTGCATACTCACAGTTAATTTAACCCTCCATATCTGTGCGTACACGCAGACAGTCCGAAATCGGGGGCAGATGTCCAGCACTGTCCGCCAGCCGAGGCCAAATTGACATAACGCTTCCTTATCGGATACTTTTTGCCCAAAAATATGGTTCGCTCTTTCCGCCAGGCCCTTTCGGCTCTTAAAGCCATGTTGGCACGTAATTGTTGGGGGAATTCTTGAGTTCTCGGTGGCAGAACTTCAAAACAAAGTCCTATCATTCGCTTTGGTGAACCCGGTTTCCACAAGGACGCTGGTTGAGCCTAATGCTACTTCACCTCATAGCGTTTCACCGAGGCCCCACCTTTCTGCAATCCGCGGGCGTGTTTCTGAATTTCCGCGTGGGCCTCACTCGTGCGATATTTGTCGATGCTTGCCTGGCTATCCCACTCCGAATACGAAATAAATTCACCCGGCGCATCCACGCACTCCAGGAGTTTTTCCGACAGACAACCGGGCTGCTTGATCATCAGGGGTGCGCAATGGTTTTTCCAAAGACTGACGGCATCTCTTACCTGATCCGGCTTCACGGTAACGTAAATGAGTCTCACGATTGACATAGGACACCTCCAATAAGTTATGACCGGCAACTCCAATGGTCGATGATCTGATTCCGTAATGCTTAACCCAATAGTCCCCCGAGTACAAGCGCTCCGCTTCATTGCCGAGATCTTTGCGCTGGGAGCTATTAACTTAAGATTCGAGATCCTCTTTGGTATCCCAAAGACTGATCGAGATGCCTTCTTCTGGATCGTCCACGCTTCTAAGCAAACGGCGGCCGTGGAAACCTTTCAGGGAGGAAATAGGGGTCAGTCTGAGCTAGCCCGCGATCATGACCAGGTCCGAACCGGCAAGGTTGCTGGTGACGATCGCTGGCCCGGCCATGGCTACCACTTGCATCTCTCCGGCCATCAGCGCCGAAGCGGCCGTCGGTCCGCCGGGTATGAAAACTAGATCGACATCCAGACCATTCTTTTTGAAGAACCCTGCCTCCTTGGTGATCCAGATCGGCGCGAAAGCGCCCGCTTGGGCGCTGTAGCCCACGTGCATCTTCTCCAGCTTGATCTGCGCATGGCCCACTCGGAGAAAGAGCACTGAGACGGCTAAGGCCAAGAGTCCAAGACAATGGTTCAACCTTATCATTTCCAAGGCGTGGTTATGGCCAAACTGA
>Ga0209341_10002391_pt1 | contig 17864 bp, 18 predicted proteins | sample RifCSP13_2_FD_184020 | JGI IMG/M metagenome (GOLD analysis project Ga0209341, IMG submission 184020) | Soil microbial communities from Rifle, Colorado - Rifle CSP2_sed 13_2 (SPAdes) (version 2) | ecosystem: Environmental > Terrestrial > Deep subsurface > Rock core/Sediment | place: Rifle... | reverse complement strand
ATCCGCGGTCAGAATGGTTCGAAAGGCCCGGCTGAATCCCTCTTCAACTGCGGCATGGAGCGTCCGCTTGTTCCGGATCTCCTCTTTGACCCGCTCATAGAACACGATATATGAGTCTGCGGTGATGCCGATCGAGACGATGATGCCGGTCACGCCGGCCAGGGTGAGGGCAGTGCCCATGTAGCGGCCGAGCAGTCCGATTACCACCAGCAGCAGCGAACCGAAAACGCTCAAGCCCACCACGGTCACCAGGCCGAGCGACCGGTAGTACAACACGACGAAGAATGCCACCAGGATCAGACCCCCGGCGCCTGCCACCAAGCCTGCGTTGAGCGAGTCGGCGCCGAGGGTGGCAGAGACATTCTGAACCTGGTCACGTTCGAAGGCCACCGGCAGCGATCCGTATCGGAGGACCACCGCCAGGTCCTGGGCCTCCTGCTGTTGGTTGTCGCCGGTTCCCATGGTGATGACCGCAGACCCGCCACTGATGCCAACGTTCGGATCGACATCTTCACCCACCTGGGGAGCCGAAACCACCTCGCCGTCGAGGACGATGGCGATCTGCCGGCGAGGATCGCCTATCGGGTAGGCCGCGGCCGTCTTGGTCAGCGCTTGGAATTTGTCGTCACCTTCGGTGGAGAGATCAAGTTGCACCTGCCATTGGCCGATGGCGGTGGCGCCCCCGCCGAACCCGGCCAAGGCGTTGTCGAGATCGGCCCCGCTGAGCTGAGACGGTCCAACGTGGTACACCCAGATCACCGACCCGTCTTCGGCGTACTCGGCCAGCCACGCCTCATGGGTGGGGTCATCCTCGATCGTCAACCCGGTGGCCGGGTCGACTCCCGACGGAAAGGTGGTAGTGGTGGTCGGCTCGGACGTCGTTGTGGTCTCATCTGCTCCGGCGGTAGTCGTCGTGTCACCTGCCCCGGTTGTGGTGGTAGTGGCTGATTCGATGTCGGGGACCAGGAGCGGGCTTACCAGCAGGCTGGCTTCGAGGACCGGCCGGAATGACAGTTGTCCCGTCTGGCCGATGGCGGCCAGGGCGCGTTGGCGGTCGGTTACGCCGGGGAGCTGCACCAGCACACTGGTCTCGCCGGAGATCTGGATCTCAGGTTCCTGTACGCTCCCGAAACTCTCGATCCGCCGTCGCATCACCTCAACGGCCTTGGCGAGTACTTCGGGATCGGTGCCGTCGGGTGCCCGCAGCGCCACCGACGTCCCGCCCTTGAGATCGAGGCCGAGGATCGGGGTTACTCCCAAGGCGAGGGCCGCGGCGACGCCTCCCCAGGCGATCGCCAGCACAACGACCAACGTGATCAGATGCCGTCGCACCGCTCAATCCTGCTCGCTGGTCTTGGACCCGATTGCCCGCCGGGAAATGCGCATCTTGCCGTCTTCGAGCCGCAGGACAACGGAGTCTTCATCCATGGACTCGACGATGCCGTAGACCCCGCCAAACGTCTGCACTCTGTCGCCCATCTGGAGCGATGCAGCCATCTCCGCCTGTTTCTTGGCCCGGGTCCGTTGAGGCCGTATCAACAAGAAGTAGAACATGGCCACCAACAGGGCCAGAAATATCAGTGATGAATACCCGCTGGCGGCGGTGGGTTCAGCCTGCAAAAGAATCACGGAAAACACCCTCTTCGAAATACCGGCCCGCGACTGGCGGGCGTCGCAACATGGTAGCCATTACTCCGCGCTGGGTGAAAGTCTGCGCGCCACCGTCGACGCGTGGAACTCGGCAAACCTACCGTCGGCGATGGCCGATCGCACGTCCTGCATCAGCCGCATCGTGTACGCCAGGTTGTGCACCGTGATGAGCCGGTGGGCGCCGAGTTCCCGGGTGGTGAGCAGATGCCGAAGATAGGCCCGCGTGTACGTGGAGCAGGTGAGGCAGGGGCAGGCGGGTTGCAGGGGTAGTGAGGAAAGCCGGTGCTCGGATCGCTTCAGGTTGTAATCCCCTTCGGCGGTCAACACACGCCCGTGCCGGGCCAACCGGGTCGGCCAAACGCAGTCGAAGAGATCGACGCCTCGGGCGATTGCATCGAGGACGCCTTCCGGATCGCCCAATCCCATCGTGTAGCGGGGCTTGCCGGGAGGCAGTTCCGCCACAACCACCTCGAGCACCCGGTTTCGGTCGTCCGCCGATTCCCCCACGGAAAGTCCGCCGATACCGAACCCGGGGAAGCCCAGAGCGGCGGTGGCCGCCGCGCTGCGGGCTCGTAGCTCGTCATCGACCCCGCCTTGCACGATACCGAACAATGCCTGATCCGGCCTGTGGTGCATCTCGAGTGCCCGCTCGGCCCAGCGCAGGGTTCGGTCCATCGCCACCTCAACTTCGGGGCGGGGGGCCGGAAGACCGATGCAGACGTCCAGAATCATGGCGATGTCGGCACCGAGCTGCTCCTGGATTCGAACGGCGTCCTCCGGGGTCAGCTTGACGCGGGAGCCGTCGTAGGTCGAACGGAACGTCGCTCCCTCCTCATCGACTCGCGGGTCGAGAGAGAACACCTGATAGCCGCCCGAGTCGGTGAGGATGGGCCCGGTCCACCCCATGAACCTGTGGAGCCCTCCGAGTGCGGCGAGCGCTTCGGCGCCCGGTCGTAGCATCAAATGGTAGGTATTGGTCAGCACCATCTGCACACCGACTTCGAGGAGGTCCCGCGAATCGACGGCCCGAACCGCCGCCCGGGTCCCAACCGGCATGAAATTGGGAGTGGCAACCTCTCCATGCGGAGTGGTTAGCACCCCGAACCGGGCAGCCCCGTCGGTCGCTTCAATTCGGTGCACAACGGGTCCGGTCACGACTTCCGCTCCGCCAGCATGGCGTCGCCAAAGGACAGGAATCTGTACCCGCGCGCGAGGGCGTGCGCGTAAGCCGACCGCCATTCCGGCCCCATAAAGGCGGCAACCATCACCACCAGCGTCGAGGCGGGAACATGGAAGTTGGTGACCACGACGTCCACGACCCTGAAACGGTAGCCGGGGGTGATGAACAGGTCGGAGGAACCGTCGCCGGCTGCTACTCCCCTCCCATCGAAGGCCGTCTCCAGCGTGCGCACCACGGTCGTCCCCACCGCAACCACCCTCCCTCCGGCTCGGCCGGTACGAGCGATCGCCTCGGCGGTCCCGACCGGTACCCAAAACCGTTCCGAATGCATGACATAGTCGGTGATCTGGTCCACCCCGATGGGTCGAAATGTGTCGAGCCCGACTTCGAGCTCGACGGCAACAATGCCGATCTCCCGTTCCTCCAGGGAGCGAACGACCGGATCCGTGAAATGGAGACCCGCCGTCGGTGCAGCCGCCGAGCCGACCCGGTCGGCGAAGATGGTTTGGTACCGCTCCGGGTCATCGAGCGGTTTGCGAATGTAGGGCGGCAGCGGCGTTTGGCCGGACCGGGCAATGGCTTGTTCCACCGTGGCTCCGTCCGTCGTGGCCAGGTCGAGTTCGAACACCCCGTCGGACCGCGCAACGGTGACCGTTGCCACCAGGTTGTCGAGATCCAGCACGACACCGGGTCTGATCCGGCGGGCAGGTTTGATGAGGGCTTCCCAGCGGGGACCGGCGGTGGACCGAAGCAGGAGCACCTCTACTGCGCCTCCGCTCTCCCGTTTCGTCCCGCGCAACCGCGCCGCTCTGACCCGCGTCTTGTTGACGACAACGAGATCACCCGGGGCGAGGAGGTCGGGAAGGTCCCGGAAGATGTGATCGGTCATGTCACGCGTGTCGAGAAGCCGGGCCGCGTCACGCGGCTCGGCGGGTTGTTGGGCGATCACCTCATCGGGTAGCAGATAGGAGAAGTCGACGGTCCGCACAGGCGCGGTCAGTCGAGCAGCGTCTGCTGGGCGGCAGCCGGGGGCTCGAGACCCAGGTGAGCGTAGGCGGCCGGAGTGGCGACCCGTCCCCGCGGGGTGCGCTTCAGGAAACCGATCTGGAGCAGGAAAGGCTCGTAGGCGTCCTCCACCGTCTCGGGTTCCTCCCCCACCACTATCGCCAACGTCGACAGCCCGACCGGCCCGCCCCCGAACTTCACCACTATGGCCTCCAGGATCTCCCGATCGACCTTGTCGAGGCCTCTCCCGTCGACCTCGAAGACCTCCAGGGCGGCGTTGGCGGTGGCTGCGTCGGCGACACCGTCGGCCCGGGCAACGGCGTAATCGCGAACCCGGGCGAGCAGGCGATTGGCGATGCGGGGCGTGCCGCGGCCGCGCAGGGCAATGAGGTCGGCGCCGTCCTCGGTGATCGGAACGTCGAGGATGATCGCCGACCGATGGACGATCCGGCCGAGTTCTTCCTGGGTGTAGTAGTCCAGCTTGTCGACGATGCCGAACCGGTCCCTCAGCGGGGCGGCGACCTTCCCCTTGCGGGTGGTAGCGCCGATCATCGTGAAATGCGGCAGATCCAGACGGATCGACTGGGCAGACGGGCCCTTGCCGAGCACGATGTCCAGCTGGAAGTCCTCCATCGCCGGATAGAGCACCTCTTCCACGGCCCGCGGCAACCGGTGGATCTCGTCGATGAAGAACACGTCCCCTTTGTCGAGATTAGTGAGGATCGAAGCCACATCACCCGGCCGTTCGAGGGCCGGTCCCGAGGTGACCCGCAATCTGGATCCCATTTCATTGGCGAGGATGCCGGCCATGGTCGTCTTGCCCAACCCGGGAGGCCCGGACAGCAATACGTGGTCGAGCGGGCGGTTGAGGCTACGAGCAGCTTCAATCGAGATGGCCAGGCGCTCTTTGAGTTTCGCCTGGCCGATGAACTCGTCGATGGATTGGGGACGCAGGGTCCATTCGACAACGTCGTCGTCGGGCAGAGCCGCTGGTGTGAGGAGGTCTTCTCTCATCGCCTTCCCAGACTGCGGAGCGCCTGTCGGAGCTGCTCGGCAACAGGCGCGTCGGTCTCGATATCGGCCATGACCTCGCGGATCTCGGCCCCCTGGTAGCCCAACCCTTCGAGGGCATCTCGAACCTGTGCAACGGTACTCGTTCCCACCACCGAGTCGGCATCGGTGGTGGTGAGTTTTGGTTTCAGTTCCAGGACCATCTTCTGCGCACCTCGCTTGCCGATCCCCGGCACCGTCGTGAGTGCGTCGACGTCCTCGGCGGCAATCGCCCTACGCAGCTCTTCCGGTTGCAGCGCGCCCAGTGCGGCCATCGCCACCTTGGGTCCGATCCCGGACGCGCCGAGGAGGACCCGAAAGAGATCGCGCTCGGCCTCGCGGCCGAACCCGTGCAAGAGCATGGCATCTTCCCGCACCACCAGGTGGGTGTGCAGCACAACTTCTTCGCCGATGCCGGGCAGGTCTGCAATGGTGCGGGGGGTGACAACCACCTCGTAGCCGACACCGCTCACGTCCAGGAGGATCCCCGTGGCTCGTAGGGAGACGAGCGTCCCGCGCAGCCGACCGATCATCGGGCCGCCTCGAGCCGTTCGAGAAGGGCGGCGCCCTGCAGATGGCACAGGGCCACGGCCAAGGCGTCGGAGGCATCGGCCGGACGGGGCAGTCCGGCCAGCCCGAGCCGCTGGGCAACCATTCTCTGGACCTGTTCCTTGGGGGCGTTGCCGTAGCCGGCCACCGCCCGTTTGACGCTGGAGGGGGTGTATTCATGAACTTGGAGGCCCGCCTGAGCTGCGACCAGCATGGCGACCCCGGCAGCTCGCCCGACGTTGGCCACCGTATGCAGGTTGCGATTCGAGAACACCTGCTCGATGGCCATGACCGTCGGACGGTGTTCGGCAACGAATTCAGCCAGGTCGCGATGCAGTTCGAGCAGCCTTTGGGCGACTCGAGCCTTGGGGCTGGTGCGGATCACACCGGCGATCACCGCGCGCGGCCCGGCGGTGACTAGCCCGTAGCCGGTGGTGGTGAGCCCCGGGTCGATTCCGAGTACGAACATATGTACGGGAGTGTAGGCACCGAGTGAGACGTGGCGGTGGCTTTTGGGGACGGGCCCTTGCCGTTGGTCGCCGTTGGCGGGCAACCGGACACACGCCCAAACGATGAGAGTGAGATGAATCCCGCGATACGCGATACTGAGCGACGTGATGGAACGCAATGTGCTGGGCGCCGCACTTGAACCGTGTGGGGCCGACCCCTTGACCGGCTTCTACCGCGACGGTTCGTGCCATACCGGACCGGATGACCTGGGCATTCACACAGTGTGCGCAGTCGTTACCCGGGAATTCCTCGAGCACCAACGCCGCATCGGCAACGACCTCAGCACCCCGATGCCCGACTACCGGTTTCCCGGACTGGTCCCCGGCGATCGTTGGTGCGTGACGGCAGTGAACTGGCTGCGAGCCCACCACGACGGTATGGCCGCACCGGTGGTACTGGCCTCCACCCACGAGCGTGCTCTCGAGGTGATCCCATTGCCAGTTCTCGAGGAGCACGCCGTCGACGTGCCCGCCGACCCGGGCGCTCTCGAGCGTTAGCTGGTTGGCTGCCTGCGGTCTCGCTAGCTGCGGGCGGCCAGTTCGGCCATCACCTCATCGGCGATGTCGAAGTTCGAATAGACGCTCTGGACGTCGTCGAGGTCCTCCAGGGCGTCGATCAACCTCAGCACCTTCGGCGCCGTTTTCTCGTCGACCGGGACGCTGGTGGTTGGCAGGTGCGTGACCTCGGCGTCTTCCAACGCCAGCCCCGCGGCGGAGAATGCGCGCTTGACGGCGTTGAAGTCGGATGCTGCGCAGATCACCTCAAAGAGCCCATCAGATTCCCGCGCGTCCTCGGCGCCGGCTTCGAGGGCGGCCAGCATCACCTCATCTTCGCCGCCTGCCACCAGCAGGTATCCCTTCTGCTCGAAGAGGTAGGAAACCGAACCGGGTTCCCCGAGATTGCCTCCGTTGCGGCTGAATGCCGCCCGCACGTCGGATGACGCCCGGTTCCGGTTGTCGGTCAGGATCTGCACGTAGAGTGCTACTCCGCCGGGGCCGTACCCCTCGTAGTAGAACTCCTCGTAGTGGGCTCCTTCAACCTCGCCGATTCCTCGTTTGATGGCTCGCTCGATGTTGTCGTTGGGCACCGAAGCGGCCCGGGCCTTGTCGATCGCGTTGGACAGCGTGGCATTGGCAGCCGGGTCACCTCCGCCTTCCCGGGCCGCCACTTCGACCACCTTGACGAGCTTGGCGAAGAGCTTGCCCCGCTTGGCGTCCTTGGCGCCCTTCTTGTGTTTGATGGTCGACCATTTCGAATGTCCGGACATCAGGGTTCCCCGTCGAGATGGTGGCGGCTTTCGGCAGCCTGCAGCACCATTGTATGGATGCGAACGTCGGTGGTCAGCTCGGGGTGAAAGGACGTCGCCAGGATGTTGCCCTGCCGAACCATCACCGGGTGCCCGTCGACCGCCGCCATCACTTCGACGGCGCCACCCACTTTGCTGACCCACGGGGCACGGATGAACACACCCCGGAAGGTCTCTTGGAGTCCGGCGATCTCGAGGTTCGCCTCGAACGACTCATTCTGACGGCCGAAGGCGTTGCGTTCGACGATGACGTCCAGAACTCCCAGCTGGGCTTGGACCCCTGCGGCGACCCCGGCGGCGAGGAAGATCATCCCGGCACAGGTCCCCAGGGTCGGCAACCCCTCAGATATGGCCGTTCGCAGCGGTTCGATTAGCCCGTAGATCGTTGCGAGTCTCCCAATGGTGGTTGATTCGCCACCCGGGATGATCAGGGCGTCGATGGTCTCGAAGTCCTCGGGACGGCGCACGGACATCCACGCGCCACCGGCCATCTCCACGGCCCCGGCGTGTTCGCGCACATCGCCCTGCAGGGCGAGCACCCCGACCTTGGGCACGCCTACCAGCCCCTGGTCTGCAGCAACTCGGTGTCGCTCAGGGTACCCATCTCTATGCCGACCATCGCCTCACCAAGACCGCGCGAGACCTTGGCGATCGTCTCGGGGGTGTCGTAGAACGTCACCGCTTCCACGATGGCTCGCGCCCGCGGCGCCGGGTCCTCGGACTTGAAGATCCCGGATCCCACGAAGACCCCATCGCACCCCAGCTGCATCATCAACGCCGCGTCGGCCGGAGTTGCGAGACCCCCGGCGGCGAAATTGACGACCGGCAAACGCCCGGAGGCGGCTACTTCCTGGACCAGATCGAATGGCGCGCCCATGGACTTGGCGGCGGCCATCAGCTCGGCGCTGTCCATGGTGGAGAGGGCCCGGATCTCCCGGTTCATCGTCCGCATGTGACGAACCGCCTCGACAACATTGCCGGTGCCGGCTTCACCCTTGGTGCGGATCATGGCGGCGCCTTCTCCGATCCGGCGCAATGCTTCGCCGAGGTTGCGCGCTCCGCAAACGAAAGGTGTTGTGAACCCCCACTTGTCGATGTGGTTTTCTTCGTCGGCGGGAGTGAGCACCTCGCTCTCGTCGATGTAGTCGACACCGAGGGACTGCAAGACCTGTGCTTCGACGAAGTGCCCGATGCGCACCTTGCCCATGACCGGGATGCTGACCGAGTCGATTATCTGCCGGATCTTCTCCGGATCGGCCATCCGAGCGACTCCGCCTTCTCTGCGAATATCGGCGGGGACCCGCTCGAGGGCCATCACGGCCACCGCGCCTGCTTCTTCAGCGATCTTGGCCTGCTCGGCGTTGACGACGTCCATGATGACACCGCCCTTGAGCATCTCGGCCAACCCGCGTTTCACTCGATCAGTTCCTGCTTCCACCGTGTTCTCCTTGCTCGTTGTCAATTCTACCTCCACTCGTACGTTCGGTCCTCGGGAACCAGATGAACCCACGTGGTGCCTGCCGCCAGGTTGATCTCGTTTCCGGACGAGTCGAAGAAGCGAAAGAAATCGGCGCTCCGGCCTCGTTCCCAGCGACCCTCCAGGGCGACCCCGTCCCTGAAGACGACCGCCGGTCCGGATCCGAGCACGTCGAAGTCGGGAACCGGCGCCCCGCTCGAATCAGTGCGACCGGTCTGGAGCTGTTTCACCACCAGAACGATTACGTTGGCGGCAACGATCTGATCGCCGGAGGCGGCCAGGTGCGGTTGCGAGCGGTGGAATCGGAGGTAACCACCGTCGACCGCCGAATAGCCGTAGACCACCTCATGCAGGTTCGAAGACTTGATTTCGACGGTGCGGGCAAAGTCGCCCGCTGAGCTGTCTCCAAAGGGCAGCCACGACCCTGCCGTCCCGTTTGCGTCCTCGACGGTGGCGAGGGCGGCTTCCGGGTCGAGCATCAGGTCATACGGCGCGTGACGATCGGCGACCCGCCGGTATGCGAGGGTACCTAGCACCGGATCCCCTAGATCGACGGCCACCTCCCGCAAGGAGTTGACAACCGCGTCATTGCCACCTGAGTAGGCCAGGAACGCTCCGAAGGGAGCCAGCAACTTGGGGTCCACTTCGCGCACGCTTCGTACGGGTCCGATTTCGGGAGGCAACCGCGACTGGTACAGCCCCAACAACCGCGAGATCCCACCCTCCACGGGTATGTCGAAGACGACATCGGCCATCTCCAGCCCCTCCTGCGGTCGGGCATCGGGGGTGTTGTCGATCTTGACGGCCAGGATCGGGACGGTGGGCGTGCCCTCCTCGACGGAAAGCCCGGTGAGCGGCCACGTTTCCGCCACGTCCACCGTGGTGGTTGTCGTTGTGATCGAGGTCGAAGTCGTCGAGGAAGTGGTAGTGGTCGGCAATGAGGTGGTCGTTGTGTCCGGGAGTTGATCACCCGAACCGGCCACGATGACGACCACAACCAAGAGCACCAGCACTGCCGCGGCCCCACCACCGAGCCACCACCGTTGACGCCAGGTCAACGACGCAAATGTGTCACGTAAGGTCTGCATGGGAACGACAGCCGAGGTTAACGCGCGACTCGCTCGTACAGGGCGAGGTACCTGGGAAGCACCTTCTGCCAGTCGTATCTTTCCGCCACCTCGCTCGCCGCCCGGCCCCGCACCTCGGTTCCGCTTCTATCACGCAGGGCGCCTATCAATTGGCCGGCCAGCCTATCCGGATCGGCCACCGGCACATACCGGGCAACCTCGCCGGCCACATGCCGGAAAGCCGAGAGATCACTGACCACCGGCGCACATCCGGCCGCCATCGCCTCCACCAGACTGATCCCGAAACTCTCTCCGCCCAGGTTCGGCGCGCAATACACCGCCGCCCCGGCCAACTGCCGGCGCTTCTCGTAGCCGCCCGTCGGGCCCAGGTAACGGATACTCGGATGGGAACCACCCCGATCTGCACCAAGCACGACGAGTTCCGCTTCCACCACCTGTGAGCGAACGATCGGCCAGGCAGCCAGCAGCACATCCAGGCCCTTGCGCGGTTCATCACGGCCCAGGAACACGACCCGGGTCGGCTGGCGGGCCACGTCCATCGAAAATGACGCAGCATCGATTCCGTTGGGAATCGATGCCACCTCACCCACTAGACCGGTGATCGCGGAGGCGGCGGCCTGGCTCACGGCCGTGACGGCCCCCAGCCTGGAGAGGATACGCCTGAGAGCCGGACCCGCCAGCCGGTAGAGGTTCCGCACCAAGGCAGAAGGATCGGCGTGAAAGGTTCCCACCGCCGGCGGGCCATCCCCCAGGAAGGCGGCCGGCGAGGTAGGGGCCAACAGCGGCTCATGAACGTGAACGACGTCGGCGTCCCGAACTGCCCGGCGGGTCTCCCCGATCGTCCCTGGACGCAATGCGACCGGCGCAACCGACCCGTTCGCCCGCACCCTGACCGGACGACCCAACAGCCTCGCTTCGGGCGGCCCCGCCGTTCCCGGAGCCACCAGCCACGCCTCGTGGCCGGCCGCTCGGATGCCGTCTACCAGGGAGGCGGCTTGCTGCTGAACGCCTCCAGGTTCTTCGATGGAATACGGGCAGACGACGGCGATTCTCATGACACGGCGCGGTCCGACGGCCAGTTCGGCTGAACGATGTGCCACTGGGCCGGATCTCGCCGAATCAACCCTTCCAGGGCGGCCGCGATCCGCTGCGTCCCAACGGCCACCCGGTTCACCCCTTGGGAGGGGATCTCAACCGGGGATTCTATGACCACGTGATGACCCGGCCCATCGGCAAAGAACGCTGCCACGGGAAATACCGGTACCTCGGAACGTGCGGCGAGGACGGCTGCCCCGGCCGGCAACTCCGTCTCCTCACCGAAGAACCTCACAGCTAGTCCACCCTCTCGAACGTTCCGGTCGGTGACGAGGGCAACCGCTGCGCCACGGCGCAAACCGTCGGCGAGTACCGCCATGACCCGCCGGCTTCCGTCGGCGAACACCACGTCGATGCCGAACGATTTGCGGACCGCCGCGAACCAGCGGGCCAGTCGCGGATTGGGTAGGTCCTCCGCCACCGCGATCAACTCGAGACCGAGAGCGCGGGCGACGCTGCCGGCTACCTCCCAATTCCCGATATGGGGCAGTACGAAGATCATCCCCCGACCCGTCGCCTGTGCTTGCTTCACCCGGTCGAGACCTTCGACCACGATCCGGGCCAGCATGGCCGGCACCCTCCGGGGCCGCACCCAGAATACCTCTGCCCAGTAGCGTCCGTAGGCGGCAAACGCCTCTCGGGTAGCTTGTTCTATGTCGTGTTCTGATCCGAGTGCCCGGGTCATGTGACGGATCGCCATGCGCTTTCGACGGTCTGCTCTCGAATAGGCGATAGAACCCAGCGCCTTCCCCACCCGCCGCATCAGGGGCTCGGGCAACAGGCCGAAGAGGGCGGCCGCCAGGCGGTAGCCGAAGTACTCGAGCAGCTCCCTCATGGCGCCAGCTGTCGCCAGGTCGAGACAAACCGTTGGACGACGGTCAGCCAGGTCAAGACCACCATCGCCCACAGCATCGGACCTATCCAACCGGTGATGACCCCCACGCAGTACAGGATCACGCGCTCGGCCCGACCCATCAGCCCGGCCCGACCGTCGGCTCCTCCCACCTCCGCCTTGGCTCGCAGGTAGGAGGTGATGAGCGATGCTCCGAGGCCGGCCACCGCCAGGACTACCAGCAGGGGTTCGTCGGCCACCGCGTAGGCGACGCCTGCGAACATGGCGGTTTCGCTGATCCGGTCGGTGACCGAATCAAGGAAGGCTCCCCGTGGGCCGGCGCTATTCAGCTCACGAGCCAACGACCCGTCCAGTGCATCGACAAACGATCCGACGGCAATCATCGAACCACCGGCAATGGATGAGCCGCGGGCTACCAGATAGGCACCCCCCACCGTCAACAGGAGACCCAGGACCGTCAAATGGGTCGGTTTGAGGCCGGTCATAGCCAGCAGGCGGCCCGCTGCCTGAAGTGCTCCGCTGATTAGCGGGCGGACCCTGGTTTCGATCACGTGCGCTCCTTGGGCCCTGGAAGGTACCACACTGATCTGGCCTCGTTCCCGCTCGTTACAATTCGAGCAAACCCAGCTGCCCGAGGAGGTCGTGTGATCCCGGACAAGATCAGGAATGTCGTGCTGGTCGGTCATGGAGGGAGCGGAAAGACGTCGCTCGCCGAGGCCCTCCTCTTCACTGCCGGAGTGACAACCCGGGCAGGCCGGGTCGAGGACGGCAACACCGTCACCGACTTCGAACCCGAGGAAATCGAGCGACAGATATCTCTCAGCCTGGCGCTTGCATCGTTCACCTGGAAGGACCACAAGGTCAACATCATCGACACCCCCGGCTACGCGGGTTTCCTGGGCGATGCCCGGTCCGCGCTGCGGGCAGCCGATCTGGCCCTATTCGTGATATCGGGTGTCGATGGGGTGGAAGTGCAGACCGAGATCCTGTGGGATCTGGCTACCGAGGAGGGCATCCCCCGGGCCCTGTTCATCAACAAACTCGACCGGGAACGCTCCTCCTATGCCCGCACCCTGGCCGAATTGCAGGATGCATTCGGGAAGAGAATCGCTCCGGTACACTTACCGATCGGCTCGGAACACGATTTGTCCGGATTGGTTCGCATCGTCTCCAATCGGGCCCACACGTATTCGGGCGGCAACCCGATCGGCACCCCGACCGATCCTCCCGCCGACCTCGCCTCTACGGTTCAGGAGACCCACACCGCGCTCGTCGAATCAGTCGTCGAGACCGACGACGAGCTGATGGAGAAATACTTCGAAGGGGAGGAACCAAGCCGCGAGCAGATGGTCAAGGTGATCCATCAAGGCATGTTGGATCGCGAAGTGTTTCCCGTGCTCATCGGCTCAGCTACCGGGCTGATTGGAATCGACACGCTCGCCGACTTCATCGTGGACTTCGGGCCCAAACCCCTCGAACACTCCACACCACCGCTCGCGGATGGTGGGGAGTACGCCGTCGATCCGAATGGGCCGGCGGTTGCCTACGTGTTCAAGACCATCTCCGACCCATATGTGGGACGGGTGTCCCTGTTTCGAGTCTTTTCGGGGCGGATCAAGGCTGACGATGAACTGGAGAAGGCTGGTCACAGCGGCAAAGTGCGGATGCACAACCTCTTTTTCATGCAGGGCAAGGACCACCACGATGCTTCGGAGGTGGTCGCAGGCGACATCGCGGCGGTCGCCAAGCTGGAGTCGGTCGTGGCCGGCGACACCTTGCGCGGCCACGGAGTCAACGTCCAGCTTGCCCGGGTTCCCTTCCCGAAACCGGTCATGAGCCTGGCCGTGTTCCCCAAGGCGGCTCAGGACGAGGAGAAACTGTCGACGGCTCTTTCGAGAATCGCCGAGGAAGACCCCACCGTGCGCGTCGAGCGAAGATCCGAAACCAAAGAAACCGTGCTATCTGGGTTGGGTGACACACATCTCGACGTCACGGTGGCCCGGCTGGCCCGGAAATTCGGCGTAGATGTCGACACGGCCGTGCCAACGGTGCCTTATCGCGAAACGATCACCGCCACAGCCGAGGCCGAAGGAAAGCACAAGAAGCAGAGCGGCGGCCGCGGGCAATACGGGGTGGCCTTCGTCCGGTTCGAGCCCCTCCCCCGTGGATCCGGCTACGAATTCGTAGATGGCATCAAGGGTGGTGCGATTCCCCGTCAGTACATCCCGGCAGTCGACAAGGGTGTTCAGGAAGGACTCGACCGTGGCATCCTGGCCGGCTATCCGACGATCGATGTCCGGGCCACCGTCTACGACGGGAAGTACCACTCGGTCGACTCGGACGAATTGTCGTTTCGCATGGCAGGCATCCTGGCTGTTCGGGCCGCCGCCGCCAACCTGCGGCCCGTGTTGCTCGAGCCGATCGTCAAGGCGACCATCAGCGTGCCGGAGGAGTACATGGGCGACGTGATCGGCGATCTCAACGCCAAACGTGGCCGGGTGCTGGGCATGGACTCGGACGGACGGTTGCGGGTGGTGACCGCCGAGGTGCCGCTGGCCGAAATGCAGCGCTACGCCATCGATCTCCGCTCGATCACTGGTGGTCGCGGGACCTTCGAGATGGAGTTCGATCACTACCAGGAAGTACCGCAAAACGAAGCGGACAAGGTCATAGCCGCGGCCAAGCACCGCGCAGAGGACTGAGGAGGGAGACGGAATCGAAGCAGCTCACAACCAAGGGTCGCGGAACTCTTCCCCAGGTCGTGAGCAGATGCCGAAGGAGGCAGGGATGGCACTGAAAGAAGCGCTCGAAGCGAAGGTCGAGGCATGGCGACCTCGGACCGCACGATTGATCAAGGAGTTCGGCGACGTCAAGGTCTCCGAGGTAACCATCTCGCAGGCGATTGGGGGCGCCCGGGGTGTCCGATGCCTGGTGACCGACATCTCCTATCTGGACCCCGATGAAGGCATCCGCTTTCGCGGTTACACGATCCCCGAGACCCTGACCATGCTCCCCAAGGTGCCTGGCAAGGAGATGCCGTACGTGGAGGGCCATATCTACCTCCTCCTCACCGGTGACATACCGACCGAAGATGACGTCGCCGAGCTGGCTGAGGACATCAAGGGTCGGCTCGGCGTCCCGGGTTATGTGTTCGACACCCTGCGGGCTATGCCGATCGACACCCACCCGATGACGATGTTCTCGGCCGGGATCCTGGCCATGCAGAGGGAATCAGAATACGTCAAGGCGTACAACGAGGGACTCGGGAAGATGGATCACTGGCAGCCAACCCTCGACGATGCGCTCAACCTCTGGGCCCGGCTCCCCGAGCTGGGTGCCTTCATATACCGGCTCAAGTACAAAGGAGATACCCCCATTGCCCCGGATCCCAACCTGGATCTGGGGGGCAACTTCGCCCATATGATGGGGATCGACGATCCGTACGACGAGGTGGCTCGTCTGTACTTCATCCTCCACTCCGACCACGAGAGCGGGAATGTGAGCGCTCATGCCGGCCACCTGGTTGGCAGTGCGCTGTCGGATGTGTACTACTCGGCGAGTGCCATGATCAACGGTCTCGCCGGCCCCCTCCACGGTTTGGCCAACCAGGAAGTGCTGCGTTGGATTCAAGACGTGATGGAGCAAATGGGCGGCCAGCTGCCGACGGAAGAGAAGATGAAGGAGTTCGTCTGGGAGACCCTGAATTCCGGACAAGTGGTTCCGGGATTCGGCCATGCGGTGTTGCGTAAAACGGATCCCCGCTACGCCGAGCAGCGGAACTTCTGCCTGAAGTACCTGCCGGACGATCCCATCTTCAAGTTCGTCGACATGCTGTACCACGTCGTGCCGCCGATCCTGGCGGAGCACGGCAAGGCCAAGAACCCGTGGCCGAACGTCGACGCTCAGTCGGGTGTGATTCAGTGGTACTACGGTCTGCAGGAATACGACTTCTACACGGTGCTGTTCGGCATCGGGCGCTCCATCGGAGTGCTCGCCAACATCATCTGGGATCGGGCCCTCGGATATCCCATCGAACGGCCCAAGTCGGTGACAACGGCCATGCTCGAAGAAGCGGCCGGTATCACCAGTTAGCAACGAGCACACCCCGCTTCAGGGGTCGCCGACGGGCGTCCCCCGCCGGCGGGGTGTGCCAACCAACCCGGGAGGATTCAGATGACAGGTGAGGATGCGGTGCTGCGCGTCGGTGGCCAGGAGTACATGCTGCCGGTGATCGTCGGCACCGAAGGCGAGATCGCCGTTGATATCAACCAGCTCCGCACGACGAGCGGCATAGTCACGTTCGATCGCGGATTCGCCAACACGGCGGAGACCGAGAGTGCCATCACCTTCCTGGACGGCGAGCAGGGCATCCTCCGGTATCGTGGCTATCCGATCGAACAGATCGCCGAGCAGGCCTCCTTCCTCGAAGTTGCCTACCTACTCTCCAAAGGTGAGCTACCGACTCGGCCCCAGCTCGACGACTACGTCGACGAGATCACCCATCACACGATGCTGCGGGAGGACATGAAGTACCTCTTCGAGGCATTCCCCAAAGAAGCGCATCCGATGCAGATCCTTGCCTCGGCCATCTCCGCCCTGGCAACCTACTACCCCGATGCTGTGGATCCCGGGGATACCTGGGCGGCGGATATCAGCATGAAGCGCCTGCTGGCCAAGGTGCCGACGATGGTCGCCTGGTCGTTCAAGTACAGCCGCAACCAACCCTATGTGTACCCGCGCAACGATCTGGACTACGTGGCCAACTTCCTCAACATGATCTTCTCGTTCCCGACTGAGGAGTACGAAGTCGACCCGGCGATTGCCAAGGCCCTCAACGTGCTGTTGATCCTCCATGCCGACCACGAGCAGAACTGCTCGTCCACAACCGTTCGGGTGGTCGGCTCGGGACACGCCAACCTCTTCTCGTCGGTGGCGGCCGGCGTTCACGCGCTCTCGGGACCCCTGCACGGCGGAGCCAACCAGCGGGTGGTGGAGATGCTCGAAGAGATTGTGGCGGCCGGGGGAGATATCGCCCCTTTCGTGGCTCGAGCCAAAGACAGAGAAGACCCGTTCCGGCTCATGGGATTCGGCCACCGCGTCTACAGGAATTACGATCCCCGCGCCCAGATCCTCAAACGGTACGCCCAGCAGGTCGTCAAGACACTCAGCAAGAACGACCCGCTCTTGGATGTCGCACTGCAGCTCGAGCAGGTCACTCTCGAGGACGACTACTTCATCGAGAAGAAGCTCTATCCGAACGTCGACTTCTATTCGGGCATCATCTACCGGACGATGGGCTTCCCCACCAACCTCTTCACCGTTTTGTTTGCCATCGGCCGGTTGCCGGGTTGGATCGCCCAATGGTGGGAAATGAAGCAAGATGCCACAACCAAGATCGGCCGTCCCCGCCAGATCTACGTGGGTGAAACGAAACGGGACTGGAAAGCAATCACAGAACGGCCGTAGAAGAACGGTCGATGTTTCCGGAGTCTGTGATTCGAAAGGCGGGCGGTACTTGGCGACTATTCCAGCCGAACAACGGGCGACTGCAAACCGCCGGCCGCTAACCGGTGACCGCTTCTTCGTACGGGTCTCCCAGCACGGTTGCGGTGATCGCGTCGACCCGGACCAGACCGCGGGTCACAGGGGGGTCGTCGGCCGAGTAGACCAACACGTGCCAAACGGGTCGGGCCCGCCATCCCACGAAGGTGACCGCCGCCGAGGCGTGCCCGACCGGGAACGATACTTCCCGGCCGGCTGCCGCCAGTGCTTCCTCGGCGGTCGTGTTGAGCTTCCAGGCGGATGAGAAATGAAACGACCCGATGATCAACAACAACCCCGCCACCAGGTAGAGACCGGCCGGTAACCCCAGAGCGGCTCCCAGCGCAGCCAGCACCGCTCCCGCAACGAACGTCAGACCGGAAGTTCGGCGTCGACTGGGACTCGGAAACTCGTATGGCCCGATCACATTGGCGTCGAGATCCTCGGGCACGCCTTGGGCGTCGGCTATCTCCCTGGGTATCTCGATACCGTCCACGGTCTACTCCTCAACCAGCTCGACTGCCTTCAAGGCGGCCCGGTCCAAAACCGCATCGCCGCGC
>Ga0209341_10002388_pt1 | contig 17875 bp, 18 predicted proteins | sample RifCSP13_2_FD_184020 | JGI IMG/M metagenome (GOLD analysis project Ga0209341, IMG submission 184020) | Soil microbial communities from Rifle, Colorado - Rifle CSP2_sed 13_2 (SPAdes) (version 2) | ecosystem: Environmental > Terrestrial > Deep subsurface > Rock core/Sediment | place: Rifle... | reverse complement strand
GCGCCCACGTCGCCGCCGAAGAGCGACAGCACGATCGCCTCCGCGAAGGACTGCGCCGCGGCCGCCTCGCCCGGCTGTGCGGAGACGTTCGCACGAGATCGCCCGAGGCTGACAATCGAGCCGTCGGCCGGGTAGGAGAACGACTGCACGTCGGCGCTCGTCGACTGGGGCCAGGTGAGCTCGCCGAGAGAGACCGTGTCCTGCCCCGGGACGGTGATGCGCACGAGGACCGCGTTCGATCCGGTGACGGCGCCGCGGGGCGGCGGCGCGGCCGCCGCGAGCGCCGTCGAGACGGCCAAGACCGCGCCGGCGAGCGCGACGACACGTGTCACGGCAAATCAGGGTAGCGCGGGCGTGCCCGGACCGTGCGCCAGACGAGCTGCGCCGCGACTGCAAACAGGAGCACCGCGAAGAGGCGCCGCAGCGTGTCCTCCGGGAGCGCGGTCGCGATCCTGGCTCCGATCTCCACACCGAGGACGGATGCGAGTCCAACGATGACCGCCGTCCGAACTCGCAGGTTGCCGTAGCGGCGCTGGTTCCAGGCGCCCGCGGCTACGGTGGGCAGGATGGCGAGGAGCGACGTCGCCTGAGCCTCGAGCTGGCCGAGACCGAGCGCGAGGAGGATCGGGACGAACAGGATCCCGCCCCCCACGCCGAACAGCCCGGAGAGCACGCCGGTGGCCAGCCCAAGCGCCAGCGCAAGAGCAATCGTCGAAGCGCTCATGGCCAGAGGAGCCGCACGCCGACACCGGTGAGGAGCAGGGCGAATCCGTAGGTCAGCATGCTCGTCGTGATCCGCTGCTGCAGCGATGTTCCCATGAGTGCGCCCGCAGCTGCGGGAAGGCCGACCAGTGCTGCGTAGCCGACCTCCACCTCCCCCCTGGCCGCGTACGCGATCACCCCTGCGAACGCCGTGATCCCGATCGCGCCGAGCGAGGTCGCGGTCGCCATGCGCTCCGGGAGATGCGTCAGCAGGATGAGCAGCGGAACGGCGACGATGCCGCCGCCGACCCCGAAGAGCGCGGAGAAGACCCCCGCCGCGAGGCCGATGGCGACGAGGCGCACAGGCGTATCGTAAGGAGGTGTGAGGACCGCCCTCGTCCGTACGGCAGCGATCGGCGCACTGATCGCCATGCTCGTGCCGCTCGTAGGAGCCACGGCCGGCACGGCTCTCCCGGCACCCGTCGAGGCTCGCTCCATCTACGTCGTCCAACCCGACCCGCGGCTCTGCCCGTCACCACTCTGCGGCGGCTACTGGGTGTCGCTCGCGAACCACGCGCGCACGCGCTGCCACGACGGCCTGCTTCGTCCTCGCTGCTACGTCGCGATCGCAATCGATGTGTCGACCCGAAAGCCCTCGACTACGGCGCTGCCGGCGAATGCACTCGCGAGGGCGGTGGTCGGGTCCTGGACGTTCGAAGGATTCGGGGAGCTGGGAGCGATCGTCGTCGCAGAGGTCTGGAAGCCCGTCGGGCGCGCGCCTCCGACCGGCAACTTCTATCGCCTGCGGGACACGGGCCTGCGGTGCATCCGAGCGCCGTGCTTCTCGGTCCGTGCCTGGCAGGTGAACAGGCCCTACCGCATCACCGTCTCGGGCGTGGATCTCGGGCCCGCGCGTTCAACTCCTGACACGCTGCGTCAAGCCGAGGCGGCGCTGGCCGCGTCCGGCGGCCTCCTCGCGTCCGGCCGCATCTCCCGCACCGCCGACGGCGGGCGACTCTTCGAAGCCTCGCAGGTCTTCCTCAGAGCAGCGACGCCTCGCGCCTGAGGACGTCCCAGGCAAGGCGCACGTCGTCCTCCGTCGTGCGGAAGTTGCCGATTGCGAGCCGTAGCGCGTAGCGGTCGCCGAGGCGTGCGTGTGACAGGAAGACGTCGCCCGAGGCATCGACCCGCTCGAGCAGCCGCTCGTTGTCCTCGTCGGAGCCCTCCCGGCGGAAGCAGACGAGCGAGAAGTGCCGCGGAGCGACGACCTCCCAGCCGGGTTCGTCCCGCACCCAGCTCTCGAAGAGCGCCGCGAGCCTGACGTGCTCGCGGATCCGCTCCTGGAGCCCCGCCCGCCCGTAGCAGCGCAGCACCGCCCACAGCTTGAGCGCGCGAAACCGACGGCCGAGCACCTGGGTGTACTCGCTGAGGCTCGCGACCTCTGGTCCGATGCGCAGGTACTCCGGCACGAGGCTGAACGTGTCGCGGAGGACATCAGGCCGGCGCGTCCACAAAGTCGAGCAGTCCAGCGGCACGCCGAGCCACTTGTGCGGGTTGACGACGACCGAGTCTGCACGCTCCCAGCCCGCGAAGTGCCCGCGGAGCTCAGGACAAACCGCAGCTGCCCCGGCGTACGCGGCATCGACGTGCAACCAGACACCCTCGGCCTCGCAGCGGTCCGCCACCGCGGGGACGGGGTCGACAGATGCGGATGCGGTGGTCCCGATCGTCGCGACGACCGCACACGCGCCGTCGAGATGCAACGAGTCGGGGCGCAGTCGGAACTGGTCGTCCACGGGCACCTTCCGCAGCTCGAGCTCGAGCAGCTTCGCAGCTTTATCAACCGACGAATGCGTGTGCTGGGAGCAAACGACCGTGCGGCGGTCGGGTCGTGCCGACCGTGCCGCAGCAAGAGCGACGAGCGTGCTCGTGGAGGCGGTGTCCTCGATGTGGCCGTGCATGCCTTCGGGCAGGCCGAGTAGCCCCGCCAGCCAGTCCAGCGTGACCTCCTCGAGCTCCTGGAGCGCGGGCGACGTGCGCCAGAGGATCCCGAGCTGGTTCAACCCGGCAATGAGAAGCTCGGCGAGAATCGCTGGCTCGGACCCAGTGATCGAGAAGTACGCGAACCAGCGCGGGCTCTGGGAGTGCGTCATCCCAGGCATGAGCACCGCGTCGAGGTCGTGCAACACCGCCGAGAACGGCTCAGGCTCTTCGGGCGGCGAGGCGGGAAGCGCGGCCCGGATCTCGCCCGGCTCCACCTGCGAGAGGACCGGGTACTCGCGCACCCGCTCGAGGTACGACGCGACCCACTCGAGCGCAGCCGCGCCGTCTTCGCGAAACGTGCTCACCGCCGCCGCCTCTCGATCTCCCGCCACGAGCGCGTGTTCAGCACGTGCTCTCTTGTCAGCCACGCACGCCGCGCCTGGGCGATCCCGAACTCGATGTTCGCGAGCGCGTCCACGGAGTGGGCGTCCGTCGTGACCGGCACGGGCACGCCGGCCTCGCCCGCGAGCCGCGCGTGCGTGTCGCGCATGTCGAGCCGGTCGGGCTGGGAGTTGATCTCGAGCGCCGTGCCCATCTCCGCCGCGTGCTCGATGACCCGCTCGACGTCGACCGGCGCACCCTCCCGCCGGGTGAGCCGCCTTCCGGTCAAGTGTCCGATGCAGTCGACATGCGGGTTGTCGAGAGCAGCGAGGATGCGCTCGGTCGGGCTCCGCTCGAACGACGTGTGGAGCGAGGCGATGACCCAGTCGAGCTCGGCGAGCGCGTCGTCTGCCACGTCGAGCGTGCCGTCGGCGCGGATGTTGACCTCGATCCCGCGCAAGACGCGAAACGGCTTCACGCGCGCATTGACCGCGGCGATCTCCCCCCACTGACGCTCGAGCCTGCCGTCGCGCAGGTAGTGCGAATGGTCGGTCAGGCAGAGGTAGCGATACCCGCGGCCTTTTGCCGTGACCGCCATCTCCTCGATCGTGCTCCTTGCGTCCGTTGACCAGGTCGAGTGGCAATGCATCTCCCCGCGAAGATCCGAGAGCTGGACGAGCTCGGGGAGCCGGCCCTCGCGCGCAGCCGCGATCTCGCCGCCCGACTCCCGCAGCTCGGGCGGAACGAACGCGTAGCCGAGATACGAGTAGAGCTCCTCCTCGGTCGCGTGTGTGACCACCTCGCCGGTCTCGGCGATCGTGACCCCGTACTCCGAGATCGAGAGCCCACGCCGCACGGCGTCCTCACGCAACGCGATGTTGTGGTCCTTCGACCCGGTGAAGTGCTGGAGGACGTTGCCGTAGCACTCCGGCGGCACGACGCGGAGGTCGAAACGGAGACCGTCGTGGCCGACGACCGTCGCCTTGGTGTCGCCGCGGGCGGCGACCTCCGCGACCCAGGGTGCCTCGCAGAAGGCCGCGATCAGCGCGGGCGAGTCGGTGGAGGTCGCGATCAGATCGAGGTCGCGCACCGTCTCCCGTCGGCGGCGGACGCTGCCCGCCTCGGAGACGGCGATCGCAGCGGGGTGAGCCCGAAGCTCGCCGACGACGCGCTGCACCGCCGGCAAGCCTCTCCCGAGGAGGCCGCGCGACTCCGTCTTCCTCCCGGCACCGGCGGCGAGTGCCGTAAGGATCTTTTCCTCGCTCTTCGCACCGAGCCCCGACAGCTCGCGCAGACGGCCGCTCTCAGCCGCCTTCTGCAGCCCGTCGAGCGTCGTGACGCCGAGCTCGGTCCAGATCCGCGCGGCGGTCTTCGGACCGACCCCGGGAAGTCGCAGGAAGTCCACGACGCCGACTGGGACGCGCTCACGCCTCCGGCGAAGCGCCAGCATCTCCCCCTCCTCGACCACCTCGACCACCTTCTGCTCGATCGTCTTGCCGATCCCGGGAAGCTCCTTCGCCTTTCCCTCTAGCGCGAGCTCGGCGATCGGGCTCGGCGACTCACGGATGCGCGTGGCCGCGCGACGGTAGGCGATCACCTTGAACGACTCTTCCCCGAGAATCTCGGAGAGGTCGGCGAGGAGGTCGAGCTGGTCGGCGAGCTCCGCGTTTCGGGGCAGGGGCTTCGCCATCCCGCGATGATACGGCGGTGCCGAGAGCCGTCGTCTGTCTCCCGACGTACAACGAGCGCGAGAACCTCGAGCCGATGGTGCACGCGCTCGCGGAGGTGCTCGACACCTCGCGCGACCGAGTTCTCGTCATCGACGACGCCTCGCCGGACGGGACCGGCGAGCTCGCGGACCGGCTCGCGACAGAGCTGCCCTGGGTTTCCGTTCTCCACCGGGAGCGCAAGGACGGTCTCGGCCCGGCCTACGTAGCCGGATTCCGGCGCGCGCTCGTGGAGGGCGCCGAGCTCGTCCTCGAGATCGACTGCGACTTCTCGCACGATCCGAGCGACGTCCCCCGGCTGATCGCCGCCGCCGAGGGTGCGGATCTCGTCCTCGGATCGCGCTACGTGGACGGCGGAGGAACCGAGGGTTGGGGGCTGGGACGCCGCTTCGTTTCTCGCGGCGGTTCCCTCTACGCTCGGCTGATTCTCGGAGTGGGCGTGCGCGATCTGACAGGCGGCTTCAAGTGCTTCCGGCGGGCAGCGCTCCAGGCGATCGACCTCGACGCGCTTGCCGCGCGCGGGTACGCGTTTCAGATCGAGACGACGTACCGCGTGCTCCGAGCGGGACTGGGGGTGAAGGAGATCCCGATCCGCTTTGTCGACCGGCGGGTCGGCGAGTCGAAGATGACCCGCTCCATTGTCGCCGAGGCGATCTGGAAGGTGCCGGCTCTACGCTTGCGAGCGCTCACCGGGAGGGTCTAGTGCTCGACGTCACGGACGCGACCTTCGCCGACGAGGTGCTCGCCTCGCCGCTGCCAGTGATCGTCGACTTCTGGGCCCCGTGGTGCAAGCCGTGCGACGCGATCGAGCCGCACCTGCGCGCGATTGCCGACGAGCACGAAGGGCGCATCCGCCTCGTGCGGATGAACGTCGACGAGAACCTCGGCGTGCCATCTCGCTACGGCGTTCTTGCGCTGCCGACGGTTGTGCTCTTCTCGCGCGGCGAGCCCGCTGTCACCATCTTCGGCGCGCACTCGCGCGACCACTATGAGCGCGCGTTCGCACCGTATCTCGAAAGCTAGGGTCGACCGAGAGCGGCGCTACCCTCGTGGGGCCGATGCAGAGGCTCCGCGAGATGCTGGCCCGCGGTGGGATTGCTCTGCTGGCCGTCGTGTTCGCCCTTGCCACCGCGGCCGTGTCGATCGCCAGCGCTCTTGCCGGGCAGGTCGTGTCGGTGCTGCAGCAGCGGCTTTACGATCCCGAATCGGAGAGCGGGCTACTGCGATTTACCGTCTTCGGGACCGATGTCGACTACGCGCTCGTCCTGCAAAGCGCAATCGTGCTGGCTCTCATTGCCGTCGCGCTCTTCGTGTTCTGGCGGATTACGAGAGACGCGAGCCGCATATGCCCCGAGTGCCGGTCTGCAATACCGCGAGAGGCCTCGGTATGTCGTTACTGCACCGCGGAGCTCGCTGACAGCGGCAATTGATGCGCGGCTGGCTTGCCTTTCTGGTTCGCAATCGTCTGCTCGACGTTGCGCTCGCGGTGGCAGTTGGGTCGGCGGCCGCCACCGCTGCGCAGGAGATCTCTCAGCTGGCGGTGAGCGTTCTCGCTCAGCATGTGGGCAACGACCCCTCCGGTGATGACGGTCTCCTCAACCTCTTCTACGGCCCCTACGACCTCAACTTCACCGTCGGTGACACGGTCGTCGTCTACGGTCAGGTGCTCGTTTCGGCGTTGACAATCGGCCTCATCGGTCTCGCCGCCGTGCCCGTCCTCCGGCGGCGCAACCGCGAGCTCGGCGAGTGCCCGTTCTGCGCATCCCGCATCCCGTACGAGTCGACCCATTGCGCGTACTGCGGCTCGGCCGTGGCTCCGGGCGAGCCGTAGCCGACTGCGAGACTGGGCGCGTGGCCACCGGCGTCGCTGCAACCTGGGCGGATCTGCTCGACGAAGAGGAGCTCGCCTACCGAGGCTTGGAGCCGGCGCGCGAGGCCCGCGTCGAGCCTCTCCCGGACGACCTCGACCCACGCGTCGCGTCGGCGCTCGTCGCCACGGGAGTCACCTCGCTCTACCGGCACCAGGCGGAGGCGTGGGAAGCCGCGAGCCGGGGCGAGAACGTCGTCGTCACAACGGGAACGGCCTCTGGAAAGTCCCTTGCCTTCAATCTCCCCGTCCTCGACGCGATCGCTCGCGAGCCGAAGACGCGGGCGCTCTACCTCTACCCGACCAAAGCGCTCGCCCAGGACCAGGCGCGTGCGCTCACCGAGCTACGCCTGAAAGGGCTCAAGCCGGCCATCTACGACGGCGATACGCCCGCCGAGCGACGCTGGCAGATCCGCAAGTGGTCGAACCTGATCCTCACGAACCCGGACATGCTCCACGTCGGCGTGCTCCCCCACCACGACCGCTGGGGCGACGTCCTGCACAACCTGCGCTTCGTCGTCGTGGACGAGGCGCACGTCTACCGCGGGGTCTTCGGCTCACACGTCGCGAACGTCCTTCGCCGCCTGCGCCGGCTGGCCAAGATCTACGAGGCGGAGCCGCAGTTCCTGCTCGCGTCGGCCACGATCGCCAACGCGGGAGAGCTGGTAGAGGCCCTCACGGGTGAGCCGGCGACGGTCGTCGAGCGCGACACCTCGCCGAAAGCGGAGCGCGAGGTCGTCATCTGGAACCCCCCGCTCCTCGACCCGGAGCTCGGCCAACGCGCAAGCGCGCTCGGCGAGGCTGCGCGGCTCCTCTCGCAGCTGACGACTCGAGGGCTGCGCACGATCTGCTTCGCGAAGAGCCGCAAGGCGGCCGAGCTCATCCACCGCTTCACGGCCGAGCGTGTGGACCCTGCGACGGCGAGGCGCCTTGCGCCGTATCGCGCCGGCTACACGCCCGAGCAGAGGCGGGATATCGAGCGCCGGCTCGTCGAGGGAGACCTCCTCGGCGTCACCGCGACCGACGCGCTCGAGCTCGGCATCGACATCGGGCTCCTCGACTGCGCGATCTCGGTCGGCTTCCCCGGAACCGTCGCGTCGCTCCGCCAGCAGTGGGGACGAGCGGGGCGGCGTGAGCGCGGCCTCGCGGTGCTCGTTGCGAGCGAGGACGCGCTCGACCAGTTCTTCGCCCGGGAGCCGGAGGCGCTCCTCTCACGCAATGTGGAGGCGGCGATCCTCGACCACGCGAACCCGCGAATCCTCGACCCGCATGTGCTCTCCGCCGCCTTCGAGGCGCCGCTCGACAAGAGCGACACGGATACGCTCGGAGAGGAGGCGCTCGAGCGCGCTGCGGCCCTACCCGAGCTCGAGCACACACCGGCGGGCTACGTGTGGAAGGGCCGCGACTACCCGGCTGCACGCATCTCGCTGCGCTCGGGCGACGCGGACTCCTTCACCGTGGTCGACGCGGAGACCGGGTCGCTCCTCGGACTTGTCGAGCGGGACCGGGCCTACTCGACGGTGCACGAGGGCGCCGTCTACCTCCACCTCGGCGAGCAGTACCTCGTCGAGGAGCTCGACCTCGAGGGTCGGGTCGCCGTCGTCGCGCCCGTGAGCGTCGACTGGTACACGCAGGTGAAGAAGGAGACGGAGACGACGATCGAGGAGGCGGAGCGGATCGAGCGGCGGCTCGGGGTCGATCTCCACTTCGGCCGTGTCTCCGTGTCCGAGCAGGTGATCGCGTACGCGCGAAAGTCGGTGCGCGACGGCTCGACGATCGACGTCATCCCGATGCTCATGCCGGAGACGACCTTCGAGACGGAGGCGATCTGGTTCTCGCCGGAGCCGGCGCACCTCGAAGGGCTCGAGCAGATGCCCAAGCTCCTCGGCACGCTCCACGCCGCCGAGCACACGCTCATCGCGCTGCTCCCGCTGTGGGCCATGTGCGATCGCTGGGACATCGGCGGCCTCTCCACGAACGTCCACTACCAGACCGGCCGTCCCACGATCTTCGTCTACGACGGGCACGCGGGCGGGGTCGGGATCACCGCTCGCGGGTTCGATCAGTTCGACGGCTGGGTGGAGGACACCGTGCGACTGCTCGAGCGCTGCCCGTGCGCGAGCGGGTGTCCCTCCTGCGTCCAGAGCCCGAAGTGCGGGAACTTGAACGAGCCGCTCGACAAAGCCGGCGCTCGCACGCTTCTCGAGCGGATGTTGGCGTAGCGTGTCGATCTCAGGGCGCGCCGATCGTCCCACTCGTAATCGACGCCAAGGAGGCCAGATGCAGTACATGGCATTGATCTACGCGGACGAGGAAGCGTGGGCAGCGTTCTCGGACGCGGAGCGCGAGAGCGCCTACGACCTCTACCGCGCGTTCGCGCGCGACGCGGAGGCGGCGGGCGTCATGGCAGGCGGCAACGAGCTCGGGCCGACCCGCGATGCGACCACCGTGCGGGTTCGCAACGACGACACGCTGGTGACAGACGGTCCCTATGCCGAGGTCAAGGAGGCGCTCGGTGGGTACTTCCTTCTCGAGTGTGAATCGATGGACGACGCGATCGAGTGGGCCGCTCGCATCCCGGGTGCCGAGCATGGCGCGGTCGAGGTCCGGCCGGTGTACGTCGATCCCGCGGAGGTGCAACTGTGAAGTACGCGATGCTCATCTACGACGACGACTCGGCCTGGGTCGACCTCCCCGATGACGAGAAAGCGGCCCTCAGGGCGCAGGAGATGCCGAAGTGGGTCGCCCTTTTCGAGGAGCTCGGCAAGTCCGATCCGAACGTCTCGGGCAAGGAGCTCGACGGGCGCGGCACGGCGAAGGCCGTGCGCATGCGCGACGGGGAGCGGATCGTCACCGACGGCCCGTTCGCGGAGACGAAGGAGATCGTCGGCGGCGTGTTCCTCATCGACCTTCCCGACCTCGACGAGGCGATCCGGCTTGCCGCCCTGATCCCGGCGGCGGCTGGGCAAGGAGCGATCGAGATTCGCCCAGTCGTGCAATAACGGGGGCATGCAGGAGAGCGTCGAGGGCGTCTTCCGCGAGGAGTGGAGCCGTGCGGTCGCGATCCTCACGCGCGTCCTCGGCGACCTCGAGCTCGCCGAGGACGCGGTGCAGGACGCCTTCGCCACGGCACTGGAGCGCTGGCCTCGTGACGGCCTCCCGCGCAACCCCGGCGCCTGGATCGTCACCACCGCCCGCAACCGGGCGATCGACCGCATCCGGCGCGAACAGGTCTTTCGGCAGAAGGCCGAGCTCCTCGTCCGCCTGGAGGAGCTCCCCACGGAAGAGGACGAGCTGAGCGCGATCCCGGACGAGCGCCTCGCCCTCGTCTTCACGTGCTGCCACCCGGCGCTCGCGCCGGACAGCAGGGTCGCGCTCACTCTGCGGGAGATCGGCGGGCTCACGACGACCGAGATCGCGCACGCGTTCCTCGTCTCGGAGCCGGCGATGGCCCAGCGCCTCGTGCGCGCCAAGCGGAAGATCCGCGCAGCGGGGATTCCGTTCCGCGTGCCTCCGGACCACCTGCTCCCCGAGCGGCTGCGCTCCGTGCTCGCCGTCCTCTACCTCGTCTTCAACGAGGGGTACTCGGCGACCGCGGGGCGCGACCACGTCCGGGAGGAGCTCTGCGACGAGGCGATCAGGCTCGGCAAGCTCCTGGCTGTCCTGATGCCCGACGAGCCGGAGGTGCTGGGGCTGCTCGCGCTCATGCTCCTCCAGGACTCGCGGCGCCACGCGCGCGTGGGCCCGAACGGCGAGCTCGTGCTGCTCGAGGACCAGGACCGGACGCTCTGGAACCGCAACCGCATCGGCGAGGGCCTGCGCATGCTGGAGCGAGCCGTCTCCCTCCGTAGGCCGGGCGTGTACCAGCTCCAGGCGGCGATCGCGGCTGCACATGCCGAAGAGCGTCCCTGGGGCGAGATCGTCGCGCTCTACGACCGTCTGGCCGAGCTCGACCCCTCACCGGTCGTCCTCCTGAACCGAGCGGTTGCCGTGGCGCTCTCGGGTCGACCGGAGGACGGGCTCGCTCTCGTGGACGGGCTCCAGGGGCTCGAGAGCTACCACCTCCTCCACGCAGCGCGTGCCGACCTCCTTCGCCGGCTCCACCGGCGCGAGGAGGCGGCGGCCTCGTACGCACGGGCGCTCGAGCTCACGGCGAACGACGCCGAACGGCGCTACCTCGAGGGCCGGCTACTCGAGGTGTCGTAGCGCGAGCTCGACTGCGTCCGCAGGGGTCGCAGCTCGCTCGATGTCCTCCACTACGGCCGCGTCCTCGAGTGCGACGACCGGGCGGCCGAGACGGCGTGCGAACGCGATCTCGGAGAGCGTCCCCCAACCTCCTCCTACCACGATCACCGCATCCCCCGACGCCGCGACCGCCAGGTTGCGGGCGTGTCCGATGCCGGTCACAACCACGTGGTCGGCCCACGGGTTGGCCGCTCCCCGATCCTCGCCCGGGAGAATCGCGATCGTCGTGCCGCCGGCCGCTTTTGCGCCGCGGTGTGCCGCAGCCATCACCTCGTCGAGACCTCCCGTCACGACCGTGCAGCCGCGCTCGGCGAGGAGTCGCCCGATCTCCTCCGCGGCGGCTTCCCACTCCCGGCCGCTCCCGATCACCGACACCTGGCGTGCCACCGTGGTAAGCATGACGCGTGGAGAGACGGGAGGCGCGCGGCGGGACACTGATCCTGGGCGGTGGGTTCGCAGGGAGCTACATCGCCCGTCTCGTCGGCAAGCGCGGCGCGACGGTGGTCTCGCGCGAGAACTTCATGCTCTACACGCCGCTCCTACCCGAAGCGGGAGCAGCCACGTTGGAGCCGCGACACGTCGTCGTTCCGCTCCGCCAGATGTGCCCTCACGCGGAGCTGGTGCTCGGGCGCGTAACCGCGCTCGACGAGCCGCGCTCCGTCGTGCTCGCCGACACTCTCGCCGGCACGTACGAGATCGGGTACGAACGCCTGGTCGTCGCCTTGGGCGCCGTGACGCGCATCCTCCCGATTCCGGGCCTGCGCGAGCACGGGATGGGCTTCAAGGATCTCGCCGATGCGATTGCCCTGCGCAACCGTGTCCTCGAACAGCTCGAGCGGGCCTCGATCCGTCCCGATGTCCCCCAGGAGCTCGGATTCGTCTTCGTGGGAGCCGGGTACGCGGGGGTCGAGGCTCTCGGCGAGCTGAACGACTTCGCCCACGACGCCCTCCGGTTCTACCCGTCGCTGCGCCACGTTCGACAGCGGTGGGTCCTCGTCGACGCGGCGCCGAAGATCCTTCCCGAGATCCCGAGGCGGCTGGGCGAGTACGCGGCACGGCATCTCGAGCGGCGCGGTGTGGAGATCCACGTCGGCACCATGCTCGAGTCGTACGACGGAAGCGAGGCCGTCCTCTCGAACGGCGTGCGAGTGCCCGCGCGGACGCTCGTCTGGACGGCAGGCGTGCGCCCGAACCCGCTTCTCGCAGAGCTCAGCCTGCCGCTCGACGAGCGAGGTCGAGTGCGGGTCGACGCGATGCTTCGCGTCGAGGGACGCGAGCACGTCTGGGCGCTTGGAGACTGCGCGGCAGTCCTGAACGAGAAGACTCCCGGGATGTTCGACCCGCCGACCTGCCAGCACGCGCTCCGTCAGGCGCGGTGCCTGGCCAAGAATCTCGCCGGCCCGCCGGGGCCATACGGGTACCGGATGCTCGGACAGGTCGCGACCCTCGGCCGCCACAAGGGCATCGCGGAGATCCCGGGGATGCGTCTCCGTGGGTTTCTCGGCTGGTTCGTCGCCCGTACGTACCACCTGTGGCAGCTCCCGCTCGTGTCCAGGAAGCTGCGTGTCGTCGTCGACTGGACGGTCGCGCTGTTCTTTCGGCGCGACGTCGTCGAGCTCTCCGTCCTCGGCCACCCACGCAGACTCGGCGACTGAGATCGCTCAGCGCAGGGCGCGCAGGGCTTTCGTGAGCGACTGCTTCCCTTCGAGCACGCCCGCGAAGAGATCGCCGTGCCGGGCGACGCGATCGAGGACCGCGTCCATGGTGAACGCAGCGGGATCGAGGCCCGGCACGACCTCCTCCCAGCGAAGCGGCGTCGAGACGGGTGCCCCGGCGCGCGGCCGCACCGAGTACACGGAGGCGTTCGTCTTCCCCGGCCCGTTCTGGTTCGCGTCGACGAGCACGCCGCGTCGCTTCTGCCTCGCCCACTCCGTCGTCACGAGGCCGGGATGCGCTCGCGCGAGAGCGCCGGCGACGATCGCGGCGAACTCGCGCGCATCTGCATACGAGTGCCGGCGCGCAATCGGAACGAGGATGTGGATTCCGCGCGAGCCGGAGGTCTTCGGGAACCCTTCGAGCTCGAGCAGATCGAGCGTCTCCTTCACGAGCCTCGCAACTGTCACGACCTCCGTGAAGCCGACTCCCTCGGACGGGTCGAGGTCGAACATCACCCAGTCCGGTCTGTGCGGTCGGTCGACGCGCGACGACCAGGCGTGCAGATCGATGCAGCCCATGTTCGCCATCCACAGCAGTGCGAGCTCGTCGTCGACGAGTGCGTAGTCGACGATCTTCTTCTCGCCCTCGCGCGTGGACGCGGGAAACGGGGCGCGCTTGATCCACGCGGGCATGTGCGAGGGCGCCTGCTTCTGGAAGAAGTGGTTGCCCTGCCAGCCGTCCGGGTAGCGCTTCATCGTGAACGGTCTGCCTCGGAGGTGCGGGACGAGGACTTCGGCGACGTCCCGGTAGTAGGCGATCAGGTCGCCCTTCGTGATCCCCTCCTCCGGCCAGAACGGCTTGCCCAGGTTGCGGAGGCGGAGCTCGCGTCGCCCCTTTCTCAGCACCGCCGGGAGCGGCGTTCGCTCCCTGCGCACCTCGGTTGCGGACTTGTCCTCCCGGAGCCCGACGTACACGGGGGCCCGCAGCCGCCCCTCCCGCGTCCACTCCGCGAACTCGACCTCCGCGACGAGCCGTGGCTCCACCCAGACGACGTCAGAGCGCCGCACGCGCGGCATCTTGGGCACCTCGGAGAAGGGCGAATCCGGCCGCTCGAGCGGCTTCAGGAGCCCGAGGAGCCGCTCGATCTCCGCGTCGGTGAACCCGGTCCCGACGTTGCCCGCCCAGCGCAGGCCGCCCGCCTCGTGCACGCCGACGACGAGCGCCCCGAAACCACCAGTGCGACGGCCCTGACCCTTCGTGTACCCGACTACTACGACCTCTTGGCGCCCCTTCACCTTCACCTTGCGCCACTCCGTCCCCCGTCTGCCGGGGAGGTAGCGCGAGTCCAGGCGCTTGGCGACGACACCCTCGAGTCCTTGTTCCCGCGCCGCGGCGAGCAGCGCCTCCCCGTCGTCGAACTGCGGAGAGAGAACAACGACGCCGACCGACGCGTTCAGGACGTCTCCGAGCCGGCGGCGGCGCTCCTCGAGCGGTAGCCCGACGAGGGGCTCGGAATCGAGCTCGAGGAGGTCGAAGAGGACGAGAGCGAGCGTGCCCTCTCCCTGCTGGAGGAGCGAAAAGCTCGACCTCCCTCTCTCGTCGAGGGCGCAGATCTCGCCGTCGAGAACGGCGTCCGCAGCCCGGATGCCGAGCCGCGCGGACCGCGCGACGCCCGCAAACCGCTCGGTGAGGTCGTTGCCGTTCCGGCTCGTCAGCGTCACCTCGCCTCCGGAGACGCCGACGATCGCCCGGAAGCCGTCCCATTTCGGCTCGTAGACCCAGCCCTCACCATGCGGGAGCGCGTCGGACGCGGTCGAGAGCATCGGGGTGTACCGGGAAGCTCCACCTCCGGGGGCGTCCTTCCGGAGGAGGAGCCAGTTGCGCGGATCGCCGTCGAGGCCGGCCGGTACGAGCGTCCAGACGCCGTCCAGACGCTCCCCGTGCAGACGCACCGTGAGCCCGCCGTCGCGCTTCTCCTCGAGGAGCTCGTACGAGCCCCGGTCCCAGATCTCGACGGTTCCCGCTCCGTATTCGCCGGCGGGGATGGTCCCTTCGAAATCGGCGTACTCGAGCGGGTGATCCTCGACATGGACGGCGAGATGCCGCTCTCCGCGCCGGAGCGGAATCCCCTTCGGAACCGCCCAGCTCGCCAGCGCGCCGTCGCGCTCGAGCCGGAAGTCGTAGTGCAGGCGCCGTGCGGCATGGCGCTGGACGACGAACCGCGGGCGCTTACTCGCGCCGCCGGTGTCGTCGAAGGGTTCGGGAGTGCGGCCTCTGCGACGCCGGCGCCGGTACTCGTCCAGGCTCACCTGTGGATTGTCGCCATCCGCGCAACGCTTTCTTTACCAACCGGCTGCAGAAACGGCACTTTCGCGGAAATTTCCCTGCTCAGAGGGCTTTCTTCCACCGGGGATAAGCCTGTGGAACCTGTGGAAAGCGCAATCTGGACTCTTCGAGCCGGAGCTGCGAGGAGGCCCTGTGGGAGAGGGCCCCCTCGCAGCTCCTTCGTATCTCTTGCTACTTCTCGGCGACGATGTAGAGGCCGAAGAACATGTCGCTCAGGTAGATCGAGCCGCCCGTCTTGTAGACCCCCCAGTCCAGCGGAATCGGGTGCGGCGCGAGAACGCCGAACGTCGGCTGCGGCCGGTAGAAGCCGACCTCCCTCGGCGCCGTCGGGCTCGAGACGTCGAAGATCCGCACACCGTCGGAGTACCAGCTCACGTAGAGCTTCGAGCCCACGAACTGGGGATTGTGAGCCGAGAAGATCCCGCCCAGGTTGGTCGTCAGCGAGTGCGGGGTCGCAACGTCGCTCAACAGCGGCGGGTTGCTCGGGTTGGAGAGGCTCCAGAGCCGTGCGAACCCCCAGGTGTCGCCCGGGAGGTGGCCGAACGTAAACGGCGAGAAGTCCTCGTCCGTCGTCGCGAGCAGCGTCCCGGCCGCGTTCGCAACCGCCGAGTGCGTGTCGCCGTCGCTTGCAGTCGGGTAGACGGTTCGGCCGACGTAGGTGATGTCGCTCGGATCCGAGATGTCGAGGACAACGGCGCCGAGGTCCCAGTACGAGACGTAGGCAGTCTGGCCGTTCGTGCTCGAAGAGGCGCTGTGCGCGAAGATCGCCGGGAAGTCACCGCGACAGAGCGGGTCCGAGCAGTCGTACGGCGGCGGGAAGAACGGCGCCCCCGACGGGAACCCGCCGTCTTTCGTCGCGCCCCAGTCGTCGGTCATGACGGGATTCCCGGGGTCGCTGACGTCGACGAGCTGGAAGTCGCCGATCCTCGGCGGCGGGAAGAAGAGCGCGGTGACCGCTTCCGAGAACGGCACGGCAAGCAGCGCGAAGACGCCGTCCGGCCGATCGGTCAGCGAGAGCTCGTGGACTCCGATGTTCTCGAAGAACCCGAGCTCCTGCGGGCTCGTCGGGTCGGTCACGTCCCAGAGGGCGAGACCGCCGAACCCCTCCTCGGCACAGGGCTGAATCCCCACCCCGAGAAGGTCACCGGTGAAAGAGGCAGTCGAGACGCTGAGCACCTGCATGTCCTCCGCCGACGTGTTGGGATAGCCCGCGGCGGTCGCGACCTGGGTCGGCGACGCCGGGTTCGAGACGTCCAGGATCCTGACCCCCCTGCCGTCGCACGGCTCCGCCCACGCACCGACGTATGCGTAGTCTCCGTGTGCCCAGACGTCGCCGTTTACCGCAGCGACAGCGGCATTGCCGAGCTCGCGAGTTTGTCGGCCCGCTGCCGGAGTGTTGCCGCCTGGCGCCTCTATGCGCTGCAGCGCGGCTCGGATCCGTACCTCGAGTGCCCCCGCGGGATCACTCTGCGGCCCCGAGGCACTCGCGAGCGCCGTCGTCACGAGCGCCAGGACGAGCGCCGGAACCATGAACAAGACTCGTGTTCGCACAGTCATCCCCTCCCCGGATGGAGTCTGGTCTCACGCCACACTACGCCCCTCATGGGCGTCGGGCAACTTCGGTTCGGCACTCGCCCGGGTGGCGCTACTCGCTCGTGGAGGCGAGAACGCCCATCTCCCGGTACTTCGCGCGTCGCAGCCGCCGTCTCTTGGCCGGATCGAGCGAGTCGATCTCCGCCAGGGCCTCGAGAATCGCCGATTTGAGCATCGCGGCAGCCTCGTCGGGATTCTCGTGAGCGCCGCCCTCGGGCTCCGGGACAACCGTGTCGACGACCCCCAGCTCGAGGCAGTGAGCTGCATCGGGCCTGAATGCTGCGGCGGCCTTGCGAGCCTCGCCCGCGTCGCGCCACAGGATCGCGGCGCACCCCTCGGGCGAGATGACCGAGTAGATCGCGTGCTCCTGCATGAGCACGCGGTCGGCGACTGCGATCGCGACCGCTCCTCCTGAGCCGCCCTCGCCGATCACGCACGCGATCGTCGGAACCGAGAGCCGGATCATCGCCGCCTGGGAGCGAGCGATCGCGCCGCCCTGGCCGTGCTGCTCAGCCGCGACGCCCGGGTACGCACCGGGCGTGTCGACCAGCGTGATCAGCGGAAAGCCGTGACGGTCGGCAAGCGACATGGCTCGCATCGCCTTCCGGTAGCCCTCGGGGTACGCCATCCCGAAGTTGCGCGTCGTCCTCTCCTTCAGATCACGCCCCTTCTGGTGACCCACGAGGACGACGGTGCGGCCGTCGAGCTTGCCGATCCCGGTCACGAGCGCGTGATCGTCGGCGCGTCCCCGGTCGCCGTGCAGCTCGAAGAAGTCGTCGATCATGCGTTCGACGTAGTCGAGGGTGTACGGCCGGTCCTGATGGCGGGCCAACTCGACGGAGCGCCAGATGTCCTCGGCACTGGGCTCCTCGCGGAGCCTGTCGAGCTGCTCCTGAAGCCGCCCGAGCTCCCCACTCAACTTCGTCCCCCGCAGGAGCTTCATGCCGCCGAGCTTACTCAAGCGCTCGCGTAGCCGGATCTCGGCCTCGCTTGCCACTACTCGCGCCCGAAGAGGCGGAGGAGCCGGGCGAGTGTCGGCCGCAGCTCCGACCGCTGGACGATCGCGTCGAGGTGCCCGAACCGATAGTTCGACTCGGCGAGCCCGAAGTCGTCGGGGAGCTTCTCGCGCGTCGTCTGCGCGACGACGCGGGGCCCGGCGAAGGACATGAGCGCGCTGGGCTCCGCAACCACGACGTCTCCGAGGCTTGCGAAGCTCGCGAGCACGCCTCCCGTCGTCGGATGCGTGAGCACCGACAGGAGCGCGCCGCCGGAATCGTGGAGCTCCTCGATCGCGCAGATCGTCTTCGGAAGCTGCATCAGCGCGAGGATCCCCTCCTGCATCCGAGCGCCGCCCGATGCCGATACGGAGACGAGC
>Ga0209341_10002387_pt1 | contig 17882 bp, 14 predicted proteins | sample RifCSP13_2_FD_184020 | JGI IMG/M metagenome (GOLD analysis project Ga0209341, IMG submission 184020) | Soil microbial communities from Rifle, Colorado - Rifle CSP2_sed 13_2 (SPAdes) (version 2) | ecosystem: Environmental > Terrestrial > Deep subsurface > Rock core/Sediment | place: Rifle... | reverse complement strand
AACCGCCAGTCCATCAGGATACCGCATCCGCCACACGTTGATGTTGTAGTAGTACGCATCGTCTCTAGGAGGGGTGAACGAGAAATGCGACTGGTGATACAGCACGTCTGACTCGCACAAGAACACATAGTCGGACGTGGCCTGTTCCAGACCCGCCATGACTTGCTTGTGCATCGACTCTGGACTACGCTTCAAGGGCAAGACGATGTTGGCATCTCCAAAGTCAATAGGTTGCAAACTAATACTGATAAGAGCATGTCCGTTGCGCGCCGATGTCAGTTGGCGACGACACGCCATCTCAATATCAGGACGATGCGTGTTGCAAGTGTAGTACAAGATAGTTGCGTTAGACATAAGCCGCCCACACCTCTGGGAGATTCTTGGTTACTTCGATGTTGCTGAACCGTTGTCCCTGTCGTACCCCATGATGCTTCGCCCAATCCGCCATACGTCGCAGCCCATCATCTAGGTTGCATGTTGGTCGCACCCCAAATACTCTGTGCAACTTGTCGTGGGACGCATACGCATCGTGGACTTCGTGACGGGCAGGCAGATGGACGACATCGGGATGCTTACCCATCGCCCGCGCCACAGCAGATGCTAACTCATTGACCGTGTATGGGGTATCGTCCCCTATGTTAAATGTCTCATTGTATGCCAATGGCACGTCAATCGCTTCGGACATGATGCCCACCACATCGTCCACATAACTGAATGCTCTCGTCTGTGTGCCGTCCCCAAATATCGTCATGGGTTTGCCTTGCATTAACTGGCCCATAAATATCCCAACGACGTTGCGGTACGGGTCACTGATGTTTTGGCGCGGCCCGAACACGTTATGAGGACGAAACACGATATAGTTCAAGTCAAACATATCGTGGCACACGCGCAACTCGTGTTCCACCGCCATCTTTGCGATACCATACGGGTCGTCTGGTCGCATGGGCGAGTCCTCAGTCATGGGCAATTCAGGACTCGCGCCGTACACTGCGATAGACGACGCGAACACAAAGCATTTGATACCATGATTGATAGCAGCATTGATGAGCGTTGTGCTTCCGATTAGGTTGTTCTCATAGTTAAACCTCTTGATGAAGTGGCTCAACCCCTCAGCGGCATATGCGGCCAGATGGTATACATAGTCAAACTTGCCCAATACAAACACCTCGTTCACCAACCCAACGTCATTGATGGAACCCCTAACGAAATGGACACCAAGAGGGATGTTTTCAATGAACCCACCACTCAGGTCATCTAAGGCCGTCACTTCGTGTCCTGACATAGCAAGTCGTTCTGCAACATGCGAACCTAGGAACCCCGCCGCGCCCGTCACCAATATCCTCATTTGTGTTTCTCCCTTTCCTTTTGTGCCGCCAAGTCTTCATCTGTCCAATCTGGTATCGGCCAGAACTTTTCCAATAGCCAAGACAACGGATGCACTTGCTTGGGCCAATTGTTACCGAACCAAAGATGACGTGACCGAATACGGGCCTTTTCAATTCCTGGGTTGGCGTATGGAAACCCAAAACCAGCTTGTGTTCTAAACATGTGAGAAAAATGTGTGCGCCTATTCGTAACCATTCTCCCGCCCGACAGCCACGATTTGCAACTGATTTCAACGCCCATCTGTCCCCAACTTCCTGTTTCTTCATCAAGGCCATCAATGTCCCAAAACCGCTTTCGGTGCATAAAAAAGCATGCTCCCACAAAGCACATTACTTCTGGCAAATCACCTTGTGCTTGCGGTCGTTTACCATAAGAGCCGTGATACTGAAAATGCAATGTGTTATCAAACCTCGCAAAGTCCGTTTTACGACTCCATCGTGGCTGCCACACCATGACTCTCTCAAAGTCGGCTACGTTGTCACACTCCTCGCATTTCGTCGGATACGGCCCTTGATAAGTTCGGTTGCCACATTGCTTGCACGCCCAATCAAATGCGTGCAAGTTGTACATTCTGGGTATCGTCGTCACATCAAAGCCCAACTCGCCTGACTCGTAAGGCTCCATCAACTTCACATCAAACCCCTTATCAAAGGAACAATGAGCATCGCACTTCAGCATATATTTGCCAGTCGCCAATTGTGCTGCCTCATTCACTGCCGCCCGTTGCCCTATGGATACAGGGTGATATATCAGCGTCACTCTGGGATGGTCTTTGACGGGAGGATCGGCCCACCCACCGTCTAAAACAGCGATGATTTCGGTGTCTCCCTCAATGTTTTCCAAGATGTTCTCTATCGTCTTGGACAAGAAAATTTCGTTGCGAGACGGGATAAGTACACTGAGTTCTGTCACATCAGCCTGTCCCAAAAGTCCGTGATGATGGTGCGCCAATCAAATAACTTGGCCGCAGCAACTCGCTCTGCTCGCGTTACAGGTTTGGGCTTTCGATTGAATATAGCCTCAAGAGAGTCAATAACCTCGTCGCGCGACCTTTCTTGGATGAACTCGGCCCATCCATCAAACCACTGATGGTAATGCGCTTTGTCGAACACGATGGGCCGAGAGCCGCACAATAACCCCTCAGCGGCAGGCAACTCGAATCCCTCCATGCGCCGCAACCCCAACACGTAGTCGCACTCGCCGTAAAGACGTGCCAGACCCGCATCGCTCAGTCCCCATTGGCACACTACGTCAGGCCCGCGCTTGAGTTCTGGCCCCAGATGCAAGACCTTGCGTCCCACCCGACGAGCCGCATATATGGCCTCGCGGACACTCTCCGTCAAGGCCGATTGGCCGCTGGTACATACCACGTATTTGTGTGTACGACGCACAGGTGTCTTGAATACTTTAGAATCAACACCGAGGGGGGCGTGATAAAACTCAAAGTCTGGTGTCACGCCGTCCACTCGACACAGGTTGGGCAAGTCATAATAACTCCACACTAAAGATGCCTTGCGCCACAGGGGTTGCCATCCCTCGGTGGACGGTCGCATAGTGCTACGGACACAATACTGAATCATGGCGACACGACGACCCTCTGTGATGAGACTTTCCAGCAAGGCCCGTGTCCTATCTTGGCGACCGATGACATTCAGAATATCCAAATCGGCCTCATGTGAATCGTCCACAAACGACACCGATGACGGGGCGTGTTTCGTCAGGGCCGCTATCGTGCGAGACACGGCATGTGACGGAACATCAGGCAAGACGATGTGTGCCTTCATGGTTTTCTCCAACGAACGATGATTTTAGTCCCCTGTTCGGGCCTATCTCTACGCAACCGAGACACACAGTTAGGTAGGCAATCCGATACCAAAAACTCGTTGCTTTCTGCTGGATATGACCTCCACACGCGAACCTCGTGGTTATCCAATCGCGTGACGTTCCATTGATGCAATCCATGATACCGCGAACACCGTCCCACATCCTTCATGTGTCTCAAGTATACCAATCCGTTTGGCTTGCACACCCGCGCCATTTCAATCAGACAGGCTTTGGGATCACGACAATGGTCAAGCGCATTGGAACAATGGACAATATCAAAACTGTTATTGGCATATGTCAGATTCGACAAGTCTTGCCGCTCAATGGGAACGACCGGAACTTTTCCCATATCGCGCCACATTCCCATGTACTCGTTCCCCCATATATCACAGGCCGTCATTGTGCCAGATGTGTGTTGCCCTATCAGACAGGCCGCACCCGAACCCGCGTCTAGTATATCCGCTTGCCCCATCAGAACAACCCAGTCCGCCAAATAACCCACCAATGGACGGGGGGACGTGTACTTGTCTGCATTATCGTCCAGCCATCCTCGCCAAAACTTGAGTTCGTGTTCCGATCCACGCTGCCATCTCTCTTGACTAATGGGTGTATACGTCATGGCTTGACCCAGAACCAAGACGGTTCTCGTTCCATCGTCACGAACCACTCTGTGATGCCATGCGCGGCGGTGTACGCATTGACGGCTTCTACAACACCTGCCCACTGAAACTGGTAATAGTCATGTCCGGCCACGATGCCTCCCGACCGCACCCGACGTGACCATTCTATGATGTCCTGAATCACCCAGTCGAATCCATGATGCCCGTCTATGAACACGAAGTCCAACGACCCCACCGGAACATCTCGAACGGCGTCCATTGACATGCCTTTGTATAAAGTGACATTGTGTGGCGCGAGTACCCGCTTGGCTATCTCGTAATTCCTGTCGTGTTGCGCTTGTGGCCCGCCACGCGGGTTGCCGCGATACCTGAGCCACGGATCAACACACAACATCTTCACGCCGGGAACCTGCTCGCATATCATTCTTGAGTGCTTACCTTCGGCCACCCCGATTTCAGCACCCGACTTGAAGTCCAATATGCGGTACACCTTCGCCAGATTCTTACGACTGAATCGTTCCAGCGGTACAGGAGAGCGACGATTCTTGGGATTGAGATGGTCATGCACCCACTGGGACGAACTCACCTGTTGCGCCATATACCTTATCTCTCCAATCTTCGGGCCATGTGGGTACAGGCCAGAACTTGTCTATGAGCCACTCAAAGTCTCTGATCCGACCCGACCACCGGTTGTTGAGCCACAAGTCTGTGCTGTATCGCAGACCATTATGCCATGAACTGCGCGAGATGAAGTATCCACGTCCGTAAGTCGTTCCCTTGTGGAGATGGGCATACCATGTCTTTTTGTTCACCTTAACGTATCTGCCGCCCAACCACGTCTTGCACCCTACCTCTTGAAACTCCTGAATGAAGTCGCCATAGCCTTCGGTTTGCAACCCGCCGAGCCAGTCCCAATGCTTGCGAGACATGAACCAGCAACTCCCTTGCGAGGTCATCTCGTCGTCGATCAAGATGTCTTTGTGCTCCACGCATCTCTCTCGCCAATATCGTCCGTGCATCCCGCCGTCCTCTTTGTCGGCCAGCGGGTAACTGAGATAGTGATAATCAATGGCAGGCTTGTCTTTCTTGATGACCCAGTTTTCGGCATCAAGGCTGTATCGACGCGGGATGACCACCCAATCGTCGTCACACTCGGACGCGAGTGTATCATCAAAGCCCTCGGCCACCATGCAATGCGCGTCCAGTTTCATCAGGTATAGTCCCGTCGCCACAGACGCGGCAGAATTTATAGCAGGACGCATCCCTTGAGACTCACTGCGATGTATGACTATAAGGCGCGGGTCATCTGGCAAATCGTAGGGGTTCGGCCAATACCCATCTAAAACCGTCACCACTTCTATGTCGCCTCTGGCCTTGCTGAGTACATCCTTGACGGTCTTTGACAAGAATTGCTCATTGCGACTTGGTATCAACACACTGACCTTAGCCATTTACGATGCGCCTCCCGAATACCTGACTGTGAATACCGTCCCTTGCCACGATGGGTACTTTGCCTGTCGGCGGTGCGCTTGGACTTGCTGACGACGATGGTGAAACAGATGCACTCGGACTCACGCTGGCCGATGGAGATACGCTTGGTGACTCTGACGCGCTTGGCGATACCGAGGGGGACTCGGATGCGCTAGGAGATACGGAAGCCGATGGGCTAACACTGGCCGATGGACTGACCGATGGAGACTCCGAGGCTGAGGGGCTGACGGATTCAGATGGTGATACAGATGGACTCTCCGATGCGCTCGGTGAAACGCTGGCGGACGGCGACACTGAGGCAGATGGTGAAACAGACGGACTCTCGCTCGCACTTGGGCTAACTGACGCAGATGGTGACACAGATGGAGATTCTGATGCAGACGGTGACACCGAGGCCGAGGGGCTAACGCTTGGACTCTCTGAAGCAGACGGGCTGACAGATGCACTGGGACTTACTGATGCCGAAGGCGAAACAGACGGACTCTCGGATGCGCTTGGCGATACAGAAGCACTAGGGGATACCGAGGGAGACTCAGAAGCCGATGGACTCACTGAGGCCGAAGGACTTACACTTGCTGACGGGCTAACGCTAGGTGATTCGCTGGCCGAAGGCGAAACAGAAGGACTTTCCGACGCACTCGGACTCAATGATGCACTTGGCGACACGGACGCTGACGGGCTAACCGAGGCCGATGGACTGACGGATGCAGACGGAGAAACAGACGGTGACGGACTTGACTCATTCAGGGTCAGTTGAGGAATGACGGTGTATGTGTCCAACCCCTCAATGCGGAAGTCATACATCGTCAGATCGGCGGCGGCAGTGGCCTTAATGCTCCACTCAATCTCGGTATATCCATCCGAACCGATGTCAACGGCTGTCGCGGGGTTGGCGTTGTCCTCTATGCGACCAGCAGTGAAGTCATCGGTGGTCTTCCCTGATGGGGGTGTGAGTTGCACCGTTGTCGTTCCTGGCGCAAAGAAGGTGCTGAGAGACACAACCCATTCTGGCTCTCCCGCACTAGGAGATGCACTGGAACTAGGGCTAACAGACGCAGATGGGGATACCGAGGCAGATGGACTAACGGACGGCGACTCGGACGCCGATGGTGAAACTGACGCGGATGGAGAAACCGACGGCGATTCACTGGCTGACGGACTAACACTAGCAGATGGCGAAACAGATGCGCTCGGTGAGACAGAAGGGGACTCGGACGCCGATGGACTCACCGACGCACTAGGGCTGACGCTAGGTGACTCGGACGCCGATGGGCTAACGGAAGCCGATGGTGATACGCTTGGTGATTCACTAGCACTCGGACTGACACTTGCTGACGGTGAGACAGAAGCACTAGGACTGACACTAGGACTTTCAGAAGCACTGGGCGATACGCTTGCTGATGGAGATACACTAGGCGATTCTGACGCACTTGGTGACACCGACGCGGACGGTGATACTGAAGGCGACTCCGAGGCACTGGGCGATACGGACGCCGATGGACTTATTGAGGGTGATTCAGACGCAGATGGACTGACAGACGCACTAGGAGAGACGCTGGCCGATGGAGATACAGATGGGCTTTCGGATGCACTTGGGCTGACGCTTGCACTAGGCGAAACGGATGGTGACTCAGATGCAGACGGACTCACCGAAGCAGATGGAGATACGCTTGGACTCTCAGATGCGCTAGGGCTGACAGATGCAGATGGAGATACTGATGCACTTGGGGATACCGAAGGTGATTCGGACGCTGACGGAGAGACGGATGCAGACGGACTTACCGAGGGAGATTCGGATGCCGAAGGCGATACAGATGCGCTTGGCGACACACTAGCACTTGGTGATACAGATGGTGATTCGGAGGCCGAGGGACTTACTGATGCCGAGGGTGATACAGATGGTGATTCACTCGCACTTGGGCTAACACTGGCCGAAGGCGATATGGATGCGCTCGGACTAACGCTCGGAGACTCCGATGCACTTGGAGATACACTGGCACTGGGCGAGACGCTCGGTGATTCACTGGCACTAGGTGAGACGGAAGCAGAAGGTGATACAGACGCCGATGGGCTGACGCTTGGTGATTCACTCGCGCTCGGTGAAACCGATGTGCTTGGCGACACGGACGGAGATTCAGATGCAGATGGAGAAACACTCGCACTTGGTGATACCGATGCACTGGGACTGATTGAAGGACTCTCAGATGCGCTAGGACTTACCGAAGCCGATGGGGAAACGGACGGCGATTCACTAGCCGATGGACTCACCGACGCTGAAGGCGAAACAGAAGCAGAAGGCGATACAGATGGGGACTCGCTTTCGCTTGGACTTACGGAAGGACTTTCGGATTCGGATGGTGATACAGAGGCCGAGGGAGATACAGATGCGCTAGGACTGACGCTGGCACTCGGACTGACGCTTGCAGATGGTGATACCGATGCACTCGGTGATACGGATGCAGATGGGGAAACGGACGCACTCTCAGCGGCAGCAGCGGGAGGCGTGATGATGACGTAGGGTGCGCCAAACGATATGGGTGGTGGGTCTTCGTCAGACAGAGTTCCCGATTCTGTCCAGTTGCGCCCATTACCGCTATAGTCTACATATCTTTCAGTGCTGCCGGGAAATACGGGCCACCAGCCATAGAGATTGGCCGTTCTGTGTGGCCTTATTCGGAACATCTCCAACTGCAACTCAGACTGAGTGAGAGCGGCACTCCACAACTTGATGTGGGCCACCCGGCCATTAAAACTCGCCGTGCTGGCTAGGCGACCACCAAACTCTACCCTGGTAGCAGAGGCAACGCGAGTAGTGATGTCTCTTGTATTTTGCGCCGAGTCTACTAAAGTACCGTCAACGCTACTGACATAAACCCATAGACTGGTGGCCGAATCTCTGGACAACCCGATGTGGTACCAAGTGTTACCAGAAAACGTCATTGTGCCGACAGTGGTAGATGATCCAAGAACCGCCACCGTACACTGCAACGCTTCTGACGCGCTGTAACTCAATCGGTCTTGGTTATTAGAAGTGCCGTCATTGATGCAAAAGGTCGTCTGTACGGACGATCCAGTGACGGCATATATCCAATACGAAGCAGACCAAACCCCGTTGTAATCCAACAGGTCGGTCGTTCGCAAGAACCGTTCGTTGTTCGCTGAATCAAACTTAACAGCCATGCGTTATGCGCCGTCTCTCATTTCGAGAGCGAGTACATAGCAATCGCCTGTGGCGGTGTCGTTTCCATCGTCCACATCGCGGGCCAGACTAATGCGGAAATAGTCGGCGACAGCAAGCGAGTCAGCGTTGGTCAGCGTGATGCTGATTTGCTCCATGTAGCCTGCTGTTCCTGGCACGGTTGCGTCGCTGCCACCATTTACCGAATCAAACGACGTGGTAGCATCTAGTTCTGTGGCATCCCCAGACGTAACAGCCTCAATTTGCACATCAAACGCAACACCACCGCTGGTGGCGGTTGCCATCATATAAGAGATAACTGCCGTCAGAGTGCCAGTCAGTCCTTGTGGTGCAACACTCGTCCAATAGCACGTCTCACTCGTCGTGTCATCAAAGGCTAGGACAGGACGGCGATTGGACAAAAGCAACTGCGGAAAGTTACTGGATGGAAACTCAGCCGCATAGGGGGTTCCGATAAAACGAGTAGCCATTTTTCACCTCACTCTACTGGCATATCCAGCCATGTTCCAGAACTAGTCTTCTTGTACTGAATCTTGAACGCCGTGGCTCCCGCATCGCCTGTCGCATTGACGATGAACCTGATCCTAATGTTCTTCAACCGATTCCATGTCGTGTCTACATCCTGATCCTCGCGCCACGTCGCAGTTGTTTCCGTGCCGTCGTCATGTCGCCAGCGGAACCCCTCTTGCTCTAAAGTGACACCCGCGCTCGGTGATGCTGACGATGATGGGGACACACTCGCAGAAGGCGATACAGACGGAGACTCACTTGCGCTCGGACTTACCGATGCCGATGGTGACACACTAGGAGATTCGGATGCCGAAGGCGATACAGACGTCGATGGACTCACCGATGCACTAGGCGAAATAGATGGTGACTCGCTGGCACTAGGTGATACCGACGCACTAGGGCTAATGCTCGGTGATTCACTAGCAGACGGCGATACGGATGCCGATGGGCTGACAGATGAACTAGGTGATACTGATGGAGACTCCGAAGCCGAAGGCGATGCAGACGCACTCGGACTCACCGAGGGAGATTCGGAAGCAGATGGTGATACACTTGCGCTAGGCGACACCGAAGCGCTTGGTGATACGGAGGGGGACTCAGACGCACTTGGCGAGACCGAAGCCGATGGTGATACAGATGGGGATTCTGACGCGCTGGGACTCACTGACGCGCTTGGAGATACCGAGGCCGAAGGACTAACACTGGGACTCTCGCTGGCTGATGGCGAGACAGATGCGCTTGGCGATACGCTTGGTGACTCTGAGGCGGACGGAGACGCCGACGCGCTAGGGCTAATCGAAGGTGACTCGGACGCCGATGGGGATACCGATGCACTGGGCGAGGCACTGGCTGATGGAGATACAGATGCGCTTGTTGATGGAGGCAACAAGGCGATATGCACGCTGCGCCACGGGAGCGAGACTGAAATCGTAACAGTCGTGTTGCCCGTCGCGCCCGCCGTGGCCTTCTCGCCCATCGCCACGCCAAACCCGCCGCCAACACCGGTGTTGGTAGTGTTGTCACCTCTTTCCGTGAGACTACCGAGATTGGCATTTGTCCAAGAAGAAAACGTTGCACTGGCTTGTGCATCACGACTCGTCCCACAAATAGCCACGACGAGGTTGTTGTCTATCGGAGTCGTGAGTCCTGTGACGGTTCCATTGCCCGATCCAGCTCCATTGCCCGAACCCACAAACCACGGATCGCCCGTCGTGTCACAGCCCGACACAGCAAACATTCTGGCACTGACGTGATTGCCTGTACCATCAATGGTTACACTGGCCTCACCAGCACCAGCCCGCTTGCCAAACACCGTCAAGGTGGTGACGCCACTTGCGCCATCGCCTTGCGTTTCTTCAAAGAGTTTTGACCAACCGGCAGGAGTATTGGGAGTTCCAGCAGCGGTTGTGGAGTCGGTTGACTCAACAACTATCAGGAGAACATCATCGGCCTGTGGCGCACCCGCGCCAGTAGGGACAGCAGCGGTGCAACTCGTTGTACCAGTGCCATAATTGCCTACCGAGCGAAATACAGGGGTTGCGCCAACGGATAGTGGCCCTGCTCCTTCCAACTGCTTGAGGGGTTCGCCAGATGGCTTGAAATAATCAAGATCGTTGCTGTTAGGATTCGCCATGTCATACTGTTATCGAGTCGAACCACGCTGCTCCGCTACCGCTGCTCGAACGACTGAGACAACGCAGTGTCACCACACCATAGTCAGTCGGCACGAACGTCGGAAACGCGAGTTGCTCCCACGTGTCTTCGGGTTCCGTCATCGTCAGGGTTGACCCAGATGTGAGGCCAATGAGGGGGTTAGCGAGCAGTTGCGCTTGGGGCGGGCTACCAGAACTATGGGCCGCATTATAATAAGCCATGACGGTGACGTTGGTGGACACGGGATTGACAGGTAACTTAAACTCGTGGTCTCCAGGGCCGATAATTTTCATTGAGGCGGGTGCAGAGTCATAAATCAGCGTATCTTCAATGCCAATATCGTGGCGCTCATATGCGCCGACCGAGTTCATGGCATAATTGCCATTCAATGATGCAGGGCGAGGCCGATTGAGAATGTCAACACCTGGTGTACTAGAATGATTCCCGAATGACAACAGTTGACTATTAACAGTAGGATACCCAAGTGGACGCAAATCCAATCCCAGTTGTGCCTCTTGCCCAAAGTGCCACAACAAGGCACGATCCATATTGATAACGGTATTTGATCCGCTTGTCACATTGGCAGATCGCGGATCAGATTGCCCTTGTGATATGAGATAGTTATAATCTTCAATCAGGGTATTTGCAGCAGTTGTACCCAAGGCTAAATAGCCATTAGTGGCTACAATAACGGAGTTATACACATAGGATGGATAAGAACTAGAAAAATGATTTAGGGTAATGGATTCATACGTCCCCCCCGTGTGAACCGTACAATTCTTGACAACAAATCCGCCTGGCTTATACGGGAGATTCCCTGAAAGGTAAATGCCTCCTTCCGTAAGAAGGTTACAATTCTGGAATATAAAGTCGCAATCGTAATCAGCGGAATGTGTTTGGTACATAAAGACAGTAATGGCATAACCTCCACTGAGAATCTCAAAATGGCAACGATCAAACAACCAGTGCATGGGCGAGTCAGGAGCCCCATTTATTTGAATGGCCTCATAATATAAATCACTAAGACTGAACAGAGCGAAAGCGCAATCTCTAAACGTGATGTGCATAGATAGGGTATAACCATCGCTAGGCGCATAAATTAGGTAATTTTCAGAACTTCCCTGCAATGCGCCATGAAAATAAATGTTCTGAAATGTCAGGTAAGAATAGATATTCAAGTTCAAGATTGGCGAATCGTCGGGTGCGGACGTGTCATCTGTTAGGTAGTTAGTTATCCTGACTTCGCCCGCAGTATCCCCCGTGTATGCCCCATATATATCCCCGATGATGAATGTCTCATTGGGTGTCGTGGTACTCAACGCCACCGTTAGACTTTCCCGATATATCCCAGGCCCGACATAAACCGTATCCCCATTTGTAATACCAGACGAACCTAGTGCCTTTCCTACAGTGCGCCATGCAGTCGCGGGCGTCAATCCGTTGTTGGTATCACTACCAGAAGTACGGACATAGTAAGTTGTGGGAGTATGGCTGTTTTCTCTGTACTCAACATTGATTCCCATGAAACAAATAGACGCAACACCACTGGCCGTTTCTGGGCGAACGACCCTCATAATAGGTGATGTGTTTAAGTCAACTAGAGGATAAGAGATGGAAGGAAATCCGACGGCAGTCGCCCAATTGGTAGGAAAAGTACCCAACGCACCGGCGTCAAGGCCAGCGTTGAATGTCACAGAGGCATCGCTGGACGGGTTGCTGACAATATGATATTTGAGTTGTTTCGTTCCAGCGGCCTCATCTTCACCATGAACAACTTTACCCACAACTGATACGATGATGTCATAAGCACCAATGCCAGCGGAGGCATAAGTCGCCATATTCGCCGTGTATTGATCCGTCGTCCCAGAAGCACCGCCAGCGTGTTCGATCTGTGTAGAGTCTGTCTCGCTAGCCGTACCAATAGGCGGCGTGTTATTCACGGCTTCATAAAGATTAGTAGTGCCACCTGCGCCCCCTGTCCACAACGAATCGCGCGCATTGTCGCTAATGGGCAAAAGCAGGACTACTTTGCCTTCACCACACCAGTCGCTATCATCGGACGCCACATCATCAAAGTAGGCCGTGTATGTATCAGCAACAATATCATTCGCCCCAAAACTGCCAGGATATGTCCAAGAACTTGGACTGTCTGTTATTTCAGTGTTTCCATCAATCAATAAAACTGGCACATTTGATGCAGTACCCGTCCGCCACTCAACGCGATACCACTTGTCCGCGTTGACCAAGGCTGTTGATGAAGTTCCAATCAGAGTAGTGTCCACATAGAATGACAAAGAACCACTGGTGGTTAATCTGATGTTGACATTATTAGTATTGATAGCACCAACGATAACTCTAGGAGTCGTCAAAGGTAGGCTAGTCACTCTAATATATGCTCTATTGAATAAGAATCCACTGATGGCGATGTGATAGGCCGTCACGCCAGGAACACACAACACCTTGAGAGAGTGACTTCCACTTCTGACAATACTATTTTCAATGGAGCAGCCGGTTCCATTAAATAGGTTGTTTGATTCACCTTTATCACTGGCACTTTCCCAACCAGATATACCTATGCGAGCCATTATTTCACCTCAAAACTAGGAATTGAAATAACTACACGAGCCATAATCCGAGGGATATAGGCATAACACATCAGATGATGGACACTCATTCTTTATCCTTCACTTTTCGAGTTCGCTTGCGAGTTCTGGCGATACGTCCCACTGGGTCACGTTCAACCCACTGGACTTCCTCTGTATCTTCGGGGAGTTCCACATGGGCCTCAACGTTGACATCAACGGGTGTTACCGGAACATTCACCGTCACTTCGGGTGTTGGCACGGTGACGTTGACTTGCGCTGGTGGGACATTCACCACTATGTCGGGTTGCCTGGCCGATTCGACATGGACATTGGCGGGCTGCACATGAACATCTATCTGTGGATCAATGTTCACGATAGGTGTGGGTTGTTCTGGGATGTGGATGTGCGCGCCTTCGACCGTCACTTGTGGCGCGGCCTGTTCGGGTACGTTGACGACGTTTTGCACCACGGGTGGCTCTTGTGATGGGACATGGACATCAATGGTGGGGTGAACGTCCACCATGGGGGCCGGGACGTTTACCGTCACTTCGGCAGGCGGCACATTGACTTGCGCGCCTTCAACGGTCACGTGCGTCTCTGGCACATTCACCGTCACGTCTGCTGGCTGTACATTGACGACAGTTGGATCGGGTTTCGGTATGTTCACTGTCACCGATGTTTCGGGGACGTGTATCTGTGCGCCTTCAACCGTGACTTGAGCAGGCGGCACGTTGACTACCACATCGGGAACATCTATCTTCGGATCAAAATGGATAACAGGTGCGGGTTGCTCTGGCACATGAATATCCAACTTTGCTCCCTCGATGATAGGGTGAAACTCAACAGGCGGCATGTTTACCACAGCAGGCTCTTGCTTGGGCATGTGGATATGCTGCTCTGGCATCGGCGGGTTGTTGATGATGATACCCATGCCTACCTTGCGGATAGCATCGTCCAGAGCAGCGCGCATCTGGCTGAGTTCCGCACGTATGTCGTCCAGACTGGCTTCTACCTTGATAGGTTTGGTGCTGGCATTGGACTCTTCACCAGCCTTGTCGGGGGAGCCGGGGGACTCTACCGACTGGACTTTCTTGGTAGGCTGACCACCCTGATCCACTACCATTTGAGCAAACGAGGCAGGCGGGTTCAGTAATCCTTCGCCACGTACCTTTTCCTCTTCCTCCTTGTACTGACGCTCATTGTCCCACCGTAAGTTGGCCGACTTCAAGTAAGTCGTGGCTGACAGTGCTCCTTCTCGATACATTGGCCCAAAGATGTTCTTGATGCGCTTCTCCATCTCGAAATCCGTCAATGGAAAATGAAGTTGCACTTTCCTGAGTTCTTTGACACCAGAGATAGACGTGGCGCGCATGTACTTGGCAACCAGTTGTCGCAACCAAGACATAACGCGCTGCTCTTGAAACCTGACTCTCTCCATGTACAGCGACACATCAAGAGCCGCCGTGTCGCCACCTGTACCACCACCCGAATCAGCACCCAACACGCCAGGTGTCTCACCAGACAGGACTCTACTGGTAACACCCATCTTCCTGAAAAATGAACGGGTTTTGTCAGCCGCATACCCACGCCCAATAAGGGTGTCCAATCCTTCCGGGATGACGACTTTTACGGCAAGCCCACCACGCCACAGTAACTTGCCAGTTCTGTCAGCGGCACTACTGGACAGCACCGAGTTGAGATGGCTAAGTTCTCCCGGCAACGGCGGATGTTCCATGTCACCCACCGTGATGACCCATAGTTGATACTTATAACCTTCCACCACAGAACGAACGGCATCCTCGTGGATAGTTCTGTCCGTCAAGTCACGAAAACCCAAAGATAGCATCGGCATGGCATATCGGTTCCACGAGAACGAGCGAATGTCCTTGATGGGAGTCATTACGTCGTGGGGTATGTCAATACCGATGGGGTCAAACGATACGTCTTGCTCGTTCCAGTGTTGCTCAACCTGACGAAACATTTGCGGGGGAAATCGAGACTCTATAAGTGCTAGTTCCCACTTAGGCTCACCCAACATCTCAGATGAGAGCGCCATTGAGAAGTCGTTGCCGATATGCACGTGCAACGGGGGCAACGGGACAATGCCATCAAGAGAGTTGCCGTCCCATACCTCATAAGGAAATGCCTGTCCGTATACCCGCTGAGATAGCCACAGTTCCGCCAGCACATCGGACATATTGGTGCGAGCAAACAGACTCTCTATGGCATCCCGTATCGCAGGCGGGCCATCTACGTCAATGTCACCAGCAACGAGTTCTACCGGAACACTGCACGTATGAGAGGCATCACCCTCTGTCATGTAGTAGTGTTCTGCCAGTAACATGCGCGCCCGCATCCGTGAGTCCATCCACGCAGCGGGTCGTTTGTCTATGAGAGGGGGCTTTAAGGTGGCTTGTAATACGTTGGCGATACCCGACTTTGGCATGTCGGTGACGGGGACGAGCGCCATGTTGTTTTCAGAACCCGCATCAACGATAGACTCCCATACTGAGAACACGTCCGATGTGGGAGACGGCATGAAGCCCTTGACCCACCCACCTTCTAGGGTGGCATTTTCGGACATCGCCCTTGCCCGTGACGTGATGCGGCCTTGTTTGTCAGTCCATCTCTGGGACTTGGGGTTCCAGCCAGCGGTTACGCCGTACTCGTACAGGGGTTCTTGTGAGGGGGTCTTGGGTTTTCTAGGCATGGGCCACGTCTCCGACGACTAGCCCTTGCCACAAACCTCAATGTTCACATGATAAACGCCAATACAGGTGGTGTCAATACGTCAGTTATGTTCACTCCTGTTTGGGAGTCGGTACAGTACCGAGTTCCTATGGACATAATTAAGGGGTCTGGGTTAGAATATGGTGATACACCAAATTGAAAGGAATCCACATGGGAAAACTCAAGACCCCGTTTGCAAGTCTTCTCCCCCCACTATCAACCGACGAGTTCGAGTCATTGAAGGCAAGCATTAAAAGGGATGGGGTGAGGGATGCAATTTTGGTGGACGAGGACGGGAATATCATAGATGGACACCACCGCTATAAAATTGACAAGGATTCCCCAAGAACTGTTGTCAAGGTTCCATCAGTTCCAGAGAAAAAAGCACTGGTATACAAAACAAACCTGACTAGGAGAAATCTTAGCCCCGCACAGAAGTCAGACATCAAAAAGGAACAGAAGAAACTCGCCAAAGAACTCAACCAGGCAGGGTGGAAACAGAGGGAGATAGCAGACCTGCTTGGAATAGACCATAGCACTGTATCGTCTTGGTTTATGCGTAATTCTACGCGTAGAATTACGCATAAAGATAGCCGTGTGGTAATTCCCAAGACAGAGTGGGGAACTATCCACGAGAGAGACAAGAAAGGAGAGCCGCAAGAGCAAATTTCGGCAGACTATGGTGTTTCTCAGACAACAATATCCAGAATCGTATCCAGAATAGACAAGAAGATAGAAACAGATAGGAAAATAGGACTTCCCGTTACTTCCTCGGAGTTCTCAGACATAATCTCCGTCTGCCCAATTGAGTCCATATCACTTCCAGATAACAGCATTGACATGATATTCACAGACCCTCCCTACCATGACGAGTACCTTGACCTATACGACAAACTAGGAACTCTGGCATATCGTGTTTTGAAGCCAGGAGCATACTGCGTCACATATTGTGGCAAGATGTTCCTGCCGGACATCTTGTCTGTTCTCCTGTCCAAGCAACTAGAATATGTCTGGACATTTGCCGTGTTTCACCCATTCAGTAAATCCAAGATAAATAAACACAAAATCTTTGAGAATTGGCGACCCATAGTAGCATTCAAGAAACCAGGAAAGACCGCAACTAGAGAATGGGTACAAGACATCGTTAGACCCACACAGAGGGACAAGGAGTTCCATGAGTGGCAACAGGATATAGAATCCCCAGTACAATACATAGGAGCATATACGAAACCAGGAGAATTGGTTTTAGACCCGTTCGTTGGGGGGGGAACAACACCAGTGGCATGTATGACCATTGGTAGAAACTTTAGGGGGTACGATAAGGATGAGAGAGCAATCCGAACAACAATCGGCAGACTCACAAAGGCCAGTGTTCAGAAATCCTGAACTGTATCAGGTATTGCCGTGGAGAGAATGGTTCAGAAACAACATCCCGTTGGCAAAACAGGGATATGTCGTTGAAGACCTAGACCTACTAATCCTAAAGTTTGGAGATGCCATAGGACGAGACAAGGACGACGACGGCAAGTTCGTATTGTGTGAAATAAAGACAAACGGAGCAAGTATGGGATATGCACAGAAAAGGGTCTGGGGACTTGTTCACAGAACACTAAGACTTGGAGACCCTGATAGAAAATACTATCATGGATTCTATCTCATAGGGTGGAACGAAGAACAAAAAGAGAAAATATCAATCAATGGAGTTGTTGTTGGAATTGATGGTCTCAAGGAATTTGTCACTGGAACCACTGGAATAAAAAGCCTGTTTGACTAGTACACCTTTCCTATTGCATCCCCCAAAGAAACGGGTAAAATGTATCGTGGGTCGGCCACCAAACGTAAGTCCTCCCCAAGTGGGAGTTCTGGTATAGAGGCCGACACACA
>Ga0209341_10002384_pt1 | contig 17886 bp, 13 predicted proteins | sample RifCSP13_2_FD_184020 | JGI IMG/M metagenome (GOLD analysis project Ga0209341, IMG submission 184020) | Soil microbial communities from Rifle, Colorado - Rifle CSP2_sed 13_2 (SPAdes) (version 2) | ecosystem: Environmental > Terrestrial > Deep subsurface > Rock core/Sediment | place: Rifle... | reverse complement strand
TTGTCTCGCGTCGCCGAATCTGGTCGCGAAAAGCAACTGCGTCAAGTCCGGGGTCTGCCGAATCTCACCCGCCGGGAGCTCGAAATCATCGCCTTGATTGAAGAGGGACTAAGCAATAAAGAAATCGCCATCCGCTTACAGATAGAGGTTCAGACGGTGAAGAATCATATCCATAACATCCTGGAGAAGCTCCAGCTTGATGGTCGGCGAGAGGCGGCGCGTTTCGCCCGCGAGCGGGGCCTGCTCGTGAGTGCCACTTGATTTTCCTCAGGTACTAGTACTTTTGACCAAGAGATAGCGGAGGATCTACGGAAACGTAGATCCTTTTTCTTTCTCCAAATAGATCAAAAGCTGGGCCCTGGGTCCATTGCTCCCACGTGATCAGCAGATTATCGTCCAAAGTGCCGGGGAAAGGACCCCCGTGAAAAAGATCAAAATCCTCTTGGCCAATCGTCCTCGGATGCTCCGTGAAGTCGTCAGGGAAATTATCGAAGCTCAGCCCGACATGGAGGTCGTTGGTGAGGTGCCGGACCCGGTGGAGCTTCTCGTGGCGGTGAAGGACACAGTAGCGGACGCAGTGATCCTGGATCTCGAGGATTCCGAGGAGCCGGGCCTGGCCAGCCACCTGCTGGCCGGGTACCCAAACCTCACCATCGTCGGTTTGGCCCCGAACGGCAAGACTGCCTTTGTCCGGCCCGGGCGACGGGAGATCGTGGACCCCACGGGGGCCAATATCCTGAGCGCCCTCCGCCAGGCTAGCATGTCGCCATGTAGCTCGGAGGAACAAGTGAAAAAAGGGGAGTCGCCTTGATATGACTTGGGTTCTGTGTGCAAGACATGCGTAGGGCTGTAGGTGAGCATGGGGGGTAAATGCCAGCACGGTTAGACCGTATGCAACAGGGATAAGAAGAGGCTCAGGAGGACTTCGATTTTTTGATTACAAGAGGATGATTGACAGAGGAAATGTCTATGGATCCATTCAGGTCGCAGGGGAGGCTGTGACGGTGATCTACGCAGCAGAGTAGATAACCCTCAGACGAAAGGAGATCTGTCATGAAAGAAGTGAGCGACGCCTTAGCGAAGGTTACGGGCCAGGCGAACGAGATTTTCGGCAAGATGGGTGCGGCGGTGGAGGAGGCGGTAAAAAAGGGAGCCAGGGAGTTAAACGTAGCGGAGATCACTCGGCTATCCGGGCTGCAGATAGATGAGGGGACGCTAGACCACCTTGAGGTCGACCGGATTATCCACGTTCACCCCTGGTTACACTGGCGCGACTATTTTCCGTGGCGCCCACTCTGGTGCTGGTGGTGGCACACCTATCATCCCTGGCACCGTTGCTGCCCGTATTGGTGGACCCGCTGCCACAGGTTCCCGTACCCGTGCTAGTAATGGTGGCTCGGTGGCCCAGCACTGGTGCCGGTCTACAGGGCGGCAGTGTGGGCTGGGGGGCCGACCACTTTCCGTGGTCGGCCCCCTAAGCCGGGGAAGCCATCCCGAGGCGTGAGTGCCCTCATTTCATTTTACGAGGAATACCATTCGGGTGATGATTGCCTTACGGCACACTCGCAAGCACGAGACCGCGCGATGGCGCTTGCTTCAGCAGAGGTGCCTAAGTGAGGCGAAGAAACGCTGACTCTTGCAGAACTCAGCGAGAAGTTCAGGTGGCGGATTCATCCCGAGCTACTCTTCTTTCGCCGAATGTGCGGGCGCGTGGTGAAGAAGGACCCGGTCACCGGTGTCGGGTATCCGGTACCGTTCGCCACGGTCCTGCAACGACGTAGATCGGTTAGAGAGTTCATTCTCAGACCTCTCGAGACAGAGCGAGTCGGTCGATTGCTGTACGCAAGTTACGGCGTCCGGGGACATCGGCAAGTGGAGGGGCAATGGACCTATGATCGGCCTTCGCCGTCTGCTGGTGGCCTTTACCCATTGGAACTCTACGTTGCGACACAGGCGGTGAAAGGGCTGCCCGACGGAGTCTATCACTATGACGCCCGGGCCCACCAGCTGGAGCTAATGGGTGCTGGGCTTATCCACCCGCATCTAGCTGATATGACCATCGGGCAGGAGATGATTCGCGATACCAACCTGGTCATCATGATTTCGGCAGTATTCCAGCGGAGTATGTGGAAGTACGGACAGCGCGGCTATCGCTACGTATGGCTGGACGCCGGCCATTTGTGCCAGAACATCTATCTTGTCGCGGTGGCACTCGGGCTTGGCCCAGTAAGCATCGGCGGCTTTTTTGACGACGAAATCAACCACTTAGTGGGACTTCCAGCGCGAGAGGAGGGGGTGATCTACCTGGTGTGCGTTGGACAGCCGAAGGATGCGCACGATGGGCGATTTCACGAGGGCGTCGGCTGAATTTCTCGGAGTAGACTGGGACGTCCTTTCGATGGGGATATGAGCCAGCCTCAGAAGGTCTGTAAAGCAGGAAGAGGTGGTGCACACCTTCCCTTGGGCAGCACAGGGTTTGGGAAAGGCCCCGAAGGAATGAGGGGCCCGCTTTGTGGGATCGCAACCCGTGTTCGCGTCCGGCATCAATGGTGAGGTGTGAAGATTCGAAAGGGAAAGGAGACCGCTGCAAGGCTATGAAAGGAATCCTATCTAATCGTTTCGATGTAGTTGGGTTGGGCCGATTCGATGTCGGGGAGAGTTTTAATGCGGTCAAGCAAGATCGGGGTAAGGGCCTTCAAGTCGATTTGCACTATAACCTTAGCTTCCGCTGTTACATCCCCTTTCAGGGGCAGACCGAGGTATTTTTCCAACGCACGAATGAGTTGGGCGAAGCCAACGTCCGTTGGATCCGCGAGCTTTTGCGCCACCGTCTCAGCTTCCGCGCTGCCCGGTGAGAACTTAATGACAAGCTTCTTCGGCAACGAGAGCCCTGGATGTGCTTCGGGCCTATCACGGCTCACTTCTACCTTTGCGACATTTTCGCGAGCGCGGAGTTGCCTTGCAACGTGGTCCGTTAGCATGTCGCTATCGACGGATAACACGATCCAGTTGCCGCCTGTCACCTGTTTTGCCTTGAGCGGGACACCTGTCTTGGCCGCTAGGGGGTCGACCACCACGGCCAACGTTCCAAGATCTGGAGGACTGCCACGGCTGGCTTGGGTGACTGCCGCGCTCCCGCCAGTCCCGGGAGCAAACTTTACAAGTATCTCGCCTGGGACAAATGGGGGCGATGCAGTCGGTGCGGTAGTGAGCAGCAGGGCTGCAAGTACGAGAAAAAGCGTCATAACACCACCCTGACCATTGGGAGGACCCGCGCTGCCCTGGGCCACCATTAGTATAGAAAAGTCGAAAGGAGGGAAGCAATGAAAATCCTTAACGCAGTAGGAGCACTGGGAGCACTGGGAGGCTTGTGCCTCGGCCATACTTTTGTTGCATACGCGCAGGCGCGAGCGCCACAGGAGTTTCGGATACCCGCACAGGTCCAGTTCGTTCCTGGGCAGGTGATCGTGAAGATGAAGCCGACCACGGGTCTCGAAGCTGCAACCCTATCCCGCTTGGGGATCCAGTCTGTAGGTACGGTGACCTCTGGTGGCGAAATCATTTATCAGATAGAACCGGCTACAATCAGAGCCCTCTCAGAGGCCCAGGCGCGGGACCGGACTTTAGACGTCGTCCGCGAACTCAATGCGCGGCCCGATGTCGAGTACGCACAACCGAATTACATCGAACGACCATTCGATACAAACCCGAACGATCCCAGGTACCCCCTCCAGTGGCACTACCGCAACAATGGCACCGGTGCGGGCGAGTCCCCCGGGGGGATCAGCCTGCCGAAAGCGTGGGATCTCACCACCGGAGGCCCCATCGTCGTGGCGGTTCTTGACACAGGCATTTTGCCCACTCACGAGGATATTACGGGTCCGAACTTGGTCGCAGGCTTTGACATGATCAGTAACACATTCATTGCGAATGATGGCGATGGTCGCGACAGTATTCCCACAGACCCCGGAGATGGAGTCGCTGCCAACGAGTGCGTCCCACTCGGAAGCCCTCCCCACCCGGCACAAGATCCCTCGTGGCATGGCACCCACGTTGCCGGCACCGTCGGCGTGGGAAGGACCAATAACAATCTCGGAGTTGCTGGCGTCAATTGGGCCGTGAGCGTACAGCCGGTGCGCGTGCTGGGCAAGTGCGGGGGAACCACCGCGGATATCAACGACGCCGTCCGTTGGGCTGCGGGCCTCGCTGTTCCGGGTGTGCCAAACAATACGACGCCGGCGAGGGTGATCAACATGAGCCTCGGTACCCCGCCCGGCGTTCCCTGCTCCTTGTCTCCCTCCAGGCAGGCGGCCATCGATGCCGCGGTAGCTGCGGGCGCGGCGGTGGTTGTCGCAGCCGGAAACGATGCGGTGGACGCGTCACAGGTTTCCCCCGCAAGCTGCAACAATGTGATCACCGTGGCAGCGAGCGACGCCCGGGGCCATCTGGTGACCCGCTATTCTAACTTCGGCGCCACGGTCGAGATCATGGCGCCAGGGGGGGATCGTCTTCGGGACGATAACGGGGACGGCAATCCCGACGGGGTGCTCAGCATGGTCCGCGCAGATAGTCCGCGGAGCTCCTTCCCGGGTGGCTATGCGTTTTACAACGGCACGTCGATGGCAACGCCTCACGTGGCCGGCGTGGCCGCCCTCTGGCTCGCCCAGAACCCGGCGTGGACCCCCGCGCAGTTGCTGACGGAACTCCAGACCAATGCACTTCCGAGGACGTCGACCCAATGCCCCCAGCCCTGCGGCGCAGGTCTGCTGAGCGCACTGAGAGACCACTTGGTTGTGAGCCTCGCGCTGGATCTTCCCCCTGATGAGCGGCTCGGCCGGGGCGAGACGACCACCGCAAGGGCCACCGTTACAAGGCGCGGAGCTCCAGAGGCGGGAAAAACGGTGATGTTCAGCACGGGTGACGCCAGCCAGGCAACTGTGGCCCCGGCGTCGGCCGTTACCAATGCCGCTGGTGTGGCAACGGCCACGGTGCGAGGCGAAAGCTCGGTACCGCACACAACGACGGTGACAGCCCAAGTCGATAGCGCCAGCGCCTCTGCCCCTGTAAAGGTCCCCGACCTGTCGCTCATCGGGGCCATTCTCTTGGTGCTCTGCATGGTGCTCTTTGGGCTCTTGGGCAGGCGACCCACGTCGTCGCAGCGGTAACCTCCGGAGCTTCCTATGGCCGTGTTCAGATACGTGAATCTCCGTTTCACTGCGGTGATGGCGATCTTCGTAGACGTCATCCTGCTCACCTACCGCGAGGATGTGCTCGGATCTTTGCTCGGGCCCTTGACGACGTTGACGGCGCAGGTGACGCTGGCGCTGCTTCACTGGTTAGGCATGGAGGCAGCACGGGTGGGAACGCTGATCTCCCACCCGCACGGCTTTGCCTACGAGATCTACTACCGCTGCACCGGATTCTTGCCGGTGGCGTTCCTTACCGTCTCCATCCTGGCCTCTCCGGGAACGCTACGACGCAAATGCATCTGGCTTGCCCTGGGAGTTCCCGTCCTGATTGCGCTCAATCTGGTGCGGCTTGTCCACCTGTTTTACATCGGCGTTTATAATCCGACCGCGTTCGACTTCGCGCACGCAGTCCTGTGGGAAGGTTTCCTCATCCTGGCGATTTTCGGGCTCTGGCTCGGCTGGAGGGGATGGTCCGACTTCCAGCCAAGGATTGGAGGCAATCGGTTGGTCGCTCGATGGCGCAGACCGCAAGATCCTCGTCAAGGGGCATTCCGACCCCTTCGGCTCACTCATCGACGAAGGGGAGGCTGACTACGGAGTGTTTTCCGTTGCTCCAGAGGTCGACTCCTGCAGTGACTTACGGAGGTCTTATCTCGAATTCGCTCAGCAAGGTGTGGGCCAGCCGGATACTTGAGCAGAATCGTGCCAGATATAACCGGGAGCTTGAGTCGATCAAGCGGGATTACGCGCTTCGGAGGGGCGCATCCGCTTCCTGGTGACGTTTCATCCTGACGCAGCGCCACCTGTGGTCGCCGCCGGATGGGGTCGGGGCGAGAGGGATGCAGAGTAGAACCATCAAGGGTCAGGCGCGCGGAGCTTGATAGGGACCATCAGCCGGCTCCCTATCCTGACCCAGAGCCCCTAGGTTTAACGGAGAGCGAACGGCATATCACCGCTCAGCCCGCCTGTCACCTTACGAGGCCGGGCGAGCATGGAAGGGAGCAAGCCATGGGCAAGCGAACGAATCTTAAGTCCCAGGAAGAGATCAATGCACGGTACGAACGCTGCTTCGAGTGTCTTGACGAAGTTCGGCGAAAATTCCTCGAGATCGAGGGAGTGATTGGTGTCGGCATCGGCCCCAAGGAAAAAGGAGGACAGCTCCTAGAGGATCAGCCTGTGATAGTGGTGTATGTAACTGAAAAGAAAGATAAGAAGCTCCTCAAATCGGACGAGCTGATCCCCACGGATGTTATGGGGGTTCCAACTGACGTGGTCGTTCCGGGCAAGCGGCGGCTTCCGTACCACTACGAGCACGACTTCGCGTGGGTCGACTGGGCCAAGGTCCACGCGAGGAACCCATTCCGAGATGTCAACCTCGAACCGATGGTGGATTATGATGTAGATCACGTGGCGGTCGTGGAGATTGACGACACATTTCTCGTCGGCAGCAATGTTGATTGGGTTAAGGCGGTGAAGCGATTCCTTCAGAGCCACCCGGATGTATTCGACTTCATCACTTTCTATGTCGATACTGCGAGCGGCTTGTCGGGGCAAGGATCTTGGCATAGCGGCGTGTACAACAAGACCAAAGGGATCAATTACTATGCGGGTGACAATCTTAATGTTCGGAGCTCGTACGGAAGCACTACACTACAAGCAATCCTATCCATAGGCTGGCTGGGGAACGCAGTATTGCTCCAAGAGACCGGGCACATGTGGGGCGCCTACGTACGAAATCGGGACACGCAGACGGGGTCGAGACTTTACGATTTGTTAATGGGGAGTACCGGCCAGGGTATCTTTCACTGGGGCCGTTTCTTCGATAATGACCACTCGCCGATGGACTATGATGGTATCGACTGGGAGGCTCTCGGAGGCAGTCAGTTCCAGTCTCATGGTGTTGCCGATGACTACTATCACTTCTATCCGCTGGACCTTTACTTAATGGGGCTTATCCCGCCAGGCGAAGTAGGCTCTTTCTACGTGATCCAGAACCCTTCTGCTAACACCGGGACCATCACCGGCACACCCAAGACTATCACAGTCCAGAACGTTATTTGGGCCGAAGGTGCCCGTGATCCGACTTATCCCAATACTCAGAGGGTTTGGAAACAAGCCTTTGTGCTTCTGACGAAAAATGCCCAAGGTTCCTCGACGCTTGCTCAGAATGTGGCTCAGCAGCGGAGAGAATTTACATGGCAGCTCTACAAGGCTACCCGGTTCCTGGGCAAGGTGGATACAACGCTCACCTCCTACATTCTCCTTCCCGACATTCGCGAAATAGCGGTGGCGCTGGATAATGATAGAGCCGTCGTCGGCTGGAAAACCAACATCAGGACTAGAGGCCAGGTGAACTACGCCACCACCCCAGCCGCATTTCGCCGTGACCAGGCGCACACCGAGCCTTTTTCCCAGGTGGCTGAATCCACCTTCGGAACGTCGCATGGCCTGCTGCTCACAGGACTCACTCCTAATACGACCTACTTTTTCGAGATAATTGCCGAGACCGAAGAAGGGCTGCTTGACCGACAGGGCGTTGACGAGCTTTACACCCGGAAGACCAAAGACACTTGTCCACCAGACATCAACAATGTCTCGGTCCAGAGGAAGACGGTCTGGGGCAGCTATAAAGTGATTGTGAGCTGGAAGACAGATGAGCCTTCCGATAGCCGTGTGTATTATGGCACGAGCACTCCGCCAGCTCAACAGAGCTACGACCCTTATCCGACAACCAGTCACAGCATCAGACTGAAAGGGCTATCTGCTGGCACGTACTACCTAGGCGTGGAAAGTCGGGATGCGGCGGGTAACGTTGCTCGTGACGACAACAGCGGAAATTACTACCAGGTAATCATCCCAGCCAATGCACCCACGGCGCTTACGGCTGTAGACTCGAAGCACATAATGAAGCGAATTCAGGAGATCAATGTCTCCATCAAGACAGGCAACATAGCTAAGGCACTCGAGATGACGAGCCGTCTCGTGGTGGACGCAGCAACTGACGAGCTGGGCGAGATTGTCCAGAAAACACCACTCCCGAAAGACGATCTCGATGCAGGATATGCAGCACTCCAGATTCTAGCGAGCCGGTTGGAGGGCAGAGTTGAAGTTGTCGACCGAGATCCCACGTTCATTGACTTTGTCGTCGAGCCGGAACCCCTTTCTCTTGTCACGTGCATCCACTTGCCCACGGACCTAATCGCTAGGCGGAGTGTTTATCCGGTACTGCCGAGGATTATGGCTAAGGTGCGGCCGGGGCTCGTGTTGACACCTCATCCTGCCCGAGGCATGGGATACTACCGTCTCCGGAAAGCTGGCCGAGGCGAGGTGCGCGCGGTTGCACCCCGATCTGGAGGCGATGAAGAAGCGGCTGCGGGCCCGGGAAGCGAAGGTCGCGCACGGATGGAGTGATGCTCACGGAGGCTCAGTTTGCTTCCCGGAGAAGGCGGAGGAGGAAGCGCATAGCGAGTTCAGAAGCGACCACCCGGGCTACTGCGGGGCCGAGGATGCGTTCCGCTTCGAGACGCAGAAGGGGGGAGTCGGATCTTTCCTCGAGGGCCATTCCACGAGACGCTGCTCGATGAGTTCTATGAAGTGATGCTTCGGAGCACGCTCTAAGGGCTCCAGGAGGACGACGACAGGCAGTCATTCGGCCGTTTGAAAGAAGTGGCAGTAGATCTCCCTCACCGCCTCGGTATGCCCCAGGAACTCTTGGAGGAGTCGCTGGGCCCCTTCTTCCGGAAGGAGATCTCCTCGATACAAGTGTCTGGCGAGCTCCCCAAGCTCCTCAGGCTCCTCCCGAAACTCATTGAGCGATCGATCATGGATGAGCCTCAATCCGTTCTCCAAGTGCCTGAGGAAGTGGGTGGCAGAGATGAGGATCTGATAGACGCCGTCGGTCAAGAGATCATCGGTCCGAAGCTGCGTCAAGGCGTCGACGGTATTCGGGGTGCGCAGGCTGCGGTGGGTCCTGCCGAATTGTAGCTGGAGGAGCTGGACGATGAAGAGGATCTCTACCAGCCCTCCTTTTCCGAGTTTGACATTATGCCTCCCTTTGTGTTCCCTGGTCAGCTCATGACGCATCCGTTCCCTGAGATGGTGGATCTCTGGGATCATCTCGTCGCTGAAGGGGCGTTCATACACGATCCGCTGCACCACCTCCTGAATCCGAGTCGCCAGCCCCTCGTCCCCCGCGAGGCACCGGGCCCTGAGGAGGGCCTGTCGTTCCCATGTCAGACCCTGCTCGGCATGATACGCCTCAAAGGCCTCGAGTGATGTCACCAGGGGGCCAAACCGTCCTGAGGGGCGCAATCGGGCATCCACCTGGTACGCGTACCCCTCCCGTGTGGGGCTGCTCAGGGCAGTGATGAGGGCCTGGGCCCGTCGCACGAAGTAGTCGTGGTTTGGAAGTCCCTGGGTTGTCTCCCCGTCTTCGGCATAGATAAAGATCAGATCGAGATCCGAATGGTACGCCATCTCCCTCGCCCCGAGGGCGCCCAGGCCGAGAATGACGATCGGGGCCTCCCGCTGTCGCCCCGTCGCATCGACAGTCATGGGGACCCCATACCGGGGCCGGAGTTCCTCCCTGCAGAGTTCCCAGGCGGCCTCCAGGCACACCTCGGCGAGATCGGTGAGTTGTGCGCTGACGCCTTGCGTATCCAGCGCCCCGTACAGATCGTTCAGGCCGATGCGCAGCACTTCTGCGTGGTGAAACCGGCGGAGGGCGTCGAGTTTCTCTTCGAAGGATGGTGATGAACGGAGGTCTTCCGTGAGCTCCCGGGCCATGAGGTCGCGTCCCCTGTGTGGAGAGGAGGTCTCGGCCAAGACAAAGGTGTCCAAGAGCTCCGGGTGCTGGATGAAGAAACTGGACAGGTAGGGGCTCGTCCCGAAGAGACGCATCAGAAAGGTCAGAATCTTGGGATTCTCAGCGAGGAGAGCGTAGAAGCTCGTTCGCGCCCCGACCTTCGCGAGAAACTCCTCCAGATGGTTCAGGGCCTGTTCAGGGGAGGGAGAGGCCAAGGCCTCGGAGAGCATAGCCGGAGCCAGCCGCCGCAGAAGCCTCCGCGCCTGCTCGGTGAGACGGGTCAGGGGCGGTCCTTCCCCCTGGCTCAGGGCGAGGAGGGAACGGTACGCCCCTTCGGGCGCCCGGAAGCCCCACCCGGTGAGCTTTTCAAGAACCCGTTCCTTGGCGTCTTCATCCGCCAGGATTTCAAGAAAGTCGCCCATCTCAGCCGAGACCGCCTCCGATGGCCGGGAAAAGAGGCGTGTGGTGATCTCTCGCACGGCCGCGGCCCGTGGTATGAGGTCAGCGCGGAGAGCCCCTCCCGGTTCGGCCCCGCGATAGCCCAGCGCCTTGGCCACACGCGCAAGATCCTCCGGCACTTCGGGAAGGGCATGGGTCTGCTCGTTGTGAACCATCTGCAGGCGGTGTTCCAGGGTCCTCCAGGTGATGTACGCCTCTCGGAGGCATCGGTGGTCCTCAGCGTGAATGATCCCGATAGTCTCCAACTGTTCAAGGGTCCGTAGGGTGTTCCACTCCCGAAGGAGCCGAAACTTCCCTCCGTAGATGAGCTGGAGGGCCTGGACAAAAAACTCGATCTCTCGGATGCCTCCCATCATATACTTGAGATTGAGCGGACCTCGGGTGCTGGTGCGCTCCTGCTCCAGTCTCTTCTTCATTCGCTGGATCTCTTCGATGGCGGTGAAGTCGAGATATCCCCGATAGACGAAGGGCGCAACCCGCTGCAGGAACCGTGTGCCCAGCTCGATGTCGCCCGCCACAGGCCTGGCCTTGATCAGAGCTGCCCGCTCCCACGTGTCGCCCCAGGACTCATAGTAGAACTCTGCGCCCCGGAGCGAGTTGGTGATCTTCCCTGATTTTCCGTGAGGTCGGAGCCTGAGATCGGTCCGGAAGACGAATCCCTCCTCGGTGATCTCCCCCATCGCGCTGGTGATCAGTTCGGCGAGCTTCGCGAAAAAGGCGTCAGTTCTCAGCCGGCGGGCACCATCCGGGCCAGGCCCTCCCTCGGTCTCCCCCTCATCCGACGTGTGCAGATACTGGAGGTCAACATCGGAGCTGAAGTTCAGCTCCCTCCCCCCGAGCTTCCCCATCCCCAGGACTACAAATCCGCACGGTTCCACCCCCTCGCGTGCATCTGGAACCGGTGGCCGGCCATACTCGGCGCAGAGTGTCGCATAGCAATACCTGTACGCGAGTTCCAGGCAGGCACTGGCCAGGTCTGAAAGCTCCTGGGCCACCTCAGGGAAGGGTGCCGTCCCGCCGAGATCCCTGAGCCCGATCCGAAGGATCTCCCGCTGCTTGAACCGGCGGAGTTTCGACCAGAGGTCCCTAAGATCCTGAATCGGCTCTGCGAACGCCTGGAGGGCGGCGCGATGATCGGCTTCTTCTCTGTGCGTATTGATCCCCCCGTCGCACAAGAGCCATCGAAGGATCTGGGGATCACGAACCAGCAGTGTGGTGAAGTACGGGGAAAGGGCGAAGGCAGTGACGAGAATCCCGAGGGCCCTTGCGTCCGGGAGCAGGGAGCTCAGGACCGATCCAGGAGCAGCTACGACACTCTCAAAGCTATCGAGGGCCCGGTCGGGATCGGGAGACTCTGCACAGAGGGAGAGAAGCGTAGGAAGGCCCTGCCGCAACTCCGTCTGTTGGTAGAGATTCTTGACAGTGATGAGCGCCCTCTGTCTGTCGGTAAAGCCGATCTTCCCCAGGAGGGGCCCAAGACCCTTCCACTGCTTCGATTTGAGGGCAGAACCGATGCGGGCCTGAAGGTTCATCATGCTCATTGGAGCATATCGTCAAGACGTGCGTATCGCGTCCGGTGTATGACAGGGCGGAACGATTATACCGGGTGAGGTTGATAGAGGTCCAGCGGCATACGTCGTGTCATGCCGGCGGCAGTCTCGGAGTCCGAGAGGGGAGCACTCCCAACCTGGAAGAGCAGTACGGGATCCACCTCAAGGCGGTCAGGATCGCCTAGGGGAGCAGGGCCCGGAGCCGCTCTGGCGCTTTGATGGTCAGGCGCCGCCCTTGCACATCGAGCAACCCTTCCCGCTGAAATTGGCTCAGGAGCCGCATGGCCGTCTCCGGGCTGAGGCCAACGAGGGCAGCCAGCTCACCCCGACGCAGGCCTAACTGGACCGTGATGCCCTTCGACCCGGGTTGCCCGTACCGTTCTGCGAGTTCCAAGAGCTGGGCGGCCATCCGCGTCCGGGCGTTGCTCAGCGCCACGTAGGCAAAGCGGACCTGGGTCTCGACCAACACCCGGCAGAGGTGTCGGAGGAGGGGAACGAGGAGTCCGTCCCGGCTCTGGAGCAGTTCGAGGAGGGCCTCGCGTCTTATGAAGGCACTCTGGCAGGTCTCGAGAGCCTCAGCGGTATTCGTGAGGGGCATCCCCTCCAGGAGGGCCTCCTCCCCGCAGATCCCCCCGTGACCCACGATCCGCAGGATCTGCTGCCGCCCACAGTTGTTACCCCGCGTGAGCTTGACCCGGCCCGAGCAGAGGATGTGGATGCCCAGGGCGGGCATCCCTTCATGGTACAGGATCTGTCGGGCCTGATAGGTCCGGATGTGACGGATCCCCCTCGTCGCCTCGATCTCCTGGGGAGAAAGCCGGCTGACGAGCAGACAGTTCTGTCTTCCTCTACACTCTGGACACGCGTTGCCTTGCATCGCTCCCTCGTTGGGTCGCCGCACCCCTAGGACGCCAGGGTATTGGGGGCACCCGCAGACCCGCTGGGGATTTCTCCCCGTATGGGCTGATGGTCACAAAGTGGCTCCTCCCCGAAGCAATCGCCGGTGACCGCATAGGCCCGCGCCCGAGAGCCTCCGCAGATCCACCGAAACTCACAGCGGCCGCATTTTCCCTTTATCCGATCCATATCCCGGAGCGCCTTCAGTTGGGGAGAATTCCGGTAGGTGTCGGCAAGGGGTTTCTCGCGCACATTCCCGAGCAGCGGGTGGGGGAGAAAGCCTGCGGGGTAGACCTCCCCCTTATGGGAGACAAAGATGACCCCATTGCCGTCCCGAACGCCAAATCCCATTCTCCTGCCCAGCCTCCGGATCGCCTCAACGGTCGTCCCTTCGTCGAGCTTTCGCTGGATCCAATACCTCCGATAGTGAGGGGCCTCCACCGTGCTGACATGGAAGGGTGCCTGCCCAGAGATGGAGTACACCCAAGCGAAGAGCTTCTCCACGTCCTCCGGGGAGGGGATTCCCAGCGTAGCTCCCCGCCCCACGGGGACGAGAAGAAACAGACTCCATCGGCGAACGGGAGGGACCGCCTCTTCCCGCAGCAGGTGGTACAGCGCGTGCAGATGCGGAAGAGTTTCCCGCGTGACGGTGGTGTTCACCTGCACGGGGAGATGAAATTCCCGAGCCCACGCCAGCGCGTTCATGGAGCGTTCAAAGGTACCGGGGACTCCCCGGAAGGTGTCGTGGACCTCGGGGCTGGGTCCATCCAGGCTGATCCCCAGGGCGGCCACGCCGAGATTCCGGAACTCACGGGCGGCATCGCGGGTCAGCGTCGGGGTGGTGCTCGGCGTGACGCCGAGGGGGAGGCGGATCTCTCGGGCGTACGCGATGAGCTCAAAGAGATCGGGCCGCTTCATCGGATCCCCGCCCGTGAGGATCATCATGCTCCCCATGGCCTTGACCTCCCGCATCAGGGCTTTCCCCTCCGCGGTCGAGAGCTCAAGCGGATCGCGATGGGGAATCGCCTCGGCCCGGCAGTGCTTGCACACGAGATCGCAGGCAGTGGTCATCTCCCAGTAGACGTTGAGGGGGGCGTCCCCATACAGGGTAAGGGGCCGGGTGGTTTCCTCCAGGAGTGCTGCCTGATTCACGCGGACCTCCTCAGCGATGACCGCGCTTCGAGTTGCCCCGGCGGGCTCTGCCGTCGATGACGGCGATACCGCCGGCAGAGGATGTGCTTGGGGGTCGTACAGCGGTTCCAGTACTCCCAGAATCCGGGAAGGGTGCTGAACCCTGAGATCGGATCACGGCAGCACGCGGGGACGAGCTGGTCATCGTGGACTTGCAGGTCAGTGGGCCACAAGAGGTAAGGGCAGTTCATGGCGGATCCCTTTCCCATCACGCGGTCTCTCGGAATCTCTTGACCGCCGCACTTGCCTGGCGTTCGCTCGATCCGGTACCGTCGAGTCACAGGGTCTCCCGTCGCCGGAGAACTCCTTCAGGATGGGGAAGCGATCGGCAATCTGCCAGATCTGAGAGCAAGGGCAGTGCCGCACCGCGTCTCAGAAATGCGGAGGGGCAGGAAACAGCTAAGCTGTTGATTCTAAAAGACGCTCAATGATCGGAGGGCGAGGGCGGACCTGGTAGGGATTGCGGCCATGGGGCAAACATGTCCCGGATCAGGTCCTCGTGTGACTGCGAACAGGGGCTTCCTGTAATTTATTACGGGCTATTACGGGGAGACAACCCGTGAGACAGCGGTGCCACAGGGGACAAGATCCTGTCCCACAATCTCCTCTGCCCACCCTATTCTTTTTCTTTCCTCGGTGAGCCACTTTCTTGGCGGGCTCCGTCTTGAGGCGATTTTTGCTGCAGTTTCCGAAGATAGTTCACGATATCCCACCGTTCGCGCGGGGAGAGGGCGTCCCCCTGGCCGGGCATCAGTGCACCGCCATCCCGGATCGTCGCGTAGATGAACCCGTCGGGGCGCTGCCGGAAGAGCTCGAGGGTCAGGTCGGGCGGGGGGACAAATTTGCTGGCGACGGGGCCACCCCCTTTGGCGTTGGGTCCGTGGCACAGGGCGCAGTAAATCTGAAAGAGGTGCTTGCCGTTTTCGATGGAGGCCGCCCTGGGCTCGACGGGATTCCGCAGTCGCTCGCCGGCCTGGACGCGGTCCATGGCTGGCTCTTTGCCTTGCCTCGGGACCGACCCTGGGGGAGGCAGGCGCGGGTCTTCCTGCGGCCGGACGGAGGGTTGCTTCTGCATGTCGGTGCTCCACGGCCACCCATAGGCGAGGCCCGCCCCCAGGACCACGAGGCCTGCCGCGACCCCGAGCGATCGCCAGAGGCTCGTCATGGGCCAGACTCGCTTCCATGCCAGCTCGTTAAGCGCTTGACGAAGTCTTCTCAAGGGCGTGCGCTCCTGCGGGATTCGGGGCCTGGACCGACGGTGTCAAGGGGAGAAGGGGGAAATGCTGGAAAAAGAAGCCGTAGCTCCACCCAGCCGCACCGAGGAACCCGGCCGTCACGCCGATCTCCATCCAGCCCAAGGGGGCAATGTCCCCGGGCCACAGGGATGGGACCACCAGCACGTAACGCTCGAGCCACAGCCCGGCACTGATGAGCAGACCGATCGAGAGCATGATCGTCGTATTCTCCTTGGCCCTTCGACTCAGGAAGACCACGAAGGGAGCGAGGACGACCGCGGCCAGGGCGCTCCACGACAAGGGCGCCCAGGGATGCTCCCAGAGACGGAGGACCACGAAATGTGTCTCTTCGGGGAGGTTGCCGTACCAGATGACGATGTATTGTGACCAGACCATCGCGGCATACATCAACGTGAAGCCGAAGACGAGCTTGCCGAGATCAGAGAGCTGACGGGATGCGATCCCGGGAAGCCCCCGCCGGGCCAGCAGGGCGACCACGACGGTCAGGCCGGCGAGGCCCAGGTAGAAGGAGCTCACGAAGAAGTACACGCCGAAGAGCGAGCTGTACCAGAAGGGATCCAGGGCCATGATCAGGTCAAAGGCCATGAAAGTGTACGTGATTGGATACGCCAGGAGCACGCCGGCCGCCAGCACATCCATGCCGCGCTCGCTCCGTTGGATCTCCAGCCGCTCGCCCTGCCACCCCTGCGCGAGCACGCCGTAGAGCCATCGCCGCGGCCTGAGCCCGCGCTCGAGAGCCGCGCCCACCTCGGGCCGCAGGGAGTAGTAGACGAAGAGCAAGCTGACCACGGTCATCGCTCCGAGGCCGAGTCCTCCGCGCACGAAGATAAACCGAGGATCGAACCAGGCGCCGCGCAGGGGGTTCACGTCCTGGATGCGGCCGAAGAAGAGGTCCAGGGCGGGATAGAGCGGGAAGAAGAGGAGAAAGCTGACCGGGAGGAAAGCCGCCATCCCCTCGGCCAGGCGCCGGATGGTGAGACCCCATCGGGCCTCGACCACGTGGTAGATGGCGGCGAAGACCACGGCCCCCTGGGCCAGGCCGCCCCAGAAGAGAAAGTTCACCAGATAGATCTGCCACGCCCGCGCCGGGTCGTGGAGGACGGCGATAAGGAGGATCGCCGCGCCCAGGCCGCTGAGCCCGATGCACGCTCTCATCAGGCCCCGGTCCATTGGGGGCGGCAGCGTCCAGCGCTCTTCCCACCGCTCTGGCATCTTCGCTTTCTCCGTCCGCGTCGGGGAGACCCTTTCACTCCCCGACCCGGTGGACCGCCTCCGCATCCGCGCTCTCGAGGAGGCGGGTCACCGGGTCGAAATCCCTGACCTCGCAGCGAACCCAGAGGCCGAACCGGTCCTCCGAGAAGCGCGGGTCATACGCTGGGACAATGTGGACCAGCGGCAGGCGGGCGTTCAGCAGCATTCCCCCGAGCGTCAGGAGCCCGCCGAAGAGGATCGTCAGCTCAAAGACGATGATGAGGAACGGGGGGATCGAGACGATCGGCTTCCCCCCGGTGATGAGCGAGACGTGGAGCGAGGTGGCGATGGTCAGGACCAGCCCCGTCGCCGCGCCCAGGAGGCAGCCGATGAGGGTGAAGACCCGCACCGGACTGGGCGGCTTCTTCAGTGCCTCGTCGATCGCGTGATGCGGAACCGGCGACAGCGCCTGGAGATCCCGATACCCCGCCTGATGTAGCCGGCTGATGGCCTCGAGGAGGCTGTCCAGGTGGCGGAAGCTCCCAACGAGCCCTGCGGACGGTCGTGCCATGGTTACGCCTCGCTCCCGGTCGACTTCATGGGCGGAGGCAGCTCCTCTTTGACCTCCACGATGGAGATGACCGGCAAGAACTTTGCGAAGAGGAGGAACCAGAAGAAGAACCATGCAAAGGCGCCCAGGGTGATGCTGATATCCACCCAGGTCGGGATAAACAGTCCCCATGAGTACGGGTCGTACTCGTGGGCCAATCCGGTCACGATGATGACGAACCGCTCACACCACATCCCGATGTTGATCAGGATCGAGATCCCGAAGAGCCAGGGGGTGCTGGTGCGGATCCGCTTGACGAAGAAGAGGAGGGGGACGAGCGAGTTGAAAAGGATCATGATCCAGAAGAGGACGGCGTATTCGCCCGTTACCTGATAGACGAAGCGCTGCCACTCCGGGACGTTGTTGCTGTACCAGGCGATGTAGGTCTCGACCACATAGGCATAACCGACGATGAGGCCGGTCAGGATGATGAGCTTGGCGAGGTTCTCGAGGTGCGTCTGCGTGAGATACGTGTCGAGGCGGAAAATACGCCGGAGCGGGATCAGGAGGGTGATGACCATGGCCAGCCCCGAATGGATCGCCCCGGCGACGAAGTAGGGGGCGAAGATGGTGCTGTGCCAGCCGGCGACGACGGACTGGGCGAAGTCCCAGGAGACGACGCTATGGACCGAGACGACCAGGGGCGTCGCCAATGCCGCCAGGAAGAGGTAGGCGGCCTTGTAGTGGCGCCACTGCCGGTCGGTCCCCTGCCAGCCCTGCGCCAGAAAGGCGTAGAAGC
>Ga0209341_10002378_pt1 | contig 17910 bp, 14 predicted proteins | sample RifCSP13_2_FD_184020 | JGI IMG/M metagenome (GOLD analysis project Ga0209341, IMG submission 184020) | Soil microbial communities from Rifle, Colorado - Rifle CSP2_sed 13_2 (SPAdes) (version 2) | ecosystem: Environmental > Terrestrial > Deep subsurface > Rock core/Sediment | place: Rifle... | reverse complement strand
CACGTTGGCGACAGATTCGTGATCGTCGTCGTGCCGATCGGCGAGCTCCTCCAGGCCAGGCAGACTCACGATGAAGTAGGTCTTGCCGGCGAAACGCTGATAGGAAAGCTTCCCGCCCAACATCGAGGTCAACCTCGAGGCCACCGCCAGCCCGAGACCGACACTCCCGGTCAGCAGCGGAGAGGAGCCATTGTGAATGAACCGCTCGAAAAGCTTCTCGACGTGATCCTCGGGGACCCCTGGCCCGTCATCCCAAACCTCGATGTCCACGACACCCTCCCCACCCGAGATCTCGATACCGACGTTGTCACCGCCGTGGCGAGCAGCGTTCGAAAGCAGGTTGATGAGCACATGACGGAGACGGGCGGCGTCCGTCGAGACCCACGCTTCGCCGCCGCCCCGCTTGACCTTGAGACCGGCCCTGAGGAACGGGGTGACCGCCGATTCCACGACATCGGTGATTCGGGTCGGGGCGAATTCGATCTGGACGCCGGTGCTGTCGATCCGGGCCGCGGCCAGGAGATCGTCGACCATACGTGTCATCTCGGCCGCCTCGTTGGCGATGATCTGGGCCAGGTCCCTATTCCCCTGGACATCGGCGCCGTCGGTGTCGGTGAGGATCTCGGCAAACCCGTAGATCGAGGTGAGCGGGGTCCGTAACTCGTGGGAGAGACCGGCGATGAATTCGTCCTTGGCTCGACCCACGGCCCGTTCGGCTTCGATCTCGAGATCGGCCGTGATCTGGTGCTCCCGGACAGCCCTTTTTGCGATCAGCCGGTAGATGAGGACTGCCGAAGCCGGGATGGCGAAGGTCAGGATGAAGGTGACGAAGTCGGTGGCCCGTCTACCGCCGGCGGTGTTGGCGTTGATCTGGGCCTGGATGTCATCCTGCTCGGCCTGCAACGAGTCGCGCACGTCGATGTAGGCGGTTTCGACGTCTGAGACGATGAGATCCTTGGCACTGAAGGTGTCGCCCGACTCGAGGGCACGGAGCGCTTCGTCGATCGATGCCAGGTAGTGGGTGAGGGGCGCCGCCGAGACACTCGATCCACCGGCGTCGAGAAGGACGTCGAGACGGTCACGGGCGTCTCTGGCCTCGATCATGGCGGCGGTGAGGTCTGCCGGTCTTACCAGGCCCGATTCCTCCAGTTCGGCGAAGGTGGCGGCCTGGACAAGGGAAGCCCGGGTGAGCGCCGAGGTCCCCAGGGTGGCGTTGGCCCAAAGCAACGCCCTCGAGTTGTCAGCTACACGACCGGCGCTGATGGTGTTGGCAAAAGCGAGACCGACGACGAAGACGACCAGGAGCAGCGTCACGCCGACCGCCAGCCCGGCGGTGCGACGCTGGCTGCCTGGGCCAGTAATGCGCACGGTTCCCATCGGTGTTATATCGGCAAAAACGAGGGTGTTTCTGCATAGTCCGATTGGTCTGTTGACAAATACTCAATACGCAATACGCAATATGCACTACGTAGTGAGTACTGCGTATTACGTATTGCGGATCTTGGGCCAGGCCTCGGTTGCTTCGTCTATCACCGACTCGAATTTGAGACCCATCAGGATGACGCCCCCGGCCCCGGATTCACGGGCCCGGGTCTCCATCTCGGCGGTGATCTCCCATCCCAGCTTGCGACGAACATCCGGCGCCACCTCGCCCAGGCGGCGTTTGAGGCCGTCTGTGGCAGGCACCGCGCCGATCCCCTCCATCTGCTCCACCCATTGGATGTTGAATGGGGGAATGATCATGAGATACACGGGTGGGTCACCCTCCTTGAGATTGAGCCGATCCATGTGCTCACCGATCACTTCGGGGTCGAGAACCGGACCGGCCACGAAGAACTGGGCCCCGAGGTCGATCCTCCGCCTGAATTGCCATTCACGAAATCTGGTCGGCATCCCAACTTCGAAGTCGGGCAGGTCCTGCTGAAGACGACGGAGGTGCTCCACGATCTCGTAATGATGGGCGAGATGGTCGATATGAGGGACGGTGTCCCCGATCACAACCAGAAACGAGTCCACCCCATTACCTAGAGCCCCCCTGACTTCCGACTCGATTGCCAGGATATTGCGGTCACGAGTCGACACGACAACGGTGGGCTTGACGTCCGGGGTGTCGTGGGTGATTCGGGCGGAAAAGGCGTACGGCGACACCCGGATCCGCCCGAACACGTTGTCGGTGACCATGACGTGGGTCCAGGCCGGCGAAAGACTGCGATGACGCAGGTCGGGGAATTCGGGTGGATTCACCTCGGCGATCCGCAGCCAACGTCCGGCGTCAGTCAACATCTCTGATCTCCTTGGGCCTCTTGGCAATGAAGTATTTCGCCTGCGGGTGGTGACAGATCAACGCAGAAGTGGTCTGTTCGGGTTGATATTGAAACGCTGTTTCCTCGCCGACCTCGATGCCGAGTCGATCGGCGCCGAGCAGCCAGGCCACCTTTTCGTTGTCCTCCAGGTCGGGACAGGCCGGGTAGCCCCAGGAGTAACGGCCCCCGCGGTACTGCTGTTTGAAGAGCCCGATCAGGTTGGGCCCGTCCTCGTGGGCGAAACCCCACTCCTCGCGAATCCGGTGGTGCCAGTGCTCGGCGAGTGACTCCGCCAACTCCACCCCCAGCCCGTGGAGCAACAGGTAGTCGTGGTACTCGTTCGATGCGAACAACTCCGCGGTGCGCCGGGAAACCTCGTGGCCCATGGTGACGATGTGGAAGGCGGCATAGTCGACCTCGGCACCTATCGGGCGGAAGAAGTCTGAGATGCAATAGAACGGCTCCTCGGGCTGGCGGGGGAAACTGAACCGGGTGAGCTCGACGCGGCGGCTCTCGTCATCCCAAATCACGAGGTCATTGCCGTCGGAGTTGGCGGCAAAGTACCCGTAGACCAGCTGAGGCCTGAGCAGGTCTGCAGCGCGGGCACGGGCCAGTTGGTCTCGAAGCACCGGCTGGAGTCGCTCCTTGAAGTCACGGTCGTTCTCCCCCGACTCCGGGCGATACTGCCACTGGTTGCGGAAGAGGGCAGTGAGGTTGATATAGGGGGTGATCTCATCGATGGGAACCCCGCGGACCACTCTCGAGCCGATGAAGGGCGGTTTGAAGATCTGGTTGTCGGTGTCCACGTGTGGCGAGCGGGAAGGCACAGCCACGATTTCCTCCCCCGCAACGTGTCGCTGGCGCCCGGCCTCAGGCGCCGGCGCCGACTCACCGGCGACGATCCGCTGCATGGCGTCGAGACCGGCAAAGGCATTCTTCCCGTAATAGAGCGGGCCGGGGTACCGAGAGCGAAGGTCGGCCTCGACGTAGTTCCTCGTCAGTGCCGCACCGCCGAGCAGGACCGGAACCTTGCCCAGTCCGCGGCGCTCCAGCTCCTCGAGATTGTCCCGCATGATCAGTGTCGACTTGACCAGGAGTCCACTCATCCCGATCGCATCGGCGCTGGTCTCCTCGAAGACCCTGATCATCTCTCCTATCCCGACCTTGATGCCGAGGTTGTGCACCTCGTACCCGTTGTTGCTGAGGATGATGTCGACGAGGTTCTTGCCGATGTCATGCACGTCGCCTGACACCGTGGCGAGCACGATTCTGCCCCTTCCCCCGGTGTCAGCCTTCTCCATCTTCGGCTCGAGAAAGGCGACCGCCTTCTTCATGGTCTCAGCCGATTTGAGGACGAAGGGCAGCTGCATCTCGCCACTCGCAAAGAGATCGCCAACAGTCTTCATGCCGTTGAGCAAGAAGTCGTTGATGATGTCGAGGGGCCGGTGCCCATCGGAGAGGGCGACCTCGAGATCGTCGATGATCGATCGCTGGTCACCGTCGACGATTCGCCTCGCCAGTCGCTCGCCGACGGGCATGTCTTTGTAGTCCTCAACAGTGGTTTGCTCGGTTCGGACATCGGCAAACAGCTCGAGGAGCCTCTCCAGCGGGTCGTACCCTTCGGTTCTGCGATCGTGGACCAGGTCGAGGCAAACCTTGCGTTGCTCGGGATCAATCTTCGACAACGGTTCGATCTTCCCCGCGTGCACGATTGCCGCGTCCAGGCCGGCATCGACGGCCTCATGAAGGAACACCGAGTTCAGGATTCGCCGAGCCGCCGGGTTGAGACCGAAAGAGATGTTGGACACGCCGAGCACTGTCCGCACGCCGGGGAGCTCGGTCTTGATCCTCCTGATCGCCTCGAGTGTGGAGATGCCGTCGCGGCGCAGGTCGTCGTCACCGGTGCTGAGGGGGAAGGTGAGGGCATCGAAGATGAGGTCAGCCGGTCCCAGCCCATATCGATTGACGGCCAGATCGTGGATCCGGTGCGCCACCCGCATCTTCCATTCGAGGGTCCGAGCCTGGCCTTCCTCGTCTATCAGCAGGCAGATGACCGCGGCACCGTGCTTTCGGGCCAGGCGGAACACCCGATCGATCCGGGAGCCTTCAGCCTCGCCGTCCTCGAGGTTGGCGCTGTTTAGCACCGAGCGGCCGCCGAGACGCTCCAGACCTGCCTCCATCACGTCCGACTCGGTGGAGTCGAGGACCACCGGTGCGGCGACATCTGTGGCGAAGGCGGAGGCGAGCCGGATCATGTCCGCCACCCCGTCCCTTCCCACATAGTCGACACAAAGGTCGACCAGGTGAGCGCCCTCTCTCACCTGATCCTGTCCTATGGCGACACAGCCCTCGAGGTCGTCGACCAGCAGTGCATCGCGAAACGCTCTCGAGCCGTTGCCGTTGGCCCTCTCCCCAATGATCATGAAGGAGGTGTCCTGGTCGAAGGGAACCTGGCTGTAGATCGAAGATGCCGAGGGAATGACCACCGGCTGGCGTTCCTTGCCAGTGACCGGGCGAATCCGGTTGACCACCGCAGCGAGATGCTCAGGGGTGGTTCCACAACAACCCCCCACCACTCCAACACCGAATTCCGTGACAAAGGTGGCGAGATGCTCGGCCAGCTCTTGAGGGGCGAGGTCGTACTTCATCTGGCCGTCCTCGACATAGGGCAGGCCGGCATTGGGAATCGCCGATACGACGAAGGGTGAATGGCGGGTCAGATGCCGGAGCGGCTCGTACATCTCGGCGGGCCCGGTGGCACAGTTGAGCCCGATCACATCCGGGCGCAGGGCTCCCAGAGAGGTGAGGGCAGCCCCGATCTCGGTGCCGGGCAGCATCCGCCCGGTCAGCTCGATGGTGACCTGAACCTGAAGAGGAAGATCGACTCCGGCCGCCCGTAACGCGCTCCGCACACCTTCTATCGCCGCCTTGGCCCCGAGCAGGTCGAACTGGGTCTCGATGATGAGGAGATCCACACCCCCGTCGATCAAACCGGCGGTTTCCACCTGATAGGCGTCGACCAGTTCTGCGTAGGTGACCTGACCGAGTGTGGGGAACTTGGTCCCCGGGCCTATCGATCCGGCGACGAAACGAGGCCGACCGTCCCGGGCGATGAACTCGTCCACGGTCTCCCTGGCCAGCGACGCCCCGGCGGCAGCGATCTCGTAGGAGCGGTCCGCCAGCCCGTACTCACCCAGGGGAACACCGAACGCGCCAAAGGTGTTGGTCTCGACCACATCGATGCCGACCCGCAGGAATGAGCGATGAAGCTCCCGAACCACATCGGGTCGGGTCACGTTCAGCAACTCGTTGCACCCCTCGAGGAATGGGCTGCCGAAATCGTCGGCGGTGAGACCGATGGTTTGGAGGTTGGTCCCGGTGGCCCCGTCGAAGATCACGACACCGGCGGCGAGGGCGTCCAGATACGACGTCATCGGCGGGCCTCGATTCGGTTCCGACAGGGGTCGTCTGTAGGGCTCAACGGTGCTCCTCGTTTGTCTCTCGAAACGCCTCGTGAGCGCCCAGAGCCGGAGCCCTACGGCAACTCATCGTTCCAGGCATTGGCACCGTGCTTGCGCCGGTTGCCGCGGTATCACCGGGCCTAGTCCCTCAACCGCTCTAGATGAGCGCTTCGCGGCACAGATAGTAACCGGCGCCCGAGTTGTAGGGAAGAAACTGGGCAGTATCGAGGGCTTCGATGCTCTGCCCGATACGGCCGTTCATCTAGGGTTTCAAACGCACGAACTAGGAGACGCATGTCGGAGCTTTCGGTGAGTCGCGAGGTTGCGGTCAGCCCCGAAGCGCTCTGGGACCTGATAACGGACCTCGATCGCTCTCCCAACGTGATATCGGCGGTTACCGCCGTGGTACGCCTCGATGATGGGATTGATTTCGGGGTGGGCACCAGATGGCAGGAGACCAGGCTAATCTTTGGCAAGGAGGCCACCGAGGTTCTCGAAGTCACCGAAATCCACTCGGGGCGGAGCTACACCGTCGAGACCGACAGTCTCGACGCTCACTATCGCTCCGTGATCAGTGTCCAGCCGGCGCCAGGGGGGAGCATGATCACCATCACTTTCGATGCAGAGCCCACCAGCACCGTTTCCAAGGTGCTGGCCGGAACCATCGGCAAGCTGTTCGAGGGAGGCACCCGGAAGGCGCTGGTCAAGGATCTGGACGACATCGCTGTCGCGGCTGAAACCGATGTCTGAGCCGTTAGTGACATTGACGTAACACCTGGCTTCGGATACCTTGACCTCGACATGAGTGCTGTTCGCACCACCACGACCATGACGACGGCTCGCCAGCCGTGCGGCTCGGTCGTGTGATCAGCACCCTCCAGGACACGACAACAAGATCCGCCCGGCACCGGTTGCGGATCTTTTTGATTCCGGTCGGTGTCGCGGATCTCATCAACAGAGGAAATCCAATGACACAGAACCCCGGGCCCAGGGCCATCCGCGGGAGCCGGCCATGAAGGTAAACGTAGGCATGCTCGGTGCCGGCATCGTCGGCGGCGCCCTGGTGCAGAGACTTCTCCTAGACCGGGATCAGATCCGGGAAAAATCCGGAGTGGACCTCGAGTTGAAGCTCGTCGCGGTCAAGCATCTCGAGAAGAAGAGGCCTTTCGACCTCCCCCCCGAAAAGATCACCGATCAGGCGATGAGCGTGGTGAGCAGCCCTGGTGTAGATGTCGTAGTCGAAGCGATCGGTGGCCTGGAGCCGACTGGTGAGCTCTTGCTAGCGGCACTTCGGTCCGGCAAGCCGGTGGTGACCGCCAACAAGGAACTGGTGGCGACACGAGGTGAGGAGCTGTACGAGGCCGCCAACCGAAGTGGGGTCCCTCTCATGTACGAAGCCGCGGTAGGGGGTGGGATCCCGGTGATCCGGCCCCTCGCCGAGAGTCTGGCGGGAGAGCGAATCGATCGGGTCAGCGGGATCGTCAACGGCACGACCAACTACATCCTGACCGCGATGGCCCAGGACGGCAGGAGCTTCGAAGAGGCCCTCGAAGAGGCCAAGGTGCTCGGCTACGCCGAACCCGACCCCTCCGACGACGTTTCCGGCCGGGATGCCGCGTTCAAGACCGCCATCCTGGCCCGTCTCGCCTTTGGAGAATGGGTTGCGCCATGGCAGGTCGAATGCCAGGGCATCGAAGCGGTGAGCCGGGCGGAGGTAGAAGCGGCAGCGCTGGCTGGAAAGGTTATCAAGCTGATCGGGGTTGCCGAGCGCATCGGCGAGGACGTCTCGGCACGAGTCGCCCCGATTGCCTTGGACGCCGATCATCCGCTGGCCGGTGTCGAAGGCGTTACCAACGCGATCTATGTGGAAGGGCCGGCCATCGGCCGACTTCTCTTCACCGGCCCCGGAGCCGGCGGGCAGCCGACCGCGTCGGCACTGCTTGGGGACCTGATCCAGGTCGCCTCGCGGCGGAACTGGCAGGGCAAGGCGCCCAGCTACCGGCGACCCCGACAGGTCCTACACCGATAGCCCGAGGTTGGCCGCCCCCCGCGCCACCCAGCCCGCAAGACTGGCCTCATCGAGGCTGTCCTCGGGTATGCACACCCACCCCTCAACCGCTCGCCCGGCGAACTCGAACGGGATGGCCGCAGTGTTTGTCAGGGCAACGCCACCCTCGGTATCACCGACCCAAAGGCACAACCGGTCGTCGAGGACGGCAATTGCCATCCTGTCGTCGACGAAAAACCCGAGACCGTTCATGACAGGTCGCTCGGTCAGGCCTTCGAGGTGTGACATCCGGGTACGGACCCGTTCCGCCAGGTCGTCGGAAGCAGCCACGATCCGAATCTAGGACGGATCGGGGGGTGAGGGCTCGATCAGCACCACCGGGATCAACCGCTCGGTGCGGGTCTGATAGACCGCGTAGTCGCCGTATGCATCGACAACCCGAGGCCACCACCAAGCTCTCTCCTGGGGATCGGCGGTCCGGGCCCGGGCAGTGATGTGCTGCTTCAACAGCTGGACCTCGACCTCGGGATCTGCGACCAGATTCAGGTACCAGGACGGATGCCGGTCCCTGCCGCCGTAGGAGGCAATCACGACCAGGGTCCGTCCCTCTCGGAGAAACAAGAGAGGCACGGTGTGAGGGCGTCCCGAGTGCCGGCCGGTCGTGGTCAGCAGGAGCATGTCGTTGCCCACCAATCGTCTCCCCAGATGTCCTCCGGTGAGCCGATACAGCCGGCGGTGGAGCCGGGACAGACGACGGACCTGGCCATCCTTCATAGCCAAACCCTACGGCTGCGGCTGGGCTTCAGGCCCTTTTCCTCTAGTCAATCATCACCCCGAACGGCACGGTGGAACCCACTGCCACCTCAGATCAAACCACCTCGGGGAACCGTTTGACACCGACTCTCCGAAGTTTGTATGTTTAGTGAACTTTCATGCCCAACCTCGAGCCCCGTAAGGGCCACCCTGACCGCCCGACCCGCCCCAAAGCCACCAAGCACGACTCGCGGAGATCCAACCTGCAGACGACACTCGACCTGGTGTCGGAACGACGTGCCACCTCCCGTGCCGAGTTGTCCCGACTCACAGGGCTCACCAGGGCCGCGGTCTCCAGTCTGGTGGGTGAGTTGATCGATGACGGCCTTCTATGCGAAATTGGACAGGGGACTTCTGCTGGCGGAAAACCCCCAACAATTCTCGCCCTCAACGCCGGCGGCCGGGATATCGTCGCCGTCGACCTCGGCCACCGGCCCTTCCAAGGTGCATTGGTCGACCTGAGCGGTCACATCCGATGGCGGCTCGACTCTGCGGCCACCCATGTCACCGGCCAGAACGCCGTCGAAATCGCAATCGAGTTGATCGGCTCGCTCCTCGACCATGCCCAAGCACCGGTGCTCGGAATCGGCGTCGGGACACCAGGAGTGGTCGATGCCGGCGGATTGGTTCTCGAGGCGGCCAACCTGGACTGGCACCGACTCGACCTCGGGAAGGATATCGCCGCCAGATTTGGCGTTCCTGTCTCGATCGCGAACGACGCCCAGGTGGCAGCTCTAGCCGAGCTCCGGCGACATCCCGGCGCGGGCGAGGACGTGCTGCTGGTCAAGCTGGGCCGGGGTGTTGGCGCCGGCGTTGTGTTGGGCTCCCGCCTACTTCGCGGAGAGAATTCGGCCGCCGGGGAGATCGGGCATATCCAGGTCGTTCCCGATGGCGCTCTCTGCACCTGTGGCAACACGGGTTGCCTGGAGACCGTGGCGAGCGTCCCCGCCATTCTGCGCAGCGTCGGGGCGGATCCGGACCGCGATCCATGGGACGCTCTGGCGCTGGCGCCAGTCTTCGGAGAAGAGCCGTTGCGAAGGGCGTTGCGCGAGGCGGGGCGGCATCTGGCCGGTGTGTTGGCACATGCCGCCGCACTTCTCGGGATCACACGAATCATCATTGCCCCCGAGATCCGCAACGCCGGCGAGGAGTTGATCGATAGCGTCCGACAGAGCTTGATCGGGCGCGTCTTGCCGGCGACCGCCGGGATGATCGAGGTCGAGCTCTCAACGCTTGGAGGCGACCTTGTTCTCGCTGGGGCCGCCGCCGCGGTGTTGGCGGATCGTCTCGGAGTGGTGTTGCGATGACCACAATCATTGGCGTTGACGTGGGTGGGACCTCTACCGAGGCAGTCGTCATCGATTCCAATGGCAAGGTTCTGGCGAGCTCTCAGGTCGGCACCAGCACCCCGGGTGGCGACGAAGTGCTCGGCTCCATCGAGGCTGCCATCGCTCGTCTGGCCTGGAGGGACCCAGTTGACAGCCTCGGCGTAGGGATGCCGGGACAGGTGGATACCCGAGCCGGATCAGTTCGTCACGCGGTCAACCTCGGGATGGATGGTCGGCCTTTTCCACTGGCGGACCGCCTCTCGTCGGCCCATGGGATGCCGGTCCTGGTTGAGAACGACGTAAGAGCCGCCGCATTTGGCGTCTTCGACAAGCTGCAACGGGCGGGCGAGGAGCCTGGAGACCTTGCCTTGTTGAGCCTTGGCACCGGCGTTGCGGCAGGTGTGGTGATCGATGGTGCGATCCATCGCGGGGCCACGGGCATGGCCGGGGAGATCGGACACGTGGTCGTCGACCGTTGGGGCCCGATCTGTCGCTGCGGGCAGACGGGTTGCCTCGAGACCATCGTGAGTGGTCCGGCGATAGCCAGCGCCTGGAAATCTGCCGGGCAACACACCCCGGCCTCATCTCTTTTCGCTGCAGCTGCCGGTGGTGACGGCACCGCCATGAAGCTCGCCAACGAGGTACTCGGCCACCTCGCCACAGCAATCCACTGGCTGGCTGCCGCCTACGACGTCAACACAATCGTGTTGGGTGGCGGCCTGGCCGGAGCCGGCGAGGCCCTACTGGATGCCGTGCGGTACGCTCTGATCAGGACCGCGGGATCGTCGGACCTTGCTACACGCACCCTTGATCCCAACCGGATCCGGCTCAGCCCATCCGGAGGGCCTCATGGAGCCCGTGGGGCGGCTCTCTTGGCCGCCCGACGATTTGATCTTGCCCTCGCGACCGAAAGCAACCCAACAGGAGGAGAAACATGAAGAAACACAGATGGTCGATTGCCCTGGTCGCCTTGGCGCTGCTGCTGGCAGCGTGTGGCGACACGGGTGGCGAGACCACGACGACTGGCGGTGACGAAGAGCCGACAACGACTGCCGGTGAAGAGCCCACGACGACCGCAGGGGCACCGGCCGGCGAGACGCCTTATACCGAGCTCAATGCGGCAATAGCCGGCGACTACGAAGGCACCAGTGTCGAGATCGTCGCCCAGTGGGCGCCCGACGGGGCCGAGGCTACGTCCTTTGACCTGGCTCTCCAGCCGTTCCGGGATGCCACCGGGATCGAAGTGAACTTTGAGCCGACCGTGGAGTACGAGACCGCACTCCAGGTGCGGGTCGACGGCGGCAACGCCCCCGACCTGGCCCAGATCGCCCAGCCCGGCAAGATGCAGCAGTACGCAGACGCCGGTTCACTGATCAATCTGAGCGAGTGGTTCAACGTGGACCAGCTCACCCAGGACCAGGTTGCCGGTTTCGTCGAGCTCGGGTCACACAACGGGGATCTGTACGGCGTGTATTACAAGACCGACGTCAAGTCGATCGTGTGGTACCCGATTCAGGGATTCGCCGACAACGGCTACGAGCCGCCGACCACATGGGAAGAGATGATCGCTCTCAGCGATCAGATCGTCGCCGATGGCAACGGAAACCCGTGGTGTATCTCGATCGAGAGCGAAGCGGCCGACGGCTGGGTCGCCACCGACTGGATGGAAGACATCCTGCTGCGCACCGCGCCGCCGGAGATCTACACCCAGTGGTACAACCACGAGATCCCGTTCAACGATCCCGAGGTCCTCGAAGCCGCCGAGTACATGTCGCAGATCTGGTTCACCCCTGATTACGCCTACGGTGGCAACACCTACATCAACGCGACATTCATCGGCAACACACAGGACCCGATGTTCGACCCGGCCGGGCCTCAGTGCTGGATGCAGAAGCAGGCAGCATGGATCCCCGGCTTCTGGGGTGAGAACAAGGACTTCACCGATCCCGCCGATTGGCCCAACAAGCCTGGTGAGGACGTGGGGTTCTTCTACTTCCCGACGATTGAAGAGGAGTTCGGACAGCCGGTGCTGGGTGGCGGGGACATGTTCGTCATGTTCAACGACCGGCCCGAGGTGAGAGCCCTCCTCGAGTACCTGGCCACAGCCGAGTCTTCGGCGGCGTGGATCGAGCGGGGTGGCTTTGTCTCCCCCAACGTGAATGTTCCGTTGGACTCCTACACCACTTACCCGGAGACCGAACTGTCGACGATGGTGGCAAATGCAACCACCTTTGGCTTCGATGCCTCCGACCTGATGCCCGCCGATGTCGGCGCCGGCACCTTCTGGTCAGGCATGGTCGAATGGGTGGCCGCCAACGGTGAAGGCACCGAAGAGATATTCCAATCAATCGAGGACAGCTGGCCGGCTGGCTGACCTCCCGAGTTGGTAAGGTCCCCAGGGGTAACCCTGGGGACCTTTCCTTTTTGTAGGAGGCCGCTTTGTCGGAAGCCGTGGAGTTGCAGGCACCGGTCCAGAACGGTCGCAGGTGGGGTGTACTGCGCGATGTGGTCATCTCGGTGGGGGTCATCGGCCTCATCTGGCTGGGCCTCCGAGTCCTGCGAGACCCTGAGGCCTTCTCGGAGTGGGGGGACCTGACGGGCAAGCTGGCCCAAGCGATGCTCGCTCTGGTTCTGGGTATCGCCGGGATCTGGGCCCTATTCATCGTGGTCAACTCGCTGGTGGAGCATCTTCCGGCTCGAGCAGCAGAACTGGTCCGGCCCTGGATCTTCGTGCTGCCGGCGCTGGCGGTGGTCGCGGTCTATCTGGTCTACCCGGCGATACGGACCATCATCCAGAGCTTCACCGAGGTCCCCGAGGGCGGCGGGATCTTCTCGAACTACATCGAGGCCTTCACCGACCCCGCGGTGCAAATCGCGATCCGCAACAACGTGATCTGGCTGCTGCTCGCCCCGGCCGCCGCGGTGGTGATTGGGCTGGCGTTCGCCGCTCTGGCCGATCGGGTCAAACACGAATCGCTGGCCAAGACCTTCGTCTTCGTTCCCCTCGCGATCTCGATGGTGGGAGCCTCGGTGATCTGGGGGTACATGTACGCCTGGCGGGTCCCCGGGACTGACCAGGTCGGGTTTATCAACGGCGTGATCCAATTCTTCGGCGGCGAGCCGATACCGTTTCTCTTCGAGATCCCGATCAACACCTACGCCATGATCGTGATAATGATCTGGCTTCAAGTGGGCTTTGCCATGGTCATCCTCTCTGCGGCGATCAAAGGCGTGCCCGTGGAGTTGACCGAGGCTGCCCGGATCGATGGTGCCTCCGAGTTGCAGAACTTCTTCAAGGTGCTGGTGCCCTCGATCCGCGGGTCGATCATCACCGTGTTCACCACCATCGCCATCGTGGTGCTCAAGGTCTTCGACATCGTGTACACGCTGACTGGGGGAAATCTCGAAACGGAGGTGGTGGCGCTTCGGATGTACGACGCCATGTTCCGCTTCCGCAACTTCGGACAGGCCACGGCGATGGCGGTGATCCTGTTCTTGGCGGTGGTCCCGATCATGATCGTCAACGTGCGCAACCTCCGGAAGCAAGGGATCGAGGCATGACCGCCAGGACATTGCGTCGGACAGGAATGCCCAATCGCGGCGGCTGGCCAGTCAAGCTCTCGGTGTTCCTGATCGTCGTGTTATGGACGATCCCCAGCCTCGGTCTGCTGGTGAGTTCGTTTCGGCCGGCGTCCGAAGCTACCGCCACCGGCTGGTGGACCGCCTTGTTCAGCCCTCTCGCCACCGACTGGACGTTTGCCAACTACGCGAATGTCCTCGGCAAAGGTGGCATGTTCGATGCCTTCGTCAACAGCCTGATCGTCACCATCCCGGCAACGGTGATTCCCATCACCCTCGCCGCCTTCGCCGCCTATGCGTTTGCCTGGGTCAAGTTCCGGGGTCGGGCCTTCCTCTTTGCGGTCGTGGTCGGTCTGTTGGTGGTTCCTCTCCAGATGTCGCTGGTGCCCCTGTTGAGGATCTACCAGGCGACCGGTCTGACAGGCAGCTTCTTGGGGATCTGGCTGGCCCACACCGGATTCGGCCTGCCTCTGGCCATCTACCTGCTCTACAACTACATCTCCCAGTTGCCCAAGGACATCTTCGAGTCGGCCTACATCGACGGGGCGACCCCATTCACCGCTTTCACCCGACTGGTGCTTCCCCTCTCCTATCCGGCGCTGGCGGCGTTCGCCATTTTCCAGTTTCTCTGGGTGTGGAACGACCTGCTGGTGGCTTTGGTCTTCCTGGGGACCACCTCGGATGTCTCAGTCCTCACCATCCAGCTGGCCACGTTGGCGGGAACCCGGGGCGAATCGATTCATCTGCTGTCCGCGGCCGCTTTCGTCTCGATGGTCCTCCCAGTCGTCGTCTTCCTCGCACTGCAGCGCTTCTTCGTACGCGGCCTCCTCGCCGGCTCGGTGAAGGGCTGATCCGTCTTCCGTTTTCCGTTTTCCGTAGTCCGTACGGATAACGGATTACGGATTACGGATTACGGATCACGGATCACGGATCACGGATCAACGGATTACGGATTACGGATTACGGATCACGGATCACGGATCACGGATCACGGATCACGGGCGAGTAAAGCGAGCCTCAGTGACCGACCGACTTCGGCTCGGTGCTCGGGTCGGGAAACCCGGGGCGGGGGACGACAAGCTCCGTGGTTCGGTCGAGTCGCCGCGCTTCGGGATAGAAGCCCAGGGCAAGCACGCCGACGAACGCCCCGGCAAGCACAAGTGAAGGCTGCACCCCGAACGCCTCTGCCAGCAACGGCGCAAACGCCAGGGGGATGAGGTGAGCCACCTCGGAGTGGACCTGCGACACGCCGGTGATCCGCCCCATCATTTCCTCAGGTGAGTTGATCTGGATCATCGTTCTCAGCAGCGGCGCCATGGTTCCGATGATCAGACCCCAGGTCATCCCGGCCACCACCACCACCGGGAGACGGTTGGTGCCGACATACAAGAGGTCCCCAACCGAATTGAGGGCTACCAGGATCACAAGAGTTCGGGCAGTCCTGAGGTGTTGAGGGAGTCGGCCCGAGATGATGGTGCCTGCCACGAGGCCGACACCGAACAGCGAGTTCACCCAGCCCAGGGTCTCCGGTGCCACCCCGAGCACGTCGCGATAGAACAACGGCTCGAGGGCACTGAATGTGCCGAAGAGGATCCAGACCAGGGAGCCAAGGATCAAATAGAAGCGCAAACGACGGCTCCCATACGAGTAGCGGAAGCCCTCCCGCAACTCCTGGAAGCCGTGCGAGCCCTCTCGCTCCTGTTTGCCCAACTGGCGAACCGTTACCGGAACCACGATCAGCGCTGCGATCGCCGATGTGGCAGCGTCCAGGACGAATATCCCGTCGAGGCCGACGGTCACCGTGATTACCGCTCCGATCGCCGGGCCGACGACGAATGCCGCCCAGGAAGCCCCCTCTATGTAGCCGTTGATCCGGCCCAGACGCTCGGGGTCATCTGTGAGGTAGGGGGCGAACGATGCGATCGCGGTGTACACCGGCGTGCCCACAAGCCCGAGCAGGAACGTGGCAATCACCATCGAAGGGATGGTGTCGGCAAACACCATCCCCAACGCCACCGGGATGAACAACAACTCGCCCGCGATCAGCACCCGGCGCGGGTCGAAGCGGTCGACGAGGACCCCGGCCACCGCCGAGCCGATCAACGAAGCCACGCCGAGCGCGGCCATGATGGCCGCCAATCCGGTGGCCGTCGCCTCCAACTCGAACGCGGCCTTCCCCCAGATGCCGACGAAAAAAGCGGCTTCCCCACCGATTCGGGAGATGAAACGGGCGGAGACGACCCGTCTGACGTCTCGATCAGCCCACATGCCGGCCACGGTACCGGCCGTGAACCCTAGATCAGACCCGAATAGTCGCTCTCGAGTCGGGTCCAGTCCAACTTGGCTGTGAAGCCCCCGAGGCTGAGGGCGACCGCCAGGGCGGGAAGGTCGTTGAACGGTGGCGGCACGAACGCCGGCTGATCGACCAGGCCCTCTTCCTCGAGTTGATGCAGGACCCCCATGTCCAACAGATCCACCTTTCCGCAGAAAAGCAACGGGATCCGATGGGCCCTACCGCCCTGAATTGCCAACCTGACATAGAGGAGGGTCAACACCAGCCCCTTGCCATATCCGAGGTCCTTGGTGAACGGGCCTGCATCGGGCAGGCTCCCCCGGTAGATCCGATGCGCCGCCGACCACGACTCCTCCTCATCGAGCCCCTCGGTTCGGAATGCCTCAAAGACCTCCACGAACGATGCACCCTCGGCGGCGCGTCCGATCCCCTCGATGCGATGCATCAGTCTGGCCAGCCGGCGCGGGTGGCTGCGCATGTTGATCATCTCGGTGAGCACCGCGAGCCCCTCCTGGGTCACCGTCGAGCGGGGGGCCGCCTTGCCCAAGAAGGTGCATACCGGCTGGGCCAATCCGTTCAGGGTGGTCCCGACATGGACCCAGCCTTCGTGCGCTTCCAACAGGTCGAGGTCGCGCTGAGAGAAGAAGCGGTCCTCGTTGAGCTTTATGTAGTCGCCGCCGGCGGCGGCGTCGGCCGCGATCCCGTCATCGGCCTTGACATCGATAACACCGGGGCCCATCGAATCGTCCAGCTGACGTTGCAGGATCTTCACCGCGGTTGGCCCGTCGATCGAACGGTCGTCCTCCATCTCCATGACAGGGCCGGCCAGACCTTCGAGAATGTGACGCATCTGTCCGGCCAGATCCGCGATCGTCGGCCCCCCGACGTGGAACACGTCGAACGGGGTGCCGTAGAGCAGCCCGCTGATCGGGGAGAAATGTTCGGTGCCCCTGGCTTCGAGCAGGTCGACCACCGTCCGGTACTGCTCACACATGAACCTCATCATCACCCCGGCCGGGGCCACTGGCCCCAGGCGAGCCAGGATGTCGCCCTCGATGGCACGCAGCTCGCCGCGGGTCTCATCCGGGTTGATCCGCAGATCCATGGCTAGGTAGTACTCGCGGTCGACCTTGGGCTGTTCCTTGAACCCGGCGTCGAAGAAACCCTGCTTGACCCGATCGTCCCAGTTGATCGCGCCGAGGACCCTGATCGGGCGCTGCGCCTCGACGATTCGATCGGAAAGCTCTCTGATGGCCTGGGTATATGCTTCGTTCCCGCTCAAGGGCCCTCCTGACTGTCGGAGCCGTGAATCTAGACAGTCAGTGCTCGAGACCGAGAACCTGCTCGGCGGTCTCGATGCCACTGCGGATGGCGCCATCCATCGAACCCGACCCGTTGCTGTGCTCACCGGCTATCACCACACGGCCCCATGGCCGCCGGAACATCTCGAGAAGGGCGCGTTGTCCGGGCCCGATCACCGAATAGCAGCCACCGGCCAATGGATCCGCGGACCAGTCGACAACAGTCGTCGCTCCGATCAGGTCGACCTCAGGGACCGCCCGTCGCAGCCGGCCCATCGGGTCGGCGACGAGTGCCTTCACCCCCGTCTCCGAGCCGGCGAACCCGGTCACCGCGTTTCGGATCGAGCCACCCTCGGCCAGACCGGTCCAATACCAGGCCGGGATGTCGTTGTCCTGACGACGGGTCAGGGGCGGGGCCGCTCCGGTCGCCACCACCACCTTCGCCGCCGACCCCATGCGTAAGGCGTGCAAGGCGGCCACCACAGGTGGAGAAGGCACCGGATCCAGATCGAGCCGCTGCAGGACAGGAAGCGGGACCGCCACCACCGCGGCTTCCGCTTCGAAGACCGCGTTGCGGGCGACGATCAAAACGCTGCCTCCTCGCTGGGCGATGGCCTGCACCTCAACCCCGAACTGGAGGTCGAGACCCTGGGCCAGGGCATTGGCAAGTGTCGAATTGCCCCCCGCTATCCGGAAATAGGAGTGCTCGCCGAAGCCGTAATCCGGGCCGATCTCGGCCGCCGACACCTCCTCGAGGGGAGCGCCCATGGTGCCCTCGAGACGGGATCGGAGAACATCGAATGCCGGGGTCTTCTCCGCCGATT
>Ga0209341_10002373_pt1 | contig 17918 bp, 20 predicted proteins | sample RifCSP13_2_FD_184020 | JGI IMG/M metagenome (GOLD analysis project Ga0209341, IMG submission 184020) | Soil microbial communities from Rifle, Colorado - Rifle CSP2_sed 13_2 (SPAdes) (version 2) | ecosystem: Environmental > Terrestrial > Deep subsurface > Rock core/Sediment | place: Rifle... | reverse complement strand
GCGACGGCCTAGGAGCGGGCGCCTCTCTACCTCTAAATCCAATCACCTCGGGATATCCCCTCATCCGGGGGGGAAGAACGAAGCTCGGCACCAGGCCCGCCGCAGTCATCCTTGGGCCACGAGCGGACACGAGCGGGCGCGGCAAGTGACTCTCGGCCCTTCTCGACTAGTATTCTGCGTTTTGGTGTGGCTGTGTAGCGGGAAGAGAGTCCCGGTCTGGCTCTACGGGCCCCGACCGGTGGTCGGAGGACGGCGACAGGATTTGCGGCGAACGGGCGAGGGTTGCCCTGTGCGGCCAGCGCCAGGCGGTGAAGGGTTGCGGCGGAGTGTCGGGCGCCGGGCGATCCCTCGGTCAGCCGAGCTAAGGAACGGATAGCCACCGCGGGGCGTCGTTCGTGCCCCGCCGGCTGGCCGGAGCCGGTAGGCCTGGGCATCCCTTTCACCTTCAGAGGAGATCCAGGTCAGACGGCAACTCCAAGGTTCATGGTCGAAAACTCAGCCGCGAACGAGGGGTTCTCATAGTTGAACACGATCCATCCCTGCTTGTCGAAGAGCCCCGGCGTCTTGAATCCAGAGACCCTGACGCAGCGGTGAACGAGGCCGCGCCTCTTGCGTTGTTCGGGGTCAGGTCCCTTTGGTTGACCGTGTTCGACAGCGACCGCACGACGATCGCCAGCCCGACAAGCAGCGCAACTCCGATGGCCACGCCCAGGATGCTGTTTTCAAAAGCACCCGAACCCACGACACCGGCCATAACCAGGCAAATGGCGATCCCCATAAGAACGCCCAACACGGAGAGGAGTTTCGCGAGCGGACGGTTTTGGCTCACGGCATGGCACTCTTCGCATAGAGGGAATTCGAGGCTGAGGGTCGTTGTCTGCTTCCCCGACCAGTTGGATTTCGAGCCACTCACTTTCCAGGTCATACCCTGGCCCGGCGGGTTGCCGCATACGACGCAAGAACGGGGCGTATTGAAGTTGCTGAAGTAGTGGGTCTTGACCCTGGCAGCCACCCTGGCCTCCTTCGGGCTTCCGATGCGGCCGCAATGCCGCCCCTCTACCTCATAGACTAGCATGTCTTGCCCAACTACGCTCCTCTTCAATGAGCCTCTCGAAGACCACCCCTCGCGGACCACCACCGGGACGATGTGCGGTGTGCCTGCACTGCCGCGGCACACTTCGTCCCCCGCATTCTCTGCGACGGGTCCAGCAGGCCCCCTCCCGCACGGCATACGAGGGTCCCGCTTAGATTTGGGCCACCTCGCGAGATGGAGGCTAGTTGGTCTCTTTCGATTGGAGGCGCCGTATCGCCACGGATGGCTCCCCCTCCTTCCGGAATTTCAGGACTTCGGGATGGGCCTGGCCGTATGCGGAGAGCCCCTTTCCGTCCCAAGTGACACGTCCTTTGGACCAGACCGCGTGGAGGCCGGACGCCTTGACGCCTTCACCGAAGGCGAGGGTCTGCTGCTTGATCTCCTCTTCCAGAGCCTCGATGTTGGCGGCGGCTCCCTCGTCCTTCGTGGCAAACTCGGCTTCGACCTCTTCGAGACGCGCCTTGATCTCCGGCGGGAGCAGCTCGTCGGTCAATGCCTGTTTCTGAGCCGCCAGTGCTTCGCGCTCCGCGTACAGGGCCGACAGGCGTTCGAGCTTCTGGGCGATTTCCAGCATGGGTTCCTCCTCCCCGGCTACCTCTCGCGGCACTTTACCAGTTGCCCGGTTCTCCCCTGACACAGCGACGGCTCTCCGGGCCTGACCCACAATCATACCGCGCGACCGCCAGGGCCACGGCAGAGCCTTCATTCGGGGCAAGCGACACGGCGGCTATTGGACGACTTTGCCCATTCCCGGTAGCTGTAAGAAACGCCAAAGCGTGGGCCGTCAGTAGACTAGGAGCCCAGGAACATCGAGATGATCTCCCTTACTAGCGTGAGAATGATCGGCAAGAAGAGGGCGGATAGCAGTCCGGTAAGAGTGCCCGGACGCCATGGCCACGTGCGCAAGCCTTGTACGGTTTCCTTTTCCTCCTTCAGGGTAGAGTACACCGCGCGCATGCCCGCTACGCCTTCATAGTCTTGTTGTTCAAACGCTGCCGAATGGATCCGATCCAGGATCGACGCGATGCGGGAGTTTGCCTCCTGCAATAAACGCTCCTTTTCAGACACAAGACGCCGGTGGACCCCCGACAAGGGGAGATAGAACATGAGGAAGATCAGCGGAATAACCGCGAAACTAAAGAGGAACACCACCTGGCTTTCATAGGCGGTTGGATCGAGAGTCGATAGAGCCGTGGAGGCGAAGAACATTATTCCTAGGGTAGCGCTGTACCGGGAAAACCCATAGAGTGGGCGCAGGTTGAAGAGGTCAATCTGCTCCGGCATGGCGTAGAACGCTCCTATCTGCCGCAATTGACGGATCACTTGGTATCCGAATAGAAATGTTCCTCCCGAGGCTATCATCCAAATTCCAATCCTCAGGAGGGGAAATACATAATCGATTGCGGGAGCGACGGCCATATCAGAGAAACCACTGACGGCCCCCATCGCAACCCCGAACAAGAAGAATAGTGTTCCTAGCCCATTCGGGATTGTCACAAACCCATATTTGAGCCGTGCATACTCCTCCTCAGTGACATCCAAGAGCGGGCGATACTCGTCCAGTGCTTTAGGGGCACCCTTCAGAACATAGACGCCGATAAGGAATATGCCGAGCCAAAAGCCGGCTGTGCCCAGATCAAAGTTGAATTGGCCCGGGGCAAGCGCTCCTTTGCGCCAGGCCACCAGATGCTGAGCGACGCCAACAATCGGGATAAGCAAAACGAAAAAGAGCCAGGCGGGAATGGGCAAACGATCTAACCCGGCATAGAAGGCATGGACAAGACTTGGTGGGTAGGGTCTCCGACTAAGCGTATCTGTTGTCACCGCAATCGCTCCTATAGGCTCTCCCATCCATCCTCCCTCAAGCCGAGTGAAGACCGCCGCCTGACCGGATCGTGCTGTCGCAGGTCCTGGTGCTCTACCAGGGTCGCAGAGCCCGCGTTCTTTGCGGCTGAGAGAAAACAAAGGACCCCGGCTGCGCGAGCCCCGGGGCCCTTCTGCGTGGTTAGGAACTGCAAAGGCCAGATCAAAGCCTCAGCCGCGCTTAGGCGGGTATCAATACCTTTGGCCGCGGGGCCGGCCGCCGGACCGTTGTGGCGGGCGGTCGCCAAAGCCACCCCCGCCTCGGTCCTCGCGCGGCTTGGCGATATTCACGGTAACGGTGCGGTCCCCAAGCTGGGTGCCGTTGATCATGCTGATGGCCTTCTGAGCGTCCGCCTGGGTTTCCATTTCGACGAAGGCAAATCCCTTCGACTGTCCCGTTTCACGGTCGGTGATCAGGGCGACCGACTTCACAGGTCCTGCCTTCGAGAACAGCGTCTGGAGGTCACCTGCAGCAGTGGAGTACGACAAATTGCCAACGTACAACTTTGTGATCATTCTCACCTTTCTCGGCCTCGCTAGGTGTTGCGTCGGGCGTGATTCTTACTCGCTTTGCGATGGGGAACTACTGGCGAATGCTTGCCACGCATATGCATTGTATCACACTTGAGCGGTGCGGGCTTCTGCGAAGAGTCGCTCGCCCGGCCTCCGCGGCGCCCCCGCCCGGCGTCTCGGCCGCCATTCCGTCTCACGATCCTCAGCAGGATCTGGACCTGCTGCTATCCGGTTTCTTCTCCGGCTTGTTGAGAGCATTCATCCACTTCCGAATCTGAGTCCTGCCCCACAAGTCGTGATCTGCGTATTGACTCAGCCCGACGGTGCGCCTTGGAGCGTGGCCAGGCGCATCGCCTGCTCAGGTCAGCGGGAGATTGACGCCCAGCGCTTTCAGACCCACATAGATGAGCGCCAGCCCGACAAGGGCGACCCAGGGCACCGTCGTGAGGACCGCGATCGCCACATCCGGCCAATTCGCCTGCGCAATCCCAAGCTGTTCAACGGGCGTGACGACGCCGAGCCAAGCGAGGATGGCGAGGGTCACGAAGATCAGACCCGCAATTACCAGAACAGACCCTACTATTCTGACCATGACAGGGCTCCTTCAGCAGGTGCGAGGGTTTGGCGTGTCGCGGTGAGGGCCTGTTCCCCCGGGCTGGCGCTCACCCCTCGTGACAGCGACCCCCGCTCTGAACGACACCGTCGGAATGCAGGTCTGGGGCTGATGGCGACGGAGGCCGTTGCCCACATCCCCAGGATGCACAGATCGTCTCAACAGCCGCATACCTTCGCTGAGGCAACGTGACGAGGCTTGTGGCCGGGGGAATCGAGTCCATCCGATTTGAGGCTGCATCATTGCGCCGCGTTTGAAGGGCCTCACACATCTCAGGCCAACCACATGGGGGTGTTTCATCTCCCGCTAACCGTACCGATTACGGTGCATCCTAGAGGAGAACGCAGGCCGCCGTCAACATCGTTCCGGCCTTCACATTGCCTGCTGTTGTCGACTGCATGCAATGTTAGAAGGACGGCCGTGAGGACACAGACGCTGATCCCGACCAGAATCCCCATCACGTGACGAGGCTCCTTTCTCCTCTAAGATACGGTCGGAGGGCCGCCTCGTTGCCTCATAGAATAGCACTCCCCGCCCAGATCGGCTCCGAGTGAGAGCTCCGCCGCGGGAGCAACACCGCCCCATTCCAGGCTTTTCAGGTCAGGAGGAATCACAGAACACTTCCCATAGGCGGCGTTTCCAGGGTTCCACGAGTCCTGCCAGGAGATCGATCCAATCTCCGAGTCCGCTCTCGCTCTCGGGTTCGGGTAATGGCGAACCAAACTCAACGACCGGGTCAGGGTAAACGTGACGATAGAACCCTTTCGGTGCCCGCCCGAACTCCTTGATGACTCTGCGCGCGGTGTTCTCCCCATAGTGATCAAGGGCCAACCACAGGTTGATGGTCTTCGGATTGAGATACCAGGGGTCCACAGGCCGTGAGAAGATCAGTCCACGTGAAGTGAGGGCGCGGCTGAGCGCCAGCCGGCAGTCCCGGTGAGTCGCGCAGGCTGCCAGATATGGCTGAATTGGGTCCTCGAAATCGCTCAAGAGGGTTGTGACTGTTGCCGCGATTTCGCCCCCGTTGGGATGTCGATCGCTGATGACGGCAACGTAGAAGTGCTGAGGCATGCTCATTTGGGACTCCGGGCCTGGAAAGATGGTGTCAGGCACCTCGCCTGGATGGAACATGTTTCCTGATGATGACTCAATGGGAGCAGGCAATCATGGGAGCCTAAACGCCCAACGGCCTCCAGCTGCCCTGTCCCGCGCACGTATCCAGAAGCCGCGCCGCTCATGATCCTCGCACAAATCCAGGTCTTGCGCAATCAGGCGCCGCTTCGCGCCCGCCCGCCGCAGACCCAGTACTTCCGAAACAGCTCCGGGGCGATGTGCGCTCTGGGCAGGTGTCCCGGTCGTGTTCCAGGACTCCAGCGAGGGTTTCGGCGGAAGCGTGCGATATCCGGGGGCCTGAACCTGACTATGACCTCAGCGGCGGCAGAGAGTCACCCTCGGGTATGAATCGGAGAGCAAGCCCATTGTTGCACCAGCGCTGGCCTGTCGGCTGCGGGCCATCGTCGAACACGTGTCCCTGGTGACCGCCGCACCGGGCGCAGTGGTATTCGGTCCGAGGCAGAATGAGCTTGAAGTCGGTCCCGGTGCCGACGTGGCCCGGGATCGCTTGGGTGAAGCTCGGCCAGCCTGTCCCGCTTTCGAACTTCGCCTCTGATCTGAATAGCGGCAGTGCGCACGCGGCGCACAGGAATGTCCCCTCACGTTTCTCCTCGTTCAGGGGGTGAGAGAACGGGCGCTCGGTTGCCTCCTTGAAGAGGACGGCGAACTGATCAGGCGCCAAGACCTGCCTCCATTGGTCGCGCGACTTGTCCAGTCGGTCAACCGGTTGTTCCGGATCAGGCATGACATCCCTCCTAAGCAATTCAGTCCCTCAGCTCGGGGCTCTGTGCCGTCGATGGGCGCGCTTCGCCCGATCAGCTGCGAGCTGAGCGCCGCAGCAAGGCCATTTCGATCATGACATCGCGCCGAGGCTGCGTCCGCTCCGGCAAGTTGTAGGGTAGAACTAATCCCAAGACAGCTACAAGCCCCGAGCAATGGATTGATAGCTATCCCTTACCTCACGGAAATACCAGTTCCCCCACAGCTCCCCTGGATGGAACTTGTCGATGATTAAGCGAGTGGCATCGATCAGAAATGTCACCGCAAAGGTAGTAACCTGCTTTGCGGAAGTAATGTCGCGGAGACCTTTGACAGCCCTGGCTTCATCAGCTCCCCTGGTCAGGAACGGAGAGAAGTCCTGTGCGTGCGCGCTGAGGGACCATTGACGATAGAGGACGTCGTATTGCGCATTTCGCCTAAGATGTTGGGCGAGGGATCTCAGATCGCGAGGGCCGTCATACAGGCGATACCAGGGAGGCTCCCTCTTGAACTCGAGAGACAGAAGTGCCTCGAACGCGCTGCGAAGACTGGGGATCGCTGGCACGGGGCACGCATTCGCGACCAACACTTCCACTCCATCGGTGAGCTCCAGAATGTGGCGATACAGAGCAAAAGGGGCCAGGTCGACGTTCTCTTCACCGGCGGAATACGAAATGCAGCGCACAAACGCGTCCGTTCCGAAATTGACGACCTCCTGCAGCAGCGGTGTTGCGAGCTTGTTCGCTTCTCTGGCCTGGAGTACGGATAGCTCACGGTACAGAACATCTTCGCGTGGCTGAGTGGGCATCTTGGCAATCCCGTCAGTGCTGCTAGTAATCGATTCTGTCGCTTTCCAGCCCAACTGCGCACAACTTGCTTCGGGGCAGAGGGAACGATCTGACACGCGCCGTAGGGACGTTAGGTTGCAGGGAATGCCTCCGAGCAGCCACTCTCCCTTCATCAGTGCGCCGCAGCCGCCCTCCCCCTCGGAGCAGCCGCCTCGCTTCCTGCCTCGCGTTCCTGTCGCCCCCTCCCACTACGGCCCCCTTCCCAGACGCCGATACCCTCACCATCCTAGGCAACATTAGCTCCAGCCGCAATCCTCCCCCCGGCTCGCCAGCCACTCAGCTCCCCGGCGTCGGCCCTGCAGCCGGAGCCTCGTCCCCCGCCCTCGGCGCCGCCGTCGCCGCGAGGAAGGTCTGGCCCTCCCCGGCGAAGGCGACCCGGCCGCCGCACTTCTCGCAGGCCGTAAGGTAGATCGGAAGCCGCTTCCCCAGTATGTAGTCCCCGATCGGCGAGAGCGGAGAGAAGGGGAAAACCAGCACGCCGAGAACGAACGCCGCAGGCCACGCGCCCACGGAGAGAAGACCGAGGCAGACCAGGATCAACACCCACCTCAGGGTGTTCGACATCGGCAGACCGCGCAGGCTCTGACCGGTCCATTCGGGTCTCTGCCCTGGAACGCCCTCGGGAACGGCGGGGGATGCCCCGGGCCGGCCCAGAAGGTAGGTATGTCGCGGGTTTTCGGCCCCACACGACGGGCAACGCAGCGCGATCGTCCCCGCGGTCAGGGCCACCGGCGCGTAACTCATATTCTTCAGGTCCTCCAGACGGCCGTGTCTCCGGATCAACTCCGCCGGGCGGAGGCCTGCGCCTTGCGTATCTCTCGCAGATCCGGCCACCTCCGCAAAGCGAGCCGGTCACCCGCAACAAGCCCCGCCAGCCCCATGGGGACAGCAAGGAAGAGCAGAAGCAGCCCTCCCCCCAGCGTGTTGGTGGTGTCGGCCGAGGGAAAGACCGCTTCGGCGATGACAACAAGGAGGGTGGCGACGATCGTTGCCACGATTCCAGCAAGCGCGCCCTCCGTCGCGGAGTTGAGGAGGACCGTTGAAGACTACCTGATGCAAAGCCATGCCGCGACAATGCCACCCAGGATCGGGAGGATCAACACCAGCAAGCCCAGTGCAAAGTCCGGAAGCCATCTCGCGGAGAGAACGACCAGAAACAAGGAGGCCGCCACAGTAGCGCCGGCCGTGGCGCCGGCAGGGAGAGCGATGCGCAACTTCGAGCGGTTCATGGCTTTGTCTCCCAGTGGGACTTCATTGTCTCTCCTGCGGCCGCCCTCAGCCCGCCTCTCCCCAGCCCCGCCCCGGTGCGTGATCGGCGATCGGGCTACGAGCGGATCGGGCGCTTGGGCATTGGGGCGTTGGCGCCCAAGCTGGATAGTGCCTACCGATCACTGCTCACCGACCGCCGATCACCCTCCCATGTGCCCGGGTGCCGGGGTGCCCTGGCACCAACGGGCTGTCACGGGTCACTTTTGCCCTCAGACCCTCCCGCCTTCACTCGACAATGATCTCGCAGACCGGTGCCTCCCACGGACCTGCGGGGTAGGTGTCCAACTCGCCGTTCTGGTCGAGGTCGAGGCCGTCGGTGATCTCGTGACTTAGCGTGGTGGTCATCACCACGTCGTGCGCGCCTTCCCCAAGTGTCATCGGTGGAAGACGCCACGTGACACACCGGGGGGCATCCTCACACGTGCTCGTGGACACGGATGCGGCGGAGATATCGAAAATCTCCCCGTCCAGCCGAAGCTCGAACGTGGCGGCGTCAACGTAGTCCTGGAGATAGTCGTCAGAGGCAGCCCCCCACTTCCAGTAGAGCAGGATGGGTTGCCCGGACCCAATGGTCACCGGAGACACCCCGAAGTAGCCGCAGAAGACGGACACCTCAACGGAAGGCTGCGAACCCGGTGGGGCTGGCTCAGCCGGGGAGACTGCCGAAGGAGCGCTTCCCTCCACGTAGGCCTGCATCCAATCCCGGGCGGCGGCGAACGAGACGGGGTCCCCCGCCAGCCGCGTCAGATCGTAGGCCTCCGTCTGTTGGCACTGCCGCGGGTCATTCCCCCCCAACACCGTGGACGCCACCTCCGCCCCCGTCTGCGCCTCCACCAGCCGCAACGACACCTCATAGCGATAGCGGGTGATGTCCGGCCCGATGTACTCGCAGACCTCGATGGAGCTTTCCTGCTCGGCGTCGACGCACGCCACAAGCTGGGCGTCCTCCACGGATTGCGCAGCCCACCCGTGGGGCAGATCGTCGCTCCAATCGTGGTCCTCCCCGCTCGAGGAAAGGAGGACGACGGGATGAACGCCCTCGCCCGCGTAGGCGCCCGCCCCCGCAACTCCCCGCCGCGAGCAGACGCCGGCCAGGGCGGCCCGGGCCTCCGCTTGAGGGTTCGAGACGGGTGCCTGCACCTCCACTTGAGAATTCGAGACCGGTGCCTGCGCCTCCGATTGCGGGCTCGAGCAGCCCACCAGCAAGAGGGCGAACGCGCCCAGGGTGATCACGAACAGTGATGACTTGCGCATGGGGACCTCCTTCGCTTGCCGGCGCTTGCCATGCACCGATGCGAACGAATTGGACTGCGGGACCGAGGGTACGGGCCCTCACTGCCTACCGATCCCAGGTCACCAGACCGGATCACCATGAGGCCCGCCGCGGTGCCTGAGCGCCGGCTATGGGCCGGATGCCCGATACCAGGTTTCCCTGATCCCCTCTTCATAGATCTGTTCCAGGGTGTCGCTGGCCTCGCTGTAGACGAAGTCCGCCGCGAACTCGCCCACTTGGCCTGGAACGGTACATCCAACCACCCAATACGTGTGGAGTACATTGGGATCGCTGGCATCCATACTGCCGGTGGCCTCGACGATCGCGGGCCCCTCACACAGGCTCCAGTACTCGTCGTCCCACACGACGAGATACCCATCGGCGGCATCTCCTGTAATGGTCAGGCGCATGCCACTTCCATCGTAGGCATCGGTGGCCTGCCATTCGCCCATAAACGAAGCGTCCGATGACGGCTCCCCGGGGCCAGCCCCAGCCGGTTGAGGCGCACTGCTCGCCGACACGGTGGCCCGCTCCACGTAGGCCCGCATCCAATCCCTGGCCGCGGCGACGGCGACGTGGTTGCCCTCCAACCGCGTCAGGTCGTAGTCTTCACTCTGCCGGCACTCCCGCGGCATGCTCCCCTCCAGCACCGTGGATGCCACCTGGGCCCCCGTGCGGGCCTCGACAAGCCGCAGCGAGACCTGATACTGAAACCGGGTGATGCTGGGTCCATTGTAGAGACAGACCTCGATCTCGCGTTCGTCCTCCTCGCCGACGCACGCCACGAGTTGGGCCGCCTCGACCGCCCCGGGATACCATTCCTCCGGGAGGTCGTCGCTCCACGCGTGGCTCTCTCCGCTCGAGGCGAGCAGGACGACGGGGTGAACGCCGCCCCCCGAGTAGGCGGCCGCTTCGGGCACCCCTTGGCCAGAGCACGCGCCCGAGAGATCGGATTGGACTGCAGCATGCGGATTAGAGCAGCCCGCCATTAAGAAAGCCGCCGCCCCCAGGATGGGGAACAGCGGCGTCGCTGTGCGCATGGTCCCTTCTTTGCTTTGCGCAACGTGCGCGGATCGCACAGTTCATCCCCCCCAGCAGTATTCGGCAATCCGGCCCAATTGTGTACCAGGTAGAAGGTCCCGCCCTTCGTCCCCCTAGCCTCTGGGGGCCATCATCCCAGGCACCACACCAGCCGGTGCCAGGGGTGCCCCGATCGATCACGGATCACGGATCACCGATCGCATGGGGTGCCCATACGACAACGGCCGATCACCGATGACCGATCACCGATCTCTGAGCACCTCCCCAACTCCGACCTGTCTCACCTCACATCCGGCCTCCCTCGCCGGCTATATGCCCCCCTCGAGAAGGACATCCGTCTGGGTCGGTCTATCCTACGTTCCGCCTAAAGGACTTCCTTGCGACGGCGATGGACACCAAGAACAGAATGAGCCCTACGTACATGAGGACATTCCCGCCCCAGGGGGTGCCAAGGAAGAACGCTAGCCAGCCCGGGAGCGGCTTGGCCAGCTCATCGCCACTGGCGTCGATCCACGCCAGCGCGCTGTAGTCCCCTCCTGCCCAGATACGGCCCTGGGCATCGAGCCGCATCGGACCGCGCTCGTAGCCGGAGTTGTCTTCCGTGTAAACAATGATCGGCCGGACCCCATGAGCAGGAGCGCCCGAGGCTGCCCCGGGGTAGACAGCGACCGAGCGGCCGGCTTGGACCCAAACCCGGCCGAGAGGATCAACAACAAGCCCCCCAAAGTCCGACCAGGACCGGCACCGCTCTTCGGTGGTCAACTCCCTCCACTCCCACACCTGTCGTGCCGCATCCCACCTCCCCAACCAGCCATGAAGGGCGCCGCGGTAACAGGGCTCCCCCGGCTTGAGGAGAAGATAGAGATTCCCCTCTTGGTCGAGCGCGTAGTCTTCCGGCCACCCGAGGTCATCCTCGGAAGGAGGCATCTCGATGGGGATCCACCCGCTCCAAAGACCGCTCGTGTAGTAATCCACGGCGAGGGTGAGCGCGCCATCAGGCACCACACGGTAGTCCACGACCAGGAGCGAATCGGGACGACTCAAGATATGCGGGTAGCCCCCACTCTCTTCCTCCCCCAGAAGGTGTTCCACCGCGACGCCGTTGGCCGGGTCCAGCGAGATCAGCCTCGATTCCCCAAACGATCCGTACCAAAGAACCCCGTCGGCAAGCGCAGCGAACTCCATCCCCGGCTCTAGCACTCCCTCCGGCGGCTGGTACGGCTCCCATTCCTCACCGGACCAGAGCAGAAGCAGGTCCTCATACCAGAATTCGATCCAGGGCCGGCCTGCCCGATCAAGATGCAGCTCCGCGAAGTATGGGCTTACATCCGTCTCCCCAGGAAACACCTCGCTCGCAGGTGGCAATTGGAGAGGTGCGTCCGCTTGCGGGGCGAGCCGACGAACCGTGAGGTCTGACAGATCTTCGAAATCAACGAAGGCCTCACGGGTCAAGACCCAGACGGAGTTGTCGTCGCCGATCTCGTACCCTTCAACGCGAAGCGAGCGCGAGATGCCGGCGGCTAGTCTCCAAGTAGAGAAGGCCCCACCCAGCGCGTTGTTCCACATCAGCAGGCTCGCTCCAACTATGAAGGCTCCGGCTGCCCCATTGAGCCATGACAGTCGCCGGTCGCGCCGATCGCGGGCCGTGAGCGTCTCCTCGAGCCCAGGCTCCACGCACTCTGCGGCGACGTGGCGGCGAAGCTCCTCGAGGATGCGCGGGAAGCCAGCTCCATACTGCTTCACCGCGATGATCCAGGGCTTACCTTCTTTCGGCTCAAGCAGCAGCACATTGCGCATCGCCCGACGAACTTGCCGGATGTCGTCGTAGGCGAGGCGTCCTTTCCGCAGCATTGCATGCGGAATGCCTCGGCGCTCAACATAGGTGTCGGCGAAGATGATGCGCTCCGACCACCAGACTGCGGCCATGTAGCCGACCATCCCCAGGAGAAAGATCACCATGGCAAGCGGCAACAGCCCCAAGAACCCAATCCAGTCTCCTTCCATCTCCCCAAGCCAAGCCCAACCGCCGAAAAGCCAGGTCATCATGGCGAGAGAGCCCCCAACGATCAGGACGGGGAAGACCGCCCAGAACACTCTGATCGCAATCCTTGGCCGGAAGACAACGGTGTTCTTCATCGATTCTCCCTTCTCCCGATTCGCTCGGCGGGCCCAAGGCAGACGTTCGGGCGTCGCGAGGCAGGATGCCCAAATGCCCCTCCACGCCACCGCCGGCCTTCAATCGGCGCCCCGCTCCCACCGCCGCAATCTGTGGCCAGCAAACACGAATCGGCCGCCTCTTGCCCGGGCCAGCCGATCGTCCCTTCCATTCTCGGAGGATAGACACAGTTCGATCCCCCACCCGATCAGGCCACCGTCACAACCATCATAAGGGCAATCTTGTGTCGTTTCAATACCCCTCCCGAGCCGGCGGCGCGGTGCCCCCGGCAGTTTCGCTGCGCGGCAATTGACCGCTCCCGGCCGCCTGCCCCGTTCCACGAAGAGCCAGACCAGCACAGGCCAGGGTCCCCCGACCGACCACTGATCCCCGATCACGGATCACTTCCCGCCCCTCCCCACCCCCTCCTCACCCTGGTATAATCACCGCTCGTCTCAGATCTCCCATCGGGAATGTAGAATGCCGAAACGAACCTACCAGCCGAAGACCCGACGCCGCGTCCGCGTCCACGGATTCCGAACTCGCATGCGCACTCGCGCCGGCCGCGCCGTCCTCAAGGCCCGCCGCCTGAAGGGCCGCCACCGCCTCACCGTCCAGCGAAACCGGCACGTCAAGAAGGTCAACTGGAAAGCCTAAGACGCGCCGGATGATCGCCGCCCGAACTCTCCTTCCATGCGCGGCGGCCGGCACCGGGTATGAACCGCAGGTTCCGGCTCGCCTCCTCAAGCGACTTCAAGCGGGTGCGGCAGAGCGGCAAGGCCCACGCCCACTCGCTCGTCGTTTTGCACACCGCCCCCAGCGGCCTGGCCTCGACGCGCCTCGCCGTCAGCGCTGGCCGCTCCCTCGGCTCCGCCACCGTCCGCAACCGCGCCAAGCGGCGCCTGCGCGAGGCCGCCCGGCCTCACCTGGCCTCCATCCCGCCCGGTTGGGACTTGATCCTCGTCGCCCGCGCCCCGCTGGCCAGAGCCTCCTGGCCCGAGGTTCAGGAGGCTGTGGCCGCCGTTCTGCGGCGCGCCCGGCTCATCACCGATGACCGCCGCCGGGCCTGATCTCCTCGACCAGGAGCCATCGCTGCGCGAGATGCCCTTCACGCTCGCCAATCTCCCGCGCCTCGCCGGCATGGCCGTGATCCGCGCCTACCAGCTCACCATCTCCCGGGCGCTCCCGCCCGACTCATGCCGCTTCACTCCGACGTGCTCGCACTACGCCTACCAGGCCATCGCCAGGTACGGCCTCCTCCGCGGAGGCGTCATGGGCACCTGGCGCCTCCTTCGCTGCCAGCCGTTTAGTCCGGGCGGTTACGACCCGGTGCCTTAGGAGCCCCATCCGCATGCCCTCCTCTCAGCGCCTGATCCTTCTCTCCCTGGGCCTCGTCGCCGCAGCCGGCCTGCTTTCCGGCTGCGCCACCGGCGCCGTCGCCGCCTCCTCCTGGCCTGGGCTCTCCGCCGACGAGACCACCGCCTACATCGCCTACAACAACGCCGTCATCGCCGTCGACCTCGCGAACGGCTTTGAGCGCTGGCACTACCCCGCCGAGCCCGACCGCAACCGCTCGTTCTACGCCACCCCCCTGCTCACCCCCGACGGCTCGCTCGTCGTCGGCGGCTACGATCACGCCGTCACCATCCTCGACGCCGAGAGCGGCGCCGAGCTCTGGCGATTCACCCAGCCCACCGGGCGCATCATCGGCGCCCCGACATTGGCCGGATCACTTGTCCTCATCCCCTCCGCCGACAATCGGCTCTATGCGATCGATCTCGAGACCCGCCAGCTTGCCTGGACCTTCGAGGCCGAGCAGGCCCTCTGGGCCGCGCCTCTTGTCGACGGCGACACGGTCTACCTGCCTTCGATCGACCATCACCTCTACGCCCTGCGCCTCTCCGACGGCGCGGAAATCTGGCGCGCCGATCTCGGCGGCGGAACGGTCGATACGCCCACCCTCGCCGACGGCGTCTTGCTCGCCGGGACGTTCGGCCAGGGGCTGCGAGCTGTCGACGCCGAGACGGGCGAGCTCCTCTGGTCGTTCGAGACGACCGGTTGGATCTGGGGCAACCCGACGGTCGCCGACGGCATCGCCTACTTCGGCGACGTCGCCGGCTGGGTCTACTCGCTCCGCCTCGGCTCGGGCGCCGAGGAGATCCGCCGCTTCCAGCCCGACGCCGCCATTGCCAGCTCACCCGCCGTCGCCGACGACCGCATCTACTTCAACACCGAGTCGGGCACGGTCTACGCCTATCAGGCCTCCACCGGCAACCCCCTGTGGAACCAGTCGATCAGCCGCACGAGCCGGCTCTTCACCGACCCGCTGCTGGCCGGCGATCAACTCCTCGTCGCCTCCACCGCCTCCAAGCAGGGCGATGTGATCCTCACGGCTTTCGATGCCGAGTCCGGCGCCCGCCGCTGGACCTATCCGGCCATCCCGGCCGAGCCCTAAAGGTGCCGTCATGTGGGACACTGTCATCCTCAACCCGATGATCAACGCCCTGCTCTTGATCTACCAGTTCCTCGGGCACAACTTCGGACTGGCGATCATCGTCTTCACCGTTCTCGTCCGCCTGATCACCCTGCCGCTCACCATGCAGCAGACGCGCAGCCAACAGAAGATGCAGGAGTTGCAGGGCTCCAAGAAGTGGCAGGACCTGCAGAAGAAATTCAAGGACGATAAGCAGAAGCTCCAGCAGGCGCAGCTCGAGCTCTATCGCGAGATCGGCTTCAACCCGCTCAGCGGCTGCCTGCCGCTCCTGATCCAGTTCCCGATCATCATCGGCCTCTATCAGTCGATCACCCGGACGCTGGCCGCCACGCCTATCTCGCTCCTCGATCTCTCCAAGCACTTCTACGGGATCATCCCCAACATGGCCGCCCTGATCCCCCTCAACAACCGCTTCCTGTGGATCCCCGATCTGGGCGCGCCCGAGCGGCTCTATCTTCCTTTCCTTCCCGCCGTCGGCATTCCCGTTCTCACCATCCTCGTTTTCATCACCACCTGGCTCTCCACCAAGCTCACCACGCCCGTCACCGGCGATCAGCAGGGCGCCTCCATGGGCAAGATGATGTCGTGGTACATGCCGATCCTCCTGGCCTGGTTCTCCTACTCCTTCGCCGCCGGCCTGGCGATCTACTTCGTCGTTTCCAACGTGCTGCAAATCATCCAGTCGGCGGCGATGGGCAAGGTCAACTGGCGCAACGTATTCTCCTTCGGCGCGCCCGCTGCGCCGGCGAAGAAGTAAGCCTATCGAGGGTGAGGCATGTCGGAACAGCGAACGAGCATCGAGATCATCGCGCCCACGGTCGAAGAGGCGGTCGAGCGCGGGGCCGCCGAGCTCGGCCTGCCGCGCAGCGCGCTGGAGGTCGAGATCCTCGACGAGGGCGGTAAGGGCCTCTTCGGCCTCGGCACGCGCCAGGCGCGCGTGCGCCTCAGCCTTCGCGCCGGCCCGAGCCGGGAGGGCGAGCCCGCCTCGCGGCCCGTGCCCGCAAACGTCGCCGCGCCCTCCGAGGCCGAGGAAGCCGATGATGCGCTGCGCGTCGCAAGTGAGATCGTCCTTGAGCTCCTCGAGCGAATGGGGGTCGAGGCCCGTGTCGGCGCCACATGGGGAGAGGCCGACGGGCCGGATGAGTCGCGCCCCCTGCTGCTCGACGTTCGCGGCAGCGACCTCTCGATTCTCATCGGCCGCAAAGGCGAGACCCTTCAGGCCCTGCAATACGTCACACGCCTCATCGTCGCCAAAGAGCTCGGCCACCCCGAAGGCGTCGTCATCGATGTCGAGGGCTACCGCGAGCGACGCGAGCGCCAGCTGCGCCAGCTCGCACGCCGCATGGCCAGCCAGGCCGTCGACTCCGGCCGCACGATGACGCTCGAGCCCATGTCCCCCGCCGAGCGTCGCATCATCCACATCGAGCTCCGCGATCACCAGGACGTGCGCACCGAGAGCGTCGGGGAAGGGGATCGCCGCAAGGTGACGATCATCCCGCGCACGCCATCCAGCGATTAGATCTTCCGGTTAACACCGCGAGGGCGCGTCCCCGCAGTTTCTGCGAGCGTAGTCTCCGGAGTCTTCCGCCGCCATCTCTCGCGCGACTCCGCGCGTCTTCCCGCACCCCAACTTCATCGCATCACCCCCGCGTTCGCGCGTTAAACGGGTGATCAGTGATTAGTCATCGGTCGTCGGTGGTCCGTGGTCCGTGGTCCCTGGTGCCCGGTCACCGATCACCTCCTCCCTCGCATTCGCCGACCCCTTCCATTCCCCGCTCCATCGCCTGCCATCGATGTTACGGCGGGGTCGGGAGACCCCGCCCCCGCGCTATAATGCGCCCATGCTCCCCCTCTCCCCCGGCCGGCCGATCGACTACCTGGTCGTTGGCCACATCGCCTCCGACCTGACGGCCGCCGGCCCGGCGCTCGGAGGCACCGTCGCCTACGCCGGCCTCACCGCCGCCGCCCTCGGTCTTCGCGTTGGAGCGCTCACCTCCGTTGCCCCCGATCTCGATCTTTCGCCCCTCGGCTCGCTGGATCTCGAGATCGTGCCCTCCCGCCAGACGACAACTTTCGAGAATCGCTACGGATCGGATGGGCGCGCCCAATTCCTCCACGGCCGCGCCGCCCGCCTCGAGCCGCGCCACCTCCCGCCGGAATGGCGCTCGCCCCGCATCGCCCACCTCGGACCGATCGCCGGCGAAGTCGATCCCGCCTTCGCCGATCTCTTCGCCGGCTCGCTCCTCGGCCTCACGCCTCAAGGCTGGATGCGCTCGTGGGACGGAGCCGGCCGCGTTTCGCCGGCTTCCTGGTCGGGGAACGAGAAGCTCCTCGCCGCTGCGGGCGCGATCGTCCTGAGCGTGGAAGACGTCGCCGGCGACGAAGGCGCGATCGAATCCATGGCCGAAGCCTGCCGCCTGCTCGTCGTCACCGAAGGCGCCAGAGGCGCCCGCGTCTATTGGAACCGCGATCAGCGCCGCGTCCCGGCTCCGCCCGTCGCCGAGGTCGATCCCACGGGCTCCGGCGACGTCTTCGCCGCCGCGTTCTTTATCCGCCTCTATCTGACGCGCGATCCCTGGGAATCGGCCCGTTACGCCAATCTGCTGGCCTCTGCATCGGTGGCGCGGCGCGGCATTGACGGCGCGCCCACCCCGCCGGAGGTCGAGGCGGCCGGGCTGCAGGTGATCCCATGACGCGCACGTATACCCTCGTCAATCAGAAAGGCGGCGTCGGCAAGACCACCACCGCTATCAACCTCGGTGCCTATCTCGCCCACGCCGGCCAGCGCGTCCTCCTCGTCGATCTCGACCCGCAGGCCAACGCCACCTCCTGCCTCGGCATCGCCCACGCCGCAGTGCAAAGCGGCACCTACGAGGCCATGATG
>Ga0209341_10002372_pt1 | contig 17923 bp, 13 predicted proteins | sample RifCSP13_2_FD_184020 | JGI IMG/M metagenome (GOLD analysis project Ga0209341, IMG submission 184020) | Soil microbial communities from Rifle, Colorado - Rifle CSP2_sed 13_2 (SPAdes) (version 2) | ecosystem: Environmental > Terrestrial > Deep subsurface > Rock core/Sediment | place: Rifle... | reverse complement strand
CCAGGCTTGATCGGGAAGAGAATGGCGTAGCCGATGCTGACAAACAGGTAGGCGAAAATCAGGAAGATGAAACCGACCGCCAGGCTGACGATCACCCCCGGTTGGAAGAGCGGGGCGAAGACTGGCCGCAGTCCGGGGGAGACCAACGTAATGGACGGGGCCAGGATTTCGGGAGGGAGGTAGATCCAGCGGTTGTTGACGAGGAACCAGCGTGAGAAAAGAAAGCCCCCGATCGCCAAGACCGACATCAGCAGGCAGCCGACCCCGCGCCAGATGGGGTTAACACGCCGTTGGTTCTCGCGTTCGATGTCGTGCTGTCGCATTCGCCATGAGTCGCGTCCCATTGCGCCCTCCCATAGGGCCCAGGCTTGAGGCGCCGTCCCACCAGAATACCACTGCGCCCCCGAACCGTCATCCGGTGATTAGGAGCCAGCGGAAAAATGGGCCAGCGCCTTTCAGCCCCCTCCCCCACCCCTCCCCCAGCGAGCGATGGACTCGATGGGGTGGTGTCTTGCCGGGGGAGGGGCGAGGTTTTCAAGGAGGCGGGGGCCTTCGGCCCCCGCCTCCTTGAGTTTCTCCCCCCTCTCCGCCACGTTCGCCCTCTCTAAGGCAGCCTCCCGGCGGAGAGGGGGCAGGGGGCGAGGCTGAAGAGCCTCTTATCGCAACCTGTAAGGGTTGAACGAGCGGGGCCGCGTTCCCAAGGCCGCAGAAGCAGCTCAGCCGCCCATCTCGGCCGCCCGTTCCATGGCCGCCAGGATCTTGTAGTAACCGGTGCAGCGGCAGAGGTTGCCGGTGATCGCCTGTCGCATCTGCCAGCCGTCGGGATGGGCTTCTTCCTCCAGCAACTTGGCCCCGGCCATCAAGAATCCCGGGGTGCAGTAGCCGCACTGCACGGCGCCTTCATCCAGGAAGGCTTGCTGGACTGGATGCAGTCGACCGTCGTGTGCCAATCCTTCGATGGTCACGATCTCGGCGTGGTGAGCGCGCGGCGCCGGCACCATGCACGACATGACCGCCGCCCCATCCAGGAAGACGGTGCACGCACCGCACTCGCCCTCGGCGCAACCTTCCTTGGTGCCGGTCAGTTTGACTTCGTCCCGCAGCCAACGCAGCAAAGAAAGGTCCTGGCCGGAAGCCAGCCGATAGGCGCGCCCATTGATCGTCGTCTCGATCGCCTGGGACGCATCGTGCTCGAAGCCGCCAGCCCCAGGCGCCGGGCCCTTTCCCCACAGCATAATCGGCCTGGCTGGAAAGCCGTCCCGCTCCTTCCCCTCGGCGATGGAGCGAAGGGCACGCAGCACGCACACGCGGACCATCTCGCGCCGGAAATCGGCCGAGCCACGCAGGTCGTCGATCGGGCGCGCTTCGCCCGAGGCGATCTCGCCGGCGCGGCTCCACACATCGGGCGAGAGGATCTTCCCGGCCAGGAAAGCCTCGGCCTGAGGGGCGCGGAGGATCGTCGGCGCGACCGAGCCGAGGGCGATGGCCGCCCAGCGCATCCGATCGCCGTCGAAGGAAAGGACGACGGCGGCGTTGACGACCGAGATGGCCTGAACCCGGCGCAACGCGAACTTAACGAACGTGCTGCGCGTCCCCGGCGGCGGAGCCGGGAAGGCGATATCGGTCAGCATCTCGTCCGGCTCCATGACCGTCTTGCGGACGCCGGTGTAGAACGAAGCGAGGGGCACCTGGCGCTCCCCCCGCACGCTGCGCAAGGTGACAGAGGCGTCCAAGGCCATCAGGGGGGTGATCGAATCATTGGCTGGCGACGCCGTGATCAGATTTCCAGCGACCGTCGCTCGGTTTCGGATCTGCGGGGCTCCAACCTCCCAGCAAGCCCGGGCCAGAGCCAGCGCCCGCTCCTGAATCAGCGGTGATCCGGCGACGTGGTTGTGAGTCGTGAGCGGGCCGAGATGAATTCGCCCGTCGTCCCGCAGTTCGATCCGGTCGAGGCCACGCAGGCGGCTGACGTCGATCAAGACGTGGATGCCAGGCCGCTGGCCGCGCTCCAACTCGAGCATCAGGTCGGTGGCCCCCGCCACCAGCCGCGCCCGCGCCGCATCCCGCGCCAGCGTTTCCAGCGCCTCTTCCATCGTCCTGGGAGTGAGGTAGCGGTCCCACATCGAGGCTCAGCTCGCTCTCGCTTCTCGTTTCGCTCGCGGCGAATGGCGCATCGGCTCGCCGCTTCCGCCGCGGCGATTCCGAATGATCTCGGAGAGGATGCTCACCGCGATTTCCTCGGGCGTCTCGGCGTTCAGCTCCAGCCCCATCGGCGAGGTGACACGGTCGAGCTTTTCGCGCGGCACGCCCTTCGCCTCGAGCTCGGCGGCGGCTGTCTCCCAGCGACGGCGTGAGCCGATGACGCCGATATACGCCGCCGGGCTGTCAAGCAGCGCCGGCAGTCCCTCGACGTCGACCGGCACGCCGCGCGTCGTCAAGACCAAGTACGTCTGCCCGTTGATCGCCACCCGCTGTGGCAGCTCCGACAACGCGCAGACCAGGTGCTGCTCGGCGTCGGGGATGGCGTCGGGCGAGGCGAACTCCGGCCGGTCGTCGGCGACCACGGTGCGGAAGCCCAACCAGCGGGCGAGGTGGATCACCGCCTTGCCGACGTGTCCGCCTCCGAAGACGATGAGCGTGGGTCGGGTACCGATCGGATCCACAAAGACCTCCACTTCGCCGCCGCAGACGCCCGGGTCGCCTTGCGACGGATCGCTCAGGCTGAACGACAGCACTTTCGCTTCGCCCTCCGCCAGTGTTTGCCGGGCGGCGGCGATCACCCGGCCTTCCATCTCGCCGCCCCCGATCGACCCCTCGATCGAGCCGTCGGCGAAGACGAGCATCTTGCTGCCGGCGTGCCGCGGCACGGATCCCGTCGCCCGCACGACGGTGCACAGCGCGACGGGTGTGCCCCTCTGCTCTAGCTCGCCAAGGCGGGAGAAGAGCCGATCAGCCATCAGCTATCAGCCATCAGCAGTCAGCCATCAGCTTTCAGCGGTCAGCTCTCAGCTTGCGGATCACACCCGAAAGCATTTTCTTGACTTCCTGGACACTCGCTGCCATGCGCTCGTGATCCGACGGCGGCAAGAACCCAAGGTCTTTGGCCACAAGTAGGTGATACTCGGTTTCACTTGCCGATCCCATGGCGATTCGAAGGACCGGGCGAATTCCGGATCTCCATCTCGTCCACAGCCCTCGGCGATATTCGCCGCAACGGATTCCGCTGACCTGCGGACTTGGGCTGTCAGCCCGAATTGCTCATCCCTCGGGAACTTCTTCGTTGCCCGATAGACTTCAAGTGTGAACTCATGTGCCCTCTGCCAAACCTTCAGCCCCCTGAAGTCCCTCATACAGGCCCCTATTCTTGCTGACGGCTGACAGCTGACCGCTGAGCGCCAGTCCCTGACCGCTGCGTTTGCAGCGCGCGCCAAACTCGCTCGGGTGTAATGGGGGCCTTGAGCACGTCGGCACCACAGGCGTCGAGCACGGCGTTGCCGACAGCTGGAGCCACGCCATCCATCGGGATCTCAGCCACCGCTTTCACACCAAAGGGATGGCTCGGCTCGACCGTCTCGACGAATATCGTCTGCAGCTCGGGCATCTCGTGCGCCTGGAAGATATGGTAATCGGCGAAGGAGGTCTCGCAGGGGCGGCCCTCCGAGTCGTAGGTCATTTCTTCGCAGACCGCGTAACCGAGGGCCTGCGTCATCCCACCCTCGACCTGCCCGGAAGCCGTCAGCGGGTTGATGATGACGCCCGAGTCCACGGCCATGACCAGCCGATCGACCCGCACGGCACCCGTCTCCGTGTCGACGGTGACTTCGGCGAACTGGGCGGCGAACGGCGGGGGCGATACCGGCGAGACGTACGACCCGACCGCCATGATCTGCTCTTGATCCTGATGGTGCAACGCGTCGAGCGCGATTTCGGCCAGCGTGACCGAACTCCCATCCGGCGCCCACGCCTGCCGATCGGCCAAGCGTACGGCGGTCGGGCGGACCTTCTTTCCGATCTGTTCGCTGAGCATGCGCGCGGCGCGCAGCCGGATCCGCTCGGCCACCTTCTCGGCGGCCTGGACCACCGCCGCGCCCGAGATGTATGTCGTGCTGGAGGCGTAGGCCCCCTTGTCGAAGGGCGTGAAGTCGGTGTCGGACGAATAGACGATGACGTCTTCCAGAGGGACGCCCAGCACCTCCGCCGCCTGCTGGCCCAGGACGGTGTCGGAACCGGTGCCGAGGTCGGTGGCGCCAACAAGCAAATTGAACGAACCGTCGTCGTTGATCTTGAGGCTGGCGCCGCCCATGTCGAGATAGGGGATGGCCGTGCCTTGCATCACGGTCGCCACGCCGATGCCGCGGCGCAAGTGCGGCTTTCCAGCGACGCGCCGCCAGCGACTGTTGCCGTACTTGTCATCCCAGCCGATGGCCGCCGCGCCCTGGGCCACACACTCCTCCAGACCGCAGGATTGAATGGTTTCGGGTCTGGGCTCGCGCCCCTCCGACCAGGCCGTGCTGAACGGATGCAACTCGCCGAGGCGCACGGCGTTCTTGAGACGGAACTCGAGTGGATCCAGTCCCAGGGCGCGGGTGATGCGTTCCATATGGCGTTCGACCGGCCAGAATCCTTGCGGTACACCGTAACCGCGGAAGGCACCGGCGGGCGGGGTGTTGGTATACACCACGTCGGCGTGGAATCGAATGTTGGGCGATTTCCGGTACTCACCATCGCCGACATACAGCGCCATCGCCTTGTGACCCGTGTTCCCGGTGACCGTGAGTGCATGGCAGCCGTAGGCTCCGGTATCGCTGAGCACGGTCATCTCATTGGCGGTGATCGTGCCGTCGCGTTTGACGCCGGTGCGCATCCGGATGCGCATGGGATGACGCGAGCGGGCGAACGTGAACTCCTCAGCCCGCGTCGTCTCGAAGCGAACCGGCCGGCCGGTGGCGATCGTCAGGTGGGCCGCCACGTCTTCGACCATGACCTCCTGCTTGCCGCCGAACCCTCCGCCGATGCGAGGCTTGATCACCCGGATGCGCTTGGGAGGTAGGCCGAGCACCGGGGCCAATTGACGCCGCACATGAAACGGCACCTGCGTGCTGGTCCGAATCACCAGGCGGTCGTCCTCGTCCCAGTACGTGATCACCACGTGCGGCTCGATCGAGGCCTGCTGAACCTTGGGGACTTCGTACGTCCCCTCGAAGATCTCGTCGGCGGCGGCCAGACCTTTTTCGACGTCGCCGATGTCGATGTGGATGTGGGCCGCCCGATTGCGGCTCGGATCCGATTCGCCGAAGGGGACGTACTCGGGCTCGTCGTGAATCACCTGCGCCCCCTCGGCCATGGCCTGCTGCGGGTCGAGGATCGCCGGGAGAACCTCATACTCGACTTCGATCAGGGCCAGGGCCTGCTCGGCGACGGCCTCCGACTCGGCCGCCACGAACGCCACGCGGTCGCCGACGAAGCGGACCTTCTCGTCCAACGAGAACATGTCCAGCGGTCCCGGGATCGGATCCGACTGCCCGGCGCTCGAGTAGACAACGCGCGGGATATCCTTCCAGGTGAGAACGGCGGCGACGCCGGTCAGGGCGCGCGCCTTGCCGGCTGAGATGCGCTTAATGCGGGCGTGGGCATGCGGGCTGTGCAGCACCTTGGCCACCAGCATGCCGCGCATCTCGATGTCGGCAGTGAAGGCCGGCTTGCCTTGCGCCAGTTTGACCGCGTCGACCTTAGGCTCGGGCCTCCCGACGGTCGACCAGGTGCGCGCCTCGGTGGTCACACGCATCTGAGGCAGGATCCCAGCGCGAGTCAGCACATCGGGCGTACCGGCGGCGCCCGGCAACTCCTCCGCCTGCTGCGCTACACCCAGGTCCACCATCGGGGGCAGGGTTCCCGCGATCGGAGGAACTTCCTCTCCGCGCAACACAGCCGCCGCGCGCAGGATCGCCTGCACCGGCTTGAGATAACCCGTGCAGCGGCACAGTACCCCCGACAGCGCGGCCCGGACGTCGGCCTCGGCCGGCTCCGGGTTTTCCGCCAGCAGGGCTCGCGCCGACAGGATCATCGCCGGGGTACAGAAGCCGCATTGAATGGCGCCGGTTTCGACGAAGGCTTGCTGCAGCGGGTCGAGGCCGGCCGTCAGTCTCCAGCCTTGCTCGGGATGCTGACCGACCGACTCGATCGTGGTGATTTCTTTGCCATCCGCCTGCGCGGCGAGCATCACGCACGAGTTGATCGGCTCGCCGTTGAGGAGCACCGTGCACGCGCCGCATTCGCCCGTCTCGCAGCCGTGCTTGACGCCGAAAACCCCGAACTCCCGGCGCAGCACCTCGAGCAGCGTCGCCTCGGGAGCGATCGAGGCCGTGACGCGATTCCCATTGAGCGTGAGTCGCAGACGCATCAGGCGATCCCCTCGGCGCCGAGTCGTCGGACCAGCACACCCGCCACGTGCGACCGATAGCCGGCACTCGCCAGGGCGTCGCCAGCGTTGGCGTAAGCGGCTGCCGCCGCCTTTCCCGCGCCGGCCGGGTCGCCCGCCCCAAGCGCCTTCTCGGCCTGGTGGACCCGGCGAGGGCGGGAACCATGACCCGCAAGGATGACCCGATAGGCCGAACCGTCCGGTCGCCCGATGGCGGCGGCGACGATCGGCCGGTCGGCCGGCGTCCGGCCGACCTGTTCGTAACGCAACGAGGCCTTCGTCTTCCAATGGAAGGCGGTCACGAGCACTTCAGGATCCAGCGGTCGGCGGTCGAGCAGGTCGTCGAGGGCGAGTGTCTCTTCGCCCGGAACGAGCAGAGCCTTGGCGCCCACCGCAAGCAGGGCGCACACCAACGGAGAGCGGCCGTCGCAGGAGAGCACAGCGCCGGCAATCGTGGCCATGTTGCGCAGGTTCCAAGCCGCCTCGCGACGGCAGGCCTGAGCCAGCTCGGCCGACAAGATCCCTTCCGCCTCGACGATTTGCTGCAGGGTGCACGCGGCACCCACGGTCACTTTCCCTCCGGATTCCTCCAGATCGGAAAGCCCCAAGTCTTGCAGGTCGACGACCGTCTCCAGCTGGAATCGACGCGGGGTCAGCGTCGTACCCCCACCGAGAGCGACCCCGGAGGCGAGTTGTTCTAACGCTTCGTCTATCGTCTTGGGGCGCAGGTATTTCAGGTTTGGCATGGAAGGCCCATCCTTCTCTTCCAGGGGCCGGGGGGAGGGGCAATGAGCCTGTCCCTCCCCCCGGCCCCTGGGCCCCCCGCCCCCCTCCCCCGCAACACCTGCACCTGCGGCGCACCGCAGGTGCGGTGCAGGTGAGCGGCCGTTGATGGTGGCTCCAACGAGAGACAACGATCGGCCGCCTCTCGTTGTATTGATTCTGCATTCGAGCTCGCGGTGAACTCGGGACGGCGAAAGGCGGCGGTTCGGTTCATCGAACTGCAAGGCGCATTCAACCGCCGCTTTCGTGGGTGGGGGGTTGGCCCCTCCGCTGCGCTACGGGGTGCTTCGCGAGGGTTCGAGGGGCAAGGGGGGCGGGCATGTAATGGCCCGCCCCCCTTGCCCCTCGGAAGTCTGACTCGACGCTGCGAAAGGCGGCGGTTCGCCCCATCGAATTGGAAGAGGCCTTCAGACGCCGCTTTCGTTGGTTCGACAGTCTGCACCATTGGTCGCGCCACACGTCAGTCCGGGACGACTTCCCAGCCAAGCGCGGCGAGAGCGTCCGGCGTCATCCCGGAGGCGGGGTGATCCATCAGCATGGCCTCTCCATCGGCGCCCACGCTCCCATCGGGCAGGATGATCTCGCCGCGGGCCCGGGTGGCACGGGGCTTCCTTTCGATCAAGGTGCCGACGATGCGCAGCGGCTTGTCCACCGGGACCGCTTTGCGAAACCGCACCTCCATCCGCGCCGTCAGCATCAAGTGGTTCGGTTCTCCAACCGTGGCGGCGCGTACGGTGATCTCATCGAGCAACGCGGTCACGATTCCGCCGTGCGCCACGCCTGGGTAACCTTGAAAGTGCTCGGGAATGGTTGCCACGGTTTCGACGGTGTCGGCCGACGTCTCATAGAAGGCCAGGTGGAAGCCGTGATCGTTCTCCATCCCGCACACGAAGCACGTGCGCGAGTTCGGCTGCTTGATGCGGTCGGGGCTGGGAGCGGAGCGGCTTTCCATCGGGAGGCGGCCGGTCGGAGGAAGCGTTCTCAACCAGCGAAGGTGTCGATCATCAATCGGACGTCGCCCCCGACCGGGTAGAGGATGGGGCACGTGGCGCCGTGCCGCCGGTATTCCTCGACTTTGGCCCGCGCCTCGTCCGGCGTTCCGGAGGCGGTGATGCGATGGATCAGGTCGTCGGAGACCAGATGCTTTGCCTGGCGAATCTGCTCGTGCGTCGCCGGCCAGCCGAGGGTCGACTGGATCTTCGCCACGACATCCGGTGAGACGCCGCTGGCCTGGGCAATATGCGGCTGTTGCGCCAAGTATTGGGTTAGCAGCTCGCGCGTCGAGTCGAGCGCCACAGCGCGATCGTGATCGACCGAGCACACGACCAGCTGAGGGCGGTCGAGATCATCCAGGCGGCGCCCCACCCGACCGGCGCCGGTCTCCAGCGCAGCCAGCGCTTCCCGGTTGTACTCCGGCGGGACGCAGTAGTTCAACACGACGCCGTCGGCGATCTCTCCCGCCAGCTCCATCATCTTCAGCCCGGTGGCCCCGATGTAGATCGGAACCTGGCGCGGTTCGCGCCGTCCGTGCACCACGTCCAGCTCGATCCCGTCGACATGATGAAACTCGCCATGGAAGGTGACGCGCTCCATATGGAGCAGCCGTCGCAGGACGTCGACCGTCTCGCGCATCGCCTGCAAAGGCTTACGCCGGTCGATCCCAACATTGCGGGCCAGCGGGTCCCACCAGGCGCCGATCCCGCACAAGATCCGTCCCGGCGCCAAGTCGTCGAGCGTCAGGAAGGTCGCCGCCAGCAGGCCGATATTGCGGGTCCAGTTGTTGATGACACCGGAGCCTACTTTGAGCCTCTCGGTCACCGCAGCGTAGGCTGCCATGGGGACGATCGCGTCCCGGACGAGCCTGGACTCGGCCTGCCAGACCGCCTCGAATCCTCGCGACTCGGCGTAGCGGACGACGTCTAGCCCCTCCCGTAGGTCGTGCGCGTCCTGGAGGTAGAGGGCGACACGCTCCGTAGGCATCAATGGCTCCTGCCTCAGGCCGCTTTTCCGCCTGAAACCTTCCGAAATAGGCCTAGATCTTCGGGTACGTCGAGGTCGAGGGCAAGCCCTGGCCGATCGCACACCTCTAGCCGGATCCCGGCGGCGAGCGCCGCGGCCCGATGGCGGTCGAAACTGGCTTGTCCGAATGCATATTCTATCAAAGCAGGCGGCGAGGCGAGAAACGCATTGGTGCCGTCCCGACGCCGGTCTGGGGCCAGAACTATGGCAGGCGGACGGCCGACCAGATCGATCAGGGCCTCGATGTCTTCGGAAGTCACCATCGGAAGATCCCCTGGGAGAACCAGGACGGCGGAGGCTCCGGATCCGACGGCGGCCCGGGTCGCCTGGGCGAGAGCTTGATTGAGGGCAATAGGTGGTCCCCTACGGGATCCCGAAGGAGCCCGGGACAGGTGTGCGCGGCGCGAGCCTTCCGAGAGAGTCCGCGCCCCTAGCTGGCGTGCAAGCGACAGGGCTTCCGAGTCGCGTGAAACAAGGAGCGTTCGGTCGACGCGTGAGACTCCGGCGATGGCTGATAGCACCGTCCGCAACATTTCGCGGCTGAGGGCCAGACGCTCCTCCTCCCCTAATACAGGCGCCAGGCGAGACTTCGCCTGCCGGAAGTGCTTCAACGGGACAATCGCCCAGATACTCATGACGCCTCCACCTGGGCGATGGCCGCGCCGAACGTCAGGACTTCCTCCGCAAGGCGGCGGCGATCGCGATCGGACCTCATCAGGGTTCGGGTCCTCAGCGAGCGCAAGCCTGCCTTCTGGAGATCGAGGCCGACGTCGGGATCTGCCTGATCGTACACAAGGCCGTGAAGGAGGCCGGCGTAATGAGCGCCCATTCCTTGCGGCGTCGGATCCACCGCGAGTTCCCTGGCCATCTTCGCCGCCGGCCCTTTGATGGCTTTGCCGGCGATGAACGGGGACACGGCGACCACGGTCCTTCCTTCGGCGGTGGATCGGATCTCGTGAACAGCCAGGATCGGGTCGATGGAAACCCACGGGTTCGACGGGCAGAGCACGACCAGATCCGCCGCGCGAAGCGCCTCCAAGACTCCCGGCGCCGGGCGAGCCCGATCCGCGCCGGAGAATCGAAAACCCCTGACGATCGGATCACACGCCCTTTGCACGAAGTATTCTTGAAACGCCATCTCCCCCCGATCCGTGACGACCACCGTCCGCACTTCGCCATCCGTCATCGGCAGCACGCGGGCGCGGATCCCGAGAGCGAGGCCTACCTCGCGGGTGACCTCACTCAGCGGAACGGCTTCTCGCAATCGCTGAGTCCGGAGAACGTGGAGCGCAACATCGCGGTCCCCAAGACGAAACCAGGTCGGCCCGCCCAGGGTCGCCGTCGTCTCGAGGAAACTCCACGTTTCGCCGTCTCGGCCCCACCCCGTCCGCCGATTGGCGACTCCGGCGAGGGTGTAGACCACCGTGTCGAGATCGGGGCACACTCGCAGACCGAGGTGATCGAAGTCATCGCCGGTGTTAACGATGACCGTCAGGTCTTCCGGAGGAAGCGCGGCCGCCAGGCCGTGAACCAGCTTGGCCCCACCGACCCCTCCCGCCAGGGCCACGACCTTCAACGCCACAGGGTCACTTCCTCGAGACTCAGTCGACCTCGCGGACCGGGGTCTTCGGCCGGCTCACCGAGGAGAACGATCCCCTGCGGCTCCCAGTCGTCCGGCAGGCCGAGGGCGCGGCGTGCCTCTTGAGGAGCAAACACAGGCGCACACATCCAACAAGCGCCGAGGCCTTCCGCCGACGCCGCCAGGAGCAGGTTTTCGCCGGCCATGGCCACACTCTGAACCGCCATCCGCTCCTCCGCCGCGGTTCGGCGCTCGTCTGGATAACGGTCCATCGCATGCAATGTGAGGCAGACCAGGATGGCGCACGGGGCTTGTACCAGCCGGATGCGCGACCGGACCACGTCCGCCTCGACCACCTCCGGATCCGCGCCGTCGGCCAGGCGATCCGATCGCAGTCTCGCGCCCATGGCATCCGCCAATCGCGCCCGCTCGCCTTCGTCGCGCAAGACGACGAAGCGCCACGGTTGGCGGTTGTGCGCCGAAGGCGCAAGCCGCGCCGCTTCCAGCACTCGCTTCACACGCAGGTCGGCAAGCGGGGTCGGACGGAAGCGGCGGACCGAACGACGTCGCCGCATAAGATCCAGGAGCTGTTTCGAGGCACTCATCCCAGGGTACTGACGGCCTCCGGAAGGATCGTGAACGTCACCCGCTGCTCGTCGGCCGGGCCGGCATAGCGCTGTGCGCCGAGGTACTTCCCCGCTAGTCGGTCGATGTGGGCCCGGTCCCCGTCGAGCGTCCACCCTTCGACCACCCCGCGGATCTGGAGGTAGCGATACGGGTTCTTGGGATCGGCGATGACCAGGGCAACCCGGCCGCGGCGCCTCATGTTGCGCCACTTCGTCGTGCCCACCGTGGTGTTCACCCGGATCCGCCCATCCTTAGTGTCGAACCAGACCGGAGTGACCTGCGGTGATCCGGCGGCCATGGTCGTTGCCAGGTAAGCGTAGGCGCGCGCCGAATCTTGTAGAAGATCCTGGAAGGCTTCGGGTATCTTTGCGGCCATCCTTGTCTGCCGTTTCCTTAGATGATCGGATCCGTCATGCGAAAGGGTCCCCGGCGAAGAGCGCCGGGCGAAGCACCCAGTGGCGCGGTCGTTCTCGTTAGGCGGTCCTAGGGTGCTTCGCCCCTACAGGATTCCTCGCAACGTCAACGAAACAAGTCTTCTTCGGCGGAGCGCAGCAGCTCGGATGAGGATTCATCCCGTTCGGGGTACAAGAGCCCTCGGACATGGACAACGGGCCTTCCCTCGGCCGACTGACCCATCAGCATCGAGGCGGCGGCCGCCAGCTCATCGCCCAGTCCGACCTCGGTGACCCGCAGCCGATATCCGAACAGATCCTCCTCCCCGCGCAGGTCGAGCAGGCACGGGAACCCGGCGGCCCCGATGACGACCCCGACCGTTCCCCTCCGGAAGGCGCGGCCGTGCGAGTCGATCACGAGCACGGCGGCCCGAGCGCCCGTCATCCGCTGAAGCTGATCCCGCAGCCGGCGGGCAGAGCCGTCGGGATCCTCCGGAAGCAGCAGCACCCACGACTCATCGCCGGCGGCCTCACCGGCGACATTCGAATGGTCGATCCCAGCGTTGGCACAGACGAATCCGAGGCGGTGTTCGACGATGATGGCGCCCGGTCGTGTCCGAAGGACGCGACGGCTTTCCGCCAGGATCAGTTCGACGAGCCGCGGGTCTTTCTCCGCCTCCCGGGCCAGCCGCCGCGCCGCCTCCCCCGGATGGACGTCGGCCAGATTGCGCAATCGGCCTTCGGCTTTCGACACGATCTTCTGGCCGACGACGACGATATCACCATCTTGCAGCGAAACCCCGGCCGCGACGAGCGCGGTCGAGATCAAAGCGGCGAGGTCGTCTCCCGGCCGGACGAGAGGCATCCCCGGCGGTGCGGTCAGGGTGACGGTGGCGGCTCCGGTCATGTTGGGTGACGCCCTCAGCCCTCGGTCCCTCTCGTTCATCTAGGGATGGCGGTTGACCCTAGTCCCAACGACAGGCGGGAGGCGGCAAGGAGCGGAGGGCCAGGGAGCGCGGTCGGAAAGGAAGACACAAGAGGCGGGCTACAGTTCGACGCCGGTGATCCGGATCCCGGCCCCTTTCATCTTATACCTGCGATTGATCCCGAGCAGCACGGACGTCAGCCCCTCGGCCACGATGGCGTTTTGCAGCGGACCGGCATCCCAACCCACCATCCCGGCGGCCTCGACCAATCGAAGGACCTGTTCTTTGGCGTCGCTGTCGTCGCCGCTCACGAGGACATCACACGGAATCGGGTGGTCTTCGGCCAGATGCCCGTGCGACACGTTCTGAAAGGCCGAGACGACACGCACCTGATCTCCCAGGAGGGCCTGAGCTTCCTGCGCTGCGCTCCCGTGCGGCGGAACGTGGACCACGGAGACCTTCGGGGGAAGGATCGGCACAGTCACATCCACCAGGATCTTTCCGGTGAGTCCGTTACGCACCGATTCAAGAGTCGCTTCATGGGCCTTATAGGGGACGGTCAGAACGGCAATGTCACATGCGGCCGCCGCCACGGGATTGAGCCTGCCCACGATGGCCTCCCCTCCGAGGCGATCGTTCAGGTCACGCGCGGCCTCTTCCGCCTTGTCCATCGAGCGAGAGCCGATGACGACGTTGTACCCGGCGCGCGCCCAGCGGTAAGCGAGTCCTTTACCTTCCGGGCCCGTTCCCCCGATCAGCCCCAGAGTCAGAATGATCCGCCGTTCGGACATCGCCACCTCCGCGCAGACTCAAAGCACGAGCGTGAGCGAGCGGGGTCTCCCGACTCATTCTTATGGCCCTGCCGGGGACTTCGAGCCAGGCCCCGCTGGAGCCACAGGCCATTGGGCGCCTGGTCGCTCATGACTTCCGTCATCATCCACTGTTCCTCATCTCAGATCGGCGCTCGGCCCGAACAGGTGTGCGTACGGCAAGAGCCGGGTGCTAGCCGAGTGGGACGGATGTGAGGCGGGAAAGCCCTTTCAGCAACGCTCCGGACCCATTTTACTCATCGGCGGGGACGTGGCCTGCATACCTCTGCCAGACAGCCGGGACCAGCGTGCGGGCCCGGGCCGTGATCTCCTCTTCGTCCATGGTCAGAAACTGACGATCCTTCATGAGGATGCGGCCGGCCACGATGGTGGTGGTCACCATCGATTCGTGGAAACCGAACAAGATGTGCCAGGGGAGGTTGCCGGGAGTCATCGGCGTCGTCGGGTGATAATCGACCAGGATCAAGTCGGCCTGGGCCCCGACGGCCAGCACGCCGAGCGCGGCAGCGGGAAAGGATTGGCCGGCCAGCGCGGCGTTGTTGTAGGCCCCGATCTCGGCCACCAGATCGCCCGGCATTCGCCGAGGATCGCGATGCCAGAGCTTGTGCAACAAATAGGCGGTCTTCCACTCCTCCCACATCGCATTCGAGAAGCCGTCGTTCCCGAGAGCGACGCGCACCCCGGCCCGGATCAGCGACTCGATCGGCGCCGCGCCTACGCCGTTGTTCATGTTCGAACGCGGCTGGTGGGTCACCCAAGTGCCGCTATCACTGAGCAGGGCCGCTTCTCGAGCGTCGGTGTGGACGGCGTGCGCGGCAATCGTGCGCGGCCCGAGGATCCCGTGCGCCGAAAGGCGATCGACGATCCGCATCCCCGACTTCGCCAGGCTGTCGTACTCATCGGCCTCGTGTTCAGCTACATGGATGTGGAAGCCGGTCCCCTCCGGCGCCGCCGCCCGGCAGGCGTCGAGCGTTTCATCCGAGAGGGTCAGGCTGGCGTGCAGGCCGAACAGCCCCGCCACCCGGCCGCCGGCCAGGCCTGCGGCGCGCTGGAGAAATCGTACGTTCTCACGGATCCCGGCTTTCGCCCGCTCGGCGCCGTCTCGGTCCGTGACCTCGTAGCACAGTACGGCCCGCAGCCCGCTGCGGTCGACGGCATCGGCGATGACGTCGAGCGATCCGTCGATGGCGTTGGGTGAAGCGTGATGGTCGATGAGCGTGGTGGTGCCGTGGCGGATGGCGTCGATCAGGCAGACCTCGGCCGACGCCCGGACATCCTCGAGGGTCAACGACTTGTCGAGCGGCCACCACAGCTTGCGCAGAATGTCGGGAAAATCGCTCGGCGGCCGGCCGGGGATCGCCATCCCACGGGCGAACGCACCGTAGAAATGTGTGTGGGCGCAGATGTTGCCCGGCATGAGGACCTGGCCATGCCCATCCAGCCGGTCCTCTCCAGCATGGCGGCGGAGCATGTCGACCTCAGGACCGATTTCAGCGATCCGGCCCTTGGCGAGGTGCACCGCCCAGCCATCGAGAATCTCATTCGGGCGCGCCCAGGTGACCAGGCGCACGTTGTGGATCAGCATCGGACGACTTCCAGAGCCTCCGGGAGGCGACCCCGCGTTCGGATTTCGAGCGCCAGCCAATCCTGATCGACCGGCAGCCGCCGGATCCGGACGCCGGTGGCGTAGTAGACCGCATTGGTGATGGCCGGCGTCGTCGGGATGGAGCAGATCTCGCCAACGCCTTTGGCGCCGTAAGGACCATCGCTCGTCGGATGCTCGACCACGATCGAAAGGATCTCCGGGGTCTGGGTGATGCCCGGCATCCGGTAACGCGCCAGGCGGTCGGTGAAGACCTGGCCGTCTTCGACGATGAACTCCTCGGTGAGCGCGTTTCCCAGACCCATCATGACCCCACCTTCGACCTGACCCAGCAGCCCCAGCGGATTGATGGCGCGGCCGACGTCGTTGGCGGCGATGACGGTCAGCACCCGCACCTCGCCGGTCTCGACATCGACTTCCACCTCGGCAGCCTGGGCGGCGAAGGAGAAAGCGAAGTGCATCTGCCCTTCGGCGCCCAACGGCTGCGTGGCCGGGGCCCAGTACTCATAGCTGGCGCGCGGCCTGCGGCCTTCGGTCTTCATCTGGCGGACAACCTCACCCAGCGGCACCTGGTGGCCGTCGACTTGAGCCAACCCTTCGTGGAAGCGAATCTGGTCCGGCGGGAGGTCGTAGCGCTCCGCCAGGGAGGCGGCCATGGCCTGGAGCACACCCTCGGCGGCAAAACGCACGGCGTTTCCGGTGACATATGTCTGCCGCGAAGCGGTCGTCGGTCCGCCATCGGGAGTCAGGTCCGTATCCGAGAGAAGGACGTGTACCCGATCCTGCTGGAGGTGGAGTTCCTCAGCCGCGATCAACTGTAGCACAGCGACCAGCCCCTGCCCGATCTCGGCCGACGAAGTGCGCACCTCGGCCGTGCCGTCGTCGAAGACTTCGACCTCGGCCGTGGCCCGATCCGGCGCACCGCCGCCCAGCCCGGTATTCTTGTAGGCTGCGGCGAATCCCCAGGCGCGGCGGAGCTGCGGGTTGCCCGGGACGAGGCGCGCGACAAACGGATCTCCCCCAGCCCGCTTGCGCATTTCCGACTCGACGCGGTCGATGCAGTCTATCAGTCCGACGCTTTCGGTGAGCCGCTGGCCCGTATTCGTCACCGAGCCGACCTGCAGCGCGTTTCTCCGCCTCACATCGACCGGATCGAGATGGAGCGCTTCGGCCAATTGGTCCATCACCGACTCGATGGCGAAGCTCGATTGAGTCACACCGAACCCGCGGAACGCACCGGCGGGCGGGTTGTTGGTGTACATGGCATAGCAGTCGGCCTTGACGTGGGGGACGATGTAGGGACCAGCCGAATGGGTCGTCGCCCGCGTCATCACTTTCTCGCCGAGGGAAGCGTAGGCGCCGGTGTCGCCGTAGAGCTCGGTCTCGCAGGCGGTCAGCGTGCCGTCGGACTTGGCGCCCAAACGAACCCGGATTTGGGTGGCGTGCCGCTTCGGATGCACCAGCATGCTCTCATGCCGGTCGTAAAGGACTTTCACCGGGCGGCCCGTGGCTTGGGCCAGCATCGCGGCGTGAATCTGCCCGGCGATGTCTTCCTTGCCACCGAAACCACCGCCGATCAAGGTCCCGATCACGCGCACCTGGTCGTGGCGGAGGCCCAGGCAGCGGGCCACCTGTTCCCGATCGGCGTAGGGAATCTGCGAACCGACGACAACCTCCATCCGCCCGTCTGGCAGGGGCCGGGCGATGGAGCATTCCGGCTCGAGAAAGGCGTGCTCGGTCATCGGCGTGTGATACGTTTCGTCGAGGATCAGAGAGGCTTCGGCGAAACCGGACTCGACGTCGCCCTTGCGGACCATGATGTGCTTGAGCAGGTTGCCCTTCTCATGCAAGACGGGTGCATCGGATTGCCGGCTCTTCACCGGATCCGAAACCACCGGCAGTGGCGCATACTCGGCTTTGATGAGCGAGAGGGCATGGTCGGCGATCTGCCGGGTCTCGGCCGCGACCAACGCGACCGCGTCGCCAACGTAGCGAACCTTCTCGCCGACACCGACCAGGGCCGGCCAATCCTTGACGACCAGCCCGTGATTGTGTTCGCCCGGGATGTCGCCGGCGGTGAGCACGGCGCGAACTCCAGGCAGGGCCCGCGCTGCGTCAACATCGATCGACAGCAGGGTCGCATGGGGGACGCCGGCGCGAAGGGTCCGGCCGACCAGCATGTCGGGGTAAACGAAGTCATCGGTGTAGAGGGCGGCGCCGGTGACCTTGGCGACGGCGTCCGGCCGCGGGCGCACGCGGCCCACCGCCTCGCCCACCTGGGTTTCCTCCAGTCCTGGAGATTCCACAGGCGCGCCGGTCTTCAGGCTTCTCGCCGCCGCCATGACGGCGCGAAGGATCGTCGGGTAGCCACCGCAACGGCAAAGCGTATCCTTTAGCGCCTGCTTGACTTCCTGCTCGGACGCCTCCGGGTTGGCCTCGAGCAACGGGACGGCCGCCATGATCTGGCCCGGGATGCAGAATCCGCATTGGACTGCGCCGTAGTCGACAAACGCCTGCTGCAAAGGATGAAGCCGGTCGCTCAGGGCGAGGCCTTCGATCGTTCGAAGGCGCTTGCCGTCGGCCTTCAAGGCCGGGAGCGTGCAGGCCAGGACGGGATCGCCGTCGAGCAGGACGGTGCAGCTTCCGCACTCGGCCTCGTTGCAGCCGATCTTGGTGCCGGTGAGGCCGAGCTTGAGTCGCAGCACGTCCGACAACATCTCGCCAGCAGCAGGCTCGACCTCGTGTT